>Ga0302250_1000229_pt1 | contig 67046 bp, 53 predicted proteins | sample AAG_RA_Asp_MG_FD_193536 | JGI IMG/M metagenome (GOLD analysis project Ga0302250, IMG submission 193536) | Enriched activated sludge microbial communities from anaerobic digester in WTTP, New Holstein, Wisconsin, United States - AAG_RA_Asp | ecosystem: Engineered > Bioreactor > Anaerobic >...
GGTGCACCGGCTCCAGTCGGCGCGAGCTCGGGCCACACATCGGCGATCTGCCATGCATTCGTCGTGGCTCCGGCGACGATCGACTGGGTTCCCGTGGTCAACCCCGCAGTTTGGTTAGTCGTGGCGACATCCGAGGCCCGGGTGGTGTAGGGCGGAGGCGGGCCGCCGCTCCCCTGCGAGGCTGTCCCAAAATTTTGCCTGCAGTGGCTATCTCCGGCGATAGCTGGCTGATTCCGATCAACTGATGCGGCGGCGGTGAACTGGCAGCCGAACGGGACCGTGCCGCACCCAACGGACCCCTCCGTTCGGCTGTCTTATCCGGCCGGCACCCAACACGCGCCGCCGGCGTCACCGGGCGCACGCGTCCGGGGCGGCGCCCAGTGCCGAAACATCTTGTGCAGATTCACCGTTGTGCACAGCAAGAACCATTGCGCGCGGACGTTGATCGGACCGCGCACCGTCCACCGACGGAAACCCAAGATGTGCTTGATGAAGCCGAACACCGGCTCCACCAGCCCCAGGCGCCGCTTCAGCCACACCCGGTCCTGCGCCGCCCGCTGCTGGCGCCGGTCCGCTTCCGCCCGATAGGGCGTGATCTTGATCCGGCGCCCCTCGCGCGAGCGGGTGCACTGCCCATGCGCGGCGCACGTCCGCCAGCTCCGGCATTCGTACACCCGGTCCGCCGCCGCCCCGCGCCGGCTCCGCGACGTCCCCGCCGCCACCAGCTGCCCCCCCAGCGGACACCGATACGTGTCCGTCTCCGCCTCATAGACAAACCGCGTCAGATGAAACCGCCCCTGCTTCCGCTCCGACGACCCTTCCCGCACCGGCACCACCACCTCATAGCCGCGGTCCATCGCCGCGGCCACTTCCGCCCCCGCGTAATACCCCGCGTCCGCCACCGTCACCGCCGCCGCCTGCCCCGTCACCGCCGCCCCCGCCGCGATCATCCGCGTCAGCTGATGGCTGTCGTTGGCCTCCGTCACCACGTCGGCCGCCACCACGATCCCCGCCTGCCCATCCACCAAGCTCTGCGCGTTGTAGCCGAACTCCTTCCGCCCTCCGCTCGGCATCATCCGCGCCGCCTCGTCCGTTCGACTCAGATGGTCCGTGCCCGCCGCCGCCAGCTCCGCCAACCCCTGCCGGATCCGCTCCCGTCCCGCCTCCCGGTCCGCCAACTCTGCCGCCACCTCGGCCGGCAGCTCGTACGCCCCTTCCGCCGCTTCCCCCGCCGCAATCTTCGCCGTGATCTCCTGGATCGCCTCCTCCACCTTCGCCAACTGCTGGAGCAGCTCGGGCCGGTGCCACGCCCCGTCCCGCTGCACATCCGCCACGATCTTCGTCCCGTCCAGCGCCCCCAGCGCCAGATCCACCAGCTCCATCCCCATCGCCAGCCGCACCACCTGCCCGAACACCCCTTCCAGCGCCGCCCGGTTCGTCCGGAAGAATCGCCACAGGGTGTTGTGATCCGGACGGTGCAAGCCCGCCAGCCACAGCAACCCCACGTCGTTGGCACACAACCGCTCCAGTCCCCGCGTCGAGCGCACCTTGTGGAAAAATCCGTACAACCAGACCTTCAGCAGCAGCCGCGCCCCGTAATGCGGCCGCCCCGCCTCCCCCTCGCTTCCCACGATCCCCGCCGCCGCCAAGTCCAGCTCCTCGACCACCTGCCGAATGAAGCGGGCCGGATGGCGCTCCCCCACCCAATCGTCCAATCGCGGCGGAAACAAAAAACTCTGATTGTAATCGGCCTCGATCGGTTGGCTCATCCCTTCGCTCCGCCGCCAGAATCACCCGTCCAAGTCAAGGCATTATACCATCTATCTTATTCATTATAAAGATATTTACACGATTTTTAGACACCCGCTGAGTACCGGTCAAAATGCAGGGTTTTGAGACGGCCTCCTGCGCGGGGGGGAGAGGCATCGTCCAGGTGGCCAGCGTGGTGGTTTGAGCTCCGCAGTCCGAGGGTCCGGGGGGCTTGTCCGTGGCCACCAGGGTATCCATGGCGTTGTCGCCGGTGTCGATGCCTGGGTTGTCGACGCTGATCCAGTTGATGAACAGGTTGCCCGAGATGTTGTCGTAAATGCCGATTTCGTCGGTAGTAACGGTGACCGCGATGGTGGCGGAACTCAGGGGGGGTACCGTCAAACCGGAGAATGACAGTGAGAAATCCCCTACGGTCAGGTCGTCCGACGAGGAGTCGGGGGGAGTGGTGAAGCCGGTGTAGGTCACCGTGGGGCTGGCGATGCTCATCTGCCCGGTCCCGCCATTGGTGGGAAGAGTGTCGGTGAAATGTACGTTGGTGATCGGGTCCGGCCCGGGGTTGGTGATGGTGAAGGTGAGCGTGGACGTCCCGGCGGGCGTGGTGTTGGGGTTGAGGGACTTGGGTGCGAAGGACTTCTCGATGCCGGCGTTGACGATGGTGGCGTAGCGGGTCGAGCCGCCGAAATCGGAGTTGTAGTGGTAGCTGCTGCCCGAATAGTCGTAGATCAGGGTGGTGAGCGGCTCCGGGTTGTGCAGCGGGGCATCGGGGATCTGCAGTATTTTGACCTCGTAGGTGGTGATCACCGTGCCGCCCGCCTTGCCGGTGCTCAGGCAACTCAAGTAGTTGGGGGACGCCGGGTCGCTGTCCCAGACGCAGGCGTCACCGTACAACGTATCGCTGGGACTCGCGACATTACCCGAGTACGCCGTGTAGGTCGTGTTGACCGCCAGGATCTGGAAGATGATGTTGGGGAAGTTGATGAAACTCTGGATCTGCTCGTACCCGTTGGTGGCCGTGTTGGCCGCCAGGGTGATCCAGTATGTTTCGCCCACCATCAGGGTCATGCCGCCGCCGTTGGCGATGGCCGTGCCGTAACCATCTGGATACGGCGGAGTCGGCTCGGTCGCGCTCAGGTACATGGCGTTGACCGAGTTGCGGTTCTGGGAGACCAGGCGCTCCACGTACAGGTGCCGCGGCCGTGGGGAGTCCTTGTACCCGATCCCGGCCTCGTTCACCCGGATGTAGTAGCTACCATAGGTGCCGATTGCAGCGGCCTCCTGGGTGATCTCCACCTCGAAGTAGGCGTCGACGGAGTCGCCGGGGGTGCCGGCGGCTGCAAGCGTGCCGAGATTGAGTGTCCCCAAAGTTCCTAGCCGCAATTTCATATAAGCCGGCTCCGACGGGTCCCAATTGAAGGTTGCCGTCAATTCGCCGGATGGGGATCCGCTGGTGTTGGTGATCCGGACCCCCACCGGGAAGTACTTGGGGCCGGCGGTCGGCGCGTTGCTGTCCAGCCCGATGACGTCCCAGGTGATGGGCTCGACGGTCAGCGATGATTGCGCCTCGGCGACGCCGGAAAACAGCAAACCCAGAAAGAGGCCTACTACCACACCGGTCAGTTTGGCTTTCATATCGGTCTCCCTTGTTCAATCCCTACATCAAACCGAATACCCGAATCCATCACTCTCACGGGCACCAGACTGCCGACGACTCGCCGCAGTCTGTGTTTGTTATGTTCACTCACGCTATTTCTTCTTGCCCTGTCGCACCACTCGACACATCCCGCCGCCTACAGGACCACCTGTCACCCGAACGGATCCGCGTTATATTCTGAATCAAATCTGGAAAATTTCGGTTCGACTCAGTCAGATATACTGTATTTCAAATACACATCCCAATGCCATGAATGTATGCGCAATAACAATCCAAGTCAACTTAAATATGTAGATTTGAGATGCACATTCCCCAAGAGTTCACAAAATCCATGCGGTCGTCCGGATATTGTCACAATCGTCATTCCCGCTTGTCAAACAACACCCCGGCAACGCACATTGTGACAATTTCGATGGGGCCTTTCATTAGATGCGCGATACGCCCGCGGGTTCGTGCCAAGCCGCGGTGAGGGTGGAACGGCGCCCGTCCGGCGGCCGGGCGCTACTGCGGGCGATACGTCGCGGCGAGCAGTAGGCCGCGCTTCGGCCGGGCGCGGCCCGCCCCCTCGGCACAGTTGAGCGATTCACCCGCAGGTTCGGGCAAAGCCGCGGTGTGGGTGGTTCGGAATCCCGTCACTTCCCGCCGAGTGTCACCGCGCCCGTCCGGCGGCCGGGCGCTACGGCGTCGTAGGCCGCGCCGGCGGCCGCGGAGTGTAGCCCGGGCCGAGAGGCCCGGGTGGTCGGGATAAATACGGGATGAAACAGCCGCGCATGCGGCGGCGGGATCCAGGCGCCGGGCCCGGTTTGGGGCATTGATCAACCGCCGATTGCGGCTTACCTCGGCCGCGATTCCCCCGCTCCTGCGGAGCTGGCTGCACTCTCGCACCCTTCGCGTTCCCGGACCTTTCGGTCCGGGCTACATTCCGCCGCCGCTCGCGCGGCGGAATTCAAGCGGCGGATTGCGGGGGAGGCACCGGAGTCGCGTTGCGCCGCAGCGCTCACGGATGGCTGGATGTTCCGTACCGTGCCGGTGGGGGTGCTGAACAGATCGTTTGCGCTCAACGTCCGGCCGCGTTCAGCGAACGCGGCCTACGGCGCACCCGGCGCTCACCGCGGACAGTCGCGGGTCATGATGACGCGGCGGCGGCCCTCGCGCGCCGCTTCCTCATCCAGTTGCCGGCCCAACACCGGCAGGGTGGACGGCCGGAATCCCATCTGGTGATACAGAGCGACGGCCGCCCGGTTGTCCGCGAACACCAGCAGGTGCACCCGTTCGCCTCCTCCCGCCACCGCCTGATCCAGCGCCAGGCGGACCAGGTCCTCGCCGATCCCCGCGCCGCGAAAGACGGGCCGGACGAACATGCTGAAAATCCACCAGTCGGGGTAGACGGCCTGGTCGGCGGGCCGGATCAGCATGGCCGCCCCGGCCATGCGCCGGCCCGCGTGGGCGACGAGCACCAGCCGGCGCCCCCCCGTGTCGGGACGGAACAACTCGGCCGAGCGACCATCCTGGACGAACGGCTGATCATCCTGAGCAAATGGATGATCATCCCGAGTGAAGATGGTGTGGCCATAGAACCGAGCCAGATCGCCGGCATCCTCCATGGTCGCCAGCCGGCAGCGGATGCTCCCGCCCAGAATTCTCCGGGCCAGGCGCCGGTAGGCGCGCAGTTGCTGCACGCGGCCCGCCGCGGATCGGGCAACGGCCCGCGCCGCGCGCCCCCACCAGGCATAATCCAGGTACGCCGTGCGGATCCCCCGGCGGGCCATCCCCTCCAGCAGCGGCCGGTGAAGACCGATTGCCCGGCCCCGCCGCTCAATCCGGACCACCCGGCCCAGCGCCCGCTCCGCCGGCACCGCTTCCGCCGCGCCGGGCGCCGCGTCGCCGCGGATGGTCAGGACGGCCGAGCCGGCGCGTGCGCCGCATGCCGCCACGCGGTGGACCACCGGCCGGCTGCGGCCATCCCGGTACAGCACGATGTCGCCCACGCGCACGGCCTCCCCCCGCACCGGCTCCAGCGTCAGGACGTCCCCGTCCCGGACCGCCGGCGCCATGCTGTGGCCGTGGGCTTCGAACTGGAATGACCCGCCGCCGGCCAGAATGCCGGCCGCCAGACGCTCGAACGTGAAGCGGTCCAGTCTCACCTGCGGCATCGGATGAAGTCCACCACCCGCCGGTCCGGCACGAAGCCCAGTTCGCCGCACGTCACGGCGCCCACCACCCGGTCGCAGAAATCGAGGGTAAAGGCCATTCCGTCCGCGTCCCACAGGGGCGGGAAGCTGCGGGCCAGCAGCATGGCCGCCGCCCGGGTTCCGGTGACGCGGCTCAGGCCGTCGGCTTCCGCGTGGCGTAGAAAAAAGATGTGCTCCAGCGGGACGCCGTCCGGAGACACGCTGTCGCATTCCCCGTGCCAGGGCGTGCCGTACATCCAGATGCGGCCGTCACGGGCCCGCAACACGATGCGGTCGTCGTTGAGGATACGCCCCTCCCCCTGCCACAGCCGGGCCATGGTGGTCTTGCCGTGGGTGGAGTTACCGGCAAAGAGGTAACCCCGCCCGTTATCCTCGATGCCGCAGGCGTGCACATGCAGGCCGCGCCCCCGGGCCAGCAGGCAGACCATCAACACCTCCGAGAGAGGATACTCCAGCGGGTTGCACAGCCGGCTCTCCGGCGTTTCCGGCAGAGCGTTGTATACCTCCCCATGCCGGAAGTCCTCGTCGAACACGGCGATGCGGTAGGGCTGCGGGCCGAAGACGGGCGATCGGAGCGCGAACACAGTTCGCCCATCCACCCGGTAAAGGCTCCACACCATCTGCGAGTCGAAGATCCGGTCCTCATCGCGCAGTGGGATCGGAGGCAGGCCGTTGTAGCAGGCCTTTAAGACAACATCCGGCTCTCCGGAGCACAGAAAATCACTGTAGATTTGATCAAGAGAGAGGGCTTCGGTTGCACAGTCTCCGAAAAGCCCAAAAACGATTTCTGCAACTTCAACGGTAGATTGCCACCTCACTTGAGACCTTCCAAAACTAGCTCCCTTGATTTACACAGTTGCCGCCGGCTCCCCCTCCTTTACAGTTAGTATTTTGGGGGCCAGTTATAGTACCTCCCGCAAGTTTACACGATGTCAGCACCGCCTCTTCGGCCACCAACCGTACCGCTTCCAACTGTGGTTTGCGGTATGGCCGCCTGGTCCTCTTGGTTTCCTTGTCTTTACTGTCCATCGTAAACCTCCTGTTCTTGTCCATTCATGAATATTTCTATTTGAGTCCGAAGGCCGTCACGTCGCCCGGTTTCTCAGTGACGATGCGTTCGACTCCGTCGCATGCTTTCCCACCGTTCCATCCAAAGGCTGCCGCCCGCAGGTGGGCGATCTGGCACAGGTAGGCCACTGGCTCCTCCGGGTCGCCGCTCTCCATCAGTGCCCAGCCGGGACACTGGCCGCAGAGCGCGTACAGATCGCAGTGCCGACAGGGCGTCTCGCGCGTCCATTTCTGCGCCCGCACCCGCGGCATAAAGTCGTCCCAGCCCGAGCGGAAAGTCCCCCGGCGCAGGTCGTAGGCGGGCTGGCGGGCCATCAGGCAGGCGCTCATCCGCCCATATGCATCGATGTGAAAGGTGCCTATCCCCGCGCCGCAGTTGTATAACCGGTCCGGCTCGGGTGGCGGTCCCGAGAACTTGTCGCAGAATTGCCGCCATTCGGCGAGGCGTTGTTCGTCAGTCAGATCCAGCGCCACAGCGTCTTTGGCCGCAAGTCGATATTGGGCGGGGGCGCGATTGCCGCCAACACCCAGATTGAGCAACGGGTCGTAGTGGAAATGGACCCCTCGTTCCCGGGCGAACACCCGCATCTCCTCCAACTCGTGTCGATTCAGCGTCAGGACCATCGTCTTGAGCTTGAGCGGCAGCTTACGATCCAGCAGCAACTCGATCCCCCGCAGGCAGCGTGCGTACGAGCCCGGGACGCCCGTGACTCGCTCGTAGGTCTCTTGCGTGCGACCGTAAAGCGTGATCTCGATGGCAAAAGGGCGCCACTCGGCCAGATGGTCGGCCTCCCGCTCGGTGATCAGGGTGCCGTTGGTGAACAGTGTGATCAGCAGGCCGTTTTTCTTGGCGTGGGTATAGATGTCGAGAAAATCCGGTCGCAGGAACGGCTCGCCGCCGGTGAGCAGCAGCCACAGGCAGCCCGCGTCCACGATTTGGTCGAGGAACGCACGCCATTCGCTGCCGGCCAACTCCTGCGCCTGCGCCCGGCGGTCGTTGGCGGGCAGGTTGATGAAGCAGTGGGCGCAGCGCAGGTTGCAGCGCGCCGTCACCTCCACGCTGCCGCAGATGGGGATGCGCTCGCCGGCGACCGACTCGTGCAGGCGCTGGCTGAACGCGGCATAGTTCAGTTCGGGAATATGGGGGCAATCCATGTCATTTCGCCTGAAGGGCGCCGGCCGCCACCAACTGGCCGAGCAGCTCCAGGATGTCGGCGCCGGCCTCCTCCGGGGTCACATCGAACTCCGCCACGATGGTGCGGACGAGATCCTGCACGCTGGCCCGGCCGTCGATCAACTCCCAGATCCGGCCCGCCATTTCGTTCAGCGCATAGATGCTATCGACTTCATCCGCCTTCTGGCAGATCGGCACCAGAATCCGCTCCGGGCCGATTCTCCGGTCCACGATGGACGGGCTCTTGATGAAAACCTTCTGCAGGTTGATTGGATCAGCCACCGCCGGTGCCCCCTGGTCCCGCCTGACGTCATCCGATCATCTCGTGGCGCCGCAGCTCACAGCGCCGCATGCACGAGCTGGTCTGTCATATAAATTAATAACACAACTTTCGTTTAAACGGAAACTGCCCATTCAACTTATATTTGACATACGATGGCTGCCGGAGGCCCCGTCTTGCAGGTCAGCTCCCCACCCCGGCTGGCTGACTGTTGAATTGGTCACTCGGTCTCGGCCGGGCGGGCGGCCAGGTGCTGCAGCAGCGACTCGACGCGGGGCTGGATCGCCGCGAAGTCGGCCAGCCGCCGCGACGGATCCTTGTGGATCACCTCCATGACGAACGCCGAGACCGCCTCGGGCACCGTGGTCCGGACCTCGCGGGGCGGCCGCGTCTCGCCGTACAGGATGGCGTAGATCAGCTCCACCGACCCGTCGCCGCGGTACGGCTTGGCGCCGGTGAGCATCTCGTAGAGCACGACGCCCAGCGCGTAGTAGTCCATGCCGCAGCCGGCTTTCACCTTGCCGCTCAGGTACTCGGGCGGCAGGTAGTAGAGCGTCCCTTCGAACGTGCCCGTCTGGGTCATGGACTGGGCGTCCAGGATCTTGGCCACCCCGAAATCGAGGATCTTGATGGACCGGGCCAGGTCCTGCAGCCGCAGGGTGCGGCCGCTCCGGCCCGTGCCCGGCAGGGAGTCCAGCAGCATGATGTTTTCCGGCTTGATGTCCCGGTGGATGATCCCCGCCGCGTGCAGGTCCCGGACGATCCCCGCCAGCGCCAGGAACACGGCCAGCGCGTCCCCCACCGTGAGCCGGCCGTCGGTCATCAGGGCGCGCAGGGTGACGCCGCGGCAGAACTCCATGGCGTAGTAGCACTGGCCGGCGTGCTCGCCGCGGTCGTACACCTTGACGATGTTCGGGTGGTCGATGCGCTCGCAGATGAGCCCCTCCTGGATGAACCGGCGGCGGCCCGTCTCGTCCATGGCGTTTTCGTGCAGCACCTTGAGCGCCACCACGCGGTCGTTCACGAGGTCGCGGGCGCGGTAGACCGTGCCCAGGCCGCCGCGGCCCAGCGTCTCCAGGATGCGGTAGTGGCCCACGAAGTGGCTGCGGCGCCAGTAGTGGAAGTACGTCACCAGCTTCCGGCCCACGCGGTAGATGACCACCGACAGCACGAAGAAGAGCGCCCCGAGCAGCGCCTGGAACCACCACCGCTGCCACAGCGGCGGCTGGATGCGCACCGCCACGGCGACGCCCCGCTCGTTCCAGACGCCGTCGTTGTTGGAGCCGCGCACCCGAAACGTGTAGTCGCCGCCGGGCAGGTTCGTGTAGCTGGCGTAGCGGCGGGCGCCGCAGCGGACCCACTCCCGGTCGAAGCCGTCCAGTTTGTAAGCGTAGCGGTTCTTGTCGGGGCTGTGGAAGTCCAGCGCGGCGAACTCGAAGGCGAAGAAGTTGTCGCGGTGCGACAGCTCGAGCGCCGCGCCCGTGGCCGCCAGGTCCGCGGCCACGAGCTGGTCGAACTTGCGGAAGGCGGTGACCACGACGGGCGGCACGAACGGGTTGTCCCGCACCGCGCCGGGGTGGAAGACGGCAAAGCCGTCGATGGTGCCGAAGAGCATCTCGCCGGCGGCGGTGCGGTAGTAGGCGCCGGCGTTGAACTCGTTGCTCGGCAGGCCGTCGCTCGCATCGTAGTTCCGGAAGCCGCCGGCGGCGGGATCGAACCGCGACAGGCCCCGGTTGGTGCTCAGCCACAGGGCGCCGCGGTCGTCCTCGAGGATGCCGTAGACGAGGTTGTTGGGCAGGCCGTCGCGCTCCGTGTAGTGGCGGCTCCGCCCCGTGGCCGGGTCGAACCGGTTCAGCCCGCCGCCCCCCGTGCCCAGCCACAGGATCCCCTGCCGGTCCTCGTGGATGCAGAAGACCCGCGGGTGGCTCAGGGAGTCGGGGCGGGCCGGGTCGCTGGTGAAGCGGGTGAAGGCGCCGCGCGCCGCGTCAAATCGGCACAGGCCGTTGTCGGTGCCCAGCCACAGCGTGCCGGCGCGGTCGCAGAAGATGTCCCGGACCGTGCCGGCGGCGAGGCTGTTCGGATCGGCCGGATCATGCGCGTGGCGCGTGAAGCGGCCCGTCGCCGGATCGAAGCGATGGACGCCGGCGCTCACCGTGCCCACCCAGAGGTATCCCTGCGGGTCGAAGCCGAGACAGCGGACGACGTTCTCGCCGAGACTCGCCGGGTCGCCCGGCTGGTGGCGCCAGGTGCGGAACCGGCCGCTCGTCGGATCCAGGCAGGACAGGCCGCCCTCGGCGGTGCCGATCCAGAGGCGCCCGTCAGGGCCCCGCGCCAGGCAGCGGATGCGGCCGTCGGGGAGCGCGTCGGCGCGGGCCGGGTCGGGCCGGTAGTGGGTGATGCGCCCCGTGCGCCTGTCCAGGCGGTCCAGGCCGCCGCCGTACGTCCCCACCCAGAGCGCGCCGTCGGCTTCCTCGGCGAAGGCGAAGATCACCGCGGCCGCGAGTGACCCCGGATCGTTGGGCGACCGCGTGTAGGCGGCGAATTTCTCCCGCTTCCGGAACTTGTTGACGCCGCCGCCCAGTGTGCCCGCCCACAGCAGGCCGGAGCGGTCCTGGCGGACGGCCAGCACCTCGTTGTTGGCCAGGCTCTGGCTGTCGGCCGGGTCGTGGCGGAAATGGCGGAAGGCGCCGCGTGCCGCGTCCATCAGGTCCAGCCCGCCGGCGGTGCCCAGCCAGAGGTCGCCGTCGGCGTCGCGCAGGATGGCCCGCACCGTGTCGGAGCCGAGGCTGGCCGGATCATCCGGCCGGTGGCGGTAGCGGGTGACCCGGCCGGTGGCCGTGTCCAGCCGGCCCAGGCCGCCGCCGTCGGTGCCGAGCCACAGCGCGCCCGCGCGGTCGAGGCAGAGCGCCAGCACCTGGGCGGCGCCGGCGTCCACCGCCTCGCCCGGCCGGGGGAAGACTTGCTGGAACCGCCCGGTGGACGGGTCCAGCCGGCTCACGCCACCGCCGGCCGTGCCCACCCAGAGGCTGCCGTCGAGGTCGTCGGCCAGCGCCGTGACCCGGTCGTGGGGCAGGCTGTGGGGCCGGTCCGGCTGCGGCCGGTACCGTTGCCACCGCCCGGTGGCGGCGTCGAACCGGTTGAGCCCCCGCGCCGTGCCCACCCACAGCGTGCCGTGCCGGTCCGCCAGGATCGCGGTGACGTTGTCGTCGCTCAGGCTCGAGGGCTCGGCCGGATCGTGCCGGAACACCGTGAAGCGCCCCGCGCGGCGGTCGAAGCGGTTCAGCCCGCCGCCGTAGGTGCCCACCCACAGGACGCCCGCGCCGTCCACGGCCACGACGTTGATGTAGGTGTCGGAGAGCCACGCCGCGTCCAGCGGCCGGGGCTTGTAGACGGTGAAGGCGTAGCCGTCGTAGCGGTTGAGCCCGTCCTCGGTGGCGAACCACATGAAGCCCAGCGGGTCCTGGGCGATGGACTGGACGCTGCTCTGGGACAGGCCCTGCTCGATGGACAGGCGCTGGAAGCGCAGGTGGGCGGGGGCTCCGGCGCCGGACTGAGCCGCGGCCAGACCGGCGGCCGCGGCGACACCCAGCGCCACCAGCACGGCGCCGGCCCACCGGCGGCCGCTGCCGTCGCCGGCCGCCGTACGCCCACCGCCCGCATGTCGCCCGCCGTGCGTGTCAACCATAGGCGCGCCCTGTCCCCGGATGTGCCGTGCGCTGATGGGCATCTTATTGCGATCCGCCACCCAGGTCAAGGATCTGCCTATGTAACTGTACTTCTCGCATGGCGTGCCAACACAGGCCAAATTCACCCGGCATCGCCTGCCTGAACACGGGGACCGAGGCGTGCGCCATCACCATCTCCGCCTTCGACCAGTTCGGCATCCTGCAGGACGCCCGGGTCCTCGACACCGCGGCCGGAGAGCGCCAGGTCTTCCTCCTCGACCAGCTCATGCCCGGGCTCACCGCCATTTTCGGCGGCTACATCCTCCTGGCGGGGCCGCCGGAATCCCGGATCGTCGTGTTCGAGCTGTTCGGTGACCAGCCGCTGGAGTTCCTCAGCGCGGTCTCGGCGGTCCCCCTGGAGTGACTGGCGCGGCACGGGCAACAAAATGCGCATTGGGCCGATAAGTAGTATCATGATGGCGTTCACACCATCGGCATTCACCATCAGGAGGGGACCGCCATGACCTCAATCGGAAGAACTGATGCCCTCGGCGCCGGCTTGCCCGAGATGGAGCCGGACGCCCTCGCTCCCCGGGACGCCGCGCCAAAGCTCCCTGACGGCGATTCGTTGCTTCCAACCGGGACGTTCGCCGACCAGCTCGTCACCGGCAGCCCGACCGTGCCCACGGCCGAATCGCTCCTGGGGGCCGAACCGTCCGCCACCGCGCCGGATGCCGGCCGCAGGGAGCCGGGGCTGGCCGAGTTCCAGAACCTGCTCACCGAGTCCCTGAGCCTGGAGAAGGAAGCGCTCGACGCCGAAGTGGCCATGGCGCGGCTCGCCGGCGGCAAGACGTCGGCCCTCGTGAGCGCCCCGACGGTGCGCCAGTCCGAGGAACTCATCGAGAAGATGCACACCCAGGCCGAGAGCTTCCTGAACAAGGCCTTCAGCCTGGCCGAAGACCTGGTGCGCCGCGCCGAGGGCGACGCCGCCTCCGTCGAATCCGTCGGCCTGGCCCAGGCCGAGGAGATCCTGCAGGGGCTGGACGGGCAGGTCGAGCAGCTGCGCAGCCAGGCGGAAGCCGAGGCGACGGGCAAGGAGGGCGACGACGCCACCGCCTTCTGGGCCCAGTTGGACCTGCGCATCACCGAGCTGCGCACCGAGGTGCAGGGCCGCGCCGAGGACACCCGAACCACCGCCCGCCTCAGCGCCCGCAAGATCCGCGACGACGCGTTCGGCCAGGCCTACCAGATCCGCCAGTCGGCCATCGACCGGTCCGACGCGCTGCACCGCACGGCGTTCCGGCAGGCCCACGCCGTCCGGAGCAGCCGCCTGGCGGGCGAGGAGAACCGCACGGACCAGACCGAGGACCGGAAGCTGGCCGATCGGGCGGACGCGTTGCGGCAGGCCGAGCTCGATGTGACCCAACGCCTCGACAGCCTGCGGCAGGCGCTGGCGGCGGAATTCCAGAGCCGGCGGACCGGGGTCTGATGGCGGCGTCCGGGCGCGAGTCTCCGGGGGCAGCCGCTTCATTTCCGCAGGATTCCCGTCACGACTGATCGCGGGCGGCGTCCTTCGCCCGGCCGGTTTTCTTGAAACCTGACCGGAACGGCTGCGTACTAATCTGTGTTCCATCACATGGGGAGGCGCAGTTACCGTTGAAGACGATCCGCATCCAGAAGTCCGGACCTCGCCGCCCGGCCGGCCGGAGCCGCGCCGCGCGCCACGCGACCATTTTGCTGGCGGTGGCGCTGGCCGTCGGCGCCGCGGCCGCGCCCGCCCGTCGGACCTGCGTCGTGGCGTCACGTGACTTCGTCAAGCCCCTCACCTTCACCGGTGAGCTGGAAACGAGCCGGTCCATCACCGTCCATGCCCCGGCCAGCCGGATCTGGGGGATGACCATCTCCTCCATCGTCCCCGACGGCGCGTCCGTCCGCCGGGGCGGCGTGCTCGTCCGGTTCGACACGTCGAGCCTGGAGCTGGATCGACTGGACCTGGAAAAGAAGCGCGAGGAGGCGCGGGTCCAGGTGGCCCAGAAAGAGGCGGATCTGGAAAGCCGCCGCCAGGATCTGCTGCTGGAACAGGCCGCGGCGGTGAAGAACGTCAAGGTGGCCGAGCTCTATGCCCGCCTCGATTCCGACCTGCTGCCCCGGGCTGACTATGAGACCTACCAGTACAACCTCGAGAAGGCCCGGCTGGCGCTGGCCAAAGTGGAGGAACGGCTGGGCAACCTGGCCCGGACGTCCGCCGCGGAACTCGCGGTGGTCCGGCTGCAGTTCGACCAGGCGGACATCGAACTGCGCAAGATCCAGGCCGAGATCGACGCCATGACCATCACCGCCCCCGCCGACGGTTTGGTCCAGGTGGCGGACAACTGGGAGAGCAGCCGCAAGTACCAGGTGGGCGACAAGATCTTCGAAGGCTCCGAGGCCCTGCAGTTGCCCGACCTCGACACGCTCCAGGTGGACGCCCGCGTGTACGACACCGACCTCCTCCAACTGGCCCTCGGCCTGCCCGCCGAGATCGTGCTCGACGCCATCCCGGACCGGACCTTCCGCGGCCGGGTGGCCCAGCTCAGCGACGCGGCCAGCACCCGGCACTTCCGGTCCCAGCTGCGGTCGTTCCGCATGAAGATCACCCTGGAGCGGCCCGATCCGGCCGTGATGAAACCGGGCATGACCGCCCGAATCCGGGTGCCCGTGACCCGGGCCGGGGCGCTGGTGGTGCCGCGCGCGGCCGTGCACATCGACAGCCGCGGCGAGGCGTTTCTCCTGCGACCGGGCGATCCGCCGCGCCGTGTCCCCGTCGAGGTGCTGGACGCCAACGCCACCGAGGCGGCCGTCCGGGGCGACATCCGCGCCGGCGAGGACGTGCTGCCGGCAGCCGGCGCCGCCGGCGCGTCGGCCGACGCCGCCGTCGAATGGCTGAGCGTGAAGCGGGATGACTTCGCCTTCACCGTCGCCGGCTCGGGTCAGGTCGTCGCGGAAAAGGCCGTGGACATCGGCCCGCCCGCCCTGTCCCGCGTGCGGCGCTTCAAGATCATCCGGCTGGCCGAGGAGGGCATTCAGGTCCGGCCGGGCGATTTTCTCGTCCAGTTCGATCCGTCGGAGATCTTCCGCTACCTGCGCGACGAGACCGCCGAGCTGGACAAGGCCCGGCAGGAAATCCTGCGCACCGGCTCCACCCGCGAGTCCGCGGTCAAGGACCTGGAGCTGGAGCTGGAAGAGGCCAAGACCCAGGAGGTGCGCGCCCAGAGCAAGCTCCTCGACGTGCGCGAGTTCGAGTCCTCCATCAAGGTCCAGGAGGCCGAGTACGAGCTGGAGCTGGCCAAGGCCCGCTCCGCCATGCTGGGCAAGAAGCTGGCGGCGGTCCAGGAGAACGCTCGGCTGGAGCTGGGCCTCCTGCAGGACAAGCAGCGCTTCCACCAGGAGCGCGTCCAGAGCTACCAGGCCGCCCTGGCCGCCCTGGAGGTCACCGCCCCCATCGGCGGCGTGGTCATCCACAAGAGCGACTGGAACAACGAGAAGAAACAGGTGGGCAGCGACGTGTTCATGATGGACACGATCATCTCGCTGCCCGACCTCACCACCCTGGTGGTCCGCGGCCAGGTCGCCGAAGTGGACTCCAACAAGATCCGCGTCGGCCTGCCGGTGGCGGTCTCCTTCGACGGCATCCCGGAGAAGGTGTTCCGGGGCCGGATCACGCAGATCGCCGACTCGTTGACCGCCGGCCCCCAGGACCGGCCCATCAAGTCCCTCAGTTTCACGGTCAAGCTGGAGACGGTCGACCCCCAGCGGATGCGCCCCGGCATGGCCGCCCGCCTCGAGGTGGAGATCGACCACTTCCAGAACGTGCTCGCGGTGCCGCTGGCCGCCATCGAAACCGCCGGCGGCCGCTCCTACCTGTGGGTGGAGCGCGACGGCCGGCCCCAGCGGCGCGAGGTTTCGGTGGGCCGGAACAACGGGCTCATGGCCATCGTCACCCGCGGCCTCCAGGAGGGCGATCGGGTGGCCAGCCGGCCCGTGGAAACGGCCGCCGCGGCCACCAACGGCGGCCGCGCCAATGGGAGGGCCTCCCAGTGATCAAGAAGCTGCTAATCACCGCCGTCGTGCTGGCCGCCCTGGCGGCCGCCGGCTACCTGTTCGGCGGACCGGTCAGCCGCCGGATCTCCGCGTGGCTCCACCCGGCGAACGACGACCCGGTGCCCACCCTGAGCCTCCAGCCGCGCGAATACCGCGTCGTCGTGTCGGCCCAGGGGGCGCTCACGGGACTGGACACCGTCCCCATCAACACCCCCAGCCCCCGCAGTCGATCCCGCTGGTCCCTCAAGATCGCCTGGCTCGTCCCCGAGGGGACTCTCCTCCCCGCCGGCAGCACCCTGGTGCGCTTCGACCGGAGCGAGGCGGCCCTAGCGCTGGAACAGAACCGGAACACCGTCACCAGCTACGACCACCGCCTCGACAAGAACAGCCAGGACGCCCGCACCGACACCCGGCTGGTGGAACTGGACCAGACCGGCGCCGACCAGGAGTACGAGTTCGCCCGGCGGCAGATCCGCAAGGACGAGGACATCTTCTCGCGCTGGGAGATCCAGGAGTCCATCATGAACGCCGCCCTGGCCCAGTACCGCAAGGGCGTGCTCGCCCGCAAGGGGGAGCTGCGCGGCACCCTGAACCAGGCCGACCAAAAAATCCTGGGGATCGAGCGCGGCCGGGCGCAGGCCGAGGTCCAATCCGCCGAAGAAATTCTCTCGTCACTGGAGATCCAGGCCCCGGTGCCCGGCGTGGTCATCTACCGCGAGAGCTGGTTCCACCGCCTGGAAGTGGGCGGCGAGGTCTGGCCGGGGCAGCCGCTCATGGACATCGCCAGCCTCAGCTCGTTCAAGGGCAAGATCCAGGTGGCCGAGGCCAGCATCGCCGGCGTCAAGGAGGGCGCGCCGGTCGGCATCCGGATCGCCTCGCTGTCCGACCAGGACTTCACCGGCCGGGTGGTCAAGGTGGCCCGGGTGGCCGAGCAGATCGTCGACGAGGATCCCCGCAAGTACTTCGAGTGCGAGATCGCCCTCGACGTGCCGCCTGACGTGCTCCCCCGCCTCAAGCCCGGCCTGCGCCTGACGGCGGAGATCGAGACGGCCCGCCTGGCGGGCGCCTTCGTGGTGCCCAAGTGCGCAGTGATCAAGAAGGACAACCGCTTTCTCGTGTACGTCCGCGACGCGCGCAACGGCTACCGCGAGCGCCCCGTGACCATCGTCGACAGCGACCACGGCTTCTTCGTCCTCGACGGCGTCCGGGGCGGCGACGTGATCGCCCTGCGCCACCCGTACGAAAAACAACAGCTCCACCTGCCGGACTTCAACGCCGCTTCCACCATGACCACCGGGCGGCGCTTCATCGTCATCGGCTAGGCGGCAGCCCGCGGGGAGTCAACCGAATGCTCATCAGTGAATCGTTCAAAGTCGCTATCGAGAACCTGTTCCGGCACAAGCTGCGCACCACGCTCACCATGCTGGGGATCATCTTCGGCGTGGCGGCCGTGCTCTCCATGCTGGCCATCGGCGCCGGCGCCGAGCAGGAGTCGCTGACCCTGATCCGCAACATGGGCCTGCGCAACATCATGGTCAAGGCCAAGGAGTTCGCCCCCAACGAGCAGAAGATCATCCGCCAGGATTCGCCCGGCCTGAGCCGCCGCGACGTGACGGCGCTCCGCCAGGCCCTGCCCGACGGCTCGCTTGCCGTCGGCAAAAAGGTGGTGAAGACCTACCAGATCTTCTCGCGCCTCGGCAAGAGCGACTCGCGCGTGCTGGCGGTGAACGCCCTCTACCCCCAGGCGATGGGCCTGCAGCTCCTGACCGGCAGCTTCTTCCTCCCGGTGGACGAGGCCAAGGCCAACCCGGTCTGCGTGCTGGGGACCACCGCGCGGCGCAAGCTGTTCGGCGTCAACGATCCCGTCGGCGAACCGGTCAAGATCAACGAGGAGTGGTTCACCGTGGTCGGCGTGCTGGCGGACCAGTACCTGCAGAAGGACGAGTTCGAGGGGGTGAAGCTGGAGAACCCCAGCAACGACATCTACGTCCCGCTGGCCGCCTACATGGCCAAGTTCGAACCCGATCCCGTGGCCAGCGAACTGGACGAGATCGTCATCCAGATCCCCGAGGGGGCCGACCTGGCTGTCCAAGCGGCGCTGGTCTCCTCGATGGTGGGCAGCATGCACCGGCAGATCGATGACTTCAACCTCGTGGTGCCGGAAAAGCTCCTCGCCCAGAACCGCCAGACGCAGCAGATCTTCAACGTGGTGATGGGCGCCATCGCCTCCATCTCGCTGCTCGTGGGCGGCATCGGCATCATGAACATCATGCTGGCCTCGGTGCTGGAGCGCACCAACGAGATCGGGCTGCGCCGGGCGTTGGGCGCGCGCCGCCGCGACATCAGCCGCCAATTCGTCCTCGAGTCCGTGGGTCTGAGCGCCGGGGGGTCGCTGCTGGGCATCGCGCTGGGGTATGGCATCGCGCAGATCGTGGCGGTTTACTCCGGCTGGGCCACCGTGGTCACGGTGTGGTCCATCCTGCTGGGTGTGGGCGTCTCGTGCACCGTCGGACTGGTGTTCGGAATCTATCCGGCGCAGCGGGCGGCCCGGATCTCCCCCATCGAGGCACTGCGCCACGAATAGTGAACAGTGAATGGTGAACAGCAAACGGTGAGAACAGGAGGCGTAATCGGTCCCCGCCTCTCTCACCGTTCACTGTTCACTGTTTACTGTTTACTTCTCGAAGGCGACTTTCAGGGCCTCGTAGTTGGCCTTCAGGAACAGCTCCAGGTCGGCCTCGGTGTGCACCGCCGAGATGAAGCAAGCCTCAAACTGCGACGGCGCCAGGTAGATTCCCCGCCGGAGCATCTCCCAGAAGTAGCGGCCGTACCGCTGCGTGTCCGAGCGGGCCGCCGCGGCGAAATCCCGCACCGCGCCGTCGGTGAAGAACAGCGTGGCCATGGAGCCCGCCGTGTTCAGGGTCAGGCGGAGGTTCAGCCGCTCCAGGTCGCGGCGGATCCCGTCGGCCAGGTGGCCGCCCAGCCGCGCCAGCCGCGCGTACAGGCCCTCGTCCCGCTCCATCTGCTCCAGCGCCTCCAGGGTGGCCAGGCCGGCGGTCACCGCCAGCGGGTTGCCGGAGAGCGTCCCCGCCTGGTAGACGGGACCCTCGGGGGCGACAAGGGTCATGACGTCCGCCCGGCCGCCGTAGGCGCCCACGGGCAGGCCGCCGCCGATGATCTTGCCGAGCGTGGTCAGGTCCGGCGTCACGCCGTAGAGGGCCTGGGCGCCGCCCAGCCCCAGCCGGAAGCCGGTGATCACCTCGTCGAACACCAGCAGGATGCCGTGCGCGGCGGTGATCTCGCGCAGGAAGGGGAGGAAGCCGGCCGCCGGCGGCACCACGCCCATGTTCGCGGCCACCGGTTCCACGATGACGCACGCCAGGTCCGCCGCCTCGCGCCGGACCACGTCGGCCACCGCCGCCGCGTCGTTGTACGGGACGGTCAGGGTGAGCCCCGACACCTCCGCGGGGATCCCCGGGCAGCCCGGGATGCCCAGCGTGGCGACGCCGGAACCCGCCTTCACCAGAAAGGCGTCGGCGTGGCCATGGTAGCAGCCCTCGAACTTGAGGATCTTGCGGCGTCCGGTGAATCCGCGCGCCAGCCGGATGGCGCTCATGGTGGCCTCGGTGCCCGAACTCACGAGCCGGACCTTCTCCACCGACGGCACCAGCCGGCAGATGGCCTGGGCCAGCGCCAGCTCCACCGCCACCGGCGCGCCGAACGAGGTGCCCTTGCCGAGCGCCTCCTCCAGCCGCCGGACCACCGGCGGGTAAGCGTGCCCGAGGATCAGCGGCCCCCACGACGCCACGAAGTCGAGGTACTCGTTGCCGTCGGCGTCCCAGAGCCGGGCCCCGGCGCCCCGCTCGATGAAGGGCGGGGTTCCGCCCACCGATCCGAAGGCGCGCACCGGCGAATTGACCCCGCCGGGGATGCGCCGGACGGCTTCGGCGAAGAGGGCGCGGCTGCGCGTCTGGTCCATGGCCGCCTCCTCAGCGGATCAGCCCGCGGGCTACCAGATCCTTGGCGAAGTAGGTCAGGATCAGGTCGGCGCCGGCGCGCTTGATGGCGGTGAGCACCTCCAGCGCGATCCGGTCGTGGTCCAGCCAGCCCTGTTGGGCGGCCGCCTTGATCATGGAGTACTCGCCGCTCACGTTGTAGGCGGCCAGGGGCAGGTCGAACCCGTCGCGCACCGCCCGGATGACGTCCAGGTAGGCCAGGGCGGGCTTCACCATGACGATGTCGGCGCCCTCGGCGATGTCCTCGGCCACCTCACGCACTGCCTCGCGGCCGTTGGGCGGGTCCATCTGGTAGGAGCGCCGGTCGCCGAACTGGGGCGCCGACTCGGCCGCCTCGCGGAACGGCCCGTAGAAGCCCGAGGCGAACTTGGCCGAGTAGGCCATGATGGGGAGGTGGGTGAAACCGTTGGCATCCAGGGTGCGGCGGATGACCTGCACCCGGCCGTCCATCATGTCGGACGGGGCCACCATGTCGGCGCCCGCCCGGGCGTGGGCCAGCGCCTGGTGGGCCAGGTTCTCGACAGTGGGGTCGTTGGCCACGTCGCCGTCGCGGATCACGCCGCAGTGGCCGTGGGACGTGTACTCGCAGAAGCAGACGTCGGTGATCACCGCCAGATCCGGCGCCTGCGCCTTCACCGCGGCGATCGCCCGCGGGATGATGCCGTCGGCGGCCCACCCGGCGGAGCCGGTCTCGTCCTTCTTCTCCGGGATGCCGAACAGGATCACCGCCGGAATGCCCAGGTCGCGGACGGCGCGGCACTCCTCGGCCAGCACGTCCACCGACATCTGGAACACGCCCGGCATGGAGGTGATCTCCTTTTTCACGCCGCGGCCCGGCACCGCGAACAGCGGATAGATCAAATCCTCCTTGAGCACCACGGTCTCCCGCACCATGCGCCGCAGCGTGTCGGTGCGCCGCAGGCGGCGGAATCGGAAAAAGTCATAACTCATGGCTTGTTGCCTCCGGAAAGATGCGCGCGGCTGGACGTCGTGCCACCGCGGTTCGATGCAAAATAGCGCTCCAGGGATCGCAGCAGGCCCGCCGAGGTGTGCGGCTCGGCCACAACCAGCGCCGCCGGCGCCAGCTCGGCCAGCGCGGCGGCGGTGACCGGCCCGATGGCCGCGGCCAGGACCCCGGGATGGCGGTGAAAATAGTCGGCTCCCGCCACGGCGGCGAATCCCTCGACGGCGCTGGGCGCGGCGAACAGGATCGCGTCCGCCGCTTCGAGGCGGTCCCGGATGTCGGGACCCGGATCGGACGTCGTGTTGGCGTACGCCGTGACCGTCTGCACGCGCCACCCGCCGGCGGCCAGCCGCTCGGCCAGCTCCTCGCGCGCCCGGGACGAGCGCGGGATGAGCACCTCGCCGGCCGGCCGGGGATGGCGCGCCAGCAGCAACCGGGCCAGCTCGGCGCCGGTGTGCCGGCGGGGCACGGCCGCGACGGCGATGCCGCGCGCCGCCAGTTCCGCCGCCGTCGCCTCGCCCACCGCCGCCACCCGCTTGCCGCGCCAGGCGTCCCCGCCCAGGTTGCGCGCGGCCATGCGGTCCAGCAGGTGCGTCACCGCGTTGGCCGACGGGAACACCACCCACTCGATCCGGTCCCACCGGGCCAGCGCCCCGTCCACCTCCGTCCACGACTCCGGCGGACCGATGGCCACGACGGGGCAGAGCACCGGCACCGCTCCCCGCGCCGCCAGCTCGGCCTGCAGGGAGGCCGCGCGGGCCTCGTCCCGGGTGATCACGATGGTCCGGCCCGCCAGGGGGCCGCCGGCTGCGGACATATCCGCTCCTGCCCGAAGCACGCGGCGGTGGCACCGGGCCACCGCCGGCAGCCGATTGTAGCAGAAGATCGCCGGGGCGCCAATGCCGGCCCGGCCGCCGCCGATCATTTTTTGAATCAGCGGCGCGCCCGCACTCGTCCAATAGGGCGGAACGGGAACGATCACACGATTTAGTCACCGGACGGCCAGCGGATGGGTAAAGAAAAGATTCTCGTCGCCATGAGTGGCGGCATCGACAGTTCCATGGCGGCCCACCGGCTCCTGCAGGCCGGGTACGAGGTGGTGGGCGTCACCATGCGCCTGTTCGAGGAGCCGGCCGCGGCTGCGGCCCCGGCCAACGGCCAGGCGCCCTGTTGCTCCCACCGCCACTACCAGGACGCCCGCAACGTGGCCGCCGCCCTGGGCATCCGCCACTACCTGGTCAACTACCGCGACGATTTCCGCCAGCGCGTGATTACGCCGTTCGTCGAGACCTATCTCAAGGGTCTCACCCCCTCGCCCTGCATCCTGTGCAATACGCTGATCAAGTTCTCCAAGCTGCGCCGCTTCGCGCACTGTCTGGGAATCCGCCGGATCGCCACCGGCCACTACGCCCGCACCCAGTTCGACGAGATCACCCAGCGCCACCTGCTGATCCGGGGGCAGGACGCGCAAAAGGACCAGTCCTACTTCCTCTTCGACCTGGATCAGGAGCAGCTCCGGGATGTGGTGTTTCCGCTCGGCGACATGACCAAGCGGGAGATCCGCGAACAGGCCGCCGCCGCCGGCCTGCCGGTGGCCGAAAAGGCGGAGAGCCAGGAGATCTGTTTCGTGCCCGACGGCGACTACGCGAGTTTCATCAACCGCTTCGTAGACGAGGAGAAACTGGACGCCCCCGCCCCGCCCGGCGACATCGTCCTCAAGGACGGCACGGTGGTGGGTCGCCACGAGGGGATTCACCGCTACACGGTGGGCCAGCGCCGGGGATTGGGTATCGCCCTCGGCTACCCCACCTACGTGATCGGACTCCGGCCCGCTCAAAACCAGGTGGTCGTGGGCCGCCCGGAGGACATCTACGCCCGTCGCTTCCGGATCACCCGCTGCAACTGGATCGCCATCCCGTCGCTGGACGAGGCCATCGATGCCACGGTGAAAATCCGGTCGCGGTTCCAGCCCGCCGCGGTGGAGATCCGGCCCTGCGGCGACAACGGCGCCGAAGTGACCTTCCGGGAGCCCCAGCCGTCCATCACGCCCGGCCAGGCGGCGGTCTTCTACTGGGACGATGTCGTGGTGGGCGGCGGCTGGATCTACCGGATCGAACCCGAGTCCGCCTGAACGGCCCCGCGGCACGCCCAATTGCCGACAAATCAATTGCCTGGCCGGGGTCCCCGTGCTATGTTAGGTGCGGCCGCGCCGCCGCAGCCGCCCGCCCGGACCGGCCAGGGGAGACCTGAGTGACCGGACAGTCCGCCGCATCCTCCGTGCTCATCGTCACCGGCGAAAACTCCGGCGAGCGCTACGCCGCCCAGGTTCTCGACGCTTTCGCCAACCTGCCGGCCGCCGCCAACGTACAATTCTTCGGCAGCGGCGGCGACGCCATGCGCTGCCGCGGCGCCGAACTGCTGGCCGATGTCGCCGACCTGGCGGCCATCGGCCCGTGGAACGCCCTGAAGCTGACGGGCCACTACCTGCGACTGTTCCGCGACAGCCTGCGGGAAGTCCGGCGCCGCGGGACGTGCGTCGCCCTGCTGGTGGATTTTCCCGACTTCAACCTGCGGCTGGCGCCCTGGCTGAAGCGACGCGGAGTCACCGTGCTGTACTACATCTCGCCCACCGTCTGGGCCTGGCGCGCCGGGCGCATCCGCACCATCCGCCGGAGCGTGGCGCGCATGCTCTGCATCTTCCCGTTCGAGGAGGACCTCTACCGCCGGCACCGCGTGCCGGTCCGCTACGTGGGCCACCCCCTCACGGCCACCCTGAGCGAGATCGAGCCGCCGGCCGCATTTGCAGCGCGGCACGGTCTGGGCGCGGACGACGTCCCCATCGCCGTGCTGCCGGGCAGCCGGCGGGCGGAGATCGAGCACATCCTGCCGGTGGTCCTGCGGGCGCTGCCCGCCATCGCCGCCGCCGTGCCGGGCGCCCGGTTCCTCGTGCCCACCCCGTCGGCCGCGATCCGCGAGTCGGTCCAGCGCCACCTGGCCGCGTTCTTCGCCGGCTCGCCGACCGGCCTCGGTCCGGACCGGATCGTGCTGGCCGCAAGCGGCGCCATCAGCTGCCTGGCCAACGCCCGGATGGGCATCGTCAAGTCGGGCACGTCCACGCTGCAGGCCGCTCTGGCGGGAACCCCATTCGTCACGGTCTACCGCACCACTCCCGCCATGTGGCGGCTGGGCCGGTTGATCCTGCGCAACGCGCATTTCTCCATCGTCAACCTCATCGCCGGGCGCGAGGTGGTGCCGGAGCTGATGCAGAACCGGCTCAACCCGGAGGACCTCGCCCGGACGTTTCTCAACATTTTTCAAGATCCGGGCATCTATTCCCGGATGAAGGCGGAGCTGGCCGAAATCGCCGCCGGTTTCGGCACCCACGACGCCCCCGCCGAGGTGGCCGCCGAGCTGCGGCGGGCCCTTGACGGCAACCTGGCAACCCACGGAGGTACCTGATGCCCCTCAGCCGATATACGCGCCGCGCGGCGCCGCTGCTCCTCCTGGTGGCCGTCCTGGCCGCCACCACCGCGGCCGCCACCGACCAGCCGCGATACGACACCCTCCAGACGACCCTGGTCGCGGACATCCAGCCCGCCGCCAACCGGCTGGAGGCGATCGCCGACGTGCGGATCCGGATCGTCGACCGGACCAACTACATCGCCTTCCGCCTGAACGGCAACCTGGTGGTGACCCACGTCGAGGACGACAGCGGCGAACCGCTCCGGTTCATCCAGGACGACACCGAAAAGTTCGAGGTCATGATCAATCTGATCCGGCCCCGGGCGGCCGGTACGGAGATGACCATCCACCTGGAGTACAACGGCCTGTTCAGCCGCCTGGACTTCGACTTCTTCAAGCAGCTGGGCAATCCCCTGTACGCCTACATCGGCCCGGACATGGTGGAGTTGCCGGCCGCGTCCATGTGGTTCCCCCGCAACACCGATCCCATGGACCGCTCCGCTTACGAACTCCAGGTGACGCTGCCCACGGGCCTGCGCCCGTTCACCGCCGGCCTGTCCACGGAGACCATCGACACGGGCCTGGCCAAGACCTATATCTTCAAGTCCGCCCAGGACATCCTGGCGCCCACGCTGGTCGCCGGCCGTTACCAGGTGCAGGACTACACCTTCGGCGACCTGACGCTCCAGACCTGGTTCCTGACGGAGTTCCCGGAGCAGGCCGGCAGCGCCCAGCGTTACGCCGAAATCGTCCGGCACCTGCGCCACCGCTGGAACTGGCGGCCCGTCCAGGAGCCGTTGCGGATCGTCGAGGTGTCCGACAACTTCCAGGCGCAGTTCGGCATGCAGGACTCCGTCTTCCTCTCCACCAAGGAGTTCACCAGCAAGAATCCGGAAAATCGGCAGATCATCCGCAAGTTCGCCTACCAGAAGTGGCTGCTGCCCATGCAGGTCGCCACGCCCGAGGATATCTGGATCCTGGAGGGGTTGTCCCAGTACGCCGCCGCCCTGTACTTCGAGGACGTCAAGGGCGCGGAGGCGTTCGACACCACCATGCGCCTGCTGGCGGTGGACGCCCTCAAGTACCAGGACGCGGAGCCCATCGCCCGGGGCGTGCACCTGGGGGTCGGTTCGGAGAAGTACGACTCGGTGGTGGTGGCCAAGTCGGCGTGGGTGTTCCACATGCTGCGGACGCTCGTCGGCAAGGAAAAATTCGAGACGCTGCTCGCGACCGTCTGGGAGCGGGGCGCCCGCGAGCCGCTCAGCACGGCGCTCATCGCGGACATCGCCCGGCAGGTGACCGGCACCGATTACGGCTGGTTCTTCAACCAATGGATCAACACCGTGGACCTGCCGGATTTCTCCGTGGAGTACATCGTTTACCGCCTCACCAAGGGCGGCTTCCAGACAGTGGGCAAGGTGAACCAGACGCTGACCGCGTTTCAGATCCCGCTGGAACTCAAGTTCGTCACCAAGGGCCAGGACGAGCTGAAGGTGATCGACGTCAAGGGCGAGAGCACCCGGCTCAACATCGAGACCGAGACGCGGCCCATCCAGCTCGTCATCGACCCGAATTTCCGGATCCTGCGCAAGTCGGAGGAGCTGGAGATCCAGGTCCACATCGTCCGGGGCGATGAGTATTTCGCGCTCGGCGACTTCCCGTCGGCCACCGACGAGTACAAGCGCGTGCTCGAGCGGCAGCCCCGCAACTCGCACGCGCTCTTCAATCTGGCCCAGGTGTTCTACGAGCAGTTCAACTACAACACCGCCCAGAACACCTTCCGCGAGGCGCTCAACGGCGACCAGCAGCCGCCCTGGGTGGTGGCCCTTTGCTACATGTATATGGGCAAGATATTCGACGTGCTCGGGCAGCGCCAGCGCGCCGTCGCCGAGTACAACAAGGCCATCAACACCAATGACGACTCCCGCGGCGCCGTCACCGAGGCCACCAAGTACCTCAGCCAGCCCTTCACCCGCGCCAAGACCTACCTGCCGGGGCAGAAGGATACCGCCGAGCCTGAGCCGAAGCAACCCGAGGAGGACACGCCCGATGCGGACGCGCCCGCAAAAGATCCCGGCCGTTAACCTCTGGCTGGCGGCCCTCCTCTGCGCCACCGGGCTGGCGGGCGCCGCCCGCGCCCAGGCGGCGTTCGCCTACACCGACCCTTCCCGGGTGGTCACGCTGGAGTTCAAGAGCGACACCCTGGCGATCATCAACGTGATCAATCTCACCGACACCGCCTTCGTGCTCGAGCCCCACCATCTGGTGGGCATCAAACGCAACGGCCTCACCGTCGTCGGCCAGGTGTTCACGGAGATCAAGCCGGGCAACGTCGTGGTCTATTCGGCGTTCCGGATGATCCCGCCGCGCGCCGCCATGGGCACCGACATCCTCGGCGCGTTCCAGTTCGATCGAGACATCGTCAAGACCTACCTGAGCTGGAGCGGCCGCTTCCTGGAGCTGGACGCGCTGAGCCCGGAACGGTTCGAGTCGCTCATGGGCCGCCTCGCCCAGCTGGACCTGGCCGTGGCCAATGTCCCGAAGATGTTCCAGCAGCGCCAGATCCCCGACCTGGGCGTCTACATTCCCTACGAAGAAGGCGACGCCATCCGGGACCTCCACGACGGCTGCCTCACCGCCGACGGCATCAACCCGCCTCGGATCATCAAGCGGCCGCTGCCCCGCCTGACTCCCGAAGCCGCCGCGGCCGGCTTCGCGGGGATCGTCGAGGCGATCGCCCGGATGGATCCGTCGGGCAACGTGACCGAGATCCGGCTCTCGCCCGATCCGCCCCACGGGATGGCGGAGCGGATCCGGGAGACCATCCGCAACTCGTGGAAATTCCTGCCCGCCACCTACAACGGCGAGGTGGTCGCCACGGAGATCCGTTTCACCCTGCAATTTGGAGACACTCGTGCCCCGGAGCAAGATCCACAGCGTTGAGGCCCTGCGCGCAATCCTGGCCGATCTCCAGGCCGGCGGCCGGCGGGTGGTGTTCACCAACGGCTGCTTCGACCTCCTGCATCCCGGCCACATCCGCTACCTGCGCGAGGCGGCCGCCCTGGGCGACGTGCTGGTGGTCGCCGTCAACAGCGACGCCTCCGTGCACCGGCTCAAAGGCGTGTCCCGGCCCATTCAGACCGAGTCGGAGCGGGCCGAGATCCTCGCCGCCCTCGAGATGGTGGGCTACGTCACCATCTTCGACGACGACACGCCGCTGGCGACGATCCGCGCCCTGAAGCCGGATGTGCTGGTCAAGGGCGGCGACTGGACCCCCGACCGCATCGTCGGGCGCACGGACGTGGAGGCTCGCGGCGGCACGGTCCGCTCCCTGCCGTTCGCTCCGGGCTATTCCACCTCCGCCCTGATCCGCCGGATCACGGGTGGCGACCCCGCGGCGTCCTGATCCCGCGACGGAGCCAACGATGGATCCCCTGAGCTACTTCCAGCAGGCGATGGCCGGCCCGCCCGGCCGCCCGCGGCGGGTCTGCGGCTGCCCCGACACGGCCCACCCCATGGTGGCCGCCGCCGTGGTGGCAGCGTCCGGCCCCCCGGTGCTGCTGGTGGCGCGGGACAACGACCAGGCCGAACGGCTGGCCGAGGAACTCGCCTGGTGGCTCGGGCGGGACGGCCGGCCCGCCGGCGCCGTGGCGCTGCTGCCGGCGCATGAGGCGGATCCGTACCGGGGCCTGTCACCCCACCCGCGCATCCTGGCCCAGCGCAGCCAGGCCATCTGGCAACTCCTGGACAACCCGCCTGATGCCCTGGTCACAACGCCCGAGTGCCTGCTGGACCGATACCCCCCGCCGGAGACGTACATCGCGCGGCTCCTGGAGCTGCGGCTGCAGCGCGAGATCCCGCTCCCGGAGATCCGCCGGCGCCTGATCGACGCGGGCTACGCCGCCGAAGACCCGGTCACCGAGCCCGGCGAGTTCGCCATCCGCGGCGGCGTCCTGGACGTCTTCTCGCCGCAGCTGGCCCACCCGATCCGGGTGGAGTTCTTCGGTGACGCCATCGAGTCGCTCCGCGCCTTCGATCCCGACAGCCAGCGGTCCATCCAGATGCTGGACGCCGTAACCATCATCCCCATGACGCCCGGCCCCGCCGGCCCCGACTACCTGGCCGCGCTGGCGGAGGCGGCGGCCCGCCGGTTCGCCGGCGAGGCGGATTCCGGGGCGCTGGCCGAAATTCTCGAACCGCTGGCGGGCGCCGTCCCCGCTCCCGGTCACGAGCACCTGGCGCCGCTGCTCGGCCCGGCCGCGGCCGGCCTGTGGGATTATCTCGGCCCGGACCGCCCGGCGGTCCTCTTCGTGGACGACATCGCCGGACGGCTGGCGGGTTTCCAGGACGTGCAGGCCGAGCGCTACCGCGAGGCCGTCGCCGCCGGACGGCCCGCGTTGCCGCCGTCCGACCATTTCCACCCGGCTGAGGCGGCGGGGGCGCTCATCGACCAGCCGGCGTGCGTGCACGTGGAGTCCTTCCCGACGGAGGGCGCCGCGGCCATCACCCTGCGCGTCACACCGACCACCTCGTTCCTGGGCAATTTCACCGGACTGGCCCAGCACATCACCGGCACGCGGGAGCACATCCTGCTGGTGCTCTCCTCGCGCGGCCGCTGCGAGCGCATCCATGATCTGTGCGAGGAGTACGGCATCACCCACCGCTGGCTGGAGGAGCTGCGCTGGGCGGACCTGGACCTGTCCGCCGGCCGGCAGGTGATCATCACCCAGGGTCCGCTGGAGCGGGGCTTCCGCCTGCCCGACCTGTCGCTGGCGGTGTTCGCCAGCGACGACATCTATCCCCGCGGCCGCCGGCGCCGGGCGGAGCTGCCGGCCCGGCGGTTCGCCTCCATCTCGGCCTTCTTCTCCGATTTCCGCGACCTGAAGCCGGGCGACTACGTCGTGCACGTGGACCATGGGGTCGGCATCTTCCGCGGCCTGGAGCGGATCGCCGTCGCCGGCACGGAACAGGAGTTCGCCCATCTCGAGTACGCCGACCGCGCCCAGCTCTACGTCCCCGCGGAGCGCCTCGATCTGGTGCAGCGATTCGCCGGCAGCGAGAACGCCGCGCCTTCCATAGACCGCCTGGGCGGTGCCACCTGGCAGAAGACGCGCGCGCGGGTGAAGAAATCCCTCCAGGACATGGCCAACGAGCTGATCCGGCTGTACGCCCGCCGTTCGTCGGCCCCCGGCTTCGCCTTTCCCGCCGACGACCACTGGCAGCGGGAGTTCGAAAACATGTTCGAGTTCGAGGAGACGCCGGACCAGTGGACGGCCATTCAGGACATCAAGCGCGACATGGAATCGCCCCGCCCCATGGATCGCCTGCTCTGCGGCGACGTGGGCTACGGCAAGACCGAGGTGGCCATGCGCGCCGCGTTCAAGGCGGTCGGCGCCGGGCGGCAGGTGGCCGTGCTCGCGCCCACCACGGTGCTGGCCTTCCAGCACCTGAACACCTTCCGCAACCGCTTCGCCTCCTTCCCCGTGCGCATCGAACTGCTCAGCCGGTTTCGCAGCGCCCGCCAGCAGAAGGCGGTGCTGGCCGACCTGGCCGAGGGCAAAGTGGACGTCATCGTGGGCACCCACCGCCTGCTGTCCAAGGATGTGGTGTGCCCCCGCCTCGGCCTGCTGATCGTGGACGAGGAACAGCGTTTCGGCGTGCGTCACAAGGAGCGGATCAAACAGCTTCGCAGCGACCTGGACGTCCTGACCCTCACCGCCACGCCCATTCCCCGCACGCTGCACATGGGAATCGTGGGCATCCGCGACATATCGGTCATCGAGACGCCGCCGAAGGACCGGCTCTCGATCCAAACCCAGGTGATCCGGTTCGCCGAGGACGCGATCCAGGAGGCGGTGCGGCAGGAGCTGGCCCGCCACGGCCAGGTCTACTTCATCCACAACCGGATTGAAACCATCCATGAGATCAGCGCCCGGATCCGCGAGCTCGTGCCCGAGGCGCGGGTGGTGATCGCCCACGGCCAGATGCCCGAGAGCGAGCTGGAGCGCATTCTGCTCGCCTTCATCGCCCAGGAGTACGACGTCCTCCTGTCCACCACCATCATCGAGAACGGCATCGATATCCCCCTGGTCAACACCATCATCATCAACCACGCCCACCGCTTCGGCCTCGCGCAGCTCTACCAGCTCCGCGGCCGGGTGGGCCGCTCCAACCGGCGGGCTTACGCCTGGCTGCTCGTGCCGTCGTTCGAGCAGCTCACCGACCCGGCCCGCAAGCGCCTGGCGGCCATCCGCGACTTCACCGAGCTCGGCGCCGGGTTCCGCCTGGCAGCGCTGGACCTGGAGATCCGCGGCGCGGGCAACCTGCTGGGCGCGGAACAGCACGGGCACATCGAGGCGGTGGGCTTCGAGATGTACTGCCGCCTGCTCGAGGAGGCCGTCCGGGAATTGAAGGGCGAACGCTACCTGCCCCCCGAGCGCCTCAAGCTCAACCTCCACGTCAAGCTCCGCATCCCCGCCGACTACATCCCTCAGGAGGAGGAGCGCCTGCGGCTCTACAAGCGCATCGCCTCGGCGGCCGACACCGCCGCCCTCCAGGAGCTGCGCGCGGAGGTCCGGGACCGGTACGGCGCCTTCCCCGAAGTGCTCGAGTACCTGTTCGAGTACATGCAGCTCAAGCTGCTGGCCACCCAACTGGCCGTGCTCTCCATTGAGCGCCGGCAGGATGAGTTCCGGATCCAGTTCTCCGAGGACTCCCCGGTGGACACCGATCGGCTGATCCGCAAGATCGAAGCGGGCGAACCCCTCGCCTTCGCCCCGGGCGGTTTTCTCATCCTCCGGCGGACGTTCTCATCCATCCCCGAGATGTTCCAGCACCTGAAAAGCACGTTGCTGGAGCTGCGCGCCTGTGGTAATATTTCCTGATTTGAAAGGGCATGATGCGCGCGAACAGTCCCTATCGCCAACTCCACCAAACCCGCCGGCAGCCGCCTGGCCTGCCGGCGGCGATGCCGTGCGCCCTGGCGCTGGCCCTGGCGTTGGCGGCCTGCCGGGGCGAGGAAACCGGCGAAGGCGTCCCGCCCGGTCCCGCCTCGGCCTGGTTCCAAACGGACCGGGCGGTGGTCCTCACGGTGGGGAAGGCCGTCTTCACTTCCCGCGAATTCAACCAGTTCCGGCAGGGTTTCGTGTCCACCATCGGTGATTCGGCCCCGCTGGGCAGCGCCGAGAACACCACCATCCTCAACGAATTCATCGAGCGCGGCCTGCTGCTGACCGCCGCCCGCGACGACGGGATCAGCCGACCGCCCGATCTTGGCGACCACTCGAAACAACCGGCGCGACCCGGCGACACCGACGGACTGGTGCTATCCGGCGACGAGTTGATCATCCAGGAGTATTTGAACCGGCGGATCGGCGGGAAGCTCCAGGTGACCGAGGCGGAGGCTGAAGCCCACTTCGCCCAGCACAGCGGGGAGTATATGGTGCCCAGGCGCTTCCACGTGCGCGAAATCCTTGTGGACGATGAAGGGCTGGCCCGGCAGATCCACGCCGAACTCCGCGAGAGCGGCAAACCCCGTTTCAGCGCCTTCGCCCGGCAGTTTTCCCGCGCCCCGTCCGCCGCCAACGGCGGCGATCTCGGATTGTTCCAGCCGGGGCAGCTGCCGCCCGACTTCGAGGCGATCATCGTCGGGCTGAAACCGGGCGGCTACTCCGAGGTGATGCGGACCCAATACGGATTCCATATCTTCTATCTGGAAGAGGTCATCCAGTCCCATCCCCAGAAATATTACGAGGTCAGGGAAGCGATCCTCCAGCAGCTGCGCATGGACAAGGAGCGGGCCGCCCACGCCGCCCTGCTCGACGAGCTGGTCGCCCGATACCGGCCGGCGCTCCACCGGCAGGCGCTGGATTTTGTTCCCGACCCATCGATTCTGACCCGAACCATCGTGGAGGCCGACCATGCGAAATAGAGCGCTCGCGGCCCTGGCGGGCCTGCTGCTCGCCGGGCTGATTCCCGGCTGGATCCGGGGTGAGGTGATCGAGCAGATCGTCGCCCAGGTCAACAACGACATCATCACCCTGACCCAGTACAACCGCGAAAAGGACACCGTGCTCAAGCAGATGCGCGGCCGCTACCAGGGCGACGAGTTGACCGCCCGCTACAACGAAACGGTGAAGCAGATCCTGCCCTCCCTGATCAACGAGTTGCTGCTCGTCCAGAAGGCCAACGAGTACGGCATGAGCGAGGATCTGGACCTGGAGGCCAACGCCTACCTGGAAGATCTGATGAAGCAGAACAGCATCCCCAACATGGATGCGCTCAAGCAGGAGATGGCCCGGGCGGGGATCGTCTACGCCGACTACTATGAGAACCTGAAGCGCCAGATCCTGGTCAGCCGGATCCGGGGCGCCATCGTCCGCCAGCGGATCAAGGTCATGACCGGCGAGGTGGAGAAATACTACCAGGACCATGTCCAGGAGTTCACCACGCCCGAGCAGGTGGAGCTGGCCGAAATCGTCCTCTACACGAAGGACAAGAATGCCGACGAGGTACGGACCCGGATCAACCAGGTCCACCAGGAGCTGCAGGCCGGCCAGGCATTCGCGGATCTGGCCAAGGCGTTCTCCGACGGCCCGTCGGCCAAGGACGGTGGCAACATCGGCAGCTTCCCCCTGTCCAACCTGACCCCCGCCATCCGGGAGGTGGTTCAGACACTGCAAACCGGTCAGTACAGCCGGGTGCTGGAGATGGAGTTCGGTTTTGAGATCCTCCAACTCGTCAAGCGGACCCCCGCCGTGCAGCGTCCGCTCGAGGAGATCCGCCGCGACGTCGAGGAAAAGCTCTTCCGAACCCGGCTGGAACCGGTGATGAAGGAGTTCATGGCGGAGCTGCGCAAGCAGAGTTACGTGTACGTGTTTCCCGAATTCCGCGGGGATTACGACCCCGACGCCGAGGCCAAGTAGGACCCGCGGGGGGTCGTGCCGGCATGCGCCTCGACATGTTTCTGCGCGTGAGCCGGATCATCATCCGCCGCCCGCTGGGCAAGCGGCTGTGCGACGGCGGCGCCGTGCGGGTCAATGGGCGGACAGCCAAGGCGGCCCAGGAGATCCGCGCCGGCGACATCATCGAAGTGGACGCGCCCGGAGCGCGCCGCCGCTACCGCGTGGAGCGGCTGCCCGATGGACGCAACGTTGCCCGGACCGAAGCCCGCGAGCTGGCCACGCTGCTCGACACCGAACGAAAGGACATACTGGATTGAAAGCCAAATACGTTTCCGATTACCTCCCGAACCAGAACGTCGACGACGTGTTTCTGGTGGTCCGCAAGGAGATCCGGCCGAAGAAGCAGGGGGGGGAGTTCATCTTCACCGTGCTGGCCGACCGGACCGGCGCCATCACCGCCTTCCTCTGGGACAATGTGGATGTCTTTCGCGCCAAGTTCGATGTGGACCAGTTCGTCCACGTGATCGGGATGACCAAGGAATTCAACAACGCCACCCAGATCACCATTCACAAGATCCGGCGGGTCGAACCCGACCAGGTGGAGTTGGACGACTTCATCCGCAAGTCGCACCGCGACACCGACCAGAGCTACGCCGCCCTCCTCGACTGCATCCACCAGGAGGTGGCCGACCCGTTCCTGCGCCGCCTGCTCCTCGACATCTTCGGCGAGCCGGAGCTGCAGGCCCGCTTCAAGCAGTGCCCCGCGGCCAAGGCGCTCCATCACGCGTACATCGGCGGCCTGCTGGATCACACGCTGTCGGTGATGCAGCTGTGCACCCGCATCTGCCAGCATTACCCCTTTCTGAACAAGAGCATGCTGCTGGCGGGCGCCGCGCTCCACGACATCGGCAAACTGGACGAGCTGGTCTGGGGCAAGAGCATCGATTACACCGACGAGGGCCGCCTTGTCGGGCATATCACCATGGAAGCCATCCTGCTGGACCGCAAGATGTCGACCATCCCTGACTTTCCCACCGGCCTCCGGATGGAGTTGCTCCACCTGGTGATCAGCCACCACCGCGAGCTGGAATTCGGATCGCCCAAACGCCCCAAGACGCTGGAAGCTCTCGCCCTGTCCTACCTGGACGATCTCGACGCCAAGCTGGGAACCTTTCTCGAGGCGATCCAGCAGGCCGGCGAGAGCGATCACTGGACCCCATACAACACCAACCTGCAGCGGTTCATCTACCGCCATTCGGCCGCGGAGGACAAGCCGGCGGAGGGCGGGGGAACCGACGAATGATTTGGCTTTTTTCCGCTGCTGTGCTAAGATCCTCAGCGGCATGGATTTTTAACGACCGGACAATGGGAATCCTGGACCGTCCGGTGGCGTAAAGATATTTTTTCCTGACAACACAAGCCGGATTCCCGCCCTACAACCTTCAAGCTCGAGGTGTACACCATGAGCCGTGAAATGATGGTGCACGTCACCCCGTTCGAGGTGCATGCCGCCATTCTGGAGGACGGTGCGCTGGCCGAATACCACGTGGAGCGACGCAAGGACCGCAGCATCGTCGGCAACATCTACAAGGGCCGGGTGGGAAAGGTGCTGCCGGGCATGCAGTCCGCCTTTGTGGACATCGGCATCGAAAAAAACGCCTTCCTTTATGTCACCGATTTCTTCGAGGAGTTCGCCGATCTGAAGGAAACCCTCGATGTCGATGTGCCCAAGGGACGCGCCGCCAAACCACCGGCGCCGCCGCCCGAGGAGCCGACCGACGCGGAAACCGCCATCTCGGCACCGCCCGAGGGAGAGGACGTCGAGACGGCGACCGCCCCGGCAGAGGAAAGCGACTCCGCCGCGGCCGAGGGACCGGCCGAGGCGCCGAAAAAGCGCCGCCGTTCCCGCCGGTCGTCCCGCTCCCGGTCGCGCTCGCGTGCCGCCGCCGATGCAACGGCCGCGGATTCCGAATCCGCCGAGGCCACGCCGGCATCGGCTGAACCGCCGGCGGAGACCGTCGTCGAGTCGTCCGCGGGCACTGAAGATGTCCCGGCCGAGGCCGCCGCCACTCCGGCGGAACCGTCCTGGACCTCCCCCTGGGCTCAGCCTGCCGCCGACCCGCCGGAACCGGAGCGCGACCGCACCGACTCCGAGGACGGCACGGCCACCATTCGCTTCCCCGACTCCGACCTCACCTTCTGCGCCAGCCGCCCACGCGGCGGCCGCCGGAAGCGCAAGGGGTTCAACCTGGCCGGCGAGGCGGAGCCCGGCAACATCGCCACCATGCTGAAGCAGGGCCAGGAGATCATCGTCCAGGTCATGAAGGAACCCATGTCTCTGAAGAGCGCCCGGATCACCTCCCACATCTCGCTCCCCGGACGCCAACTCGTGTTCCTGCCCACCGTCAATCACGTGGGCGTGTCGCGCAAGATCCACAGCGACCAGGAACGGAAACGGCTCCGGACCATCATCACCCAGAACCGCAAGGACCGGCCGGGCGGCTTCATCATCCGCACGGCCAGCGAGGGGCTCAGTGAGGCCGAGCTGGTCCAGGACATGGAATATCTGATGAAGACGTGGGAGGACATCCAGGCCCGCGGCGCCGCCGAATCCGCCCCGTGTCTCCTCTACGAGGAGCTGGACCTGGTGGAAAAACTCCTCCGGGACAAGCTGGATGACAGCTTCCAGAATATCTGGGTGGACGACGAGGCCGAGTATGCGGCCATCGTGAACTTCGTCGAGCGCTTCATGCCCACGCTCCTGTCGCGCGTGAAGCTGTACTCGCGCGACGCCTCGATCTTCGACCATTTCAACCTGACGCCCGAGATCCAGCGCGCCACCCGGCAGAAGGTCTGGCTCCCCTCCGGCGGCTTCATCGTCGTCAACCACACCGAAGCGCTCGTGGCCATCGACGTCAACAGCGGCAAGTACGTGGGCAAGGGAAACAGCTTCGAGGAGACCATCACCAAGATCAACGTGGATGCGGCCAAGGAGGCCATGCGCCAGGTCCGCCTGCGGAACCTCGGCGGCATCATCGTGATCGATTTCATCGACATGCAGGAGAAAAAAAGCAAGCGGCTGGTGCTGGACGCCCTGACGCTGGAGCTGCGCAAGGACAAGGTGCCGACCAAGGTCATTCCGTTCAATGATTTCGGCATGGTGATCATGACCCGGAAACGGTCGGCCAGCGCCCTGGAGAAGAATCTGTCCGAGCCCTGCTCCCTGTGCGGCGGGTCGGGATTCACCAAGTCCGTGTCCACCATCTGCTACGAGATTTACGCGCACGTGGCGCGGATGCGGAAGTCGCTGGAAGGCACCCAGGTCGAGATCCGCGCCCATCCGAACGTCATCCGGGCGCTCAAGAGCATCGAGCGGGAAGTGGTCGCGGCCATCGAGAAGGATTTCCACCGGCCGGTGGTCCTGATCCCGGACTCGACGCTGGAACTCACCGCGTTCGACATCGTCGGCATCTGACGGCGCCGCCGCGTGCGGTTCCCAAAAAAGCAAGGCGGGCTGCCTGACGCAGCCCGCCTCGTTTTTTATCGTTCGATGGAATCGGATCAGTGACGGCGCGGCCCGCGGGGCCCGCGGTCCCGGTCCCCGTGACCCTCGCGGCGGTCGCGGTGCTCGCGATGGTGGCCGTGGCTCTCGGACGAACCGGATTCCTCCATGCCCGCCGGCGGTTCCTGCAGGGCCTTCATGCTGAGCCGAATCTTGTTGGGCGGCTCGATTCCCAGCACCTTGACCTGGATCTCGTCCCCGACGTTGACCACGTCGCGGATGTCGTGGGTGCGCTGGTGGGCGACTTCGGAGATGTGCATCAGCCCCTCGGTTCCGGGGAAAATCTCCACGAACGCGCCATAGGCCTCCAGTCGGGTCACCCGGCCGGTGTAAACCTTGCCGATCTCCGCCTCCTCGCACAGCTCGTTGATCCGGCGGATGGCGTCCTGGGCCGACTGTTCGTCGGACGCATAGATCTTGACCTTGCCGTCGTCCTCGATGTCGATCTTGGCGCCGGTGGCGAGGACAATCGCCTTGATGTTCTTGCCGCCGGGCCCGATGAGGTCCTTGATGCGGTGCACGGCGATCTCCATGGTGTGGAGCCGCGGCGCATTGGCGGCCAGGTTCTCGCGCGGCTTGGCCAGCACCGCGTTCATCTTGCCCAGAATGTACATGCGGCCGCGTTTGGCCTGGTCCAGCGCCTGTTTCATGATCTCCGGGGTGATACCGGTGATCTTGATGTCCATCTGCAGGGCGGTGACGCCGTCGACGGTGCCGGCCACCTTGAAATCCATGTCGCCGTAATGATCCTCGAATCCGGCGATGTCCGTCAGGACGGCGTAGCGGTCGCCTTCCTTGATCAGGCCCATGGCCACACCGGCGATGTGCTTCGGGATGGGCACGCCGGCATCCATGAGCGCCAGCGAGCCGCCGCAGACGGTGGCCATGGAGGACGAACCGTTGGACTCCAGGATGTCGGACACCACCCGGATGGTGTAGGGGAACTGCTCTTCGGCGGGCGCCATGGCCTTGAGCGCCTTCTCGGCCAGCGCGCCGTGGCCGATCTCCCGGCGGCCGGGGCCGCGCAGGAAGGCCACCTCGCCCACACTGAACGGCGGGAAATTGTAATGGACCATGAAGGTCTTTTCAGACTCGCCGTCCAGAGTGTCCATGATCTGAGTGTCCTCGGGCGTGCCCAGGGTGGCGGTGACCAGCGCCTGGGTTTCGCCGCGGGTGAACAGCGCCGAGCCGTGGGTGCGGGGCATGACCCCCACCTCGATGTCGATGGGCCGGATCTCCTCGGTGCCCCGGCGGTCGGGCCGCGTGCCCTTCACCAGGATCTCCTCGCGGAAGATCTCTTCCTTCAATTTCTCGAAGATGCCGCCGAACAGGACCTTCTTTTCCTTCTCTTCCTCGGGGATGGTGCCGAAGAGCTCGTCCTTCACGGCGTCCATGGCGCGCTCGCTGGCGAGCTTGCCCGGGGTGTACAGCGCGGCCAGGATCTTGTCGGCGACCGCCTGCCGGACTTCGGCCACGACCTCGGCGGGCATGGCCGGCGGCTCCACCACGGGCTTGACCGGCTGTTTCTGCTGCGCCAGGTGCTTGATCAGGCCGATGATCTTGCGGACCTGCTCATGGGCCAGCAGCAGCGACTCGAGCAGGACCTCCTCGCTGACTTCCTTGGCCGCGGCCTCCACCATCACGATGGCCTCCTCGGAGCCGGCGACCACCAGGTTCAGGCGGCTGGCCGCGAGCTGGGCCGGGGTCGGATTGACCACGTGCTGGTTGTCGACGTAACCCATGCGCACGCCCGCGATGGGGGTGGTGAAGGGGATGTCCGACAGATACAGCGCCGCCGAGGCGCCGCAGATGCTCATGGTGTCGGGGTCGTTGACCCCGTCCGCCGAAAACACCAGCGCGACGATCTGGGTGTCGCGGAAGTAGCCCTCCGGAAACAGGGGGCGCAGCGGTCGGTCGATGAGGCGGCTGGTCAGGATCTCTTTCTCCGACGGCCGGCCCTCGCGCTTGTGGAAGCCGCCCGGAAACTTGCCGGCGGCGTAAGTGTACTCACGGTAATCAACGGTCAGGGGCAGGAACGAGGCGTTCTCCCGGGGTTTGGTGGCGGCGCAGGCCGTGGCCATGATCACGGTGTCGCCGTAGCGGATGAGCGCCGCGCCGTTGGCCTGCTTGGCCAGCCGGCCGGTCTCGATGGTCAGCTCGCGGCCCCCGATTTCAACCGATGCACGGTAAATCATATCGAATCCTCCAGATGCGTGTGTCTCCCCGGTGTCGTGATCCGGGATGCCGGTGGGGCATCGGCCGATGGTCTCAGGATGACGGGAAGGAAAATATAACAAGACGCCGACGGGAGGGGGCACCCCTTCCTCGCGGCGTCTTGGTCGGTATCAGTGTCGGGTGCGGTCAAATTAGCGGTTACTTCCTCAGCCCCAGCTCGCCGATGAGCTTGCGATAGCGCTCGATATCGGTCTGCTTCAGGTATTCCAGCAGCCGTTTCCGCTGCCCCACGAGCTGCAGGAGGCCGCGCCGGGAATGATGATCCTTGACGTGGGACCGGAAATGCTCGTTGAGGTCGTTGATGCGCTGGGTCAGCAGGGCCACCTGGACTTCCGTGGACCCGACGTCCTTCGTGTGGCGCTGATACTGCTTCATGATCTGCTGCTTCGATTCATTCGTCAGAGACAAGAGTGTCCTCCTCGGGCGTCAATCAAAAGACAGACTTTTTATCACAGCTTCCCCGGCCTGTAAAGAGAAATTTTTCCCTCCACCGCGGAGCCGCTCCCGGGGGATCCGCGGTGCCGGGGCGATGAAAACAGGCACCGGATCTGCTACAATGGCCGCCTGTTGCCACAGGAGTCCGCGGCCATGACTCGACTGCTCGCCCCGGTTCTGTTTATCTTCGGCTGGCTGGCCGGCCTGGGAATCCTTCCGGCCGCGGCCCCCGCCGCGTCATCGCCCGCGGCCGGCGAACGGGCGACGGCGGCGCCGGACGCCGCAGCCGTGGAGCGGGTGCTGGCCAAGCTCGAGCGGCTCACCGGCGTTTCGCGGAAACGGCCCGTGGCCGCGCGCACCATGAGCAAGGCCGAGATCGAGACCCTGGTGCTGCGCAAGCTCGGTGAGGACTACACCGAGGCCGAGATCCGCGAAGAGACGCTCATTCTGGAAACCCTGGGGCTCGTGCCGGCCGGGACGGATCTGAAGCGCCTGGTGGCGGATCTCTACACCGAACAACTGGGCGGTTATTACGACCCCGACGACGGCACCTACGTGATGGCCGATTGGATCGAGCCGGCCCTGCAGGAAGCGGTCATGGCCCACGAACTGGTTCATGCCCTGCAGGACCAATCCGGCGGGATCAGCGCCCTCCAGGCCCAGGTCCGCCATGACGACGACGCCGCTTTGGCGTTGATGGCGTTGCTTGAAGGCACGGCCACCCTCGCGATGCTGGCGTACATGACCGACGCCCCGGTGGAGCAGGTTGCCGCCATCCCCGGCATCGCCGCCATGATGCGCACCGCCGCCCGGCAGTCACAGGGACAGGCGGCGGTGTTCGCCCGGGCGCCGGCCTTCCTGCAGGCCGCCATGCTTTTCCCCTATCTCGAGGGCACCGACTTCGTCTGCCGGCTGATGGAAACGCGAACCTTCGCCCAGACCCTCCGGCTGGTGGAGCATCCACCCGCCACCACCGAGCAGATTCTGCGGCCGGAAAAGTACCTGGCGACACCGCCCGAAGGCGGCCGGCCGCTCGCCCTGGACGAATCGTGCTGGCGTGAGATGGGACGGCCCGCCGGCCAGCCCCGCCACTGGGGCCAGTTCCAGCTGGCCGAGTTTCTGAAGCGCGGCCTGCCCGAGGCGGACGCCGTAGGAGCCGCCCGCGGCTGGGGTGGCGACACCCTGGTGCTGGTGGAGCGCAGCGACGGCCGCCCCCCGCTGGTCCTGTGGCTTATCGCCTGGGATGTCCCTGCCGACGCCGACCGGTTCCAGGCCGTCCTGGCCGCCTGGTCCGCCGACGCCCCGCGGCTCGTGGCGACGCGGACCGCGCCCGACGCGGTGCTCCTCCGGATCGGGGACGGCCCGCCATGAAACGCCTCGAAGACCGCATCTATGACGCCCTGCGCGGCACGGCGGCCCCGGTGCCGGCCGCCGAACTCTGCGTCCGCCACTTGGGTGCCGCGACGTCGGGCCAGGCGGCTGCGGTGCGGATACTCGAGGCGGCCCTCCGGCGTGACCCGCGCTTCCGCCGCCTGCCCGAAGGCTGGGAAGCCGTCCCCGACTCGGCCGGAGACCGGCTGGCGGCGCTCCGCTGGACGGTGCTTTCGGCGGCCACCCGGCCGTCCGGTCAGGGGCCGCTGCGGCTCGTGGCCGTGACCCGTTACCAGCCCGGCGCCGACTCGCCCGTCGAATGCCAGATCGCCGCCGTGGGGCCCGCGGACGCCCTGCGGGAAGCCGCCGCCGCATTGGAGGGATTGGCCCCGCCGCAGCTCCTCACCGAGCTCAAGGTGTTGCGCGTTCTGGACGAGGCGTTCGCCGGCAGTGGCCTGTGTCTCCGGGGATTGAATGTCCGGGATCTCGGCCCCTGGCTCCAGATCGCCGAAGACACCGGTTCCGTGCTGCCGGAGCCGTTCCGGACGCTGGCCGACGTGGGCTGGCTGGCCCTGCCCGGCGGGCCGCGGCCCGGCCTCGACGCCCTGCTGGATTTCGCCGCCGTGGCGACCCGCCGGGACGATCCGTTTGTGGACGAGCTGGCCGCGCTGCCGGCGCTGTTGCCACGGCTGGCCGCCGAACTGGCGATCCAGGGCGTGGAGCGGCTCGATGAGCTGGACGACGCGCTGGCCGCCCGTCACGCCCCGGTGGATTTCGGGCGCTACGCTTTCACGCCGGCCGACCTGGCGGCGCTTCCCGAAACACCGGGCGTGTACCTGTTCCTGGACGCCCGCGACTCGGTCATCTACGTGGGCAAGAGCGTCAACCTGCGGCGGCGGGTCCAGAGCTACTTCCGCTGGCGGGCCGACGACGACCCGAAGCTGGAACGGATCCAGCGCGACACCCGCCGGTTTCGCCACAGCGTCCTCGGCTCCGACCTGGAGGCGCTGCTGGAGGAAGCCGAGCTCATCGCCCGTCATCAACCCACCGTCAATGTTCAACTGGGCATTCAACCGACACCCAGGGAGAAGGGGATTGAGGATGTGCTTCTGGCCCTGCTGCCGCACCCCGACACCGGGAAAGCCCGCCTCTGGGCGCTGCATCCCGGCGGCCAAATCCGCAGCCTGGCCCTGCCGCGGACCGGCGCTCCACCGGAGACGCTGGATGCCGTCCTGGCCGCTGTCGCCGCCGGCCAGCCGCACCCGGCCCTGCAGATGTACCGGGACGCATCTTTCCCCCTGGCGCTGCGCTGGCTCCGCAAGAACAGCCAGTCCATCACCTTTTTCAAGTACCACGATTTCACCGACCGCGCCGCCCTGGCCCGCGCCATCGGGCGCGCCCTCGCCGAGACCGCCGCCGACGGACCCCGCATCTACCGCTGACGGCCCGCTTACAACCCGCGACAATTCCGTACAAGATACGGCTTCCCCCCGCCCGCGCGCTTGTCTAGCATAGGCATTCGTATGACGGATCATCTCGACTAAACACCCCGTCAATCCATCCGGATGAGGAGCCTATGTTCGGAAACCCGTTCAGCCATCGCCTGCCGCCGGGCAGCTACGAAAAATTCCTGGAGAGCGGCAACCTCTCGTTCCTGTACCGCCCCGAGCTGTTCGACCTGGTCATTCTGCTCATCTACTTCGGTGTCCTTATCTTCTTGAGCGCCTACGGGCTGCGTCGGTTTTACTACCTCCACCTCTTCCGCAAGCACCGCCACGATCGGGTGGCGCCGGCGGGCCATTTCGAGGAACTGCCCATGGTCACGGTGCAGCTCCCCATGTACAACGAGATGTACGTGGGCCCCCGGATCCTCAACTCCGCCTGCCAGCTGGACTACCCCAAAGACAAGCTCCACATTCAGGTCCTGGACGATTCCACCGACGAGACGGTGGGCATCATGCAGCAGGCGGTGGCGTACTGGACCGACCGCGGCTTCGACGTGGAGTACATCCACCGGACCAACCGGGGCGGCTTCAAAGCCGGCGCGCTGGAGAACGGGCTGCGCACCGCCAAGGCCGACATCGTGGCCATCTTCGACGCCGACTTCGTGCCCCATTCCGACTTTCTCCAGCGCACGGTGCATCACTTCACCGACCCGCGGGTGGCAATCGTGCAGACTCGCTGGACCCACCTCAACGGCGACTACTCCCTGCTGACCCGCGCCCAGACCCTGTTCCTCGATGGCCACTTCATGATGGAAAGCCTGCCCCGCGCCCGCGCCGGGCTGTTCGTCAACTTCAACGGCACCGCCGGCCTGTGGCGCAAGCAGGCGATCGCCGACGCCGGCGGCTGGAGCCACGACACGATCACCGAGGATTTGGACCTGAGTCTGCGCGCCCAGATGAAGGGCTGGAAATTCGTCTACCTGCCCGAGATCGAGTGCCCCGCCGAGCTGCCGGTGGAGATGAACGCTTTCAAGAACCAGCAGAACCGCTGGGCCAAGGGCTCCACCCAGGTCTGCCTCAAGATGCTGGGTCCCATCCTCCGGGCGCCGCTCCCCCGCCCCATCAAGACCGAGGCGGTGTTCCACCTGACCGCCAACTTCGCCTATCCGCTGATGGTGCTGCTGTCGCTCGTCCTGCTGCCGGCGATCATCGTGCGCTTCCACCAGGGCATCTGGGAGATGCTGGTTCTGGACCTGCCCATCTTCGTCGCCTCCACGCTGAGCGTGGCGCTGTTTTACATCCATTCCCAGAAGGCGCTGTACACCGACTGGAAGGAGCGGGTCCGGCTCCTGCCGTTCCTCATGGCGCTGGGCATCGGCCTGACGGTGACCAACGGCAAGGCCGTTATCGAGGCGGTGCTCGGCATCAAGTCGGCTTTCGTCCGCACCCCCAAGTACCACGTCACCGGCCGGAAGGACAGCTGGCTGCGGAAAAAGTACCGCGGCAAGATCGGCATCTGGCCGCTGGTGGAGATCGCGTTCGGCTGCTTCTTCACCTGGGTGTTCGGCTACTGTGTGGCGATCGGCAATTTCGGCGTCCTCCCCTTCCTGCTGCTGTTCGTCGTCGGGTACTTTTACACCGGCTTTTCCTCGCTGTTCCACAACCTGCTCAAGTTCCCCTTTGTGGACGTGCAGTACCGCCGGTTGCGGGCGCTGCTCGACTAGCGCCGGTTCCCTCCGACCGACAACCAACGACCGGGCCGAGCGCCCGGTCGTTTCGTTTTCGGATTCATCGTGCCGGCGTCCGGCGGGTCAGGCGTTCGCTTCCCCGGCCGGCTCGCCCGGCGGGAGGGCCGGCGCCACCCGCAGCGTTTTAAATTTCATCAGCCGGACCAGTCCGGCCGTCCCCTTCACCTTCTGCACGTACTTGCAGCGGGTCCAGCGGATGTCGGCCGCCGGTTCGCGCCGGGCGCCCGAGTACCAGGCCGCCACCGCCGCCGCCTCGCGCAGGTCGGCCAGCGGCGGCTCCGTCTTCTGCCCCCAAGCCATGACCACGTGGGATCCGGCGTAGTCGGTGGCATGCAGCCACACGTCGTCCGGACGGCTGGCGCCGAACGTCAGCCGGTCGTTTTCGGCGGCACTGCGTCCCACCCGCACTTCCAGGCCGCTCCGGGTCCGGAACCGGCGAAACCGCGGGCCCATTGCACCGCTGCCTTTGGCCGGCCGCTTGCGCGCCGCCGGGGGCCGCGGTTCCGCCGCCGCCGGCGCCGCGGACAAGTCGCTGTCGCGGACGGCCGCCCGGACGACTGCCTCCTGCCGCGCCAGCGCCTCCCGGCGCTCGCGCTCCACACGGAGATGTTCCGGCAGACTCTCTCGCGCCTGACGCGCCTTGCGCCAGCGGCGGAAGTAGATGTCGGCGTTCTCGCGAAGGGTTTTCTCCGGATTCAGCGGTACGCGGACGGCGGGGCCCTCCGGCTGGTACACGTCGGGCACCTCCACGGACATACCCCGGTACGCGGCCCCCAGGCGGTGCAGGTGAGCCAGGATCAGCTCGCCGTATCGACGGCCCGTCTCGGCGTCGGCGGTCCGCGCCAACTCCCGCTCCAGCGCCGCCACCCGATCCTCGGACTTCCGCAGTTTCGTCCCCAGGACGCGGGCGGCGGCATCCCGCCGGGCGACGAATCGCCGGTGCGCCTCCGCATAGTCGAACCAGCGGTCCGCCGCATCCTCAAAACGCTCGAACCGGTTCACGGACCAGTCGCGGCACAACCGCAACGGGCAGGCGCTGAGACGGAGATCCCCCCGGGGATCCAGGCGGTATTCATCGGGCAGCCACGGGTGCCGCGCGTACAGGATGGCACCCGCTGACGGCGCGTACGCCTCCGCCACGACCGCCGCCACCGCCGCCGCCAAGGCATCAGGCTCTTCAACGCCTGCGCGGGCCAGCGCCTCGTCCAGCAGGAGCGGGCTGAGCCGCTGCACCCGGCCGAGCAGCGCCCGCCGATGGTCGGATCCGTCGCCGGCAAGCAGCGCCCGGATCGAGCCGGCTTCGGGCGATACCCGGCCGGCACGAACCGGCTCGCGGTACGGTTCCCCCAGCGGCTGGAGCTGAGTCCGCAGCGGGCCCAGCGCGTACCGGACGACGCCTCCGGCGTCACACAGGTGGAGCGAAGGCGCGATGGGCCGCACCTCGGCGACCAGGCGGGCGCCGGTATCGCCGAAACGCAGCACGACCCGTCGGTCGTCGGGCACCTTGTCCAGGTAGGTGAGCCGGCGGCCGACCAGCTCGTCGTCCATCGCCGGGCAGTTCACCCATGTTTCCGCGTCCCAGCGGGCCCGCGTGGCCAAAATCCTGATTATGGGGCGGTCCGGATCGAGCTGCACCAGACACCGTTCCGCAATTCCCTCCCAACGGATCAGCAGGCGTGTGGTGCCGGCGGTCTGCACCCCCGCGACCCGGAGGCTGGTAAGCCGCTGCCGCAACCCCAGGCAGAGGTGGTGAAGGTGGAAATCCTCGAGCAAGGTCAGGCGACCCGGGTGACGTGGGAATCGGACAGGATATCCTGCCAGCACTTGGCTTCCCGGTCGAAGATGCCCCAGATCAGGCCGATGCCCGAGCAGGCGACGGCCAGCAGGTAGATGGTGGTGCGCGCCAGGATCGCCCGCGGCGACAGCGCGTGGTCGCCGTCCTGGACCACCTGGAGGCCCACCATGGCCATCCCGGGAGTCTGGCCGCCCAAATAGAGGAAATAGAAACTGTACACGAAGTGCACCAGCACAAACAGCCCGCCGAGCAGCACGCCCATCCGTGGGCGGAACAGCCCTCCGCCGGTGAGCCAGGCGACGATGGCCAGCAGTGCGACCGCCAGCCCAGTCACCAGCACAAAGTCGATGAGACCGGCCAGAAACCGGCTGACCAGCAGGGTGCGATCGGCGGGCGGGGCGGCCTCCTTCCGGGGCCGGGTGCTGCGCTGCTCGTACCGGCTGAGCAGCTCGCCCAGCGGCCGGTCGTACTCGGATCTGGCCACGGATTCCTCCGCGGCTTCCGCCTCGGCCTCCGGCGGCTCCTCTTCAATGACAAGTGTGGGATTCTTGGCCAGATCCAGTTCGTCGAACGCGATGGGTTGGGTGATGGATTCAGCGGTGTCGTCGTCCGCCTCGACCACGGCGTCCTTGAAGAGCTGGCGGTGCTGGTCCGCCAGCTTCTCCTTCAGATCGCTGTCCAGGTGAGGGCGCGGTGTGCTTTCCCGTGGCCTGGGTGTCTGCAGCGCCTGCCGCAGCCGCTCATCCCGCACCGCTCCGGCCACCGGCATCGTCGCGTGCGGTGCCGGCGCCGCCGGAACCGGGTCGGCAGAGAGCTCGTCGGATCGGGCCTTCTCCCGGCCCATTGTCGCGGCATTGTCATCGGGCGAGTCAATGCGACGGAGGATGTCCAGGTTGTCCTGGAGCTCCTTCATCTTGCGGTGTTCCTCGACCTTGCGGCTGACTTCCCGGCGCCACTCGGGGGCGTTCTCATCCTCGACCGGCTTGACTTCAGCCTTGCCGCCGGGTTCCATATTGAAAACGGAGGGGAACTGGAGCAACCGCTGATCGTCTTTTTTCTTCATCCGGCATTCACGACCGCGTTGAAACTCGCATCAAATCCTTTAAAATGGTAGCAGAAAGAAAGGCCGAGGGTCAAACACTTTGCGCCGCCGATTTTGGATCATCACCGCAGTGGGTCTCCTGGCGCTGGCCGGCGGATACATCCTGTTCCGGACCCACGACGTCGAGTTCCTGGATTTCGTCGTGGAGCACACCGTGATGGAAAAGCTGGCCCCGGAAGTCGACGCGGCGGCGGTCCAGACCCGGTTCGTCGAATTGCGCACCTGGCGGGACGGCGGGCGTCTGTCCCGAGCCGCTCACCGCCAGTTCCTGCTGGACACCGCCGCCTTCGTCGAAAAGCACGAGGTCCTCGGCCGACGCGAGTTGGAGCGGATCGAGGAGTATATGGAGCACGCCCGAACCCGATGACACCCGAAGCGCTGGCCCTGATTCACGTCCGTCAAATCCTGACCATGGCCGGGCCGGCCGGCCCCCGCCGCGGGGCGGAGATGCGGGAGCTCGGTCTCATCGAGGCGGGGGCGATCCTCATCCGCGACGGCCGGATCCTGGCCGTCGGTCCCACCCCCACCGTTATGCGAGATGTTAATCCGCGGGAGTGCCAGGTCATCGATTTTCGCGACCGGCCGGCGGTGATATTGCCCGGCTTCGTGGATTCGCACACCCACCCCGCCTTCTGGGGAACGCGGGAGGATGAGTACGAGCTGCGGATCCTGGGCGCCTCCTACGAGGAGATCGCGGCCAAGGGCGGCGGCATTCTCAACAGCGCCCGGCGCGTCCAGCAGGCCACCCTCGAGCAGATCACGGCCAACGTGGTCCGTTTCGGCCGGCTCTTTCTGACGCACGGCACGACGACCATCGAGGCGAAAAGCGGTTACGGACTCAGTCTCGAAGGCGAGATGAAACTCCTCCGCGCCATTGCCGCCGCCCGCGGACTCCTGCCGCTGGATATGGTCCCCACCTTCCTCGGCGCCCACGCCTACCCGCTGGAGTTTCGCCAGAACCACCGCGGCTATCTCGACCAGATCATCGGACAGATGCTCCCCGCGGTGGCCGACGAGCGGCTGGCCCGTTACGTTGACGTCTTCTGCGACCAGGGCTTTTTCTCGGTGGCGGAGGCGCGCGAGATCATCGAGGCCGCCCGGCGCTTCGACTTGAAAGCCCGGCTGCATGCCGACGAGCTGGCCGCCGTCGGGGCGGCGGAGCTGGCCGCCGAGGTGGGCGCTGTCAGCGCCGATCACCTGGAGCGGATCAGCCCGGCCGGCATTGCGGCGATGGCCGATCGGGGCGTCATCGCCGGCCTGCTCCCCGGCACGGCCTTCAACCTCGGTCTTGACGCGTACCCGCCGGCCCGCACACTCATCGACGCCGGAGTGCCGGTGGCGCTGGCGACCGATTTCAATCCGGGCACCTGCTTCACGCCGAACATGCAGCTGGTGATCGCCGTGGCCTGCAGCCAGATGCGGATGACCCCCGCCGAGGCGCTGGTGGCGGCCACCGTCAACGGCGCCTGTGCGCTGGAGCTCGGGCACGACCGGGGGTCGCTGGAGCCGGGCAAGCGAGCCGACCTGGCCGTGATGGATTGCGCGAACTACCGCCAGATTCCCTACCTGTTCGGCGTGAACCACTGCGTGGAAACCTTTGTCCAGGGCCGGCCGGTCAGGGAGCTGGCCGGCTTCGGCGACCGCACCTGTCCCGCTGAAACGTGACCGGGAGCACATTCTCTCGAACGGCTCTGAATAAAATGTTACAATGATTGGGGCAGAGACCGCTTTGGAGGTCGGCTATGGACGCAATGAATCGCGACCCGAACATTCCGGAACCCGAATCCGCTCCCACCACCAAACTGCTGAAAAAGAAACCGGAACGGATCGAGGCGGAGACGGCCGTCACCGCGCCGCTCACCAGCCGACTGGCCGACCTGGCGATCGATGACGAGGAGAAGAAGAAGTCAAACGTGGGCCTGATTGTCGGCGGCATCCTCGCCGGCCTGGCCGTGATCGCCGTCATCGTCTACTTCGCCTTCTTCTCGGGCGGGAGCAGCGGCATCTTCTCCGGTGGTTCCGCCGACATCGCCGCCGGCGGCACCGACTCGATGGACGCCCAGATCGTCCAGGGCCGCTCGCTGGGCCAGGCACCCGGTGACCGGCAGGCCGCCGCCCCGTCGGCATCGCAGCCCGGCGGGTCCGCCGACCGCCGCGACGACGCTGCCCGCGACTCCGGACGATCCGGTACCGCCGCCCCGGTGGTGCAGGCCGCGCGGATCGAATCGTCGGCCTCCATCAGCAGCGGCTCCGAAGCCGCGCCCACGATTCCCGTCCGCCCCGCGCCGACCCAACCGGCCCCGGCGGCAACTCCGGCTCCGGCCCAGCCCCAGCCGCAGCCCCAGCCGGCGGCGGCCACACCGGCCGCAACCCCCAGCGCTCCGGCGGCCGCCACGCCGGCTCCGGCCACGGCGTCCTCGGTGGAATCGGGCTTCACCCTCTCGGAGCAACCCAAGGTCAAGGAAGGCGACCTGGTCCCGCTGACCGACGACGTGATCAAGCCGGAGATCACCAAGCGGGCGACGCCGTCGATGCCCGCGCTGGCTCGGCAGTTGAAGAAGTCCGGTCAGGTGATCGTCCGCGTGCTGGTGGATGAGAATGGCTCGGTCGCCGACGCCAAACTGGTCAACGAGACGCCCAAGGGATTCGGGTTCGGCAAGGCGGCCACCGACGCGGCCCGGGATTTCAAGTACAAGCCGGCCCGCAAGGGGAATGTCCGTGTGAAGGTCTGGGATACGATCTTCTTTACGTTTCGATAGAGCGGGGTCCCCGGGATTCCATCTGCACAAACCGGCTGAACTCCTTCTGGAACGCCAGGTCGATGCTGGCCACGGGGCCGTTGCGTTGCTTGGCGATGATGAGTTCCGCCTTTCCCGCCAGGTCCGGATCGTCTTTGTCGTAGACTTCCCCGCGGTAGATGAACATCACGACGTCGGCGTCCTGCTCCAGCGAGCCGGACTCCCGCAGGTCGGCCAGCATCGGCCGGTGGTCGCCCTTGCGGGTCTCCGGCGCCCGGCTGAGCTGGGACAGGGCCACCACCGGCGCATCCAGCTCCTTGGCCATCGCCTTGAGTGAACGGGAGATGGCAGCGATTTCCTGCACCCGGTTCTCGTACCGCTGGTTGCCCGCCAGCAGCTGCAGGTAGTCGACGATCACCATATCCAGGTTGTACTGCTTCTTGAGGCGCCGGGCTTTGGTCATCAGTTCCAGCAGGGTCAGGTTGGCCGTTTCATCGATGTAGATTCTGGCCTGGTCCAGTTCCGCGACCGCGCGGCCGATCTCTTCCCAATCCGATTTGGAGAAATAGCCGCTCCGCAGCTTCTGGCCGTCGATGGGCGACTTGGCGGAGAGGAGGCGCATCGCCAGCTGGCGGGCGGACATCTCCAGCGAGAACACCGCCACGGACAGCTTCTCCTTCAACGCCGCGTGCAGGGCGAGGTTCAGCGCGAAGCTGGTCTTGCCCATCGAGGGCCGGGCCGCGATGATGATCAGCTCGCCGCGCTGCAAGCCGCAGGTCAGCTGGTCGAGATCCCGGAAGCCGGTGGGGATGCCGGTCAGGTACGTCTTGGCTTCGTAGAGCTGGGAGATGTACCGGTAGGCCTGCTCCAGCGCGTCCGAGAGCGTCATGTAGTTCTTTTTGATGAACGATTCTGAGATGTGGCCGATCCAGGTCTCGGCCTGCTGCAGGACGTCGATGGCGCTCTGTTCCTGGGCGTAGCTGATCTCGGCGATCGATTCCGACGCCCGGATCAGGTTGCGCAGGATCGCCTTCTGCTTGACGATCTCGACGTAGTGGATGACGTTCTCAAGCCGCGGGAAACCGTTCGAGAGCGAAGTCAGGTAGGACAGCGTGATCGGCTCGTCCGGCTTCATGGCCTCCAGCGCGTTCTTGAGCGTCAACTCGTCCAGCGGCTGGCGGCCCTGGGCCAGCTGCACCATCGCCGCGTAGACGGCCTGGTGGGGCGGGAGGCAGAAATCTTCGGGGACCAGCTTGTCGCTGATCGTGTGGAACAACTCGTTGTTGACGATCACCGCGCCGAGGATCGCCCGCTCGCTGTCAACATCCTGCGGCAGCAGTCGGGTGGTCGACGGTGAGATATTCCCCTTCATGAACAATCCTCGCAGACGGGTCGGACCCGCGGCCTTCAAAAAGCGAAGGGGCGCAGCGGAATGCGCGCCCCTTCAGAACGGATGGGTGTCGCCGCCGGATCACGCGGCGGCTGAGCCTATGCCTCTGCCGGGGCCTCCGCCTCCCCTTCCCGCTGGACCTGCAGCTTGATATGGGCGGTCACCTCGGCGTGCAGCTTGATGGGAATCGTGTATTCGCCCAGGGTCTTGATCGGGTGCTCGAGCCGGATCTTGCGCCGCTCGATATTGAAGCCCCGGTGCGACAGGCCGTCGGCGATCTCCATCGTGGTGACGGAACCGTAGAGGCTGTCGCCTTCGCCGACCTTCTTGGCCACGGCGATGCTCACGTCGCCCAGCGCCTTGGCGAGCACTTCGGCCTCATCCTTGAGCTTGGCCTCCTGTTTGGCCCAGTTCAGCTTCTGCGTCTCGACGTACTTCAGGTTGGCGGCGCTGGCCGGCATCGCCAGTTTGCGGGGGATCAGATAATTACGGGCGTAGCCGTCGCTGACATTGACGATCTGGCCGCGCCGGCCGACGTTATCCACTTCTTGGATCAGAATGATCTTCATCGCTGTCATCTCCAGTCAGACTGTCGGAAACACGCGCCGCCGGCTCAGAACGAGTCAGCCGCAAACGGCACCAGGGCGACCACGCGGGCGCGCTTGATCGCGTTTCGCAGCTGGCGCTGGTGGGACGAGCAGACGCCGGACAGCCGCTTGGGCAGCACGCGCCCGCGCTCGGGGACGAACAACCGCAGCAGGTTCACGTCTTTGTAGTCAATGAACGGGATCTTCTCTTCGCAGAACTTGCAGACCTTTTTCTTGCGGTACACGTAGCGCCGCTGGGGTTTCTCAGTGCCTTCACTCATGACTGCTCACCTCGTTCTCCGTTTTCGCGCGGGATCGCCCGCCGTGATGGCCGGCATCCTGGCGCTCGGCCGGCGGGGGGCTTTTCTTCTTCCGCTTCTCCAGGCCCTCCCGGCGGGACTTGTAGTATCGCTGCCGCTTTTCCATGATCTTGATCTCGTCGTCTTTGCGGATGGTGATGAAGCGGATCACCTCATCGGCGACGCGCAGACGCCGCTCCAACTCATCCACCAGCTTGCCGTCGCCCTCAAACCGGGCGACAAAGTAGAACGCTTCCTGAAATTTCTTGATCTCGTATGCCAGCCTGCGCTTTTCCCAGAGATCCAGGCTTTCCAGCGTGCCGCTGAGCTGCTGGATGTAGCTTTTGAGCCGCTCCGCGATGTCCGCCTGGCGTTCTTCCGGCGTATCGGGCGCGACAAGATAAACGAGTTCGTACTTACTCAAGGGATCACTCCTTTGCAGGTGTTCTCAACAGGATCAGCTATCCGTGGACCCCGGTGGCGAAGCAAGGCCCAGCTCGCGAAAGTCGGGATTATACCAAAAAAATCCCAAATTACAACTATTTTTCCTGCGGCGCACCCGGCCCCGCCGGGAGCCCGGGATCCGAACGCGTCGACGTCCGGCGGGCGTTGAAGCGGTTCATCGCCGCCGCCAGCCCTTCGGTCAACACAGACATCAGCGCATCCGTCGCGTTGTCGAACACCGCCTCGAGCCGGGGCCACTCGGCTGCCGTGAAATCAGCCAGGACGAAGTCGGCGGCGTCAGCCTCCGGGGGGCGGGGCCCCACGCCGAGCCGGAGGCGCGGGACGGCGGTGGTTCGGGCCGCCTCCAGGATGCTTCGCACCCCCCGATGCCCGGCCGACGCGCCCCGGCTCCGCAGGCGGAACGACCCGAGCGGCAGATCCAGGTCATCGTAGACCAGCAGCGCCTGGCGGGATGCCCAGCCGTGCGCCGCCAGAACGGACTCGAACGCCTGCCCGCTCAGGTTCATGAACGTCTGCGGCCGGACCAGCAGATAGCGAGCACCGCCCACCGCCACCCAGTCCACGAGGCTCAGCAACTCCGTGCGGTGTTCCAGCCGCGTGACGCGGGCGTCTTGCAACACGCGCTCCAGAAAAAGAAATCCGGCATTGTGCCTGTGGAACCGATAGGCCAATCCCGGATTGCCCAATCCAAAAACCGCACGGAGATCCGCAGAATCCGTCATATCCCCCGTCAGGATTCCTCGTCTTCCTGCTCGCCACCCGCGGCCGCAGCTTCAGCCGCGCCTTCAGCGGGGGTTTCCTCGGCCACCGCGGCACGCGTCTCTTCCACGTGGGCGATGTTGACTTCCGAATCCATCAGGATCGTGACTTTGTCGCCGAGCTGGAGGTCGCGGATCCGCAGGCTCTGGTTGAGCTCCAGGCCGCTGACATCCAGGCGGATCACCGCCGGGATGTGCTGCGGCAGACACTCGACGGGCACTTCACGGACCAGCACCACCAGCATGCCGCCGGCGGTCTTGACGCCGACCGGCACGCCGACGGTCTCGATGGGCACCTTAACCTTGATCGCGCGCTGCTCGTTGACGACCATCAGGTCCACGTGGATCAGCTCGCCTCGGATCGGATCCAGCTGATAATCGCGGACCAGTACCGCCAACTGTTTCATGTCGTCGACCTTGAGGTCGCAGATCTGGTTACGGGCCTCGGGATTGTGCAGCAACCGGTCCATGAACGCCTGTTCGACGGCCAGCGGCAGGGGATCCGTATCCTTGCCGTACACCACGGCCGGAACCCACCCCGTCTCACGGAGGCGGTGCGAGCCGTTCTTGCCCAAATCCCAACGCCGCCTCGCTTCGATTGTCACTCTTTCCATCGGAATATCTCCTGCTAACGTTGTTTTGCCAAGCCACTCAGATAAAGAGCGTGCTGATTGACGTCTCGTAGTGGATCGAGCGGATGGCCTCGCCGAACAAGGCGGCCACCGACAGGATCCGGAGGTTCTTCAACCGCCGCTCCTCCGGGATCAGGATGGAGTTCGTCACGACGATCTCCTCCAGCGCCAGCTTGCCCAGCCGCTCGAAGGCGGGGCCGCTGAACACCGGGTGGGTGGCCGCCACCACGACCCGCTTGACCCCGCGCAGACTCAGCGCGTGCACGATCTCCACCACCGTGCCGGCCGTATCGATCATGTCGTCACAGATGACCACGGTTTTCGCCTCGACGTCGCCGATGATATGCATGACCTCGGCCACGTTGTCCGCAACCCGTCGCTTGTCGCCGATGGCCAGGCCCGCCTCGAGCCGCTTGGCGTAGGCCCGGGCCCGCTCGGCACCGCCGGTGTCCGGCGACAGGATGGTCAAATCCTCGAAGCAGCACGAGGAGATGTAGTCCAGGATCACCGGCGCCGCGAACAGGTGGTCCACCGGGATGTTGAAGAAGCCCTGGATCTGGGACGCGTGCAGGTCCATGGTCAGGACCCGGTTCGCGCCGGCGGCGGTGATCAGGTCGGCCACCAGCTTCGACGAGATCGGCACGCGCGGCTTGTCCTTGCGGTCCTGGCGGGCGTAACCGAAGTAGGGCATGACCGCCGTGATTCGGGAGGCCGACGCCCGCTTGCAGGCGTCGATCATGATCAGGAGTTCCATCAGGTGGTCATTGACCGGATTCGACGTGGGCTGGATGAGGAACACGTCGCGCCCGCGGACGTTCTCGTGGCTCTGGAAGTAGATCTCGTTATCGGAGAAGCGCGTCAGCCGGCATTCCCCTTTCGGGACTTTCAGATAGCGACAGATCTCCTCCGCCAACGGCACGTTGGCAGATCCGGAAAAGATGATCAGATCGCCCTTGACCAAAGAAGGCCTCCTCACCGCCGGACGGCGCCCGCGGGCGCGCCGGAATCCGCCGGAAAAAATTGGCTGGGGAGGGAGGATTCGAACCTCCGAATGCAGGTTCCAAAGACCTGTGTCTTACCGCTTGACGACTCCCCAGCAGATCAATTCCAGTGGGAAAACAGAGTGCGACGGTACTCGTCTCGGCCGATGAACCGGGTGCAGATAATCCGACCCGGAACAGATTGGCGGCACAGGCTACGCTCCGCCTCCATGCACGCAGCCGCAGTGTCAAAGAGCCCGTAAATCGAGGATCCACTCCCACTCATCATCGTCCCGTCGGCGCCGCAATCCACGATTTGTGATTTGATATGGAGCAACAGGGGGAATTCAGGAAAAACCGCCGCTTCAAAATCGTTCACGCCCCGGAATGCGTCCATTCGGCCGTCCGCGAGCACCCTGTGCAGGGGAGGAATTTTATTCACGAAACCCTTTGTTGTCAACTGAAAATTCAGGCGTCCGTAGGCCCACGCCGTGCTGACCGCCACCGGCGGACACACCAGCAACACGTGACGGAACGGCGCGTCCGGCAGCGGCACCAGCTCCTCACCGCGCCCCAGTCCGAGTGCGGTGCCGCCCATGAGAAAAAAGGGGACATCCGACCCCAGCCGCCCCCCCCAGAGCAATAAATCCTCCGGAGCGCACGTCAGCTCCCACAGCCGGCTCAACCCGGCCAGCGTCGCCGCGGCATCCGCGCTCCCCCCGCCAAGCCCCGCCTGCATCGGAATCTGCTTGCGCAGCGTGATCCGGGCGCCGCGTCGAACGCCGGTCTCCGCCTGGAGGAGCCGGGCGGCTTTCAGGCACAGGTTGTCCTCGCCCGTGGGCACGTCCGGCTGGTCGCAACGAAACACCAACTGCCCGTCGGCGGCGGGCTCCAGAACGACCTCGTCGGCCAGATCCACCGTCTGAAATACGGTTCGGATCTCATGGTACCCGTCCGGGCGGGGGAACATGACCTGCAGGTGCAGGTTGATTTTCGCCCAAGCGGGTACGCAGAGCGTCATCGCCCGATCACCAGAACAACTCGAATTCGTAGATGCTGTCGCCGTTGGAGGCATCCTCGATCTCGACGATCAGCGTGTAGTTGTTGCCGCGGCCCGGCTGCTCCACGATCCGGACCGAACCCCGGCCCGCAATCAGGTTGAGGCTAACCGTCACGTCCCGGGCGGGCAGCGGATCGGAAAACGTGTGGCTGGCATCGCGGATCGGTTGGGCCGCCAGGTGTTGCACGGTCACGGTGTTGCCCTTGAACATGAGCCGGTCTTTGCCGTCGACCCGGCCGCGCCACCGGATCACCCCGCCGCTGCTGGCCGGCTTGGTGCCGGCCGGGGTGGTTCCGACCTGGGTGGTGCCGGTCATGGGCACGGTGTCGGCGGATCCACCCGCCCCCCAGCGCAGGCCGAACCGGTAATCGGCGGCACCGCTTCGGTTTGAATCGTCCACCAGCACACTCACCGCATACTTGTTGGACCAGTTGGGCTGTTCCGTGATCTTCACCGAGCCGCGTCCCGCAAAAACATGCAAGCTGACCGTCTGCTCCTGCTGGGGTAATGCCCGCCGCAACTGTCCCTTGACCCCTTCGGGTGGTTTGGACTGCAGGTGCTCGAGCGTCGCGCTGTTGCCACGGATGATCACGCGATCCACGCCGTCCACACGTCCTTCCCAGTAAAAATCCATTTCGTCGGGCGTGATCGCCTCTTCAGGGATCGCCTTCGGCCAATACAGGTAAATGTCGTATACGTCCGATCCGGAGAACTTCCCGTCGTCCACCCGAATGATGGCGGTGTAACTGTTGGCGTAACTGGGCTGCTGGATGATCTCGACGGTTCCGCGCGCCCGCTCCGTGTAGAGCGCCGTCTCGACCCGGGCGGACGGCAGCGCGGCGGTGTAGTCCACGCGCTGGTTTTTGATGGGTTGGGCGCGCACATGATCGATGGACACGGTGGTCCCCTGGATGCGGATCATGTCCGTGCCGTCCACCTCACCGCGCCAATGAAAGTAATCGTGGATGTTCCGGTCCATGGTGGGGAACAGGGCGGCCGACTGTTCCTCCCATTCGAGGCGGAGCCGGTATTTCTGGGGGTAGAGCGACTCGTTGTCATTGTCGATGAGAATTTTCAGGGTGAAGTCATTCCCCGCCGACGGTTGTTCCACGACGGTCACCGGCCCCGTCCCTTCCAACCGGGTCACGGCGACGGTCGCCGCCGCTGCGGGCAGGCCGGTCGTGGGGTCGAAGCGCACCTTCAGATTGGTGAGCGGTTCAAAATTGCGGTGTTCCACGCGAACATCCGCCCCGCGGATCAACAGATAATCCGATCCGTCGACGCTGACCTCGACCACCGCAACGCCCGCCTGGATCGGGCTGGCGGCGATCAGGACAACCAGTACCCAAAGGCCCAACATTGCCTTGCGCATATCGTCCTCCTGGGAAAAACGGCGGCCGTCACGTCCGCACAGGGATGACCGCTTGGTTACAAAGGAATGATAGCACATCTTGCCGCCGGTTTCGGGCCGCACAGGATTTCCCGCCCGAGAACGATGGAATGTGTATAATCAGGGCTCACGGTTCAGGAGTTGGCGATGGAACGCGATCGTTTCTGCTTTTGTTGCGGGGCGGACAATCCGCACGGTTTACAGCTCCGGATCGAGCATGACGGGTCGACCGGCCGGGTCTTCACCGAATGCGCGATGGCCGAGCGGTATCAGGGCTACCGGGGCACCGTGCACGGGGGCCTGCTGGCCACCCTGCTGGACGAGTTGATGGCCCATGCCGCGCTGCGAGCCGCCGGCGGTCACACGGCCACGGCCCGGATGGAGGTGGCCTTCCGCCGACCGGTGCCGGTCGGCGAGCCCCTCCGGGTGGAGGCCGAAGTAGACAGGGTTTCCGGCCGCCGGATCCAGACGCGGGGCTGGATCGTGAACAGCCGGGGAGAGCGCCTGGCCGAGGCATCCGCCTTGTTCCTGGCCGTGCCCGCGGGCGGATCTCTGTAACCCGAAACCTGCTGAATCCGGCGACCACCGGTCGTCGTTAAAAATGCTTGCTTTCGGCACACTTCTTGGCTATGATGCCGCCTTAAAATTTATGGGGCAATAGCTCAGTTGGAAGAGCGCGGCGTTCGCAATGCCGAGGTCGGGGGTTCGAGACCCCCTTGCTCCACCATTTCCCGAACGGCCCGTCAGGGTCGTTTCTCATTTAAACCGACATGGTGACGCGAAAACCCAGAATCGAAATCACCGGCTTCAAGGCCCGCCACTACGACCGGTTGCTGGATCTGGCCAGCGCCGGCTATTATCGCCGTTTCCTCCGTCGGGTGCTGGACGACCTGGCCATCCAACCGGGCGAGCGGATACTCGATCTGGGTGCAGGGACCGGCCGGCTGGCCGCCCAGATGGCACGGCGGACCGGCCCGGCGGGCCGGGTCGTCGGCGTCGAAATCGGCCCGGAAATGAAAGACCGCTTCCGGCGCCGGGCGGCGCTGCTACCCAACCTGACCCTGGTGGAACGGCGCATCGACGCGCCGCTTGACCTCGGGGAAACATTCGACCGGATCTTGATCTCCTTCGTGATGCATGGTCTGGAGCAGCACCAGCGCATCCTGGTCATTCAGAATGCCAGCGAGCTGCTGGCCGAGGACGGCTGCTTATGCATCCTCGACTGGACTGAGCGCGATCTGGCCGCCTTCAATCCGCTGGTGCGGCAGTTGTTCCAACGGTTCGAGTGCGAGCAGGCGCAGGACTTCATCGCCCGCGACTGGCGCACCATTCTCGCCGATTACCGGTTCGCCGACTTCCGGGCGTGGTATTATATGCGGGGCTACATCCGACTGCTGACCGGGCAAAAGTACTGACCGCGGTGCTGCCCGACGCGATGGACAGATGAGAATCACGCATTACCTGGCAGTGTTCCTCGTCACCACCCTGTTCATGGTGTCGATTTTTCTGCTGCTCTACAGCGCCACGCTGGCGTTCTCCATCGCGTTCTTGAGAGACATCTTCGACGCCTTCCTCGGCATGCTCAGCCGGTCGGCGCTGGCCGACGCCGCACTGTGGCTTATCCGGTTGCGCGAGTCGATTCATCCGAGTCTGCTGTTCATCGGATCGCTGGGTCTGACGATGCTGTTCCTTTATCTCGAATACATCATCCTGTCGGGCCGGGACGAGCACCTTCGCCACCTGCCGCTCGAGCTCCAGGCGGACACGCTGATGCGGGAGGGCCGGCTCCGCCGCGCCCTGCGCCTGTACAAGCAGATCGGCCGGTGGGATCGGGCGGCGGAGATCTACCGCCAGCGCCGCCAGTATCCCCAGGCGGCGCGCATGCTGGAACACCTGGGCAACGAGAGCCTCACCCGCGCCGGCGAACTGTACGAGGAGATGGGTCGGCTGGACCAGGCGCGCCGGACGTACGCCGCGGCGGGCCAATACTTCTACCAGCGTCAGGAATGGGAGAAGGCCGCCAAGTACTACCTGAAAGCCGAGGACAAGGCGAGCGCGCTCGCGTGCTATGAGACGCACCTGCGCGACCTCCGGAGCCTCTACCCTCCGGAGCAGCTCCGGGAACGCTGCCAGAAGATCGTCCAGCTGGCCGACCAGCTCGGGCTCCCCCTGAAGGCGGCCGCCTTTTGCGAGACCGCCCAGGACATTCCCGGCGCGGTGCAATACTACACGCAGGGGGGCAACTTCATCCGGGCGGCTGAATTGCTGCTGGCCGGCGGGGAAACCGACCAGGCGCTGAGAATTATGAACAAGATCACTGCGGATCATAAGCAGTACACCGACAGCCTGGTGCTCATGGCCCGGCTCCACTTCCGCGACGAGCGCTACCAGGAATCGTTGAAACACTACGTCGAGTACTTCAAGCGGGTGAAACCTTCCGATGCCACCCTGGAGGAGTTCTTCCAGATGGGCCTCTGCCTGGAAAAACTCGGCCGGCTCAAGCACGCCCGCGACGTGTACGCACGGGTGCAGAGCATCCGGCCCTTCTTCATGAACGTGGACGAGCGCATCGACGCGATCGACCACAAGACCAGCGAGCCGGACGCGATGAAGGCGATGCTGGACCAGGATGCCGCCACCAAGGATGCCGGATTGTCCGATGATTTCCTGATCCGGCTGGGGGAGCGTTACACGGAACTGGATGAAATCGGCCGCGGCGGCGCAGGGATCGTCTACAGCGCGCGGGACAAGATTCTCGACCGCACCGTCGCATTGAAAAAACTGCCCAAATCGGTCACGCAGGACCCGGCCCGCCTGCAGGCCTTTTTTTCGGAAGCCAAGGCGATCGCCAAACTCAACCATCCCAACATCGTGGCCATCCACGACATCATCAAGGCGGACAACGCCTACTTCATCGTGATGGAGTTCATCCGGGGCACCACCGTCGAGCGGTTGCTGGAGGTCAAAGGCGCCCTGTCGCTGAAGCTGTCTCTCTACATCGCCCGGCACATGCTGCAGGCCCTGTCCTACGCCCACCGCAACGGCGTCATCCACCAGGACATCAAACCGGCCAACATCATGCTCAGCGACGACAAGATCGTCAAGCTCACCGACTTCGGAATCGCCCGCCTGTTCCACGAACTGCCCGGCCACTCATCCGACATCGTCATGGGCACTCCCAAGTACATCTCGCCAGAGCAGCTTCAGGGGGCTCCCGTGGACGAGCGCTGCGACATCTACTCGTTCGGGATCACCTTTCACGAGATGCTCACCGGCATGCTTCCCTACCCCCTGGACGGCATTCTCCACCACCACCTCGTCACTCCGCCCATGCCGATCCGGTCCCACAACCCCTCGCTCCCGGTCGAGCTGGAGCAGGTCGTTCTGAAGTGCCTCGAAAAGGACCGCCAGCTCCGCTATCCCTCCGCCGCCGCCCTGCTCGAGGAGTTGAAAGCCGCCACGGCTCATCCGCCGAACTGATCCCCGGGAGACCGCCATGCGCCACTACCGTCAGGAACTGACCTTTCAGACCCCGACCCGTGTCGCCCTCCTCAACATCACGCCGCAGGTTGAGGAGGCCGTCCGTGCCAGCGGCGTGCGGGAAGGACTCTGCCTGGTCAACGCAATGCACATCACCGCTTCCGTCTTCATCAACGACGACGAGCCGGGCTTGCACCAGGATTATCAGGATTGGCTGGAGCGACTCGCGCCTCACAGCCCCACCGCGAGCTACCGCCACAACCGGACGGGCGAGGATAACGGCGACGCGCATCTCAAGCGCCAGATCATGGGGCGGGAAGTGGTCGTGGCCATCAGCGGGGGTGCGCTCGACTTCGGCCCCTGGGAGCAGATCTTCTACGGCGAGTTCGACGGGCGCCGCCGCAAGCGGGTCCTGATCAAGATCATCGGAGAGTGAAGTCCGGGCACCGGCCAGCCACCGCCTCCGAAGCCGGTGCTACTCTGTCAGCCGGGTGGCCAGCAGGCGGCAATCCAGGGCATCGAGCGCTCCGGACCGGTCGAGATCGCCCATGTCCGGCTGGAGACAAGGCGGTACGCCGGGCGCCAGGTTGCCCACGACCAGGTGCAGCAGCAGGCCCAGATCCCGAGCATCGGACCGACCGTCGCCATCCAGATCGCCGTCAGGCTCCAGGACACAGCGGAATTCACGGCCGCTGATCCGGACATCGTCCACGTACCAGCCGCCCGATCCCACCAGCAGGTCGCAACCCAGGCGGAAGCGAATCTGGACCCTCCGGCCGCCGTACGCGCCAAGATCCACCCGGGTCTGGATGAACCCCTGGCTGTCGCCGGACCAGGCGGCGCGCCGGCCCAGCGGATTGAGCAGGAAGAAATCCAGCTCATGCGTGTAGCCGCCGGTGCTCATCGCCTGACCGAGATCGGCCCACGGCTCCGTGGCGGTCCGGATCTCCAGGACGCCGCCGTCAGACTCTGTCTCCAGGTCGTAATCGTGCCAGAAGGTCAACGCCGCACCTTCAGGCACCTCGAACCAGGGGCTCAGTAACGAGTTGTCCTTGATGTTGTCTTCCGCGGGGGTGAACCAGCTAGTCACCGGAGAGTGGCTCCAGCCGGCGACCGGCGTCCAGTCGGTCACACCCCGGTCGAGCACGTGGCTCCATCCGCCCGCACCCGCTTCCACATCGTCCGTGAACGTGATCCGGTCCACCTCCTCGCCCGCGGTCAGCAGCATCGGCTGCTCCCACTGCAGCGTGTCGCCCGCTGCGTTCCGGCATTCGATGGTCAGCTGCCAATCCAGGTGCGTGCCGCAAGCCAACGCCTCATCCAGAATGACGTTGAACTCTCGGGCCGCGACGGCGCCAACCGCCAATGCGGAGTATTCACAGGTCGCGGGGTCGATCTGGACCTCCGGCATGACGGTGGCCAGACTGGCGGTGACGTCCACGGCGGGACTTGTGCCGATGTTCTGCAGCGTCAGCTGCATGGTCACCGTCTCGCCCGGCTCCGGGATCCCGTCGCCGTCGCCGCCCCAAAACCGCCAGTCGGTCGGGATCACCACCGGCCCCACCACCGGCATGAAGCAGAGGCTGAGCCCGGGTGTCACCACCGGTTCGCGGCAGGCGAATTGAATCCCTTTCGTCCCGTTGTAGTCCTCGATCCCCACCGTGGCGTCGGCGCCGAAGTCATAGGCCGGGACGCCGAACTCGGTATCCTGGTAATTGAGGTGGATCTTGTGGGTCGACTCCTCCAGCGCGATCTGAAATGTGACCGCCCCGACCTTGTTGTAATGCGCCACGTTCAACCAGGACACCACGAACAGGCGGTGGGGCGGTTGCCCGTCGATCCGGTAGCGGATGACCGCCCCCGGTTTGGTCAGGTCCAGGTCGGTCCAGAACGCCGCGATGACCGCATTGGGATTCTGCGGCCGGGGGATCTGCGTGTTGCCGGCGTCCCAATCGTAGGCGCCGGTGAAACGGAGCAGCCCGTTCGTGGAGATCAGCACCTGCTCATACGCCTTGCCGTAGAACTTGAACGGAAACCCGATCGGTACGACCACGCCCGCGTCATCCTGGCCGGCCAGGACGGCCGCGCCACCCGCCGGTTCGATCCAGGCCGGGTCCTGCGTCAGCATCAGGTAGTCCATCCGCTCCACCACTTCGCCCTGGATCACCTCCTGATCGGCGGCCAGGCCGGGCGCGCTGGCGGAATACGTGATCTGTGCGCTGCTCGGGCCCGCCGGCGCCCACCGTCCGGCGAACAACCCGTCGTCGGCGAGGATGTCGGCGCCCTCGCCGTCGTCGCGCAAGGTGAAGGTTCGCGTGCCCGCCGCATCCACCACCCGGGCGGTGACGTGCGGCTGGTCCACCGGCTCGGCGCAATCGGTGCCCACCACGGCGCCCAGGGTCACGTCATCACCGTCCATGACGATGAATCCGCTCGCGGGTTGGTCGGGGGCAAGCCGGACGGCGGCCGGGGTGCAGGTCCAGTGCAGGGCGGTCTCGGGGCATCCGAAGAGGGTGGTTTCAAAATAGACCCAACGGTAACTGCCGTCACCGGCCAGGCCGGCCAGGCGCTGGCGGGATTCGTTCAGGGCCAGACCGAGATTGTGGCGGAACTGTTCGAACACGGACCGCATGTACTCATGGTCGAACGCGTTGGACGTGCCGTTCGTGCCGCCGGACGCGTACCAGCCGTAGCGCGTGTTCATCACCACGGCGAACGCAGCGGCGGTGGTGCCCACGGTCATCCGCTCGGCGAAACAGACGTCGTAGATGAAATTCCCCGGGTAGCAGCCCTGGCTGTACACAAAGAACGGGCGGGTATTGGTGAGCCGGCTGACATCGGAGTTGTACATCTTCAGGCAATAGGTGCTGTTGGCGTGCCCCAGGTGGTTGACGATGTGCGTATCGTCGGCGTTGAAACAGGTGTCGATCAGCGTGTCGGCTGACCATTCCGCACCCGGCGCGTCATATAGGCGCTCGGCGGGAATTCCGGCCATCGCCCCGTAAACGACATCCTTGCTGTCGCCGCCATAAGTCTGGTCGTCCAACTTTTCGCCCAGCAGCAGCGCGCGGAAGGGCGGCGCGGAATCCTCGTAGGCGACGATCTTCTGAATCTGGGTGGACGCTTCCGTGGGGCTGGAGGCGGCGATGCGGCCCACCGCCACCTCCGCGAACAGGTCGGTTTCGTCGGCGGGTTCGCCGTACAGACCGTTGCCGTTTGCGTTCCAGTCGCCGTCGAGGGCGGCAAAATAGAGGTCGGTGGGGATGGCGGCGTCCACGGTGTCGCCGACCTTGCCGTAGGCGCCCCGCCACGGGATGATCTCGCTGTCGCCGCCGAGCACCACCCAGCGGGTGCCGTGGCTTTGGTATCCGGTGGTGATGAACGTGCGGAGCTTGTGTGCGTTGTCGGTGCCCGGCGTGGCGGCGAGGATGTCCTCGATCCGGGCGAGATGGACATTCAGTCCCCGGCCCGCCTTGTGGTCGGCCAACTCCTGAAAGCTGGCTTCCAGCGCCGCGCTCGTCACAATCAGGTACTCCCACGCCGAGTCCAGCGTTTTCGCCTCCGGCGGAGCGTAGCCGTCCAGCGCAGCGGGGTTGTCCACGAGCGCGGCTAACTCCGCCCGGTCATCCGCCAGCGGGCGTCGCATGGGCGCGGCCTTGGCCGGGGCCTCCGGCGCCAGCGTGAGCACAAGCCGCATCCGGGGGATGAACTGCAACTCGCCGGCGGCCGGGTAGTACACCACCGGATGCAGCGTGAAGAGGGCGATCGGATACCCTTTCAGCCACTGCACGCCGGCCGTCACGGCGCGGGCGGCGGGAAACGGTCCGGGCGCGTCGTAAATCCGCGGATCGGGCGCCACCGGCTCGGTGCCGGCCCCAGCCGTGGGGAACAGGCCGGGGCAATGGGAAACCCGGACCGGCCGGCCCAACAATTCAGACGGAGAGGTTTTGATGTCGAAGCCCACCAGGCGGTGTCCCGCGGGGAGGAGCACCCGTCCGGTGAACACCGGCAGCATGGGCTGGCCGGGCTCCAGCGAGTCCGGGCAACCGGCGATCCGGACGTCCACCCGGCCGTCCGGGCGCCACTCCAGCCGCGGCCGCTCGAAGCGGTATTCCAGCACGAGCTCCTCCGCGGCCATCCAGGTCCCGGCGAGAAACAGCAGAACCAGCGCACCCGACATCCGTCTCATGGACACCATCCTGTCAACGACATGGCTTCATTGTATGCCAAGCGCCGCCGGGACGCACAACAATTCAGACCCGATCAAACCGTGGGGAGGCGGGCGATCGCTCGCCGCGCCCCCCCACGCGCCGAGGCCGGTTGCGGCCGGCCGTCAGAACCGGTAGATGAACGTGCCCTGGGCACGGACGCTCTGGCCCTCGTTCAAGTCGATGTAGCGGGTCCACCAGGGTGAAACTTCCAAACCCACCTGGACCGCGCTGGTGATACTGTAGTAGAAATTGCCGAACAGCGCCATGTTGCGCGCGCGGTTGCCGGAGGCCAGGTCACGGTTGACCGGGTCGTCCACGGCGCCGCCCAGGTTGAACTTCCAGCCCTTCCACGGACCGAAGCCCACGGCGGCCCAGCCGCCGATGCTGCGGATCTCGTTGAGCCGGGCCTTGTTGAAGCCCTGCCCCACCGCCGCCAGGTACGTGTCGACGTTGGCGCCGCGCCAGAACTCGCCCTGCAGCGTCACGCCCTTGGCCAGCGGCAGCTGGGCGTCCAGACCCCACGAATACGTGTCGAGGTCGACGCTGTTGCCGGCGGCGTCCAGGTCGTACTCCTCCTGGCCCCAGTGGCCGTACACGCCCACCGTCGCCTTGCGCTTCTCGCCGAAAGGCAGCGTCAACGCCAGCCGGCTCTGGACGGTGGGGAAGCCGGCGTCCTCGCCGCCGTCGCCCGGATCGTAACCGGAGACGTGGCCGATGGTCCGGACGAACGCGCCCTGGAGTTGCAGCCGGGTGTCGCCGCCCAGGTCGAATCCCTTGGTCAGGCGGAACTGCGGCCGGCGGTAGCCCGCGTTGCCGGTCCACCACATGACGGTGTAGTTGATGGTGTCGGGCAGCAGCGGCGCGATCACATCCGCGGTCTGGCCGGCCAGCAGGCTGAAGTCGTGCTCCGGCCACTCCAGCTTCACGAACGCGTGGCGCAGCATCGGCTGGGGCTTGTTCTCGCCGCCCTCCAGGCTGTAGAAATCGATCTCGACGTTGCCGGTGGTCTTGATCGAGCCGGTGGCCGGCCCGTTGATGTTGAGTCCCACCCGGGTCTGGTTGGCGGTCATGTTGAACTCGTTGTCCTTGCCGCCGGGCCCCTCAGGCAGCACCCACCGGGCGAAGTCGCCCACGTCGGTCCGGGCGGTGTCGTAGGCGGCGTCCAACTTGACGAAGCCGTACAGTTCCACCGTCGGTTTCTTCTTGGCCGCTGCTTCGTCCACTTTCGCGACGGCGGTCGGGGCCGGGGCCGGGGCGGGAGCGGGAGCCGGGGCGGCCGCCGGCTCGCGGAGCGCCAGCTGTCGCACCTCGGCGACAGCCAGCTCGAGCTGGCGGATCTTTTCCCGCAGCTCCATGTTTTCCTTCTTGAGCGCCTGGAGCTCGTCCTGCACGGAGGCTCCCTGGCCCAGCACGCAGCCGGCGGCGAGACACAGCAGCACTCCGGCGATGATGAGGGGATTACGCATGGCGGATACTCCTTATCGATATTTGAATCACTTCATTCCCGTAGTCGGCGTGCCCGAAAAACATGGCGGCGGAACAACGCGATCGGTTACAATCGAGAGGCGACTTCGCGAAGTCGTCACCGGACCCGTCATTCACCACCCAGGAGGCAGACGCCATGTCCGACCAGCAACTCAAGACCGTGCTTGAACGTGCCATCAAAAACGAGGAAGACGCCCACACCTTCTATACCCAACTGCACGATATCGTCCAGGACGCCACCGCCCGGGAGGCCTTGCGATTCCTAGCGGTCGAGGAACTGCGCCACAAGGAATTCCTCGTCAATTACCTCGAGGGCCGGGTGGCGGCAAACAGCCTGTCCACCGACCAGGTGATCGATTACGGCGTCGCCCAGTACAACGACAAGCCGGACATCCAGAAAGACCTGGGCACCGCCGAGGTCTTCCTGGTGGCGGCCCACCGCGAGTGGAACGCGCACAAATTCTACCAGGGGCTCGCGGCTCTCCAGCCGGAAGGCGAAGTCAAACAACTGCTCACCGAGTTCGCCGCGCAGGAACTCCGGCACAAGGAGAAGGTGGAGTACCTGTACAGCAACACCGCCTTCCCCCAGACCGCCGGCGGTTGATCCCCCGCCGACAGCCGGCTCAGTGAGTCCGGCCGGGCCGATAATACTG
>Ga0302250_1000230_pt1 | contig 66981 bp, 74 predicted proteins | sample AAG_RA_Asp_MG_FD_193536 | JGI IMG/M metagenome (GOLD analysis project Ga0302250, IMG submission 193536) | Enriched activated sludge microbial communities from anaerobic digester in WTTP, New Holstein, Wisconsin, United States - AAG_RA_Asp | ecosystem: Engineered > Bioreactor > Anaerobic >...
TCGCCGTCACCGCTTCCACGGTCGCTGCAATTTTTCCCGCGCCAGGCAACCGCAACTGCTTCCACGCGGCCATGCAGCCGATCACCACGAAGGGGATGCAGATCGACAGCGCCGGCACAACATAACGACTCGGAGCAAACAGCCGCACGGCCAGCCCGAGCAACAGCGCAATGGCAAAACTCAGCCACCACGGCGAACGCAGCAGGACGGCGAAAAGCGACTTGTCGGACATTTTCAGGCGCATCGGATGACTCTCTCTCGATCAAACACTCTCTTGCTCACCGGCGCCTTTCTTCATGACCTTGCCCTCCGCCGCGCGCTGCTTGCGCACTTCCTTCGGGTCGGCAATCAATGGCCGGTAGATTTCGACCCGGTCGCGGTCGCGCAGCACCGCGTCCGGCTTGGTCAGCTTGGCGAACACCCCGAGCTTGTTCCTGGCGAGATCGATCTCGGGGTATTTCTCCAGGATGCCGGAGGCTTCAATCGCCTGGCGCACCGTCGTTCCAGGCGCCACCTTGACGGCGAGCAGTTCCTGCTTCGTTGGCAACGCGTAAACCACTTCAACGCGAATCAGATCACTCATGCGACTTCCCGTAAACCTGATCGGCCCGTTTGACGAACGCCTCGACGAACGTATTGGTGATCTGGCTGAACACCGGGCCGATAATCTTCTCGAACAACTTGCTGGAAAAATCGTAGGACAACTGGAACTCGACCTTGCAGGCATTCTCCGCCAGCGGCTTGAAGCGCCAGCCGCCCTCAAGCCGGCGAAACGGCCCGTCGACGAGTTTCATGCCCATCCAGGTCGGGCTTTCCTTGGCGTTTTCGGTCGTGAAATGCGACTTGATGGCATGAAAACTGATATGCAGCGTCGCCACGGTGCGACGCTCATCGCGGAAATCGACCCGCGTTTCGCTGCACCATGGCAAAAATTCCGGATAGCTTTCGATATCCTCGACGAGGTCGAACATCTGCTGCGCCGAACGCTCGATCAGTACCGATTTTTCAACAAGGGGCATTCTCGGCCACGTCCATCGAATCCTGTAGAATCGGCGATTCTAGCATCCTCGCCGCGCGATCCGACGGAAACACATCATGAGCATCGTCAATAACAAAAAAGCCTTCCACGACTATTTCATCGAAGAGCAGTTCGAGGCCGGAATCATGCTCGAAGGCTGGGAAATCAAGGCGATCCGCGCCGGGCGCGCGAACATCAAGGAATCCTACGTGATCGTCCGCGACGGCGAGGTGTTCATCTTCGGCATGCACATCACGCCGCTCACGCAGGCGTCGACGCACGTCAAGCCCGACCCGATCCGCACCCGCAAGCTGCTGCTGCACGCGGCGCAGATCAGCAAGCTGATCGGCAAGGTCGAACGCGCCGGTTTCACGCTGATGCCGCTGGATCTGCATTACCAGCGCGGCCGGGTAAAAGTGCAGATCGGCCTCGCCAAGGGGAAGAAACTGCACGACAAGCGCGAGGCGGAGAAGGATCGCGACTGGGACCGCGAAAAGGCGCGGCTGATGCGAACGAAGATATAGAGTCTAGTCAGCGCGAGCGCTGCCTGACCGTTTCGAACAGGCAAATGGCCGCCGCGGCCGCCACGTTGAGCGATTCAGCCTTCCCGGGCATCGGGATGCGGATTTTTCGACCGGCGGCTTCCATCACCTCCGGGCGCACGCCCTGCCCCTCGCTGCCGAACACCCAGGCGACTGGCCCGGCCAGGTCCAGCGCATAGAGCGCGTCGACCGCATCGAGCGCGGTGACGATCGATTCGCCACGAAAACCTGAGAGAAACGCCAACAGGTCGCAGCCTTCGTGGATGTCGAGAAAGAAATGCCCCCCCATCGCCGCGCGCAGCACCTTCGGCGACCACGCCTGCGCGCAGTCCGACGACAACGCCACCTGCCGGAATCCGGCCGCTGCCGCCGAGCGCAGAATCGACCCGAGGTTGCCCGGATCCTGCACCCCGTCAAGCACCAGCGTGTCGGCATCCGGTTTCAGACTCGCCGAACAGCCTGGAAGCGTGGCCACAGCCATGATCCCGCTCGGCGTATCGACCACCGCAAGTTCGCCGAACAACGCATCGGCAAGGGCCGTTACCGACGAATCGACGGCGACACCGGCGAGGAAGCGCGCGATCTCGTCGCGCTCGAGGCCGCTCTCACTTACCACGATCTCCTGCGGCAGTCCGAATCGCTCGACATGGGCTTCGATCAGATGCATGCCATCTAGGACGATACACCCGGTCTTGCGCCGCTCGCGCCCGCCCTGGCAGAGCTTCCTCAGTTCGCGGAAATGCGCGTTTTCGCGCGAAACGATGCGTTTCATAGCAAGGTCAGCTGCGCGACCGGCGCATAACTGCGCCGATGCACACGACTCGGCCCGTGTTCACGTAGTGCCTGTAAATGAAACGCTGTCGGGTAGCCCATGTGCCGGTCGAAGCCGTACATCGGAAACTCCGCATGCAGTTCCAGCATCCCGGCATCGCGTACCGTTTTGGCCAGAATCGACGCAGCTGCAATCGACGCCACCTTGCCGTCACCGCCGACGATCGCTTCGGCGGGGCAATCGAGCGCAGGACAGCGATTGCCGTCGATCAAGGCCTTCTCCGGCCGCAGCCTCAGTCCTTCAACCGCGCGGCGCATGGCCAGAAAGCTGGCCTGCAGGATATTGATGCGGTCGATCTCATCGACGCTGGCTTCGGCAATGGCCCAGGCCAGCGCCCGTTCGCGAATTTCCATCGCCAGCGCCTCGCGACGCTTCGCCGAAAGTTTCTTGGAGTCGTTCAATCCTGCGATCGGCTGCTGCGGATCGAGAATGACCGCGGCCGCGACCACAGGCCCGGCGAGCGGTCCGCGACCAGCCTCGTCAACACCACAGACCAGCCCGTCAGGCAGCCGCAACGACAGCATTTTTCCGCACCTCCACAGGCAAACAGTCCAGGACCGCACTGGCCGCCTTCTCCGCGGTGTTCTGCCTGAGTTGCAGATGGATGTCGCGGAACACCTCGCCGATGCGGGCACAGGTTGCCTTGTCCCCCAGGAAATTGAGCAACGCCTGGGCCAGATTCTCCGGTGTCGCATCGTCCTGGATGAACTCGGGAACGACGAAACGTCCGGCGAGAATATTCGGCAGTCCGACATACGGCAGATAGCCCATCCGCCGCATCAAGCGATGGCTGAGCGATGCCATCTTGTAGGCGATGACCATCGGCCGCTTGAGCAACGCTGCCTCCAGCGTCGCGGTACCGCTGGCCACGAGGACGACATCCGCCGCGGCCATGGCCTCGTGTGCGTGGCCGAACAACATGCGGACCGGAAGTTCACGGGCGTTGCAGCGGTAAAGCGCCGCTTCAAACAGCAACCGCGTTTCGCGCGTAGCCATTGGCACCAGGAACAACGCCCCCGGTTGTTTTTCGTGAATCAGCTTCGCCGTCTCGATGAACGTATCGGCCATGTATTCGAGTTCGGACTGACGGCTGCCGGGGAGCAAGGCGAACACCCGCAACTGCGGCGAAAGACCAAGCAATTCCCGCGCCCCGCCGCGCGCATCGTCGAGCGGCAAGATGTCCGCCAACGGATGGCCGACATAGGTGACGGGAATTCCCTCCTTCTCGTACAGCGCCGGCTCGAAGGGGAACAACGCCAGAATCCGGGAGACCGAAGCGCCGATCTTGTGAATCCGCTTGCCGCGCCAGGCCCAGATCGACGGGCTGACATAGTGGATGGCCGGCACGCCGCGTTGCTTGAGCGCTTTTTCGAGCCAAAGGTTGAAGTCGGGGGCGTCGATCCCGATGAATACATCGGGCGGATCGGCCAGCAGGCAACGTTTCAGATCCTTGCGGATGCCCGAAATTTCGCGGTAGCGGCGCAGGACCTCGACGTACCCCATGACGGAAAGCTTTTCGAGGGGATACCAGGCCCTAAAGCCCTGCCCTTCCATCTTCGGCCCGCCGATGCCGAAAAACTCGGCATTCGGCAGCCTGGCCCGAAGCGCGCGGATCAAATGACTCGCCAGTTGGTCGCCGGACGCTTCGCCAGCCACCATGGCGATGCGTACCGCCCGGTGACTCATCGGATGATGCCGCGCTTCGAAACCGCCAGAAAATCAAGGATCGGCTGGATTTCCGGATGCGTCTTGGCGTCCTCTTCCAGTTTCGTTCGCGCCTCTTCGAGCATCAGGCCGGACTTGTACAGGGTCCGGTAGGCGCGCTTCAAGGCCATCAGCGCCTCGGGCGAGAAGCCCCGCCGCTTAAGTCCCTCGGCATTGATCCCGTACGGGCTTGCCGAATTGCCCGCGGCCATCACGTAGGGCGGCACATCCTGCAGGACGACCGTTCCGACCGCTGTCATCGTATGCGATCCGACCCGGCAGAACTGATGCACACCGGTAAAGCCGCCAAGAATCGCCCAGTCGTCAACATGCACGTGCCCGGCCAGCTGCGAGTTGTTGGCAAAAATCGTACGATTGCCGACTTGGCAATCGTGAGCGATATGCACGTAGGCCATGATCCAGTTGTCGCTGCCGATGCGCGTCACGCCAGCGTCCTGTGCGGTGCCGAGGTTGAACGTGCAGAACTCGCGGATGGTGTTGCGATCACCGATCTCCAGGCGGGTCGGCTCGCCGGCGTACTTCTTGTCCTGCGGCACCTCGCCGATCGAGGAAAACTGGAAGATCCGGTTGTCGCAGCCGATCCGGGTGTGCCCGGAGATCACGACATGCGGGCCGATCGTCGTGTTGTTACCGATCTCGACATGCTCGCCGATGATCGAGTACGGACCGACGCTCACGCCGGCGCCCAGCTTCGCGCCGGGATGAATGATTGCCGTGGGATGAATCATCTGGCTGCCCCGAACGCAATCAGGCGACGTCGCGCTTGGCGCACATCAGTTCGGCTTCGGCGACGACTTCGCCGTCAACTTTCGCCTCGGCCTTGTATTTCCAGATACCGCGCATCTGACGCGCGATCTCGACGTGCAGGTGCAACTGATCGCCGGCGGTGACGGGCTTCTTGAAGCGCGCGTTGTCGATGCCGACGAAATAGAACACCGAGTTCTCGTCCGGCAGCGATCCCATCGTCTTGAAGGAGAGAATGCCGGCGGCTTGCGCCAGCGCTTCCATGATCAGTACGCCAGGCAGGACGGGATGGTGCGGGAAATGCCCGACGAAGAACGGCTCGTTGATCGTGATGTTCTTGTAGGCGTGGAGAAATTTCCCCGGCTCGAAGTCAACGACCCGATCCACGAGAAGGAACGGATAACGGTGGGGAAGATGCTTCAATATTTCGTGAATATCCATCGTATTCAAGATGATTTCTCCAATGATTCGAGTTTTTTCTCGAGTTCAGACACCCGCTCGGCGAGTTTCGCGAGACGCTTGATTTGCGCCGCGTTCTGCAACCACTCGTCGTGCGGCTCCAAAGGGAAAATGCTGGTGTACTGGCCCGGCTGACGCAGACTCTTGGTCACCATCGTCCCGGCCGAGACGTGGACGTCATCGGCCAGTTCGAGGTGCCCGATGATCATCCCGGCCCCGCCAATCGTGCAACGCCGCCCGATGTGTGTACTCCCGGCGACCCCGACGCAGCCAGCCATCGCCGCGTGATCGCCGATGGTGACGTTGTGCGCAATCTGGATCTGGTTATCGAGCTTCACGCCATCACCGATCACCGTATCGTCCAGAGCGCCGCGGTCGATCGACGTATTCGCCCCGATCTCCACGTCGTCGCCGATAACCACGCGACCAATCTGGGGAATCTTGATCCAGCGCTCGCCGTCCTTGGCGAAGCCGAAGCCGTCGCTGCCGATCACCGCCCCCGCCTGTACGACAGCCCGCTTGCCGATCACGCAATCATGATAAACAACAACATTCGGATAAATGACCGAGTCGTCGCCGATCGAAACGCGGTCGCCAATCACGCAGCCCGGATAGAGGGTGACGTTCTCACCGATCATCGCATCGCGACCGATCACCACGTTCTCACCTACCCGCGCGGTCTCCGGGACTGGACTCTCGACAACGGCGCTGGGATGCACCCCTTGGGGGCGCACCTCCGGCGGATTCAGCAAGGCGACAACCCGCGCATAGTATGCGTAGGAATTCGGATGAACGATTTTCGGCAGATCGGTATCGCCCACAAACCTCGGCGGAACGATTACCGCGGAAGCCCGTGTGGACTGCAAGTGCTGCCGGTATTTCGGATTTGCCAGAAACGCGATCTGTCCCGCCTCTGCCGACGCCAAAGTACCGACCTGCGACACTTCGATCGACGGATCTCCGATAAGCTCGCCGCCCAGTTGCGCGACGATCTCGCCAAGGCGACGCCCAGCTTGCCTGACCACGTTGTTTACTTGCCGTTTTCGGTTGCCAGGGCTTTGATGATCTTTTCGGTGATATCGAGCCGCGGGCTCGCCCACACGACATCCTGGACGATCAGATCGTACTTCTCGGTTTCGGCCAGTTGCTTGATCGCCTTGTTGGCCTTCTCGATGATCGCCGCGTTTTCCTCGTTCTGACGGAGGTTGAGATCTTCACGGAACTCGCGCTGCTTGCGCTGGAATTCGCGCGACAGTTCGTTCAGCTCCTTCTCCTTGGCGCGCCGATCGGATTCCGTCATGGTCAGCGAATTCTTCTCCAGCGATTGTTGCATGCCCTGCAACTGCTTCGCCATGCCCTGAAGTTCCTGGTCGCGCCGCGAGAATTCGGCTTCGATCTTCTTGGCCGCTTTCACGGCAGCCGGTGCGTCACGGAAAATCCGCTGCGTATTGACGTAGCCGATTTTCACCCCCTCGTTCGCCGATACTTGCGACACCGGCAGCGCCACCATGAGCGCTGTCAAAACAGCAGCCAGTTTCGTTTTCAAACTGATTCTCCTAATTAAAACGTCGTTCCCAGCTGGAACTGGAAGCGCTGAATATTATCACCATCCTGCTTGTTCAGCGGCTGGGCAAAGCTGAACTTGAGCGGCCCGACAGGGGACAGCCAGGAAGCGGCCACCCCGACCGACATCCGGATCGGACCGCTGTCATAGACACTCGAATCCTTGTTGGCCGCATCGGAATAAACCTGACCTGCATCAAAGAACGGACCGAAACGCATCGACCGATCCTTCCCGAAACCAGGCAAGGGCATCATGAGCTCGGCGTTGAAAATGACTCTCCGGGTCCCCCCCAAGCGCACTTCGTCGCCATCGGAGTCAATCTCGTACGGTCCAAGGCTCGCGGTATCCCAGCCGCGAACGGAACCCGTGCCGCCGGCGTAGAAATTCTTGAAGAACGCCACTTCCTGACCACCCAGTCCCTTCGCGTACCCCAACTCGCCATTCAACATGAGCGTCATGTCCTTCGTGAGCGGGAAGAACTGCTGATGCTGGACTGTGGCCTTGTAATAGCGCAAATCACCAGCGGGGCTGACCTCGAACGTGGCCCGCTGATAACTTCCCTTTGTCGGGCTGATCGCACTGTCCTTCCCGTCGCGAATCCATCCCACGGTCAGAGGGATGGACAGGTTGGCACAACCACTTTCGCCTTCGCCGCAGAACTTGTTCACGAACCGGAGATACTGAAGCGGCGTGTCACTATCCTCCGGATCGATCGTAACTTTTGTGTAATCGACTGCCGCGCCGAAATTGATCGACTGCCTTTCGGCAATCGGAATCCCGAACTTTACTCCGCCCCCCGTCGATTCAGTCGTATAGACGTAACCGAGGGACGTGGGATCGCTCCTCCGGTGATAGACATCGAACCCCTGACTTACGCCATCAACGGTGAAATACGGGTTGTTGAAACTCAGACCGATTGCGCGATTGACTTTACCGGTGCCGACCTGAAGCGAGACGTACTTTCCACTGCCGAAGATGTTCGCCTGCGAGATGGATCCTGAAAGGATGACCTTTTCCGACTGGGAGTAGCCTGCGCCCAGCGTGATGTTACCGGTCGACTTCTCGGTGACGTTGTAATTGACATCGACCTGGTCGGTCGTCCCCGGAACCGGCAACGTTTCGACCGTCACTTCGGAGAAATAATCGGTCTTGTCGATCCGCTGCTTGCTCAGCTTGACCTTGTCGTCGTCATACCACGCGCCTTCCATCTGACGACTTTCCTGGCGGACCACTTCGTCACGCGTCTTGGTATTGCCGCCGATATTGATCCGGCGAACGTAAACCCGCTTGCCCGGGTCGACAAAAACCGTGAAGGCGACCTGACGCTTTTCCTTATCCACTTCCGGCGCGGCATTCACGTTGGCGAACGCATAACCCTTTGCGGAAAGTTTCTCGCTGATGGCCTTCGTGCTCTGATTGAGATTTTCCCGCGAGAAAACATCGCCGGCCTTGATCTGCATCGCCTTCCGGAATTCATCCTCCGGGAGAATCAAATCACCGGCCAGCTTGACCGACGAAACGATATAGCGCTCGCCTTCGGAAACGCTGATGGTGATGTAGATATCCTTCTTGTCAGGACTGATCGAGACCTGCGTCGATTCGATATTGAAATCGAGAAAACCGCGGTTGAGGTAATGAGAACGCAAGGATTCAAGGTCGGCCGACAGCTTCTGCTTGGAATACTGATCGTTCTTTGTGTACCAACTGATCCAGTTCGGCGTCTGCAACTGGAAAAGGTCGAGCAACTCCTTTTCCTTGAAGGCGTTCGCGCCGACGATGTTGATCTGCTTGATCAACGCCGCATCGCCTTCGTCGATGTTGAAATTTATCGCGACCCGGTTACGCTCAAGTGGTGTGACCGTGGTCGTCACGGTCATCGAATACTTGCCGCGTGTGAGGTACTGGCGCTTCAACTCCTGCTCGGCGCGCTCAAGCATTCCGCGGTCGAATGAGCGGGATATCGCGAACCCCGCTTCCTTCAGGCCTTTGATCAACTGGTCCTTGTCAAACTCCTTGAGTCCGACGAAGTCGATCTGCGCGATGGCCGGTCGCTCTTCGACCACGACCACCACGACGGCCCCGTCAATTTCGATGCGGACATCCTTGAAGAAGCCGGTAGCGAACAACGACTTGATCGCTTGCGCCGCCTTCTCGTCCGTCATGGTGTCGCCAACCTTGACCGGGAGATAGCTGAATACGGTGCCGGCTTCCGTACGCTGAATCCCTTCGACCCGGATATCCTTGACGGTGAAAGGTTCCAGGGCGCAGGCGGCGTTAACGAAAAGTGCTGCGATCGCACCAACGATCAGATTTCTCTTCATGGAGTCAACCGGGGATCAATCGAGTCAGGTCATTGTAGAAGGCAAACGCCATGAGCATCAGAAGCAATGCCAATCCGACCTTTTGGCCGATCGCCATGTATTGCTCCGGCAAGGGGCTGCCTCGTATGAGTTCCGCGAGATAATACAGCAAATGCCCCCCATCCAGAACCGGGATAGGCAGCAAATTGAGGATCGCCAGGCTGATGCTGACAAGCGCCAGAAACTTGAGATACGGACCGACACCGAGCTGGGCGGACTTCCCTGCATAGTCGGCGATGGTCACCGGTCCGCTGATGTTCTTCAGCGACAACGACCCCGTCACCATCTTCGCCATCATTCGAACACTGAAAACCGATTGATCCCACGTTTCCGTCAACGCTTTCCCTAGCGCAGGAAGAAACCCGTGGCGAACCGTGACAAACATTGCAGATCTGTCCCGACCATCGTCGCGCACCGCAGCACCGATCCGCCCGATTCTTTCGCCCTTGTCATCCACTATCTCTCTGGGTGTGATGGCCAGCGTCTTGTATTGCCCGCCGCGCAGTACTTCGAGTTGCAACGGAACATCTGGCGATGACCGGATGACCTGAACGAAATCCGCCCACGATTCGATGGATTGTCCATTGACGCCGGCAATTTCGTCTCCTGCAAGCAGTCCAGCCATTTCAGCGGGGCTTTCCTGGCTGACACTGCCTACGACAGGCCGGACGACCGGTCGAAAGAAGCGGATTCCGAGTCGGGCAATTGGATCATCTCCCTCTGCGTCTCGCGCGGCAGATAAATCGATGCGACGCCAGTTGATTTCACTGCGGGAGTTGACCACCTCAAGTTCGACAGTGTCGTGCGCAACCATCGATTTCAATAGATGCCAGCGCATTTGCGACCATGTTTCAATCGGTTCGCCACCGATTTTCAAAACGCGCTCGCCGTTCTCGATCCCGGCACGCGCCGCCGAACTGCTTGCCACAGGCGCCCCCAGCACCGGCCTGAGTTCTTCAACGCCGACCATGAACAGGCCCCAGTAGACAATGACGGCGAGAAGCAGATTGGCCAGCGGTCCGGCAGCGACAATCGCCATGCGCTTTCCGACGCTCTGCCTGTTGAAACTGCGATGGATCTCGTGCGGGGCGACCTCTCCCTCGCTTTCGTCGAGCATTCTGACGTAGCCGCCGAGTGGAAACAGGCCGATGGCCCATTCGGTTCGATCCTTCCCGAATCGCCTGATCGCCACGGGGCGGCCAAATCCAACGGAGAATCGCAGCACCTTGACCCCGGCCCAGCGCGCAACGAGGTAATGCCCCAACTCATGCACGACGATCAATGCCCCCAACAGCAGGGCGAAGGCCATCAGGTAGAAGAAAAAACTGTTCATCTTCCGGGCAATCGCTCGACGATCCCTGCGGACTTGGCTCGCGCCATCGCATCGGCGGCGAGAACATCATCGAGCGAATTCAGCGGTATGACCGGCACCGCATCGAGCGTCTCCGAAATCACCCGAGCAATCTCCGTGAAGCGAATTTTTCCACCCAGGAATGCCTCAACGGCCACCTCATTGGCCGCATTCAACGTTGCGGGGCAACTCTGCCCAACCTCCAGCGCGCGATACGCGAGAGAAAGACACGGGAACCGCTCGAAATCAGGACGCTCGAAATTCAACGAAGCGATCTCGAACAGATCAAGCGGCTTCACGCCGGCGTCGATCCGCTCCGGGTAGGCCAGCGCATGCGCGATCGGAGTACGCATGTCCGGATTGCCCAACTCCGCCAGCACGGAGCCATCGATGTATTGAACCAGGGAGTGGATCACGCTCTGCGGATGCACGACGACCTGGATCCTGCTGGCCGGCACATTGAACAACCAATGTGCCTCGATCATCTCCAGCCCCTTGTTCATCATCGTCGCGGAGTCGATCGATATTTTTCGCCCCATGCTCCAGTTGGGGTGCGCACAGGCCTGATCGGGTGTCACGATATCCAGGTCGCCAAGCGGCGCATTGCGGAATGGACCGCCGGACGCGGTCAGCAAAATGCCCTCCACGCCGCACTCGCCGGGCCGGCCGCCATAGTTGGCAGGAAGCGACTGGAAAATGGCATTGTGTTCGCTGTCGATCGGCAAAAGCACAGCGCCATGCTCGCGAACCGATCGCATGAAGACGGGGCCGGCCATGACCAGCGCCTCCTTGTTGGCCAGGAGGATGCGCTTTCCGGCGACCGCCGCCGCCAGCGTCGACGGCAAGCCAGCCGCACCGACAATGGCAGCCATGACCGTGTCGACCTCGGGCAACCCGGCCATGCGCACAAGGGCGTCGGGGCCAGACTCGACACGCGTCGCACAAGAACTGGCCTCGAGTCGCACGCGCAACGTCTCGGCGAGCAGCGCATCGCGCACAACAGCATATTGTGGCCGAAACTCAAGACATTGCTCGAACAACCGGTCGACCTGGCTGTGAGCGCAAAGCGCCACCACTTCATAACGCCCGGGATGCCGCCGGATGACGTCAAGCGTGCTGACCCCGATCGACCCCGTCGAGCCGAGCACCGTAATCTTCTGTACCATCGACGAACCCGTAGTCAAAAACCGACGTTGAACCAGATCAGCGCAACAAGCGGCAAGGTGGAAGTCAGGCTGTCTATCCTGTCGAGCACCCCGCCATGCCCCGGAAGCAAATTGCTGCTGTCTTTCAGTCCGGCCTGTCGCTTGAGCAAAGACTCGAACAGGTCGCCCACTATGCTGGTCGCGGCCAACACGAGCAGCGATATCACCAGCAAGGGAAAACTGCTGCGCACGACGTCCGGCAATATCGATGACACACAGATGCCGTAGAGAACAACCGCCGCACCGCCGCCCACGGCCCCCTCCCATGTTTTCCCGGGGCTGATGGCCGGCGCGAGTTTGTGGCGACCGAAAGCCCTGCCGGTGAAGTACGCGGCGGTATCGGCCAGCCAGACCACCACCATGACGGAAAGCAGCCACACCCCCCCGAACTGCCGTAACTGCGTCAACGCCCCCCAGAAAGGAAAGATCACCAGAATACCCGTCGCATAGCCGAGCAGACGATTGGACAACGACCACCGCCGGTTCAACCACACCGGCACGACCAACAACCAGAACACGGCGGCTGGCCAGTAGAACCAGCGTCCGATTGCTTGCGTCACAGCAGCATCGGGTCCCGCCGGTGCGACGACGAAGATCGAGGGAAACGCTAGCCCGAAGGCGAGACAAATCGCGAACGCGCCGGTAGCGCCGATCACCCGCTCACGCGGGGAGCGCTTCATCAGAGCCCCCCACTCCCAGAAAGCCAAAGCGGAAACCAATGATGTGCCCACCAACCACCCGGCGGGCGGCAAGTGGAACACGGCCCCGAGAAAAACGCCCAGAAGGACGATCGCGGTGAATATCCGCGCTCTAAGCATCGGTCTTTACGTTCCCCGTGGTGCCCGAGCCGACAAGTTGATCGCCCTCTTCCTTTGTGGGGACCAGTTGCTCGCTGGTTCGCCCAAAGCGACGCTCGCGCGCCCTGAACGAGGACAATGCCTTGTCAAAGGCTACCGCTCCGAACTCGGGCCAGAGCGTATCGGTGAAATACAACTCGGTATAAGCCAACTGCCAGAGGAGGAAATTGCTGATTCGCTCTTCTCCACCTGTGCGTATGAACAAATCAGGCTCGGGGGCAAAGTTCATGGCGAGATGCTGCGCCAGATCCTCTTCGTCCCACTTTCCAGCTTTTTCGGGCTGGCTTTCCACAAGACGATTCACTGCTTGAAGGATATCCCACCGCCCGCCGTAATTGGCAGCGATAGTCAGCGTCAACTTGTCACATTTGGCGGTTTGCTCTTCGGATACGCTTATCAATTCCTGCAATTCAGGATCGAAACGCGAGAGATCGCCGATGATTCTCAAGCGAACGCCATTCCGCGCGAGTTTGGACACCTCGCCCCGCAAGGCGCGGACGAACAACTGCATGAGCAGGCCGACCTCCTCGGGAGGTCGCCGCCAGTTCTCCGAACTGAAAGCGAAGAGGGTGAGGTACTTGATTCGACGCTCAAGGCAAAGCCGGACAATTTCCCGGACCGTTTCAACACCTCTGGTATGACCGGCAAACCGCGGGAGAAAGCGCTTCTTCGCCCAGCGCCCATTGCCGTCCATGATGATCGCGACGTGCCGCGGAACATCCGAGATGTTCGGCACGATCTTCGTTGAACTGGAGAAAACCCCCATCAGCCGAATTCCTTCGGCGGCCTAGATGGCCATCAGTTCGGTTTCTTTATGCGCGAACAACTTGTCGACTTCGGCGACGAATTTGTCCGTCAGTTTCTGGATGTCATCCTGCGCGCGGCGCTCGTCGTCTTCGGAACACTCTTTCTTCTTGAGCAGGTCCTTCAGCGTCGCGTTTGCATCACGGCGCAGGTTGCGCATCGCGACGCGCGCCCCTTCGCACTCCTGCTTGACCACCTTGATGAGATCCCGGCGACGTTCTTCGGTGAGCGGGGGCATTGGAACACGGATCAGGTCGCCTTGCGACGCTGGGTTCAACCCGAGGTCGGAGTCGCGGATCGCCTTTTCGATCTTCTGCGCCATGCCCTTTTCCCATGGCTGGACGCCAAGCGTTCTCGGATCCAGTACCGTGATGTTGGCAACCGTATTCACCGGAACCATCGATCCGTAATAATCGACCTGCACATGGTCAAGCAACCCGATGTGCGCGCGCCCGGTCCGGATCTTTGTCAGATCCACACGTAGCGCCTCCAGCGACTTCTGCATCTTGTGCTCGGCATTTTTTTTCACATCGGCAATCGACATTCCATTCTCCTCAGCAATACACCAACGTTCCCTCGTTCTCGCCAAGAACAACGCGCTTGAGGGCCCCGGCCTTGAATATCGAGAACACATTGATCGGCAACTGGCGATCCCGGCACAAGGCGAACGCGGTGGTATCCATCACCGCGAGATTGCGCGAAATCGCCTCGTCGAAGGTAATCCGGTCGAAGCGCGTTGCGGACGGATCCTTTTTCGGATCAGCGGTATAAATCCCGTCAACCTTCGTCGCCTTCAGGACGATCTCTGCGCCGATTTCCGCTCCGCGGAGCGCAGCCGCGGTATCGGTGGTAAAGAATGGATTACCGGTACCGCCGGCGAAAATCACCGTACGCCCCTGCTCGAGGTAGCGGATGGCCCGCCCGCGAATATAAGGTTCGACAACCTGTTCGATGTTGAATGCCGACTGAACCCGGGCAACCATCCCGGCAACGCGCATGGCATCCTGCAGCGCCAGTCCGTTCATCACCGTTGCCAGCATCCCCATGTAGTCGGCCTGCGCCCGATCCATCCCGTTTGCCGCGGGAGCGACACCCCGGAAAATATTGCCACCACCGATGACGACCCCCACCTGAACCCCCAGGTCGACAACGCTCTTGACCTCAGCGACGATCTCGGAGATGGTTTGACGGTTGATTCCGTAGGAATCATTGCCCATCAACGCCTCGCCGGACAACTTGAGGAGAATCCGTTTGAACTTGGGGGTTTCGGTGGTATCGGTCATGGCTGCGGCTTTGGTTACAGTCGGTTAGTTTTTGGCAGCTGCCGCCGCCTGCGCAGCGACTTCGGCGGCGAAATCATTGGTGCGCTTCTCAAGCCCCTCGCCGACGACGTAAAGCGTAAAGCCGGCAACCGATGCCCCTTTGGCCTTGAGCAACTGCTCTACGGTCTGCTTGCCATCTTCCGCCTTCACGAAGACCTGGGCAAGCAAGGTCACGTCTTTGAGATACTTCTGCACCGTCCCTTCTGCAATTTTCTCGAGCATGGCTTCCGGCTTGTTGTCCGCACGCGCCTTTTCGATCGCGATACGCCGCTCGGTGTCCAGCAATTCGGCGGGAACGCCTTCGGCGTTCAACGCCTTGGGCTTGGAAGCCGCGATGTGCATGGCCAAATCCTTGCCCAGCTGTTCATCGCCACCGACCAGGTCCAGCAACACGGCGATTTTCGAACCGCCATGGATATACGAAACCAGCTTGCCTTTGGCTTCAACACGAACGAAACGACGAACCGACATGTTTTCGCCGATCTTGCCGACCAGCGCGGTACGGGTCGATTCGACGGTACCCTCTCCACAGGGCAGCTCCGACAGCGCAGCCACATCAGCCGGATTGTGGGTTGCCACGAGATCAGCACAGGCTTTCGTCAGGGCGATGAATTCATCGTTCTTGGCAACGAAGTCCGTCTCGCAATTGACTTCGATGATCGATCCAAGCTTGCCGTCCGGCGAAATGCTGACCGCTACAAGCCCCTCTGCGGTAATCCGGGCGGCGGCTTTTGTCGCCTTGTTCCCCAGTTTCACGCGGAGAATCTCTTCCGCCTTGCCCATATCTCCGTCGGCCTCGGTCAACGCTTTCTTGCACTCCATCATCGGAGCATCGGTCTTTGCGCGCAGTTCTGCCACCATGCTTGCGGTAATTGCCGCCATTTTTCTATCTCCACTTGCGGGCACGGCCGGAACCCCGGCCGCACCTTGTCTCAACAAAATCTCGAATTCCCTCAATCAGAAGGAGGCTTACTCCGACTCGGATTCCTCGATGAACTCGTCATCCGAAGTCGCGGCAATGATGTCCTCGACAAACTGGCTACGACCTTCGAGGATTGCGTCGGCAACGCCACGGGCGTAAAGACGGATAGCACTCGACGAATCATCGTTTCCGGGAATCACATAATCGATGCCTTCCGGATTGTGGTTGGTATCGACCACGGCAATAACCGGGATGCCCAGCTTGTTGGCTTCGGTAATCGCAATCTTGTGATAACCGACGTCGATGACGAACAGCGCGTCAGGCAGACTGTTCATTTCCTTGATGCCACCGATCGATTTCTCCAGCTTGACGAGTTCGCGCTGCATCATCAACGCCTCTTTCTTGCCAAGCTTTTCAAGCGAGCCATCCTCGACCATGGCTTCCATTTCCTTGAGACGCTTGGTCGACTGCTTGACCGTCTTGAAGTTGGTCAACATCCCGCCCAGCCAGCGCTGATCAACGAACGGCGAGTCGCAACGCGACGCCTCTTCGGCAATGATTTCGCGCGACTGACGCTTCGTTCCGACAAAAAGAATCGTCCCCTTGTTTGCTGCCAGCTTGCGCACGAAGGCCATCGCCTCGTTGTACTTCACAAGCGTTTTTTCAAGGTTGACGATATGGATCTTGCTCCGCGCCCCAAAAATATACGGAGCCATCTTGGGATTCCAGAAGCGAGTCTGGTGCCCGAAATGGACACCCGCTTCCAGCATTTGACGCATTGTTACTGACATAAAAGCACCTTTTAGTAAGGGTTGAACCACCATTCGCCAACCTACGCCCAAAGCAGGGCACCCTTGAATAGACGAATGTGAGGATTTGACGGAATCAACCTAGCGATACGGCAACTCCACCGTGCTCTGCATTATCACGAATTTGCAGGACGCGAGATTCTACTACACACCACCGGATTCGCCAAACGAGGAACGGAGCAGACGGCTGAGTCACCCCCCAAAAAAACGGGCTTCACCGCGGCGCGGCGAAGCCCGTCTCTGAACTTTGCAGAGGGCTATACCTGATGCATCAACCCAAGCGGGAGATGAAGTAGCCCGCGCAGACAGCCGTTCCGATAACGCCGGCAACGTTCGGTCCCATCGCATGCATCAGCAGGAAGTTGCCCTTGTCGTACTTGGCACCAACCACCTGGGAAACGCGAGCCGCCATCGGCACGGCGGAAACCCCGGCAGAGCCGATCAGCGGGTTGATCGGATTGTTCGGCGACAGCTTGTTCATCAGCTTGGCCAGCAACACCCCACCCGCCGTAGACACGGCAAACGCGACCACGCCGATACAGATGATCATCAGCGTTTTCGGGCTGAGGAAGTTCGCCGCGTCCATGGTCAGACCCACCGACGTACCCAGGAAAATCGTCACGATGTTGATGATTTCGTTCTGGGACGCCTTGGTCAGACGCTCGACGACACCCGACTCACGCATGATGTTGCCCAGCATCAGCATGGCGATCAGCGGCGAAGCCGGCGGAACGACCAGGCAAACGATCACCATGACCACGATGGCGAACAGGATCCGCTCGAGCTTGCCGACCGGGCGAAGCGTCTTCATGCGAATCTTCCGCTCGGCATCGGTGGTCAACGCTGTCATGATCGGCGGCTGAATCAACGGCACCAGCGACATGTAGGTGTACGCAGCTACCGCAATCGGGCCAATCAGGTGAGCAGCCAGCTTGTTCGCCGTGAAGATCGACGTCGGGCCGTCAGCGCCACCGATGATACCGATGGAAGCGCCTTCACCCGGCGTGAACACCCCGGAGGCAACCGCGACGAACATCGTCGCAAAGATGCCGAGCTGCGCCGCCGCACCGAGGAACAGGGTCCGCGGGTTGGCGATCAACGGGCCGAAGTCGGTCAGTGCGCCCACGCCGAGGAAGATGATCGGCGGGAAGAGCTCCAGGTGGATCCCCTGCGAGATGTAGTAATACAGCCCGCCCGGAACGTGAACCAGGTTATCGACGAACGGCTCGTTCAACACGCCCATGGTCGGGATGTTGGCCAGCAGCGCACCGAAGGTGATCGGCAGCAACAGCAGCGGCTCGTACTGCTTGACGATGGCGCAATAGAAGAGGACGGCGCAAACCGCCCACATCATGACCATCCCACCGGTGATCTGCGAGAACCCGGTGGTGGTGGTCATCATGATCCAGAATTGTTCAAAAATCCCAGTCATGGCGACCTCAGCTCAGCTGAACCAGAACCTGCCCTTCGGAAACAGCATCACCTTCCTTGACCAGAATTGCGGAAACGGTTCCCGCTGCAGGCGCATAGATTGGCGACTCCATCTTCATGGCTTCGAGCACGACAAGTTCCTGATCGGCGGCAACCTGCTCACCGACGGCAACGCGAATCTTGAACACGGTTCCCGGCATCGGGCAGACCACGGCACCAGCACCTGCGGCAACGGGAGCAGCGGCAACCGGAGCCGGCGCGGGGGCCGGAGCTGCAACAGGCGCGGCCGCAACAGGCGCCGGAGCAGGCGCAGCAGCGGCAGGAGCGGCTACCGGAGCAGCAGCGCCATCAGCGACTTCGACACAAACATCGTAGGTTTTGCCTTCCAGCGTGATTCTGAGCTTTTTCATGATTGATTTTCCTTTGACTGAATTTTTACTGAAATCGGAGTGATGACTCACAGTTTGTGTGAAGAGTGATGGGCGGCCCTCCCGTGGATCGACCAGAGCGCATCCGAACTCCCTGCAGGACGGAACGAAACGACGGAGGCCGAAGAACCAAGCACCTCGTGCGCTGCGGCCGTCAGCAACACGAGAATTTTTTCCTGGCTAAGCCCGCCAGGAGCCGCCACCGGCGCCTTGGCAGCGGGCGCCGCCGCTGACTTGGGAGCAGGAGCAGGTGCTGCCTTGGCCGCCGCCGGCATGGCCTTGCCGTAATACTGGCTCGGCAGGAAAGTCTTCAGGCACCAGGACATGAACATGGAAATGCCTGTGATCGCTCCGAGAACGACGAAGACCACCAGCAGACCCGTCGCCTGGAATTCGATAATCTCGCCCATCGACGGATTCTCGGAGAAGGATTCCTTTTTGGCCGGCGCCTGCGTGGTCGCAACGGTCTGCTCGGCCACGCCGGGCTGGGCTGCCGCCGCACCTTCTGCACTGGCAAGAACCAGAACGTTTGATTGCGAAGAACTCATGGTAGGTAGATTCCCGTTAATGAAATTCGGTGAAACAAGGGGTTGTTACCACTGACCGAAGCAGAAGAACCACGCCACCGGCGCTTGGCACGCCGGCTACGCAATTCCCTGCCCGGGTTTTCCTTACAGCGGAATCAGGCCGTGCTTCTTCGGCGGACGCGTCACCCGCTTGGTCAGCGACAGGCGCAGCGCCAACGCGATCGTCGAGCGCGTTTCGGACGGCGCGATGACGTCGTTGATCATGCCGTTTTCCGCGGCCTGATAGGGCGAGGCGAACTCCTTGCGGTACTTGGCAATCAACTCGGCTTCCTTGGCCTTCTTGTCTTCCGCTGCGTCGATTTCCTTCTTGTAGATGACGCGAACGGCACCTTCGGCGCCCATGACCGCAATTTCGGCGGTCGGCCAAGCGTAGACGAAGTCAGCGCCCAAGTCCTTCGAGCACATCGCCAGATACGCGCCGCCGTAGGACTTGCCAAGAATCAAGGTGAGCTTCGGCACAGTCGCTGCGGAATAGGCAAAGAGCATCTTCGCACCGTGGCGGATGATGCCGGCACGCTCCTGCGCCAGACCCGGCATGAAGCCAGGCACGTTGACCAGGTTGACGATCGGGATATTGAACGCATTACAGAAGCGGATGAAGCGCGCGCCTTTGTCGGACGAATCGACATCAAGGACACCGGCCTTGAAAGTCGGCTGGTTCGCGAGAATACCGACGACCATCCCTTCGATCCGGGCGAAACCGATCACCAGGCTCTTGGCGAACTCGCGCATGACTTCGAAGAAGTCGCCACCATCGACCAGGCGGTTGATGACCTTGTACGCATCGAGCGCGGACTTGACGCCTTCCGGCACCAATTCGTTCATTCCCTCGTCCTGCACCTTGGCAATGGACGTCGGAATGTGATGCGGCGGGTCCTGCAGGTTGTTCGAGGGCAGATAGGACAGCAGCTTGCGGGTGATCTCCAGGGCGTGCTTGTCGTCTTCCGCGATGAAGTGGATGTTACCGCTGACGGACGCGTGCGCTTCCGCCGTGCCGAACATCTCGATCGGCGCTTCCTGACCGGTAGCCGCCTTGATGACGTCCGGTCCGCAGATGAACATCTGCGAGTTCTTGCGCGTCATGATCAGGAAGTCCATGAGCGCCGGGCTGTATGCAGCACCGCCAGCGCAGGGACCGGCAATGATGGCAATCTGGGGAACCAGACCCGAGACAGCAACGTTGCGGTAGAAGATCTGACCGTAGCCGGACAGGGAGTGCACCGCTTCCTGAATGCGCGCGCCGCCCGAATCATTGATGGCGACAACGGGAACACCGAGGTTCGCTGCCGTATCCATCATGTCGCAGATCTTCTTGGCATGCATGCGACCCAGCGAACCGCCGGAGACCGTGAAATCCTGCGAGAACGCCGCAACGGGACGGCCGTCGATCTGACCGATACCGGTAATGACGCCGTCGCCCGGAAGGACTTTCCCCTTCAACTCCGCGGTCTGGTGATTGACATGCGCCCCGGATTCCTGAAAGGAATCCTTGTCATAAAGACCTTCGATCCGCTCACGCGCGGTCAGCTGTCCCTTTTGATGACGCTTCGCGAGTTTATCGGCGCCGCCGCCAAGACTTACTGCTGCGCGACGCTCGTTCAACTCCTCTAGTAGTTCCTTGCGTATTGCCATAAACGCTCCTTGGTCCCTTGGCCTGCTTCTAGGTTATGAAAAACCGGAATCCCCGAAATGACGGGGAAAAATCCAACGATTCCTTTATTGCCGCCGAGTGGAACTATCCCATCGAATTAGCGTCAACTAAATTGTGGGAATCCGACATATCAACCAAAAAGCACCGAGGAACGCGACAAAAAAACGCCCGAAACTCGGCTTCCAGTCCATATCCCGGACCTTGTCTTGTACGTCTGAAAACCCTTCGGTGCCACGCAAAATGCAACAGCACAGGCAAATTTTCAGAGGTACAAGAAGTCGATCGGCAAAGCCGTAAGTTTATGGCGACCACCCTTCACAGTCAATCGAGAAACGGATTTGCGTGTGGGCACATCGTTGCACAATTGGCACACGTTTCGCGTGGCGAAGCGTGCCAAAACCAACCTGGAATGCCGACAGCGCAACCAGATCGACGTGTAAAACCGGCGAATCGCCTCCCCGCTACGCCGCTTTCTTGGCAAGCGAGGCAATCCATTCCCGCTGCGCCCATCTGCGACGCGATTCAACCAGATATGCGCGTATTTTTTCCCGAGCCAGCGATAGCGGCTGCTCGCTTTCGGACTCGACAGAAACGCAGTTGATCACATGAAAACCCATCGGCGATTCGACCACACGCGACAACTCGCCTGCCTGCAAAGCGAATGCTACCCAATCCAGCTCCGGGTACAGCTGTCCTTTCTCCACTGCGCCAAGCATCCCACCGCTCATGGCTGTCGTGCATTCGGAATATTTCGTCGCCAACTCGGAGAAGCGATGCGGCGACTTCAATAGACGCGCCCGCACGTTATCAATCCTGCGACGCGCCGACGCCCGGTCGTTTCCCTTCAGCGTATCGTTGATGGTCACCAGAATGTGGCGCAACGTCCGGTTTTCAGGCCGACGGAATTTCTCCCGGTGCAATAGATAGAAAATTTCGATATCGGTCTCGCCGACCTCGACAACCCGGCTGGCCACGCGGTCCAGAACTGCGTCGAATTTGAGGTCTCGCTCCACAGCCTCGATCAGCGCCTGCTGATCCATTCCCGAATTATCCAGATCCGAGAGGTAGTCATCCTCTGAAGCATAGCGCCCCCGGATTTCCGCCAGCGCCTGGGCCAGAGAAGATTCCGGAAGCACGACCTGGGCAGCCTCGGGCGAGGCCAGAATACGCTGCTCGATGCGTTGCTGGCGCGACGCTACCGAGTGAACCCGTTGCCGCTCGTACGGATCGAGCGACGCTGGCGGTTTGTGGAAGAGTTCCTGAGACAACTTGAGCGCAAGGTAGGGATTAACTTCAGGCATGATTCAACTCCGACAGTGAAGCAAGCGCCGATTCCGGCACGGCAAGCGTGCGCCCCGGCAGACAATCAAAATGAACGTGGTAACAAACGGCCTCGTGCTCGCGCACCACGCGCAAGACTTCTCCAGGCGAGCCAAGAGGAATGCGCAGGTCGTTACCGAGCGAGAGAATCCGTGCAGCGGCGATTCTTTCGCGACTTTCAAACGCGCCTGGAGCCCACGGCTCGTCAACGCCAATCAGTTCTTCTTCCCGACAACCGACCATTCGATCGACGTCGAGAAAATGAACGGTATAAACAATCTGCTCCCCGAGGAAAGTGCCGACGTCGATGACGGTGCCGAAACTTCCACGACGTATCAACAGCGCGCCCATCGCTTCGCCGGCAAATGTCCCGTCATTGCGCAAATTGCGGATCACCCGCACCTCGTCACCGAGATCCCAGCGCGTCAGCATGCGCGCCTCGATCGCCCGATGGACGCCAACGGCACGGTGGCTATTCCAGCCGCGCGTTTATGGACGCGAAAGACTTTTTCGGTCAGCGCGTCTGAATGCACGAAGTCGTCGTAGGCCCGGCTCAGGCAAGCGCGGTAGTCTTCGAAGGTCACGCCGGATCTGTTACGCAAATAATCATGGAACCTCTGCAAGATGTGCAGCCGCGCAACGACAACGACCTCGGGGTTGAAATCGATTCCGAAGAACTCGAGAAAATCCTCGGCCGACTCTAGATCGTCCATTTGCCGTTCAAAAACAGTGTCCATCACCCACTCCGATCAACAAAAGACCTCCGGTCGCGCCGTCCACATGGGGCGGCGGTCCGTTACGCAACGCAAGGTGTCAAGCATGCGCAACAGATCCTGCGGCGAAGGCGGGCGTTTTCTCTCCTCGACAAACCTGCGGACAATCAAGAGCAGGTCATCCGACTCATCCTCGCCGACATCCTTTCCCAGGGCACCAAAGACGGCTTTCAAGCCGCTTTTCCCGGAGTGCTTGCCCAGCACGAAGCGATGCTGCCGCCCGAGAATGCCCGGATCGAACCCCTGGTAATTGTCCGGATGTTTGAGCAGACCATCGATATGCACACCGGCTTCGTGCGTGAACACGCCCTCGCCGACCACGCTTTTTTGCCACCCCACCGGACGGCCCGAGGCACTGGCAACCAATTGGGAGATGGCGAGAAAACCGTCGAGGGTGATCCCGGCATCGATGCCATGACAACGCAGCAGACCGAGCACCACTTCCTCCAACGGCGCGTTGCCGGCCCGCTCGCCCAACCCATTGACGGTCGTGTTGACATGGGTCGCTCCAGCCCTCACAGCCGCCAACGTATTGGCCGTAGCCAGCCCGAGATCGTCGTGGGCATGCATCTCGATCTCCAGATCGGTCCGCGCACGCAACCAACCGATGCGTTCGGTGACCATGAAGGGATCGAGCACGCCGAGCGTGTCGGCGAACCGGAGTCGGCGCGCCCCGGCCCGCTGAGCCGTTTCCGCAATCTGCACGAGGAAATCGGGATCGGCGCGCGAAGCATCTTCGGCACCGATGCAGACATCGACACCCCGATCGAGGGCGCTCGCCACGTGGCGGCCGAGATTGCCAAGCAGCCAGGAGCGGTCGCGGCGCACCTTGTAGGCGAGGTGCTGATCGGAGGACGGCACCGAGATGTCCACGCAATGCACACCCACATTGCACGAAGCCAGAATGTCGGCTTCGCACATCCGGCTCCAGACCATCAACCGGGCGGAGAGGCCGAGCGAGGCCACCGCGCGAATGCTCTCGCACTCGACAACCCCCATGGCCGGAATGCCGATCTCCATTTCAGGGATTCCGAGCGCATCCAGCTGACGGGCAATGGCGACTTTTTCCTCGACGCTGAACGCCACGCCTGCCGATTGCTCGCCATCGCGCAGGGTCGTGTCGTTGATGACAATCGATGCAGGTTCAGTTTCAGACATTGGGACCTCCTGCCTTTGAAAAAGCAAATCCAATGCCTGGAAACAAACAGCTTATATTTCAGCCAACTAGGAACGACAACCCGCCAAACAAATGCGCCAGTTTGGTGCAAAGCACACAAAATGCCCCGAATGCGACATTGAAAAAATCGCTTCTCATCGTTTCCGCAGCCACGTGATGGCCCCAGGCTCTACAATTACCTCTTTCTCCGCAGCCATGGAGCCCAACGCTGCCTTCAGCGGAAACGGCACGATAGACACGAATGAATGAAGAGCGCAACGACCCGTCGGCCCCCGGTGCCGACCTCCGGCGAAACGAACCCGTCTCGATAAGCGGCCAGGTGCACCGCCAGTTACGCAACGCCATCATCCGGGGGGAAATCACGCCGGGCGTCGCCCTTTCCGAATCGGAAATCGCCCGTCAGTACCAGACCAGCCGGCAACCGGTGCGCGAAGCCTTCATCAAGCTGGCGGAGGAACGGCTGGTGAGCATCCAGCCGCAGCGGGGCACCTTCGTTGTCAAGATATCGGTCGCTGACGTACTCGATGCGCGCTTCGTCCGCGAGGCGATCGAGATTGCCGTGACCCGTGAAGCCGCGACATCCGCTCCGCTTTCGGCGATCAAGGAATTACGGTCTCTGGTTGACCGGCAAAACTTGCTGGAGCATGGACACAACGACGAATTCCTCGCGCTCGACGAGGAGTTTCACCGCACAATCGCCCTCTCCGTCGGGCGTGCCCACGCCTGGCGGGTCATCGAAGGCATCAAGGCGCAGATGGATCGCATCCGTTACATCAGCCTCGACGCCGCCACGCCCATCGCGCTGATCATCGAACAGCACAGACGGATCGTCGATGGTATCGAAGCGGGCGATCCGACGATCGCCGCAGCGGCAATGCGCAGCCACCTGAGGGAGATTACACTCTCCCTCCCCGACATCGCCGGGCGCTTCCCGGAGATGTTCGAGAAGGAATAATCAAGCAACGCCGGATTACGCAGCCGACCGCCCGGCGAGGGCCAACACCTCGGCCCAGACGCCGTCATCGACAACGATGCCGTTGGCCCGGTGTTCGCCCCGAATGCGCAACGTCGACTGCCCCGGAAAGAGAACCTCCTTGCTGTTCTCGGCAGGGATCGACGCATTGACGTAATCAGCAACGCTATCCGCCACCCTGTCCGTAAACTCTTCGCCGCCGAGCTGGCGAGGATCGAAGACGATGAACACCTGCGAGCAACCGGTACAGCTGCCTTTCCCGACCGCATCGATCTGGTTGGTCGGCAGCCCCTCGGAAAGAACGGCAGCCAAGGTATCCAGGAGAATGGCGAAACCGGAACCCTTCCAGTACCCCATCGGCAGAATGCGCATCGACTGCTCGATCGGCCCCGGCTCGGAGGTCAGATTGCCGTCCTTGTCAAACCCGCCCGGATAAGGCAGCGAGGCTCCTTTGAGCCTAGTCACCTGCAATTTGCCGTAGGAATACTGCGACATCGCCATGTCCAGAACGATATTCCCCTTCTTGCGCGGGACGGCCATCACGAAGGGATTGTTTCCGAGACGGGGATTCTTCCCGCCCCAGGCCGGCATGCAGGATTCCGTGTTCGTCCAGCTGATCGCCACGAACCCCTTGTCCGCCGCGTGCCAGCCGTACGTTCCGCCGCGCATCCAGTGCGTCGTATTGCGCAGCGTCACGATCCCGACGCCCTGCTGTGCGGCAATCGCCATCGCGCGCTCGGTGGCGAACAACGCGTTCAGTATCCCCGGCCCGGTATGCCCGTCGTAGATTTCGATGACGCCGAGTTCCTTGACGATCGTCGGCCGCGCCTTGGCATCCACCCAGCCGCGGTTGAGATAGTCCACGAAACGGGGCACACGGTTCAGTCCGTGCGAATAAATCCCGTCGCAGCTTGACTCGGCGTGGATCCGCGCACAGGTGCGGGCATCCGCCTCATCCATCCCGGCCCGGACGAAAGCCTCGGTGACCACTTCGTACACCGTATCAAAAGGAATGCGTGCCATCAGTCTTCTCCAGATTTCAAACAGTCAAACGTATCGGATTACCAGTTCCACAACGTCCCGTCTTCGAGACGCGCCACCGGCAGGTACGCCGGCTCGTACGGGTATTTGGCCGCCAGCTTCTCGTCGATTTCCACGCCGAGCCCCGGCTTGTCGCCCGGGTGCATGAAGCCATCGTCGAAGCTCCAGGCACACTGGAAAACCTCCATGGTCTGCTCGTGGTAGCCCATGTACTCCTGCATCCCGAAATTCGGCACCCACAGATCGAAATGCAGTGCAGCCCCCATGCATACCGGCGACAGGTCCGACGGGCCGTGGCTGCCCGTACGCACCTGGTACAAGGCAGCCAGATCGGCAATTCGACGCAGATGGGTGATGCCGCCGGAATGCGTCAGGGTCATGCGGATGTAATCGATCAACTGCTCTTCGATCAGCTGCTTGCAGTCCCAGATCGAGTTGAAGACCTCGCCGACGGCGATCGGCGTCACGGTGTGCTGGCGGATCAGCCGGAAAGCCTCCTGGTTTTCCGCCGGGGTCGGATCTTCCATCCAGAACAGCCGATAGTCTTCGATGGACTTTCCGAGACGCCCGGCCTCAATGGGGGTCAGGCGATGGTGCACATCGTGCAGGAGATGGATATCGAAACCGAATTTGTCCCGCACGGCTTCGAAGAGTTTGGGCACATAGTCGAGATATTTTTCTGTCGACCAGGATTGTTCTTCCGGCCATCCCTTGGTCGCCGGCTCGTAAGCCCCGCCCTTGGAAACGCCGTAGACCGACTTCATTCCCGGAATGCCGCATTGCGCGCGAATCGCCTTGAAGCCTTTTTCCTTGTATTTGGCAAAGGCATCGAGCGTTTCCGGGATATCACGCCCCGTCGCGTGGCTGTACACCATCACGTGTTCGCGTGAAGCGCCACCGAGCAGTTGATAGACCGGCAGGTTGGCCACTTTCCCCTTGATATCCCACAAGGCCATATCCACGGCGGCGATGGCGGACATCGTGACCGGCCCCCGGCGCCAATAAGCGCCTTTGTACAAGTACTGCCAGACGTCCTCGATCTTGTGCGGATCACGCCCGATCAACAACGGACAAACATGGTCCTTGAGATACGACGCAACCGACAACTCCCGGCCGTTGAGCGTCGCATCGCCCAAGCCGGTCACACCGTCATCCGTCGTGATCTTCAGCGTCACGAAGTTCCGCCCCGGACAGCAAACAATAACGTCAGCACCGACAATTTTCATCGCACCCCTCCAATCAACCAACAACATTCGCACCATGCGGGAACAGCAATTCGATAAAACTACCATACCAGTATAGCTTAGCCAGGGATAAATGCACGCTCTCACGCCAGACATTTGAATCGTCGTTCAGCCAGATATGCGTTTATCCGCATCTTGCCAGACAAAAGAAAAGCCCCTACCATACAAGCGCAACTGAAACACCGTACCAAATAAAGCGCACCATCAATAATCTGATTCGGAGGGCTTCACCATGAAAAGAGGTATGTTGTTGCTGTCGTCGGTCGTTGCCAGCCTTGTGCTATGCACAAGCGCGCAAAGCGCCACCTACACCCTGAACGTCAACTCCGCGTTGACCGTGGACGATCCGATGTTCAAGGGACTGAATCAATTCAAGGCCGAAGTCGAAAAGCGCTCCGGCGGCCAGATTGAGGTCAAGCTGTTCCCGAGTTCGCAACTCGGTCCGGACGAGGACGTTCTGGAGCAGGCACGATCCGGCGCCGGTGTTGCCGTCCTGGTCGATGGCGGTCGTCTGGCCCCGTTCGTCAAGGAATTTGGCGTTCTGGGCGCACCTTATCTGGCCAACAACTTCGACGAAATGCGCAAGGTCGTCACCTCGCCGCTCTTCGAAGGCTGGGCACAAAAGCTCGGCAAGGCCTCCGGGCATCAGATCTTCTCCTTCAACTGGTTCCAGGGTGACCGGCATTTGCTGACCAGCAAGCCAATCACGAAACCGGCCGATTTGTCGGGCGTCCGCATGCGCACCCCCGGCGCCCCGGTATGGCTGGAAACCGTTCGCGGACTGGGCGCCACGCCGACGCCGATGCCTTGGGCAGAGGTCTATTCGGCCCTGCAAATGAAGGCGATCGACGCAGCCGAAGCGCAACACCCGGCCACTTACGGTTCTCGGCTGTTCGAGGTCATCAAGCACATCACCAAGACAGGCCATATCCAGCTGATTACCGGGCTCGTCGGATCGAAAATCTGGTTCGACAAGCTGCCACCAGACCTGCAGAAGGTTGTCCGCGAGGAGGCGCTCAAGGCCGGCGACGTCGCCTCGAAGGCAACGATCGACTCTCTCGCGAACTACGAGAAAATGATGAAGGAAAAAGGCGTAACGATCACCGAGATCGACACCAAGCCCTTCGTCGCCTCCACCGCTGCCGTTTACGAAAAACTGGGCTACAGCGATCTCCGGAAGGAAGTCAGCGCAATCCTCGGACGCTGAGCGGAGGACACGCCATGGTAAGCAAGCTGGTTTTGCTGGAAGAACGCCTTGCCATGGCGTTTTTCGCTGGAACGTCGATATTCGTGCTTATCGGCGCCATTACCCGGACAGCCGGTTCGCCTGTCATCTGGGCCGTCGACCTGGCGCAGTTGTGCTTCGCATGGGCGTGTATCCTGGGCGCCGACCTGGCGCTCAAGAAGAACGCGCACATCGAGATCGACATCGTCATCCGCAATTTTTCGGTTACCGCACGCAGGTACCTCGCCATCATCTGGCTGATCGCCATCGCGGCCTTCCTCGCCATGCTGACCTGGTACGGCACGCAGCTGACGCTGATGAACACTGAGCGCGTTCTCGGTGACGTCGGTATCAGCTACAGCTGGGTGACCGGAGCAATTCCGACCGGATGCGCGTTGATGCTGGCAACCACGCTAAAACGGCTATATCGCGGGATGACCGGCCGCGAGAGACTCTCCCTCGAAGGCCACGACGGAACGGTGATCTAAATGAGCGGAACTCTGACCCTGCTTTTCCTCGCCCTGATGTTCCTGGGCATGCCCGTCGCTTTCGCCATCGGCATCTCGGCGGTGATGTTCTACATCTTCGGACCGGTTCCTGCGCAGATTGCCATCCAGAAGGTCGCCAGCATCACGCAGTCCTTTCCGCTTTTGGCTGTCCCGCTGTTTGTCTTCGCCGGTCACCTGATGAACGGCTCGGGCATCACCGAACGGCTGATCCGGCTCTCTACAGTGCTGACCGGCTGGATGCGTGGCGGACTGGCGCAGGTCGCCATCATGCTCAGCGCGTTGATGGGCGGCGTCTCCGGCTCCGCCGTCGCGGACGCCGCGATGGAAGCGCGCATCCTCGGGCCTGCCATGCTGAAAAGCGGCTACACAAAGGGTTACGCCGCCGCCGTCATTTCAGTGGGCTCGTTGATTACCGCGACCATTCCGCCAAGCATCGGCCTCATCCTGTATGGATTCATGGGCAACGTATCGATCGGCCGCCTTTTCGTAGGCGGCATCGTTCCCGGCATCCTGATGACCATCATCCTGATGAGCACAGCCTACTGGATTGCCTGCCGCCGCGGCTACGAGCCGGAACTCAAGGAATTCCCCTCCTTCAAAACGATCGCCATCAATGCATGGGAGTGCAAATGGGCGCTCATTTTCCCGATCCTGCTGATTGTCGGGATTCGCTACGGGATATTCACGCCTTCGGAAGCAGGAGCGTTTGCGGTTGCATACGCGATTGTCGTGGGCATGTTCGTCTATCGCGAATTGACGATGGAGAAACTCCTCGGAGCTCTCAGGCACAGCGTGACGGATGTGGGAATGATCATGCTGATCATCATGTTCTCTTCAATGATCGGCTACATGATTACCCTGGAAGGCGTCCCTCAGGCAGCAGCGACATTCCTTGTCGGGATAACCGACAACAAGATTGCCCTGATGATCCTGCTGATCTCCTTCATCATCGCGCTGGGCATGTTCCTGGAAGCCACAGTCATCGTGCTTCTCGTGACGCCGATACTGATGCCGATCATTACCCGCCTGGGCATTGACCCCGTTCACTTCGGACTGGTAATGATGACTTGTGTCACTTTCGGAGGGATGACCCCGCCGGTCGGGGTCGCGATGTTCACAGTCTGCGGGATGCTGAAATGCCCCATGGACGAATACACGCTCGAGGCCCTCCCGTTGCTTCTCGCGGTTATCGGTCTGGTGGCCTTGATGATCGTCTGGCCGACCAGTGTGTTATTCCTGCCAAATCTGGTATTCGGCAGCGCCTGATCGTGCCGGTAGTTCCACCACAAATCAACGACCAAGAGTATAAAGAGCGTTCAAACTGTTTCTTAACACAAGGAGGGAAGACCATGCAGTTACGCAAAAAAATCGCCGGTCTGGTTGCGTTGGCAACAACCGCACTTCTCTGCTCCGCCCCCGTTCAGGCGGCCGACATCACGCTGAAGCTCGGCCACCTCGCCAATGAGGAAAACTCGTGGCACAAGGGCGCACTGAAGTTTGCAGAGGAAGTCAAGGCGCTGACCAACGGCAAGGTCGAGGTCAAGGTATTCGCGAACGATGCGCTCGGCAAGGAAATGGACCTGATCAACGGCATGCAGTTGGGCACCGCCGACATGACCATCACCGGCGAATCCCTTCAGAACTGGGCGCCAAAAGCCGCCCTGCTGGCCCTGCCCTATGCCTTCAAGGACATGGCGGAAATGGACAAGGCCGTGAATGGACCGCTCGGCGAGGAGATCAAGAAGGAAGTCCAGGAAAAGGCAAAGGTTATCCCGCTGGCCTACTTCGCCCGCGGTGCTCGCTATCTCACATCGAACAAGCCGATCAAGACGGTTGACGACGCCAAGGGGTTGAAAATGCGCGTTCCGAACGTTCCGGTATTCGTGCAGTTCTGGAGAGCGGTTGGCGCCCAGCCGACCCCGATGGCTTTCGGCGAAGTATTTACCTCGCTGCAGACAGGCGTGATCGAGGCACAGGAAAACCCGCTCGCCCTGATCAAGTCGGCCAGCTTCTTCGAGGTGCAGAAATACGTGAATCGTACGGCGCACGTACGCTCCTGGATCTATCTGGCGATCGGCGAAAAGTCCTTCAACAAACTAAATGCCGAGCAGAAGAAAGCCGTCCAGGAAGCGGCCAAACGCGCTCAAGCCTATGAACGCGAGATCATGCTGGCCGACGAGAAAAAGCTGGAAGACGAGTTGAAAGCCAAGGGCATGACGTTCGTCGACACCGACCAGAGCGGATTCGCCATGAAAGCGAAGGAGGCCGTATTGACTGCGGCGAAGGACGAACTGAAGCCGACGATCCAGAAACTCTACGCCAACTGATCGCGCAACACTCCCTGACAAACGCGGAAACTTTTCCGCGTTTGTCGTTGGCTCAACCCATAAAAAGCACAAGGGAGGCCGAACGATGGTCAAACTCCTGAAACAAATCGAACGGCTGATCAGGGGAGGCACATGCATCGCCTTCGCCGTCATGATCTTGGCGGTTGTCGTTCAGGTCGTCGCCCGCACATTCATGTCGCAACCACCAATCTGGACCGAGGAAACGTCCCGCGTCGCGCTGCTCTACATCATGGGCCTGGGGGTCGGCGCATCCTTCCTGACCGGCGATCTGGTCAACGTCGACCTGGCATTGATGGTCATGCCGCCGTGGCTGCGCCGGGCATGCGAAATATTCTCCGCCGCTCTTGTCTCAGCCTTCGGATTCCTGCTGGTTCCCGGCGCGTGGGAGTTCACCGTATCCGGCACCATGCAAACGTCGCCGGTACTGCACGTCCAGATGCAATACGTCTTTGCCTGCGTGCTCTTCTTTTCGGTGCTGCTTGGCGTATTCGGCCTGATCAAGTTCATCAGGCTTGTCTTCAACGCTGCCGTTGCCGAGCCAAGCGGCCACGCCTCAACAAAAGGGTGAGTCATGGGAATTGCGATTCTTTTCGGCACGTTTATCCTTTGCCTGATCATCGGCGTTCCGGTCGCCGTTTGTCTTGGTGTGTCGTCCGTTGCCTACCTGGTGTTCTACGCGGACATCCCGCTTGTCGTCTTTCCCCAAAAGATATTCGCAGGTGTCGACTCGTTCGTCCTGTTGTGTATTCCCGGCTTCATCATGGCCGGTAGCCTGATGAACGGCGGCGGCATCACGGACCGGATCATCCGCTTTGCCAGCGCCGGCGTCGGCTGGATTCGCGGCGGCCTGGGTCTTACGAACGTGGCCGGATCGATGCTGTTCGCAGGCATCTCGGGAACGGCAGTCGCCGAGGCCGCGTCGATCGGCGCGGTTATGATTCCCGGCATGAAAAAGGAAGGGTATCCGATCAGTTTTGCGGCTGCGATCACCGCCGCCGCCTCGACGGTCGGCCCGATCATTCCGCCCAGCGTACCGATGATCATCGTCGGCGCCCTGACGGGCGTCTCCGTCGGACGCATGTTCATGGCCGGCGCCATCCCGGGCATTCTCCTCGGGCTGAGCATGATGCTCGTCTGCTATCTGCTGGCGGTAAAAAACGACTATCCGCGGCAGCCGTGGAAAGGCTGGAAGGAACTCTGGAATTCGTTTACCGGCGCGTTCTGGGCCCTGATGCTGACGGCGTTGATCGTCGGCGGCCTGCTGAGCGGGCTGGTCACGCCGACGGAAACCGCGATCCTGGCCTGCGTCTACGCGTTCGTGGTCGGCGTCTACATCTATAAAGGAATCACGCTACGCGACGTCCCCAAGATCATGATCGACAGCGCGATCACCTCCGCCGCCCTGCTGGCACTTGTCGGTATCGCCAACGTATTTGGCTGGATCATGGCCGCGGAGGAAATCCCGCAGACCATCGCCAAGGTCATGCTTGCGCTGACCAGCGACAGAACCGCAATTATCCTTCTGATCAATCTCCTGCTACTGATCGTCGGGATGTTCATGGAAACAATCGCGGCGCTGATCATCCTGTTCCCGACACTCCTTGCGGTGGCAACGAAAGTCGGCATCGATCCGGTTCATTTCGCCACATTTGCCGTATTGAACCTGATGATCGGTTTGACGACCCCGCCGGTAGGTGTGTGTCTTTTCGTCTGCGCCAACATCGCAAAAGCACCGCTCTCGTCGGTGATCAAGGCGATCTTTCCCTTCCTGGTGGGGAACATCATCGTGCTGCTTCTCGTTTCCTTTATCCCGCAACTGTCGCTCTGGTTACCGAATCTGCTGTTCGGTGGGAAGTAATGTTCTGCGCAACAACCTCCTGTCCAGCCTTTGCCGGCAGGAGGTTCAATCTGCAAACTGGCCAGCAGCGTCCACTCCCGCCTGATAGGCGGCAAGATCCTCGACTCCTCGGAACACTGTATCCGGCCCGAGTTGCACAATCCGTTGCGAATGAGCGGGATCAACGACAGGCCGCCAATGCTCAAGGACATCCGACACCTTGTCGGGCGCATTGCACACCAGAAGCATGTCGCAGCCGGCACGCCACGCAGCCTCGACACGCTCGACGATGCCACCGGCGACACTGGCGCCCTCCATCGATAGATCGTCGCTGAATACCACGCCGCCGAAGCCGATCTCCCGACGCAGAATATCGATCCAGCGCGGCGAGAAACCGGCCGGTCGTTCATCCACCGCTGGATAAATGACATGCGCTGGCATGATTGCATCGAGTGCGAGTCGCCTGAACGGTTGCATGTCGGTTTCGATTTCGGCCAATGACCGCCGATCGACGGGAATGGCCAGATGCGAATCCGCCTCCACCCACCCGTGTCCCGGAAAATGTTTGCCGCAAGCACGCATTCCGGCTTGGCGAAGCCCCGCAATCAATCCCCCCGCCAGTTGCACGACCACCTCGGGATCGCGGTGAAAAGAACGGTCACCGATCACCTGGCTCCGCCCCCAATCCAGGTCGAGCACCGGCGTGAACGACATATCCACGCCATGACTCCTCAGTTCGCAAGCCAGCACATAACCAATTTGCCGCGCAACCATCAGCGAACGCGGCGCATCGCGCTCCCACAACTCGCCAAGGCGCCGCATCGCCGGCAAGCGCGTAAAGCCCTCGCGACAACGCTGGACCCGCCCGCCCTCGTGATCGATGGCGATCAGCAGCGACGGGGAACGCAGCGCGTGAATTTCGGCGGTCAGCGCCGACAACTGTTCGGGCGAGGCGTAATTTCGCGCAAAAAGAATCACGCCACCGACGAGCGGATGAAGCAGACGGTCACGATCCAGGTTCGTCAGTTCATGGCCCGCGATATCGATCATCAACGGCCCGAGCGGGAGCATCACAGACATGGCAATTCCACTTCAGGAACGTTCGACGACGACGAAAGCAACGGCGTATTCCGTTTCATCGCTGATTGACAGGTGGGCGACAAGCGCACGTTCATCGAGATAGGCGGCCAATACCGGGGCGTAACTGAATACCGGCTTGCCCAGATCATCATGAATAACAGCAATATTCGGCAATGTCGCCGGTGCGACGACACCAATACCCAAGGCTTTGCCCAATGCCTCCTTGGCGGCAAAGCGCTTCGCCAGGAAGCGCGCTTGGTCGCGCACCTTGGCGAACTCGTCAATCTCGGAAGGAGCCAACAGCTTTTCAAGCGCACGCTGCCCGTGGCGCTCAAACAACCGACCGACCCGCGCAACCGACGCGATGTCGGTACCGATGCCAACGATCATGGCAATTGGGGTGACAACGCGGCCGCCTCGCGCATCAGTCGCTTCATTTCACGAACGGCTTCACGCAACCCGACGAACACCGCGCGGCAGACGATCGAATGACCGATATGCAATTCGCGGATTCCCGGCAAGCGCGCCACGGGCTGAACGTTGAAATAGTTCAGCGCATGGCCAGCGTTGAAACGCATCCCGAGATCACGGATGGCATCCCCGGCCAGCCGGATTTTATCCAGTTCGGCAACCACGGCAGGGCTCTCGGCATCGCGTCCCTGCGTGTGGAAAGCGTGTGCGTAAGGCCCGGTATGAATCTCGCAGACACGCGCCCCGATGCGGGCCGCCGCCTCGACCTGACGAAGATCGGCATCGATGAAAACACTGCTGATGATTCCGGCGTCGGCCAGGCGGTCCACGGCCTGCTTCAATTTCTCTTCCTGCGCAACGATATCAAGCCCGCCCTCCGTGGTGACTTCATGACGCCCCTCCGGAACGAGCATCGCCATTTCCGGCTTCAGCCGGCAGGCAATGGCGACCATCTCGTCGGTCGCCGCCATTTCCAGGTTCAGTTTTATTTGCGTCAGTGTGCGCAGCTTTTCCACATCGGCGTCCTGGATATGGCGACGGTCCTCGCGCAAATGCACGGTGATGCCATCGGCACCACCGATATGTGCTTCCACCGCCGCCCATGCCGGCTCGGGCTCATAGGTCCGGCGAGCCTGCCGAATCGTTGCCACGTGGTCAATATTGACGCCCAGTTCAATCATAGTTCGTGGTACTCCATAAATATCTTTCGTGTCTCCAATGACTTACCACCCAGATAATGCGCGATCAACGCCCGCATCAACTGTTTGGCTTCCAATAACGTCCGTGCGTCGGAAAAATCATCTTCAGCAAGATCAATCAAGGTCTTGCCGCGGATCGCCAACGGTCCTCTCCCCGCAACGTCAAGCCTCACCGGCCCGCGCTCGATCTCGTAGGCGTAAAAGCCGTCCGGATCGACAGGATAGCCATTCACATCGTTGAGAAGCAACAAGCCATAGCCCAACTCCTGCAGGAAAGCGCGCTCAAAACAGCGGATATCCGACTCGCGGGGAGTCAGGGCGAAGCGTCGCAGCACTTCGGCATAAAAGGAGAACAGCCGTGGATGCGCATCCTCGCGCGGGAGAAGATTTACCAGGAGTTCGTTGAGATAGTAGCCGCAGAACAGCGCCTTTCCCGTCAATAGCGGCTGCCCGCCTTGCCACTCTGCTTTCATCAGGGTCTGTACCTCGCCCTTGCCGGCCCACGACAGTTCAAGCGGCTGGAAAGCCATCAGCACCCCTCGCATGACGGATCGCGCACGCCGGGCACCCCGCGCAAGCAACGCCACGCGCCCGTAATCCCGTGAAAAAGCTTCGACGATCAGGCTGGTTTCGCGAAATGGGTAACTGTGCAGAACATACGCCGGCTGCCCATCCACTTTATGTCGATGTTGCATGGAATCGCTATCGGCGCAAGTGCGGAGCCTATTCGTACCCTAAGCTCTTGAGCAGGCGCTCGTCATCGGACCAGCCCGACTTGACCTTGACGAACACCTCAAGAAACACTTTTCCGTCGAACAGACGCTCCATGTCCTGACGCGCTTCGGAAGCGATTCGCTTGAGCATTTCACCGCCCTTGCCGATGACGATGCCTTTGTGCGCCGCACGGTCCACAACGATCGCCGCGCTGATTCGACGCAAAGCCCCGTCAATCTCGAATTTTTCGATCTCGACGGTGGTCGCGTAGGGCAACTCGTCACCGATCAAGCGGAAGACTTTCTCGCGGATATACTCCGCGGCGAGAAAGCGTTCGCTTTTGTCGGTGATATCGTCTTCCGCAAAAAGCAGTTCATCGTGTGGCAGGTATTTACGCACCTCTGCAAGCAAGTCCTGGAGTTGATTCCCCCTTGTGGCACAGACAGGAACGATGGCTGCGAACGGATACTCCTTCGAAAAACCAGCCAACAGCGGCAGCAGGCTGTTCTTTTCCTTGAGCATATCCGTTTTGTTGACTGCCAGGATGACTGGTTTTCCCTCGGGCAACAGGCGAATCACCGCCCGGTCCTGCGCACTGAAGGCCTTTGCCTCGACGACGAAAACGACCACATCGACATCCGCCAGCGCCTGAGTAACACCCCGGTTCATGGCGCGATTCAGGGCGCTGGCATGTTTCGTTTGAAAGCCCGGGGTATCGACAAAAACGTACTGCGCATCCGCCTCGGTGAGGATGCCGGCAACCCGGTGACGCGTCGTCTGCGCCTTGCGCGAAACGATACTTATCTTTTCACCGACCAGTCTGTTGAGCAGGGTCGACTTCCCCACGTTGGGACGACCGACGATGGCCACATAGCCGGATTTCAAATCTGTCACGACATTCACCGCTCATCCGTATTGAAGTTCAGCATTTCCAGCGCTTTTTCCGCCGCCATCTGCTCCGCGGCCCGCCGGCTCCCGCCACGCCCTTCGGAGCGAACATGCAGGCGCTCTATCTCGCAGGCCATGTTGAATACCTGCGCATGCGCCTCGCCATCGGTACTGATCAACAGGTATTTGGGCAAGGGCAAGCGCCTTGCCTGCAAGTATTCCTGCAGGCGCGTTTTCGCATCCTTGTTCGGCCTCTCAAGTGAGAGTCCCCCGAGCATCGCCCCGTACAACCGGCAGATGACCGTACTGGCCGCCTCGAACCCACCATCAAGCCAGATGGCGCCGAAGACAGCCTCAAGCGCATCGGCAAGAATCGAGGGCCGGCTCGCGCCACCGCTCTTCAACTCGCCTTCGCCGAGACGGATATACCCGCCAAGCGACAAGGACAGCGCGAGAGAATGAAGAGAGTCCTGCCGTACGAGGTTCGCCCGCAGCCGGGACAAATCCCCTTCGGGCGCATCCGGGAATTTTGCATACAGCTCCCGCGCGATCACCGCATTCAGAATCGAGTCACCGAGAAACTCCAGCCGCTCGTTATGTTGGGCGCTGTGGCTGCGATGGGTCAGCGCAGCCAACAACAGGGACCTGTCCCGATAGGCATAACCCAGCGCTTTCTCAAGAGAATCAGTCATGCGAGGACTCAGCGCTCCGATGACGACCCCTGGAAGTCGATCAACAGGCTGACATTGAGAAACAAGGGAATCCGCTTTTCGTATTCGAACGCGATGACCACTTGGTTGCCTTCCTTGGAAATATCCAGATCCGCCGCGGTGATCGTTTCGACATGATCCACATCGGCATACTTACCGAAAATGGCCCGGATTTCCGGCACGGTTTTCCCGCTGGAATTCGCCGCCGTCGAAGCAACGATTTTCTTGATCTTGTAATAATCGATGACTTCGGGCGCCACCCGGATGCCCAGCAAGGCCACCGCCGAGATAACCGCCCCCCAGACCAGCAGGCCTGACAAAGAAACTCCACGCTGATACCGCATTATCCGATTTCTCCTTCTATTTGAACGGACCGATACGCTTCAGGTCACCAAAATTGAGCCAGATGAAAAACGCTTTTCCGACAATGTTTTCGTCCGGAACGAATCCCCAGTACCGGCTATCCCGGCTGTTATCCCGGTTGTCACCCATTACGAAATACTGTCCCTTGGGAACGGTGCAGATTACACCTGCATTGTTGTAGAGACAATTCTCCCGACCCGGGAATCGCGCCACGTCCATGATGAAAGCCGGCGCATCCTTGTCGGTCAAGATCCGGTGGTCGAAGCCGTTGACGCGCTCGACGTATTGTTGCGAGTAATACAGCCGCTCGGGATGCAGATAATCATCCACCCTCACCTGCTCGACCGGTTTCCCGTTGATGGTCAGGCGCTTGTTCTGATATTCCACCTTGTCGCCCGGCACCCCGACGATTCGCTTGATGTAGTCGAGCGACGGATCTTCGGGATAGCGAAACACCATGACATCACCGCGTTGCGGCTGGTTGAGGTCAATGATCTTTTTGTTGATCACCGGCAGGCGGATGCCATAGGTGAACTTGTTGACCAGGATGAAATCGCCCACCTGCAGGGTCGGGATCATCGAGCCGGACGGAATCTTGAACGGTTCGACAACGAATGAACGCAGAACGAACACCACCAGAATGACGGGAAAAAAGCTGGCGCCATACTCGACCCACCAAGGATCCTTCGAACCGGGCGCCCGCAGCTTGCGGAAAAACACGACATCGGCCAACCAGATGGCTCCGCTCGCCAGCAAAAGGCAAAACAGGATCAGCGCAAAATTCACCGACAATCTCCTTTTCTATTTATCTACCCGCAGCACGGCGAGGAAGGCTTCCTGCGGAATCTCGACCGAACCAACCTGTTTCATGCGCTTCTTGCCGGCCTTCTGCTTCTCCAGAAGTTTCCGTTTCCGCGTGATGTCGCCGCCGTAGCACTTCGCCAGCACGTCCTTGCGCAAGGCCTTGACGTTCTCCCGGGCGATGATGTTCGAGCCAATCGCCGCCTGGATCGCCACGTCATACATCTGGCGCGGGATCAACGAACGCATCTTCGACGCCAGTTCGCGCCCCCGATAGACCGAATTCGCCCGATGCACGATAACCGACAAAGCATCGACCTTCTCGCCGTTGATGAGGATGTCGAGCTTCACTACATCGGCCGGACGGAACTCCTTGAACTCGTAGTCCAGCGAGGCATAGCCCCGGGATACGGACTTGAGCTTGTCGAAGAAGTCCATGACGACTTCGGCCATCGGCATTTCGTACGTCAGTTGCACCTGACGGCCGTGATAGATCATGTCGACCTGATTGCCGCGCTTCTGGTTGCACAGCGTGATGACGCTGCCGAGATAATCCTGTGGCACGAAAACGGTGATGGTGATGATCGGCTCCCGAATCTCCTCCGTCTTCGTCACTTCAGGCAGCTTCGCCGGATTCTCGACCTGGATGACGTTGCCGTCGCGGGTCACGACTTCGTAGATCACCGTCGGCGCGGTCGTGATCAGATCCTGGTCGAATTCGCGCTCAAGGCGCTCCTGCACGATCTCCATGTGCAACAACCCGAGGAAGCCGCAACGAAAACCGAACCCGAGCGCCTGCGAGACTTCCGGTTCGAAATGCAGCGAGGCGTCGTTGAGCTTCAGTTTCTCCAGAGCTTCCCGCAGGGAATCGTATTGATTGGCTTCGACCGGATACAACCCGGCAAACACCTGGGATTTGATTTCCTTGAATCCCGGCAACGGCTCGGCTGCCGGCCGGTCGGCCAGCGTCAAGGTGTCGCCGACCTTGGCTGCCTGCAGTTCCTTGATGTTGGCGATGACATAACCAACCTCGCCGGCCGCCAGACAATCCCGCTGCACAGCCTTGGGCGTAAAGACCCCGACCTGCTCGCACAAGTACGTTCCACCGCTGGCCATCAGCCGGACCTTGTCCTTGGGCTTCAGGACGCCATCGACAACCCGCACCAGCATGACGACCCCGACATAGTTGTCGAACCATGAATCGATCAGCAGCGCCTTGAGAGGCGCATCCTCGTCGCCTTTCGGCGCCGGGATGCGCTCGATGATCGATTCGAGAATGTCTTCGACCCCCAACCCGGTTTTCGCCGAGGCGAGCACGGCATCAGACGCATCGATGCCGATGACGTCCTCGATTTCCTGGCGCGCATTGTCGGGCATCGCTGACGGGAGATCGATCTTGTTGAGGACAGGCAGGACTTCCACACCGAGGTCGATCGCCGTGTAGCAATTCGCCACGGTCTGCGCTTCGACGCCCTGCGAAGCATCGACAACCAGCAAGGCTCCCTCGCATGCCGAGAGCGAACGCGACACCTCGTAGGAAAAATCGACATGCCCGGGTGTATCGATCAGATTCAGGTTATAGACCTGGCCATTGCGGGACTTGTACTGGAGCGCCGCAGTCTGCGCCTTGATGGTGATCCCTCGCTCACGCTCGATGTCCATCGAGTCGAGCACCTGCTCCTCCATCTCCCGTTCCGAGAGACCGCCACACAGGTGAATGATCCTGTCGGCCAGCGTCGATTTGCCGTGATCGATATGAGCAATGATCGAAAAGTTTCGAATGAATTCCAAACGCATTTTCCGCAATCAACAACCGTGAATTCGATTACAAAAAAGGGTGCCAATGGGCACCCTGTTCAAACTGCCAAAGACGCCGGATTTTAGCGGAAATTTCCCAAATAATCACGGACTTTGCTTATATCAAATACCGTAAGACACAGTTCGACCTGTTCGTGCAAAAGCACGGGAATCACCTCGCCGTAAAGATTCTCCAGCGCCGGGTCCGAATCAACATCGACGACTTCCAGAGCGACGGAAAACTCGTCCAGCACCGGCAAAAGCGCCTGCTCCATGTCGTGGCACAAATGGCAATACGGCCGGGACAACAAGGTAAGCGACAACATCGCGATGGCGACCGGGGAGGTACAGACTACGCAGGCTACGTCTTGCGACGAGATGCGCTCAGGTCCGACTGGATATCCAATTGATTCAATCTGCGCCTGTGGACAATCCCCCATGCCCCGGCAAGCCCGAGCACGGAAAAAACGATTGCCCCCATGTCGCTGCCAATGACCGTCGATCCGACAATGGCGCCCAACAGCACGCCCACCAGCGGAATGCCGTAACCCGCGATCACCCCACGATAAAGCGCGGCGCTCGACACGGAAACCACCACATCCTCACCGACCGCGGCATGCTCGCGGTTCGGAACGGTCACTTCCTCGGGTCTGGCACAAAACACCTGTGTCAGTTGAACGCCACCACAACCTCCCGGTTCGTGACACCGCCCGCAACCGCCCCGCGAATCCACCCTGACGGTGGCCAGATCGCCATCAACGCCAACAACTTTTCCGGGAACGTCAATCATGTCGTGAAATCCGGACAGGAGCGCCACTGACTACCATCGCTGATCAGGCGCGGTATCCAGCAACGGCCGCAACTTCTCCGCAACAGCCTCGCGCGCCCGGAAAATCCGGGAACGAACCGTGCCGATCGGACACTTCATCTCGACCGCGATCTCTTCATAACTGAGACCTTCGATCTCGCGGAGCACGATCGCGTTGCGCAACTCGTCAGGCAGCGCCTCCATGGCCGCATTGACCGTCTGCCCGATCTGTTTCGACTGCAGCAACCGCTCGGGCGTATTGATGTCATGAAGGAGTTCGGCATCGTCAAAAGACTCCGCCTCGTCAGAATCAAACTCGGTGGACGTCGGCGCACGCCGGCCTCTGGCAACCAGATGGTTCTTCGCCGTATTGATGCCGATTCGGTAAAGCCACGTATAGAAAGCACTTTCACCGCGAAACGAGGGCAACGCACGATAGGCCTTGATAAAAGCCTCCTGGGTAACGTCCTCAACCTCGGCCTGGTCGCGAATGAAACGGGATAACAGTCTTCCCAGCTTGCGCTGGTACTTTCCGACCAATTGCTCGAATGCGCGCTTGTCGCCCGCTTGTGCACGCTCGACCAACGCCTGGTCTATTTCGCGTTCGCTCATTATCTGCAATTTCCCCGTCAGCCTTCGCTTCGTGATTACAAGCCGGAAGTATAGCCTATCGCTGGATTATAAGTCGGCCCTGTTTTACTTGACGGGAATCGGCTGCCTCGCTCGAAGCGGAGCCGCCCCTTCACTCAGGACGACTCCACCGGAGGCGAACTATTTCCAACGGGAATGCTGATACACCTCGGGATTCGCCACATGCGGCCAGCGCTCGCCACGCAGCACGGCCAACGTTCCTTCAGCCGTCAGTCTTGACGTCTTCGAGGCCGATTCTTTGGTCAGAGCGGCCATATGCGGCGTGGCGATGAAATTGGGCAAGGAAAAAAGTCTGTTGTCCTTCTTCATCGGCTCGTCGGCCATCACATCCACGGCCGCCCCCGCCAGATGCCCCGAACTCAGCGCCTCGAACAGCGCGGCCTCGTCCACGATCTCGCCGCGCGCGCAGTTAACGAAAAACGCCCCGGGCTTCATGGCGGCAAACTGCGGTGCGCCGAACATGTTTGCGGTCTCCTTGGTCGCCGGCATGTGCAGCGAGAAGACGTCGCACGTTTGCAACAGGCCATTCAATTCCGGCTCGTGCCTGTATCCGAGCTTTTCCACGACTTCGGCGGGAACGAAGGGGTCGTACACGGAAACATCCATCTCGTTGTTCCTGCAGATCCGCGCGGTTTCCTTGCCGATATGCCCGAAACCAGCGATGCCGACACGCTTGCCCAGCAGTTCGATGGCGGCGTATTTGTTGCGGATACCGAACTCGCCCCTGGCGGTTTTTTCGTGGCTCTCGCAGACGTTCTTGGTGATCGCATAGATCAACGCCACGGCGTGCTCGGCAACGGAGCGCAGATTCGTTCCCGGCGCGACGACCACCGGAATGCCGAGTTCGGTCGCCGCCGCGACATCGACGGTGTCGACGCCCACGCCCGGGCGCGAGATGACGCGCAGGTTCGGGCAGGCGTCCATGAGTTCGCGCCCGATGCGGCCGACACGCAGCACGATACCGTCGGCTTCCTTGACCAGATCGAGGTTGTTTCTCAGGTCGGACGAATCGGCCACGACGGTTCGGGCGCCCTGCGCCAGAACCGCCATTCCGTCATCGTACAAACGGTGGGACAGCAGGACGACGCTCACGCCTTCACCTCCCGGAATTCCTTGATCAGCTTCCAGATTTCATCGATCTTTGCGTCGATGCGCTTTTCCTCGTCGGGCAGGATCGGTTCGGTCGGCCGGATGACGCGCTTGTCGCAGAAGCCAAGCCGGCTGATCGCGTACTTGGTCGAGGCCGTCTGGCTCTTCGTCATCGGCCAGATCGCCGAAATTTCCGAGATGATGTCGTTGCAGGCCATCGTGTTGGCGATGTCGCCCTTGCGGCCATACTCGTACATCCGGATGTGCGGTTCCGGGAACAGCGGGGCCATCGACGGAATGTAGCCGTCGGCGCCGAGCAGCATGCTGACGGCCGCCAGATTGGTGGCGCCTTGATGCAGGACGAAATCGGTCCCCTTGAAATGCGAGAGGCACTTCAGGAAATCCGGGAAAGACCCCGACGTATCCTTGTAGCCGACGACCTTGTCGATCTTCGCGATCTTGAAGATGGTTTCCGCTTTCAGGGTTTGTCCCGTAAAAGGCGGAATGTTGTAGATGAGCAGATCGGCGGCCGTCTGCCGCGAGATGTCCTCGAAGTGCCGCACCGTCTCGTCCTGCGTCGCGTGACGTGCGTAAAACACCGGGGTAATCACGGCGGCGGCATCACCCATCTGTTCGAGTCGCTTGGTGTTCTCGATCACGCGGCGCGTGCTGCTGTCCATCACGCCGGCCATGACCGGCACCCGGCCGGCGGTTTCGTCGATCGCGATCTTGATCGCACGATCGCGCTCAGCCTGGGTCAGCGCAAGGCACTCCCCGTTCGAGCCGGCCACGAAAATGCCATGAATGCCATTTTCGATGCAGTGGCTGATCAGCTTGCGGAACCCTTTTTCATCGACGTTTTCCTGCTCGTCGACCGGCGTGATGATCGGCGGGATCACACCAATATATTTCTTTGTCATTCCGATTCTCCTTTTTCAGTTCTTCGGTGAGTTAAGAATCTCTTCGGGACGGATGTTGTCGACCTGCCCGTAAATACAGAGCGCGTCGACAAAGCCGCCCGATCCATATTCAAAGACGTGCCATTCGAGTTCGTCGAAATGCAGCACGACATCCTTGCGCAGCATCACTTTCTCATTGAGGCAATCCTTCGACGGCCCCTTCCTGACCCAGCCATCCTTGGCCTCGATGATGTACACGGTCTCCTCGGCATGCTGATGCGGCTCCATCGGCCCGCTTTCGGCCGAATAGTGCGCAAAGGAAACGGTCATTTTCTTGCTGTCGGAAGACGAGTTTTTCCCGACGGCACGCTGAATGATTCGCCCAGGCAACTTGTCCTGTTCAATGTCTTCTCTAAGCAGCACGCGCATCCCCCCCCTTTCTGCCTGACCTGCTGGTTTGGATAAATCACGACTCGGCAAGCTTCTAGCAGAACCTGTGCCACCTCATAACACCGTGTTTTATGGTTGCTTTCCTCCGCACATGCATTTCATGTGTAAACTCCGCCTATTACATTCGTAATCACATTGACAATCACTTCTGCGGACAAGCACCATGCCGAAAATCGCGCTGATCACCTCCGACCCGGATTTTTTCGAGCTGGCCGGGAGAATCTGCAAGGAACTGGAGCTACAGCGGGAAATCGACCTTTACCTGACGCACCTCGCCGAAGCCGCGCGCCTTGCCGAAAAACTGCAACACGAAGGCGTTGACGTCATCATTGCGCGCGGCGGACTGGCCATGCTGATCCTTGCTGCCGGAATCAACATTCCTCTCGTCGAAGTCGTCATCACCGGGCAGGATCTCGCGCGAATTTTCCTGGAAGCCCGGGAAACAACCGGGCTTGAGCGGCCCAAGGCGGCATTCATCGCGTTCGACAACATGGTGGCCGACGTCGAAATCATCGCGCGTATCACCAACGTGGACCTGACGATCTATCGTCTGCAGACCAACGAGGACATTCCCGTGATGGTCGACGCCGTCGCCGACCGCGAGCATGACGTCATTCTCGGCGGCACCAAGACAGTCGCGCTGGCCAGGAAGCGCGGATTGCGCGCAACGCTGCTGCAGTCAGGGCCACTTTCAACGAAGAACGCGATCCTGGAAGCAAAGAAAATCGCGCGGGGACGGCAGATCGAGAAGGAGGAATCCGGAAAGTTCAAGGCGCTGATCGACTTCTCGCTCGAAGGCATCATCAGCGTCGATCGCGACAAGCGAATCCAGATCATCAACCCTGCGGCGCAGCGTTTGCTGAACTGCTCAACGCGCGATCTGCAGGGACAACCCGTCAGCGCGTTACTGGATCCCCCTGAAATAGACAGGTGCATCAAGGCCGGCAACGAGATCCGGGGACACGTGATGCAGTTGGACAACGCCTGGCTCAGCTTGAATCTCGGCCCGATCATCGTGAACCAGACCCCGATTGGCGCCTTCATCACCTTTCAGGAAATCAGCCGCATCCAGGAGGCCGAGGCGACCATCCGCAACGAGGTACTCGCCAGGAAGTTCCAGGCAAAATACACCCTGGAGGACATCCTGGGACGCTCGCCGCAAATCGTTGAAGCGAAGCGAATCGCCGCGGAAATTGCGCGCACCGATGCGACCACCCTGATCATCGGCGAATCGGGAACCGGCAAAGAGTTGTTCGCGCAAAGCATTCACAACCTGAGCGACCGCCGGCAAGGACCCTTCGTCGCGATCAACTGCGCCGCCCTGCCCCCCAATCTCCTTGAAAGCGAGTTGTTCGGCTACGTCGAGGGAGCCTTTACCGGCGCGACGAAAAAGGGCAAGCCCGGACTCTTCGAGATGGCACATCGTGGAACGCTGTTTCTCGACGAAATCTCCGAGATGGACAAATACGGGCAAAGCCGCCTGCTGCGCGTGCTCCAGGAGAAACAGATCATGCGTCTCGGCGGGGAAAAAAACGTTCCCGTCGATGTTCGCATCATCGCGGCGTGCAACCGCAACCTCCCCCAACTCATCGAAGCCGGCCAGTTCAGGCAGGATCTTTACTACCGTCTGAAAGTACTGGTGCTCAACCTGCCGCAACTGCAGCAGCGCAGTGGTGACGTCGAGTTCCTGGCGCGCGAATTCATCAAGCGCCACGGCCAGCAATACAAACGCCGTATCGAGTTGAACGCCGATGCGTTCACCGCACTGGCACGTCACCCCTGGCCAGGGAACATCCGGGAACTGATGCATTTCATCGAACGCCTGACCGTGACTGCGGGAAGCCGGGACGTTGATGCGGAAATAATCTCGCGCCTCCTCGAAAACCGCGAGTACGAGAATCTCGGCGCGCCGCTGGCAATTCAGGCCTCGCGGATGCAAACGACCGAGGATGCCGCGATCGTTTCCGCGCTGGAGTGCAATCGCTACAACATCAAGAAAACAGCGTCGGATCTCGGCATGTCGAGGCCCACCCTGTACCGGAAGCTGCGTCAATACCAGATCCAGATCAAGAAAACCTTCTGAACAGCACGGATAAAGGAGTCCCGGCGTAAAATCGCGGTTTTTGCGGAACCGGACCGTCGGCACCACGGCACATTCACCGGCCTTCCGGACCCCGTTCTGCCCGCAGGGATCGACCATGAAAATAAGAAGCCAACGCGATTTCGTCTCCGGAGTTCTGCTCGTCGCCGTCGGAGCAGCGTTCGCCATCGGCGCCACCAACTATGACTTCGGCTCCGCCTCACGCCCCGGCCCCGGCTACTTTCCCTTCGGCCTCGGCACCCTCCTCGCCGTGCTCGGACTCGTCATCCTCTACACCTCGCTGACCCGAAACGGCAACAACGGCGATCCGATTGGCAAAATTCCCTGGCGCCCGCTCCTCTGCATCGTCGGCGCACTCGTTTTCTTTGGCTTCGCCCTGCCCCGTCTCGGCTTTCTCATCAGCTTCCCGGCGATGATCGTCATCACCTCGGCGGGCAGCCGCGAATTCGCCTGGCGGGACGCCTTGCTCAACGCGGTCATTCTGACGGTGCTGTCCTGCGGCCTGTTCGTTTATGGCCTGCAACTGAACATTCCGCTCTGGCCCGCCTGAACCGCCAGAAAGCAAAAAAATGGACCTCCTCAACAATCTTGCCCTCGGCTTCCAGACCTCGTTATCGCTGATCAACCTTTGGTACGCCTTCCTCGGCGCCATGCTCGGCACCCTGATCGGCGTCCTGCCCGGCCTGGGCCCGATCGCCACGATCGCCATGCTGCTGCCTTCGATGTACTCGCTGGAGCCGACGTCGGCGCTGATCATGCTCGCCGGGGTTTTTTACGGCGCGCAATACGGCGGCTCGACGACCGCCATCCTGATCAACGTTCCGGGCGAGGCCTCCTCCGTCGTCACCGCGCTCGACGGCTATCAGATGGCCCGGCGCGGACGCGCGGGCGCCGCACTGGCCACCGCTGCCCTCAGTTCCTTCTTCGCCGGCACCATCGGCACGCTGGTCGTCGCCGCCTTCGCTCCTCCGCTCACCGAGCTGGCGTTCGAATTCGGCGCGCCGGAGTACTGCGCCTTGATGTTCCTCGGCCTGATCGGCGCGGTCGTGCTCGCCTCCGGGTCGTTCATCAAGGCGCTGGCGATGGTGGTGCTCGGTCTCCTCCTCGGGCAGATCAACACCGATGCGATTACCGCTGTCCCGCGCTTCAGTTTCGACATCCCGGAACTGACCGACGGCATCAGCTTCGTAGTCATCGCGATGGGACTGTTCAGTTTCGGAGAAATCATCGCCAACCTCGGCAAGCCTCCGCAGCACCGCGATGTCATGGTCAAGCGGGTTTCGGGACTTATGCCCACCGCGCAGGACGTCAGGGAATCGGCACCGGCCGCCTGCCGCGGCACGCTTCTTGGCTGCGTGCTCGGAGTGCTGCCCGGAGCCGGCCCGATCCTGGCCTCGTTCTCCTCGTACACGATCGAAAAAAAACTGGCCCGGCATCCTGAAGAATTCGGCAAAGGCGCCATTCAGGGGGTCGCCGCGCCGGAAGCCGCCAACAACGCCGGCGCGCAAACCGCTTTCATCCCGATGCTCACGCTCGGCATCCCGACCAGCGCGGTCATGGCCCTGATGATCGGCGCAATGACGCTGATGGGCATCCAGCCCGGTCCGCAGGTGATGACCAGCAACCCGTCGCTGTTCTGGGGGCTGATCACCTCGATGTGGGTCGGCAACCTGATGCTGGTCATCCTCAACCTGCCGCTGATCGGCATCTGGGTCAAGCTGCTGACCGTACCCTACCGCTTCCTCTTCCCGGCGATCATGGCGTTCTGCGCCATCGGCGTCTATACGCTGTCGAACAACACCTTCGACGTCTATTGCGCTGCCGCTTTCGCCGTCATCGGCTTCCTCTTCCACAAGCTCGGTTTCGAACCGGCGCCGCTGATCCTGGGCTTCATCCTCGGCCCGATGATGGAGGAAAACCTGCGTCGCACCTTGCTGATGGCTCGTGGCGACTGGAGCATTTTTCTCTCCCGGCCGATCGCCGCAACGATGCTGGCTCTCGCCGTCGCTCTGGTGATTGCGATTGCCCTGCCGGCGATCCGGAAAAAGCGTGAGGAAGTCTTCGTAGAAGAGGAGTAAGGGACTTCACTGATTGGTCTAGAATGATGCGTCCAAAACGAACCCGCCGATTCATCCATGAGTAAGCGAACGCGCCTTGCCGGCTTCCTCTCGCTGATTACCGCCGCGCTCTGGCAACTCCCGGCCCACGGCGTCCCGAAGGCAGCCGAACACAAAGACGCGCCGGTCGTCATCGCTCCCGACGTTTCCAAGCCGAAGCCGGCGAAAAAGGAAGTCATCAGGAAGAAGGCCGCGCCAACCCCGACGAAAAAACCGCACAAGCCGGCAAACGCGACGACGAAGCCGAAGAATCGCCCGAACCCATAGCCGCCGCGGGCCAACAACCCGCCGATCGCCCACCAACGACGGAGTCACTAATGCGCCAACTGATCCTGGCCACCGCGTTCATGTTTCTGACGGCACCGGCATTGGCCGAAATGCCGCGCATCGAACTCACCGCGAGTTTTCACCGGATCGACGCCGAGGTCGCGGCGGATCAGCGCAGCCGGATGCAAGGCCTGATGATGCGCAAAAGCATGCCTGCCAATCAGGGCATGCTGTTCGTCTTTCCTCGCGCCGAACGGCACTGCATGTGGATGCGCAACACCTTTATCCCGCTGTCGGTGGCCTTCCTCGACGAACAGGGAAAAATCCTGAACATTGAAAACATGCAGCCGCAGACCGAAAACAATCATTGCGCAGCAGCACCGGCGCGTTTCGCGCTGGAGATGAACCACGGCTGGTTCGCCGAAAAAGGAGTCAAGGCGGGGCATCGCATCGGCGGCGTGGAACGTTCGCCGTCCCCGCGATAACCACCGGCATGCCGATGAAAGACCGCGCCCGGTGGTGCAAGCGTGTCCTGCGCACCCGGGAAAACGCCCGCATTCGCCCCTGGCTTACGGACCGGAGTTCACTGACGGAGCGTCTTCGCGCACTGGGGGCATTCTCGCTCACGCGCCTCTCGCAGCACCAGGCGTGGCCAACACGCGAGGAGGCCTATTTGCTCCGCCTGAAACCCAAACAACTCGCCCGCTCCCGCGAAGTCGTACTGCTCTGCAACGGCCAACCCGTCGTATTCGCCCACACCATTCTCCCTCGGCAGCCCCGCGGCCCGCTGACTCGCTGGCTGGCCCGCCTGGGCAACCGCTCGCTCGGTGCCCTGCTCTTCTCGCACCCCGGCTTTCTGCGCGGCCCGCTGACGGCGTGCCGCATCGACCGGCGGCATCCGCTCTACTTGCGAGCGTTAAAGGCCCTGAGGCTTACCGGCACGACGTCGCCCACCCTGTGGGCCAGACGATCGCGCTTCACATTTGGCAAGCAAAACGTGCTGGTCACCGAAATTTTTTCCCCCGACCTCCCCAGATTTTTCTCGACGTCAGCCGATTAGCCCGGTAGAATCCGCGCCTCTGTCGACTGGACGTTTCGTCCATGACCCGACGGAAACGCGCTTCGCGAACCTTGCTGCATTTCTAAAGCCCTCCTGCCTACTGGTGCCACTTTCTGATGCACCGCTCTGGCACAAAGCTTTGTGCCGAGACGTCCGAATTCCTCTGCGTCAGCAGAATCATTCTTCGCTCGTTCGATGGTTAGCGTTGCATTTCCATGTGCGACCGTGTTCCCTTGCGGGCAACGCGGCGCCGACCCTTACGAAAGAATCAGATGACTTTTGCAGAACTCGGGCTTCACGAAGCCGTACTCAACGCGTTGACCGAAGCCGGCTACGCCACGCCCACCCCCGTCCAGGCGCAAGCCATTCCGGCCGTCCTGGCCGGACACGACCTGTTGGTTTCCTCGCAAACCGGATCGGGCAAGACAGCAGCCTTCATGCTGCCCGCGCTGCACCAACTGGCGCTGCAGGAACGCCGCCCGTTCGTCCCGCTGGGCCGCCCGCGCTCCCGCGACGGCAAGCCGGCGCAAAGCCGCGGCAAGGATCGGCCGCGCGTGCAGTTCCAACCTGCCAAGCCACGGATGCTGGTTCTCGCGCCGACCCGCGAACTCGCGCTACAGGTTACTGCGGCAACCGAGAAATACGGGAAGTTCATCCGCCATCTCAAGGCCGTAGCGATTCTCGGTGGCATGCCTTATCCGAAGCAGATGGAACTCCTCGCGCGCAATCCGGAAATCCTGGTTGCCACGCCCGGACGCCTGATTGACCACATGGAGTCGGGCAAAATCGACTTTTCCGAGTTGCAGATGCTCGTCCTTGACGAAGCCGACCGGATGCTCGACATGGGCTTCATCGAGGATATCGAGAAGGTCGTCGCCGCCACGCCCGCTTCGCGGCAGACACTGCTGTTCTCGGCGACGCTCGACGGCACCGTCGGTCGCGTCGCACGCGAGATCACCCGCGACGCGACCCAGATCAGCGTCGCCGCCTCGCACGCAAAGCACGAAAACATTGAGCAGCGCCTGCATTTCGTGGACGACCTTTCCCACAAGAATCGTCTGCTTGACCATCTTCTGCGCGATGTCGCCATCGACCAGGCCGTCGTCTTCACTGCAACCAAGCGCGAGGCCGACACGCTGGCCGACCGGTTGAATCTAGCGGGCTTCAGCGCGGCACCGCTGCACGGTGACATGCATCAGGGCGCACGCAACCGGACGCTGAACGCCATGCGCCGCGGGCATGTACGCATTCTCGTCGCCACCGACGTGGCCGCCCGCGGCATCGATGTCCCGAGCATCACCCACGTCTTCAACTACGATCTGCCCAAGTTCGCCGAAGACTACGTCCACCGGATCGGCCGCACCGGACGCGCCGGACGCAACGGAATCGCCATCTCGCTCGTCAACCACGGCGAGGGCTTCCACGTGCGCCGGATCGAGCGTTTCACCAAGCAGCCCATCCCCGTGGAAGTCATTCCCGGACACGAGCCGGCACACCGTCCGGCCGCCGCCAAACCGGGGCGTACCGGCGCAAAGAACGGGCGCCCCGGCAGCAGTGCCGGAAAAGGAAAAGCCGGCGCCGACTGGCGTGCGCAGACGGACCGCAGAAACGCGCATCCGTCGAAACCGGCGCCTTCCCACCGCACCGCCACCCCGGCGAAGCATTCACGCGAGTCAGGCGCCGCGCGACGCCCGGCCCCGGCACGCCGCGAAGGCTGATCCAGCCCAGTTCCGGTTGCGTTACGATAGCCGGTCACCTTGCCAACGCACAGGAGATCAGTGATGCAACCGGGACTAATCACGAGTTGGTCCGAGCATGACAGCCACGTGCAGGGAATCCTCCTGCTCGCCAAACGGACCCTGCGAATCTTCGACGAAAACTTGGCGCGTCTCGGGCTGGAACGCGCGGAAAATGCGTTGATTCTGCGTCGATTCCTTGCTTCCGACCGGAACAACGCGCTGCAAATCATCCTGCGTGACGGCGAACCCTTTCGCCGCAACAGCCCTCGCCTGTTCAGATTGCTCGGCGACTATCCTGCCAGCATGATCGTCGTCGAATGCCCGCCGCTTTCAGGAACTCCCAACGACGCCATGCTGATTGCCGATGACTGCCATGCACTGATCCGTTTTCACAAGGACCAGGTACGTTCGAAGGTGGTCATCGACAGCGCGGCCGATTGCCAAAGCTACCTTTTTCGCTTCCGGGAGATCCAGAACGAGGGTGGAACCGTCATCAGCGCCACGACGCTTGGACTATGAAGGCGTTTCCCCGCTCAAAGGGACAATGTTTTTTTAATTCCGACAATTCCTGTCAACCGCTCCAACGTTGGAGCGTTTTAATAAGAGCAGTACGTTGTTTTTGTCGTTGTCATTTTTTGATAGGAATTAGCAAAATGAAAAACTCGCTCCTCGTTGCCGCTCTCGTCGCGCTGACCCTGACCGCCTGTGGCAAACAGGAAGAGGCTCCCGCCCCTGCCCCCGCTGCTCCCGCCGCAACTCCCGCCCCTGAAGCTACGCCGGCCGCACCTGCCGCCGACGCAGCCGCACCGGCAGCCCCGGCCGCTGATGCTGCGGCTCCGGCACCAGCCGCCCCCGCTGCTGACGCCGCCGCCCCGGCCGCCCCTGTCGAAGCAGCTCCTGCCGCAGAAGCTGCACAGAAGTAAGAAAGCGCTTTGCACCACGCTAAAGCCGGCATCATGCCGGCTTTTTTTCATTTATTCGGACTTGCCGCTAAACGAGACGACACCATCCGAAGCCCTCGTCTTGTGAAGCCACGCTGATCTCCGGCACGTCACTCGCGATAGCTTCCGTCAGAGCGGCAACGACCAGTTCCGGATGATTGTTTTCTTCGCTGAGATGGGCTGCAACAACATGCCGCAGTCGGCGGCGATCAATTTTTTCCAGCAGTGAGACGGACTGTGCGTTGCCAAGATGACCGAAATCTCCGGCAATCCGGCGCTTGAGCATCGCAGGATAGGCCGACCCGGCAAGCATCCCGGCATCGTGATTGCATTCAAGGACCAGGCCATCCGCACCGTCAAGAACCTCGAGGATGTGGGGAGTCACAACCCCGCAATCGGTCAGAATTCCCAGACGCACTTGTCCACGGGAAACGACATACTGCACGGGTTCGCGTGCATCATGTGGAACAGTATAGGGAGTAATCGAAAGATCCCCGACGCGGAACCCGGAATGACCATCAACAAGACGAGGGTCAGAAAGCGAAACATCATTCTCGCGCAAGAACCCGCAGGTTCCGTGCGTGAGATAGACAGGCACCTTGAAGTGGCGGGCAAAGCGGCCCACTCCGGCGATGTGGTCGCTGTGCTCATGGGTAACCAGGATGGCGGTGATTTCTTCGCCGGAAATGCCCAACCGGGCAAGCCGGCTGAGAGTCATGCGCAGGGAAAATCCGCAATCAATGAGCAGCTTCGTTTCGCCGGAGTCGACAACCAGGGCATTCCCGCGGCTGCCGCTCCCCAGCGAGGCAAAACGCATCACTTCAACTGATCAAACAACAATCCCAGTATTTTCTTCGCGGTATCCGACTGATCTACACCGCCCTCGACGGAGAGAACCTGCACGGTGGTCAGCGTGCCCTCACCCTTCAGGAAAACGCGATAACGTGTTTGGGGATCGGGCGGTGGCGCCTTCCAGAAAGCCAGCTTCGAGAGCAACCCTGGATCCTTGTTCTGCCCGTCGCTTTCGGGGTCAACATAACGAACGAAGTACAGACCTTTCGACCGATCACGATCCTCGACGGTGAAACCGACCCGATCCAGAGCCAGACCAACGCGCCGCCAGGCACGATCGAACGACTCCTGCACTTCAAGGGCTCCGGTGCCGTTGGCCGCCTTGGCCAGCTTGGCACGCTCGACAGGGCGGCTCTTCGCTTCCGCCATCTCGATCTGCGATCGCCGGTCGTCGCTGCCGAAACGGACCATCAAGCGACGCAGCATCTCGGCTTCCAGTTCAGGATCTGCATCGCGCGGCTGCCACCGCGTCTGATCCTTCGCTTCCGTAACGTAGATTTCGTACATGCCACGATGACTGATGTAGACCTCGGTCGTCCCGGGTTGCGTACCCGGCTCGAGGCGAGTCCGGAATTTGTCACGTTCCGGCGTCGAGTACAACGAATCGATAACTTTCCCGAGAAGGTTACGGAGGAAATCCTCGCCGATCTTGGCACGATTCTCCGCCCAGTCCGTCTCCATCACCCCGGCTTCGGGCAACTCGAGATTGATCAGGAATCCCATTTCCTGCCAGAAGTCCTTGATCGTTCCCCACAGCTTCTCGGGGCTCTCGTCGACCACCAGCCAGCGCTGATTCCCGGATCGCTCGACACGCACCTTGTCAACCTTCGGCAGAACATCGCTTTGCTTCTGGGCTGCAGCCTGCGTGCGCTCGCCGGAGTACGCCGAGAACGTGGCCGACCCTCTGCCTCCCGTGTCAGGCACCACGAACCTGTCGTCACGCGTGGGCGACGTCAGGTCGGGGGGCACCTCCAGGGTCGGCACTTTGACGGCCGATGCAGACTTGTAATCGATTTTCTTTGATTCAAGGCCAACGCCGTTACACCCGGCGAGCAGCCCGATTGCCACTACTGCCGACGCACAGCGCGTCGGCCACGAATCAACAACTCTCATCGAAACCCCTGAAAAACCGAAAATCAGGCCAGCACCCCGGCCTGCCGCATGGCGTTGCGGACGCGTTCGTGGCATTCGGGCGAAAGCGGCGTCAGCGGCAAGCGAATCCCGCCTTCCATCATGCCGAGCTGCTGGCACGCCCACTTGACCGGAATCGGGTTGGCCTCGCAGAACAGCTGGCGGCTCAACCCGCTCATGCGGAAATTGAGCTCCCGCGCCTTCGCCAGGTCACCGGCCAGAGCCGCGGCGCACATTTCGTGCACCAAGCGCGGCGCGACGTTCGCGACCACTGAAATATTGCCTTGGCCACCGAGAAGCATCAGGGCGCAGGCTGTTCCATCATCGCCGCTATAAACGGAAAAGCCTTGCGGCGCACGATTGATCAACTCCGCAGCACGCTCCATGTTGCCCGTGGCATCCTTGATCCCGACAATGTTCGGAATTTGCGCCAGCCTCAGCGTCGTTTCGTTGCCCAGATCCGCAACGGTACGTCCCGGCACGTTGTAGAGAATGACTGGAATATCGACTGCCTCGGCAATCGCCTTGAAATGGCGATAGAGCCCTTCCTGCGTCGGCTTGTTGTAATAGGGAACGACGGACAGTGCCGCATCGGCGCCCGCCTTCTTGGCGAACTCGGTCATCTCGATGGCCTCCGCCGTCGAGTTGGCACCGGTTCCGGCGATCACCGGAATCCGCCCGGCGGCCTGCTCGATGACCACGCGAATCAGTTCCTGATGTTCCTCGACATCGACCGTCGGCGACTCGCCCGTCGTCCCGACGACAACGATGGCGTCGGTGCCTTCCTGAACGTGGAAATCGACGAGTTTGCGCAGGCACGGCAGGTCAAGGCTCCCGTCCTCGTGCATGGGGGTGACAATCGCGACAATGGATCCAGTAATCGGGTTCATGAGTAGGCACCTTGAAAAAAAGTCGGACAATTCTAACCGAAGGAACGCAGAGCGAAAACGAAAAACGCGCCAAAACCCTTTTCGCTGACAGGGAATCAGTCATACACGAAAAACCCCCGCCCCGTCTTGCGGCCGAGATATCCCGCTTCGACCAGTTCGAGCAACAACGGCGCCGGCCGATACTTTGCTTCGCCGAAGCGTTCGAAGAGCCGTTTCATGATCGCCAACTGCACATCCAGGCCGATCAGGTCGCACAAGGCCAACGGACCGATGGGATGATTGGCGCCGAGCTTCATCGCCTCGTCGATCTCGGCAGCACTCGCCAGCCCCTCGCCCAAGGCAAAAACGGCCTCGTTGATCATCGGACAAAGAAGTCGATTCACCACGAACCCGGGGCGATTCGCCGCCCTCACCGGCACCTTGCCAAGCCGTAACACGACGTGCTCCGCGGCGGCGGCGACCGAGTCGTCCGTCCGCACCCCGCGAACCACCTCGACGAGATCCATCATCGGCACCGGATTGAAGAAATGCAGACCGATCACCCGTTGCGGGTGCCGTGTCGCCGCAGCCAGCTGTGTGATCGACAACGAAGAGGTATTGCTGGCAAGGATCGCTTCAACACCAACGAGCAGATCAAGTTGGCGGAAGTACTCAACCTTGAGCGGCTCATCCTCGCTCACCGCTTCGATCACGATGTCACAGCCGGCAACGGAGGAAAGATCCCGTGTTGTCGAAATCCGGGCCAGCGCCTCGGTTTTCTCCGCCTCGGTCATTTTCTCCTTCTTGATCAGCCGGTCCATGCTGCCCGAAATCACAGTCATTGCGCGCTGCAACCCTTCGTCCGAACGGGAGGTCAGAATCACCGGGAGGCCGGCAACGGCAAACGCCTGGGCGATCCCGCTCCCCATGACCCCGGCGCCGACCACCCCTGCCAAACGTACATCGCCCATGGCTGCTCCTGAAATGGAAAGGTCGGATTATCCCAGACATGACACGCTAGAATCAGGACAAGCCCCCTCGCACAGGAAGCCCATGACGCCATCACCCTACTCAACCCAACTCGCCAAGGTCATTGCCGCGGCCAATCACGTGATTCTCGGCAAGGACGTTCAGGTTCGCCTGGCGCTGGCCTGCCTGTTGGCACGCGGCCACCTGCTGATCGAGGATCTGCCCGGCGTCGGCAAGACCACGCTGGCGCACACGCTCGCACGTCTGATGGGATTGCAGTTCTCGCGCATCCAGTTCACCAGCGACATGCTGCCGGCCGACATCATCGGCCTGTCGATCTTCGACCGCGAACGCAGCGATTTCCGCTTCCTGCCCGGACCGATCTTTTCGCAAGTCCTTCTGGCCGACGAAATCAACCGGGCTACGCCGAAAACCCAGAGCGCCCTGCTCGAAGCCATGGAAGAACGCCAGGTGACGGTCGAGGGCGCGACACGGCCGCTGCCGGAGCCTTTCTTCGTCATCGCCACGCAGAATCCGTCCACCCAGATCGGCACCTTTCCGCTTCCGGAATCGCAACTCGACCGCTTCCTGCTGCGGCTGGAGCTCGGCTACCCCGACCGGGCAGCCGAACGCGCCCTGCTTGAAGGTGGCGGGCGGCGCGACACGCTGCCAGACCTCGCGGCGGCGTTGACGCCGGACCAGATCGGACCGCTTCAAAGCGCGGCGGCGGCGACGCATGCTTCTCCGGCACTACTCGATTACGTGCAGGCACTGGTCGAGGCGACGCGCAACAGCCCGCGCTTCATTCACGGCCTCAGCCCGCGCGCGGCGTTGGCCTTGCTTGCCGTCGCCCGCGCCTGGGCCTTTCTCGCCGGCCGAAACATGGTCGTTCCCGAAGACGTCCAGGCCGTTCTGCCCAGCGTCGCCTGCCATCGTCTGCAACTCGCTGACAGCGCCGGCCATGCGCGGCCGGAGGACATCGCCGGCCTCGTCAGAACGGTGCCGGTCATCTGATGTCATTCCGGGAGCGCCTCGCTCGCTGGCTGTTCCGCCTCGGGCGCGATGAACACTTGCCGGTCGTGCTCACCCGGCGACGGATCTTCATCCTGCCCACTGGCGCCGGTATTTTGTACGCCATCGTGCTGATCGTGATGCTGATCGGGGCCATCAACTACAATCTAAGCCTCGGCCACGCGCTGGTATTTCTGCTCGCCGGTATCGGCCTCGTCGGCATGGTGCACACCTTCCGCAACCTGCTTGAACTGCGACTGCATCCGGGCCGGGCCGAACCGGTTTTTTCAGGCGAAACGGCGTATTTCCAGCTTCACCTCGACAATGCACGCCTCCTGCCGCGTCACGCGCTGGAGTTTTCAATTGGACGCAACGGAGGTGTTCTGTGCGACGTTCCACCGGAAGAGCAGACCGTAGTCGCCGTCCCTTTCGCGACAACGCGCCGCGGCCGGATCGATCCGGGGCGCATCACCCTGGCGTCGCGTTATCCCCTCGGCCTGTTCCGCGTGTGGAGCTATCCGCACCCGCCGTTGTCCTGTCTCGTCTATCCGAGGCCGATCGAAACGCCGTTCCCGGCCGCCTCGCCGGCCAGCCAAAGCGGCGGCACGACCGGAATAACGGGACAAGAAGATTTTTCCGGGCTGCGCCAGCATCAATCGAACGACTCGCCCCGGCATATCGCGTGGAAGGCCGTTGCGCGCGACATTGAGCATCGCCCTCTGCTAGTCAAGCAGTTCGACGGCGGCGCCGTCGAGGAATTGTGGCTCGACTGGTCGCTTACGCCGGAGGCGGCGGACGTGGAGAAACGATTGTCGCTTCTGGCAGGCTGGGTCGTCCGCGCCGAGCGCGAACACCGCCGTTACGGACTGCGCCTACCCGGCCGGAGCATCCCCCCGTGTTCCGGGACTACGCACCGCAGCGTTTGCCTGGAGGCATTGGCATTGTATGGTGATTGAGCGCGTCCGGACGATCCTCGGGAGAAACCGGCGCCGAGAAAAACCGGCGCCGGTTCCGCTCGAGCGCGGCGTGATTCCGTGGCTGCTCGCCGTCGCACTCGCCACAAGCCTGCCGCACGCGGAACATCTGCCGCTCTGGCTGACGCTGATTTTCAGCACCCTGCTGATCGGTCGAACCTGGCTATGGCAGCGCAACGCACGCCTACCCGCGCGCTGGCTGCTCGCCTTGATCGCCATCACCGGCACCGCAGGAATCGCCTGGCACTATCGCACGCTCTTCGGACGCGACGCCGGCGTCGCCCTGCTGGTCTTCTTCATGGCGCTCAAGCCGCTCGAGTTGCACGCCCGGCGCGACGGACTGGTGATCGTCATGCTCGGGTTCTTCCTGTTGCTGACGCACTACTTCCACTCGCAAAGCATTCCAACCGGGCTCTGGCTGTTCGCAACAACGATTCTGCTCACAGCAACGCTGATCCGGATGCACGGCGGCGGTCCATCGCCCCGTCGCATCCTTGGAGACGCCGCCACACTGGTCGCCCAGGCGCTGCCACTGATGCTCATTTTTTTCCTGCTCTTCCCGCGCGTGCAAGGACCGCTCTGGGGGTTGCCGCGGGACGCCCACGCCGGACTGACCGGGCTTTCCGACCGCATGTCGCCGGGGTCGCTGAACCAGCTGATCCAGTCGGGCGAAATCGCCTTCCGCGCGCAGTTCACCTCGCCGCTTCCCGCACGATCGCAACTCTACTGGCGCGGACCGGTACTCGACCTCTACGACGGTCTGACCTGGCGCGCCAATCCACGCAACGCCTTGCGTTCGGCGAACAAACCCGCGGCCGTCGAAATCCTGCGGCCGAACTTTGCCGACTACACACTGACGCTGGAACCACACAACCAGCGCTGGCTGCTGGTGCTCGACCTGCCGATCAGTTTCCCGGAAGGCACGGGGCTGTGGCCAACCTTCGAGACGCTGGCCCGGGAACCGGTTCGCTACCGGACACGCTACAGCTTCCGCTCGGCGCTCGACCATGCAGCGAATCGCGACGAAACACCGCGTATGCGCGCACAATCGCTGCGCCTCCCAGCCAATCTCAACCCGCGCACCCGCCAGCTCGCTCGTGAATGGCAGGAAACGCTCGGCGACCCCGAACGGATTTCCGCGGCTGCGTTGCGATTCTTCCGCGATGAAAAATTCTTCTACACCCTGCAACCGCCGCTTCTCGGCGAGCACGCCATCGATGAATTCCTGTTCGACTCACGCAGCGGATTCTGCGAACACTATGCGGCAGCCTATGTGGTTCTGATGCGCGCCGCGGGTGTGCCTGCGCGCGTCGTTACCGGCTACCAGGGCGGGGAGATCAACCCGATCGACGGTTACCTGACGGTACGCCAGTCGGATGCCCATGCCTGGGCCGAAATCTGGCTGGAAAACAAAGGCTGGACGCGGGTCGATCCGACCGGGGCGGTGGCTCCGTCGCGGATCGAGCGCGGTATCGGCACGGCACTTCCCGCCGGCGATCCGCTGCCGGCGCTGGTCCGCGTCGACGGCGACTGGCTGCGCCGCCTGCAACAGCTGCGTCACCGCTGGGAGGCGGCTAACAACGCCTGGAACCAATGGGTCATCGGGTACAATCCACAGCGCCAGCGTGAAGTGCTATCCCGGATTGGCATGAAATCGCCCGACTGGCGCATGATGAGCTTGGCGCTCGCCGCCGGCAGCACACTCATTCTGGCATTCGTGGCAATCGGAATGCTTTGCCGGCGAACGAAGGCGACCGCGGAGCAGCGAGCGTGGCTCGATCTCTGCCGCGCTTTGGAGCGGCACGGCATCCACCGCTTGCCGTGGGAAGGGCCTTTCGCCCTGGCGGAGCGTGTTTGCCGGGAACATCCGGAACTCTCGGAGATCACGAAGGAAGCCGCCGGCTGCTATGCGATGCTGCGATATGGCGAAACCAACAGCCCCGAGCATCTGCGGGCGCTGAAAAATTGCACGAAGCGACTCGCGTCGCGAAGGAGAAAAACGCGTTGAGAACCATCCTTGCCGCCCTGCTTTTCGGCATCGCCACAATCGCCACCGCAACCCAGACATCCGGCGCGAAGCCGGCCAGGCCTCCGGCTTTCAGCGAATCGCCGGCGGTTCAGGAATTCATCGAGCAAATGCACCAGCAACACGGTTTCGATACCACGTACTTGACTCGGCAGTTCGCCTCGGTCCGCTCCAACGCAACTGTTCTGCGGGCGATCCGCCCGGCGGCCGTACCGGAACTGCAACGTTCCTGGCAGCGTTACCGCGAGCGCTTCCTCAATGAGCGGCGGCTGACGCACGGGTTGCGCTTCTGGCGCGAAAACCGGGCGGAACTGATCCGCGCTGAGGCCCTTTACGGCGTACCGCAGGAAATCATCGTGGCGATCATCGGCGTGGAGACGGAATACGGGCGCAACACCGGAAAATTCAGCGTCCTGGAAGCCTTGACGACGCTGGCCTTCGATTACCCACCACGCGCACCGTTCTTCCGCAAGGAACTCGAAAACTTCCTGCTGATGGCACGGGAGAACGGCATCAGCCCGCTGGATTATCGTGGCTCCTACGCCGGCGCCATCGGTATCCCGCAGTTCATGCCGAGCAGCCAGCGCAATTACGCAGTCGATTTCGACGGCGACGATCGCATCGACTTGCGCGGCAGCGTGACCGATGCCATCGGCAGCGTCGCCCGCTTCCTGCACCTGCACGGCTGGCAAGCCAAGGCGCCGGTCGCAATCCAGGCCGACGTCAGCGGGGATCCTTCCCACCTGATCGCCGCCGGCATCAGGCCGGCAGTACCGTTAGGCGAACTCATGAACCAAGGCGTGACTCCACTGGCAAACGCCGAAGGCCTGGCCGACACGCCCGCCGCGCTCATCGACCTGGAGTCGCCCGCCCAGCCGACCGAATACTGGGTCGGCTTCGACAATTTCTACGTGATCACCCGCTACAACCGCTCAAGCTTCTACGCAATGTCGGTGTTCCTGCTCGCCGAGTCGCTTCGCGAAGCCAACACGGCAACGCCCTGAGCCAGCGCTCGCGCCGCCAACGCTCATTAACTTCTGCGGGACAACTTCGCTTCTTCGAGCTTGATCAGCTTGTATTCGATCGAGTCGACCAGCGCCAGCCAGCTCGCCTCGATGATGTCGGTCGATACGCCGACAGTCGTCCAGATCGCGTCGCCATCGGTCGATTGCAGCAGCACGCGCACTTTTGCCGCCGTGGCGTCCTTGCCGTTGATGACGCGCACCTTGTAGTCGGTCAGGTGCACGTTCGCCAGTTCCGGATAGAACGTCTCCAGTGCCTTGCGCAGCGCGCTGTCGAGCGCATGCACCGGACCGTCGCCTTCCGCCGCGGTGATCTCGTCCTCGCCGTCCACCTTCACCTTGATGATCGCCGAGGAGCCGAATTCGCCCTTGGTCGGCTGTTCGCCGATGATCTTGAAGTGCTCCAACTCGAAGAACGAGCGGTAGCGCCCCAGTTGCTTGCGGACAACCAGCTCGAACGAACTCTCTGCACCTTCGAACTGGTAACCCTCGTGCTCCAGTTCCTTCAGCCGCTTCATGATGCGGTCGGTCACCGGATCATCCTTGGTGACGTTCGGATCGACTTCCCAGATCTTGTCCAGGATCATCCGCCGCCCGGAGACCTCGCTCATCAGGAAGCGGCGCTGCCCGCCGACCAGTTCCGGGTTGATGTGTTCGAAGGAGTGCGATGCCTTGTTGACGCCGTCGATGTGCATCCCGCCCTTGTGCGCGAACGCGCTGTTGCCGATGAACGGCTCGCGTTCGTTGAGCGCGATGTTGGAAATCGCCGCCACATGCCGCGCCACGTGCACGATGTTCCGGTACTGATCCGCAGGCAGGCACTCGAAATCACGCTTGACCCCGAGATTGGCGATGATCGTCGACAGGTTGGCGTTGCCACAACGCTCGCCAAAACCAATGTAGGTTCCCTGCACATGGCGGGCACCATTTTCCACTGCGGCTACACTGTTGGCTACGGCCATCCCGCAGTCGTTATGGGCATGGATGCCCAGCGTCACCGGGAACATCCCGACCATTTTGGCGACGATCGCCCCGATTTCCGACGGGAAGGTCCCGCCGTTGGTGTCGCACAGGACTAGCGCTTCCGCGCCCCCTTCGACCGCCGCCTGCAACGTCCTGACCGCGTACTCCGGATTGTTCTTGTAGCCGTCGAAGAAATGCTCGGCATCGTAAACCACTTCCTTGCCCTTGGCCTTGAAGAACGCCACGGTCTCGCGAATCATCGCCAGGTTTTCTTCCAGCGTGGTGCGGATGATGTCGGTAACGTGAAAATCCCAGCTCTTTCCGAAAATGACGATGACCGGCGTATCCGCCAAGAGAAGCGACTGGACATTGCTGTCCTGCTCGACCTTGATGTCGCGCCGCCGCGTGCTGCCGAACGCAGCCAGTTTCGCATGTTTGAGCGCGACAGCCTTGGCGCGGGCGAAGAATTCCAGATCCTTCGGATTGGATCCCGGATTCCCGGCCTCGATGTAATCGACGCCATGCTCGTCGAGAAGCACGAGGAGCCTGAGCTTGTCCTCGACCGAGAACGAGATTCCCTCGGCCTGGGCTCCATCTCGCAGGGACGAATCGAATATCGCGACCTTCTTGCTCATCTCATGCTTTCCTTTTCAGAACTGCCGGTTTCGGGAAAATTCGGGACAACGCATACACGTCGCAGCCGCGACAAACGCCGCGCACCTCGACCGCACGCGTCAAATCAGGTTATCGCGCGTTACGCCGCCGCGCTTGATGACCCGGCGCAACTGATCAAGCGCCTCGATCTGAATCTGGCGCACCCGCTCGCGGGTCAGGTTGAGTTCGGCCGCCACTTCTTCCAGCGTGCTGATCTCGGCACCGCCGAGCCCGTAGCGCCGCTCCAGAACACGCCGCTGCTTGTCGGTCAGTTGTTCGACCCATTGATTGACCAGACTTCCGACCTCGGACGACTGCAGCAGTTCCTCGGGATCCTGCGCGTTTTCGTCCGCTATGGCGTCGGCGATGGTGTGATCCGGGTCGATTTCCAGCGGCGCATCGAGCGAGGCGATATGTTCGTTCAGCGAGATCGCCCGCCGCACGTCATCTACCGAACGATCGATCAGGTGGGCGATCTGCTCCAGGCGGGTTTCCTTGCCGTTGGCCATTTCCAGGTGCCGGAAAGCGCGCAGGATCAGGTTGATTTCCTTGACCACGTGCACCGGCAGGCGGATGGTCCGCGACTGGTTCATGATGGCCCGTTCGATGCTTTGCCGGATCCACCACGTTGCGTAGGTGGAAAACCGGAAGCCGCGCTCCGGATCAAACTTCTCGATGGCGTGGATCAGTCCGAGGTTGCCCTCTTCGATCAGATCGAGCAGGGGAATGCCGCGGTTAAGGTAATGCTTGGCAATGTTCACCACCAGCCGCAGGTTGTGCTCGATCATCTTCTGCCGCGCGACGAAATCCCCCTGGCGGGCGCGGCATGCCCATGAATACTCCTCTTGCGGAGTGAATAGCGGTTTGGCGCCGATTTCGTTGAGATAGTGCTGGGTAACGTCATTCAGCAGTTCGACTTCCGGTGCGGGTGTCGCCTCTTCCTCTTCCGGATCGGCCAGAAACTCCTCCTCGGCCTCATCCTCCGGCGACATCTCGTTGTCCATCAAATCGGACTCTTGATCGCTATTCCCTGTCATGGTCATCGTGGCGGCAGATGCTTCAGTGGATCAACCGGTTTCCCCTGGCGGCGAACCTCGAAATGCAACTTGACCTGGTCGGCGTCGGTATTGCCCATTTCAGCGATCTTCTGCCCCTTGGTGACCGTTTGGCCTTCCTTGACCAGAATATTCTGATTATGCGCGTACGCCGACAGGTAGGTGTCATTGTGCTTGACGATCACCAGCTTGCCATATCCGCGCAAACCCGTACCACTATAGACAACCCTCCCGTCACCGGCGGCAACAACCGGATCCCCGGCCTTGCCGGCAATGTCGATCCCCTTGCTGCCGTTTTCGCTGAACGTTCCAACGATTTTTCCGCTGGCAGGCCAGATCCACGGAACCCCATCCCCCGCAGACGCGGATTCGACGGGTTTCTCCAACGGCTTCTCTGCAGGTTTAGGTTCTGTCGTTGCAACCTGAGGCGCCAGCGCCATTGGCTTCTGCTGTTCCTCGGCCTGCACCTGGGCAAGCGTTTCATCCGAATAAGGCAGCTTGCCAACCTTCGGTTCCCGCTTGAGCGCTGCACTGTCAATTCCCACCGCACTGCTGTCGGCCGAAACACCATCAATCGGGCGGACAGTCACCACGTCTGAAGTCACAGGAGCGGTAGTCACCCCATCCGATGCCGGGGCAGCGACCGCCGGGCGGATCGTCAGGACACGGCCGACGGAGATCTGATTGGGATTTTCAATATTGTTCAGCGCGATCAATTCGCGATGATCCATGCCGTGATCGCGGGCAATGCTGTAGAGCGTATCGCCGGGTTTGACCGTATATGTCGTCGGACCGGAAACCGCCGTGGCAGCAACACCACCGCGCTCGACGACGGGTGCGGGAAACTTGCTCGCGCATCCGGCGAGAACAGCCGCAGCGCCCCAGACGCAGATACGCCCGATTGCGGCAAAAGAAAGAATCTTCTTCATTCGACTCCTGGAAGTAATGGAACGAAACGAACGTCGTCCAGACGGGATTCGACATAGCCTTCGGCGCGCTTCTCGATCAGCACCAGCTGCTGCGAGGCCGAGCCCAAAGGCAACAGCATTCTGCCACCAAGCGCAAGTTGCTGCAAAAGCAGGGGCGGCACGCCCTGCGCGGCGGCGGCCACGATGATCGTGTCGAACGGCGCCGCCTCGGGAATGCCCTGTTGCCCATCAGCGTACTTGAGGCGCACGCGAAACTGCTTGATTGCCCGCAAATTCAACTTCGCGCGGGCAAGCAACGGTTCGATCCGCTCAACGGCGTAAACTTCGCTGGTCAACTGAGCGAGAACAGCTGCCTGGTAGCCACAGCCCGCTCCGATTTCCAGCGTCTTGCCGAGCCCGGCACGCCCCTCGCGAAGGAGTTCGATCATCCGCGCGACCACATAAGGCTGTGAAATGGTCTGCGAAAAACCCAGCGGCAGCGCGGTATCCTCGTAGGCCCGCGACGCCAACGCTTCCTCGACGAACAAATGCCGGGGTACCGCGGCAATCGCCGCCAGAACCTGCTCGTCGCGAATCCCCCGCTCACGCAGCCGCTCGATCATCCGCGCCCGCGTTCGCTGCGAAGTCATGCCGACGCCGGCCGGGCTTCGCATCATGATTTCAACCAGCCGCTGATCATGCCCATCTGGCCGGTATGGGTCAGATCGATCTGCAACGGTGTGATGGACACCTGGCAGTTGGCCACGGCATGAAAATCGGTTCCCTCGCCGGCATCCTGAGCCTCGCCCGCAGCCCCCACCCAATAGACGGTTTCATTGCGTGGCGTGAGCGATCTCACCACCGATTCCGCCTTGTGCCGCCGACCGAGGCGGGTCACCGTTCTTCCCCGCAACGCCTCGTAGGGAACATCAGGGACATTGACGTTGAGCAAGAGCGGTTCGCCTTGCTGGCGATTCCGGATCATCTGCACGACTTCCAGCGCCACCCGCGCGGCAGTCTCGTAATGCGCGCCAGCCTTGCTGCACAGCGACACGGCAACCGACGGAACGCCAAGCAGGAAGCCTTCTGTCGCTGCGGCGACAGTTCCCGAATAGATCGTGTCGTCGCCCATATTGGCACCGTTGTTGATACCCGAAACCACCATGTCCGGCAATTCATCAAGCATCCCGGTTACTGCGAGATGCACGCAGTCCGTGGGCGTACCGTTCACATAGTAGAAACCATTGGCCGACCGCCTGAGCGAAAGGGGGCGATCGAGCGTCAGGGAATTGCTTGCGCCGCTGCGATCCCGTTCGGGGGCGACCACCGTGATATCGGCAATCGCCGACAAGGCACGTGCGAGATGCTCGATACCCGGAGCGAAATAGCCATCGTCGTTACTGAGCAGAATGCGCATGAAAGACAAAAACCGATTCAGGAATTAGGGGAAACGCCGGCTTTGGTTATCGTCATATGCCCGCGGGACCGGCCGAAATTATACGGTGATTCGCCCAAGCATGAGCCGTACCGGCAAAAAAACGGCCCCGTGAAGGGGCCGAAAGTTTGTTTGCAGCGTTGACGCTGCGGGGAAAACCTGGACTTACCGGATGACGCGGGCGCCCTTGCCCTTCATCGCCGCTTCGACTTCCTCGACACGCACCATCGAGGTGTCGCCCGGGGTGGTCATCGCCAGCGCACCGTGCGCCGCGCCGTATTCGACCGCCGCCTGCGGCCCCTTGCCTTCGAGGAAGCCGTAGGCCACGCCCGAGGCGAAGCCGTCGCCGCCGCCCACCCGGTCGTAGATCTCGAGGTTGTCGCGCTTCATCGATTCGTAGATCTTCCCGT
>Ga0302250_1000237_pt1 | contig 65611 bp, 70 predicted proteins | sample AAG_RA_Asp_MG_FD_193536 | JGI IMG/M metagenome (GOLD analysis project Ga0302250, IMG submission 193536) | Enriched activated sludge microbial communities from anaerobic digester in WTTP, New Holstein, Wisconsin, United States - AAG_RA_Asp | ecosystem: Engineered > Bioreactor > Anaerobic >...
ACATTAAGTCAGCCCATGCTATAGTTTCTATACTTTAGTGTATAAAGGAGCAAGCAATGCCAAGAAAACCTCGTATCGAAATACCAGGATTTTATCACATCATCAACAGAGGTGTAGAGCAAAGAGCGGTCTTTAAAGAAAATGGTGATTATAAGTATTTTCTAGAACAACTCTCAAATTTATCAAAAAACTTCAATATAACTATCCACAACTATTGTCTTATGAATAATCATTATCACTTACTTATAGAGACAAGAGAAGAAAACCTCTCAAAGTTTATGCGGCAACTAAACGGTATCTATGCAATATACTTCAATAAAAAATACAAAAGAAGCGGGCATCTATGGCAAGGCAGGTTCAAATCATGGTATGTAACAGATGAAGCTTATCTCTATACCATAATTCTCTACATAGAACAAAACCCTCTAAAAGCAAAGATCGTAAAAAATCCTACAGATTATCTCTATAGCTCATGCCATTATTTCTTAGAAGAAAACATACCCGCTTTTTTAAAAGATTCATGGATAGTTAAAAACTACAAAGACGACAAAGAAGCCATCAAAGTATTTTTAAACTCAATCGTTGATACTTCTGTGTTGCAAGAGCTTAAAACTGCTTCAAGCCTTATAGAAGCTCCAAATATAGACAAAAAACCAAATGAAGAAAAATTAACAAAGATACTTTTAAAATCAAAAGATACCAAAGAGAGAAATAAGCTCATCGTAGAATGTTATGCTCAAGGCTACTCTCAACACATGATGGCTAAAATATTAGGGTTAAATCAAGCAACGGTAAATAGAGTGATTAAGAGGAATAGTGACAAATGATGGCATTAGCATTACCTGACCCCTATAACCCAGAAGCAGATAATGCAATATCTGAACTCATAATAGCCGGATATCAAAAGTTCTTAGAGAATGAATATACAGGACTTACGAATTCCACAACACAAGTAGTAAATTATATGACTACATACGGAGAAAGCGGTCTTGATATCGATGCTCACAGCAGGGGGAGTTTGACGGTTGGTAATGCAATAGAGTATTTAGCAGATAACGGACAAAATGTCTTAGACGCAACAAGCATTAATCTTTTTGGTCCTGCGTATAATGCCCAAGATATGGCAAATTTGCTTTATACTACAAGCGATGGACAACAAACAAGCGTAACTTTGCAAAACCATACAGATGACTTTGTGGGCGGTATAATAGGCGGCAATCCAAGTAGCGGAGGCAGTACCCCAGAAGGAAGCAATACTGTCATTGAGTGGTACAATATGTTTATAAATTCTGCAACAGCCCATAGCTGTTATGGGGTGGGCAAAGATGGATGTGCTGATTATTGGGGCGACAATTATCGAGATTATAGCATTAAGACCCAAGTAATTCCAGCAAATAATCAAGGAGAATAGTATGAAAAAAATCATAGCTTATATAGTATTTATTTTTCTATTTTTTAGTTACGAAGGTTGTAGCAATTTTAGTATTAGAAATATAGACAAACCACCTCCACACAGTTATGAAATATGGAGCATGGGACACCAGAATACATTAGAAGTTAAAAAAGCACTTCTTGAATGTGGATATGCAACCCCATTTGATTTTGCAGAAGCTAACAAGAGAGTGGACATTAATATGTATATTCTTTCACAAAGATGTATGCTAAAGGCAGGATTTGTACAAAATAAATATTATCAAGATGCTCTACAAAATCGATGTAATAAAAAATACTACAACCACAGTGCTTGCGATCTACCTTGGGACAAAATTCCAGATAGAAGTATCAAAAAAAGACTTGAGAGCGATTATTGTAAACACAAACTATATAGAACATATCCTGTTTGCCAACCATAAACCAAAGGAATAAAAGATGAAAATAAAACTATTTTTAACTATGCTTGTACTATTTTTAGGATTTTCTTATGCAGATTCAAATATACAACAAGATTTAGAAACAATTGCTAAAGCTTCAAATGCTCCATCTAAACTTTATATTGTACAAGTCCCAGCTCCAAGCAACATCATATCTGAAAAAATGATGCTTGCTGCAATGGGTGCAGGTGAATTAACACAAACAACTCAAGATATAAAAAATATGCTAGAGTCTGATAATGCAAAACAACTAGGTATTATAGGAGAGAGCGAAGCGGTCAATATCGCAACCGTAAAACAAGCCATAAACGCTCTTGATCGAAAAGTGGATGCAACTATTTATATAGTTGCTAAAGAGAGTGACTGCAATGAGATAAAAACTTTGGTAAGTCAAAAAGGTGTTAATTTGGTTATTTTATCACAAACAGCAAGTAGTGTTTCTTCAACAATGTCACAACCACAGGTCACCGAACAACAAAATAAACCTACTTATGAGGAAAATGAGCTTGCAAAAATTCGCGATCAAGTAAATAAAGACAATTTTAAATCTTTAAAACAAATGATACCAAAGGCACATAAATAGTATATCGCTTGCATTAAGTGCAAATCTATTTTTTTCATGGTTCCTGCGCTGCATACAAAAACTCATAATATTATGTTAGATTTTTAAAGATTTATAGTTCATCGATGGGCGGGCTAGAAGATTTTATAGTATCATAATATTTGGATATGCGTTGCCGCACGCAACGCGGTAAAGAAGGAAAAGTAACCAAACATCAAGCTATATTTATAAAATATCTATTTTTAGTCCTTTTTTAGCTCTTTAAGTATATTATTATGTCAATGTATAGCAAAGGAGACTTCGTGGTAAGATGTTACATCAAAACTGGGAACAGGCTTGAAGTTATAAAAAACTTAGAATTACTCCAAGAATCCAAACAGCAAAGCAATGTTATTTGGATCGATATGCTTCGCCCCACACGCAAAGAAGTTGTTGCTATAGAAGAGATGTTTGACATAGAGTTCCCTACCAAGCAAGAGAGTGAAGAGATAGAGATAAGCTCGAGATATTGGGAAGAAGATAAAAGAGTAGAGATAAATAGCTATTTTTTGATCACAAACGACCCAAATCCATATAACGAAACAGTTTCTTTTGTCCTTCAGGGCAAAATACTTTTTTCTATAAGATATAAAGAGCTCTCTTCTTTTGATAAATTTAATAAACAATTGATATCATCGCCAAAAGAGTTTAAAGACGGGTTTGATATTTTTTGCCAAATTATTGACATTCGTATCGATGCGGATGCCGACGCAATTGAAAATTTATCTAAAGAGATAGCCAAACTCAGAAGACACGTCTTTTCTGATTATACAAATGATGACGAAGAGATATTGGAAAAAATCTCTGCATTTGAAGACCTCAATATGAAGATCAGAGAAAATCTTACAGATAAACAGCGCATATTAACTTCACTGCTTAAATCCACCGTTTATAGGCTGGCAACTGACGATATTATTATCATGCTCAAAGATATTAAGTCTCTTATAGAGCATACGGATTTTAATTTTGAACGACTGGATTATCTGCAAAATATATTTGTAGGTATGTTGAATATTGAACAAAACAAAACAGTCAAGATCTTTACACTTGTAAATGTAATTTTCTTGCCGCCTACACTAATTGCGAGCATATACGGAATGAACTTTCAGTTTATGCCGGAGCTTAGCTGGAAATACGGATATGCAGTTGCTGCCATACTGATGGTACTGTCTTCGATAACTCCTTTGTATATATTCAAGAAAAAAGGGTGGATGTAGTTTGACTTCTTTTTTCAAATGGTTTCAAAATAACTCAGGCAAAGTACTTTTTGTTTTTGTTTCGCTTTTTGTTGTTTTGCTGACCTATGTTTTGTATAATGTGCCAGTTGCAGGTCTTGAAAATAAACTTTTGTACCTTTTGAAAAGATACGGATACGCTATTTTATTCATCTGGAGTATCTTAGAGGGCGAAATAGGGCTTGTCATGGGAGGATTGTTGTGTCATTCTGGTGACATGAATCTTTTTTTGGCTATTTTTGTTGCAGGCATTGGGGCATTTGTGGGGGATCAGATATATTTTTATATAGGCAGGTACAATAAAGCCTATATAAATAAAAAATTTGCACACCACAGTAGAAAATTTGCTCTAGCGACGCTTATGCTTCGCAAGTATGGCATAGGGATCATTTTTATACAGCGATATATGTACGGTATGCGGACGATCCTTCCTATCTCGATAGGATTGACTAGATACAGTGCCAAAAAATTTGGCATCATAAATCTTATAAGTGCTTGGTGCTGGGCTGCTCTTACGATAGTGCCGGTATGGTATTTTGGCAAAGAGATAATAGCACTATTCCATTTGGTAATAGCACATTGGTATTATGCTATTCCTGTCCTTGCTGTCGGTTTGGGATTGGTGTATAGAGCATATCGCAAATATTTAAATAATAAAATGCAAAATTTAAACGTATGATATAAGCTATACGTTTATTATTTTTTACAAAGGAGAACAATATGAATTTTGACAAACTCATAAGCGGATTTTTTATCATTTTGGCGATGACATTGAATTTTGGTTTTTTTTACGGCGACTTGAGTGACATAAACCTTCATAGTAAATATGAGCTTTTTGCTGCAATAGTAATCAATCTTATAGCGACTACGCTGAAAATAGGCGATAAAACACAAATCGGTTCGGTACTGCTCGCAACATCTCTTGTCGCAGATATTCAACTGATAGCCGCTGCTACTATTTGGACTATTGTCTACTATGTTGTGGGTTCATTGGATGCTCATGTAACATCTGTTGTTGTTTCGCTTTCCGGCGGTGCTTTATTGGCAAATATTACTTCAGTTATACTCTATCTTGGAGAGACTCTCAAGTCAAAAAGGTAAGCAAGCATGAAAAATTCATCGCTTTGGCTTTTGCTCCAAAAAATGAGGGTGCCCTTTATTGTAATTGTTGTTACATATACTATTGCAATAGCAGGGTTGATATCACTTGATGGGATCGAGGTAGACGGAGAGATCTATCGCATGACTATCTTTGATGCGTTTTATTTCGTTACTTATACGGCTACAACTATCGGTTTTGGAGAAGTGCCTTATACATTTTCTTATCCACAGCGCATGTGGGTATCCGCTTTGATATATATTACTGTTATCGGTTGGTTTTATGGCATAGGATCCCTTCTTTCTATATTGCAAGATAAGCTATTTATCAGTGAGATCAAAAAGACTTCTTTTCGCAAAAAAGTTAGAAAAATCAGAGAGGATTTTTTTATCATTCTTGGCTATAACAATGTCACAAAAAAGATAGTGGGAAAGATGCTCGCACAAGGATACAGAGTAGTAGTAATTGAAAAAAATCCAGATAGAGCAAACGAGCTAGTGCTTGAAAATTATGTCCCGTCCGTTCCTATCCTTGAAGCCGATATTTATGATCCAAAGGCATTGGAACTGGCGGGTATCAAATCAAAGTATTGCAAAGGATTAGTTTCTTTATTTGAAAATGACAATCTCAATCTTAAAATCGCGATAACCGCTAAAATACTCAATTCAAAGATTCCCTTAGCCATAAAATCCACCACAAAACATATGACAGAAAATCTTGAAGATCTTGGTGTTGAGATCATTGAAAATCCATTCGAGATCATTTCACAGCAAATCCAAATGCTGCTTACCGCACCATCTTTGTATAAACTAGTTAGATGGATGCATGGAAGAGGAGATCTGAGGACAACTGCTTTTCATCTTCCTGAGGGCAAATATATCATTTGCGGATACGGTAGAATGGGGCATGAGATAAAAAATGTATTAGAAAAAAACAATATCGAAGCAGTTTTTATAGAGATGGATGCTACCAAGAAAAATACTTTCAGCAAGAAAGAACAAGGCGAAATACTTTTTAAAGATGCAGACGATAAAGATGTTTTGCTGCAAGCTGGGACAGAGGATGCTGTAGCCATCATAGCCGGTTCAAAAGATGATACCACAAATCTTTCTTTGCTTTCTATTGCTCGTAAAATCAATCCAAACATCGTAACCATAGCAAGAGAAAATGAAATAGAAAATCAAGCCTTATTTAATTATGCGAATATAAATTATGTATTTATGCCTTCTCGCTTACTGATCTATAAGACCATAGCCGCACTTATAGATCCGATCGTCGATAAATTTATTGCCCATGCAACAAAACAAGATGAGATGTGGGCCAAAGAATTGCTTGGCATACTTAAGGCCAAGGTCGGCGACAATCCGACAATATATAAACTTTTTGTTGATGATCAGCATGCCCTTGCATTAACAGAAAGAATCAAGCGAAAAGAGTCAATTAAGCTAGAAACCTTGACAAGGTCAAGAGCCAATAGGGATGTTTTTAATCCTGTAGTAGCTTTGCTGCTTCTTAGAAAAGATGAGTTGTATTTATTGCCTGATATGAGCGAAATTATACTTGAATATGGGGATCAAATACTTTTCGCATCCCACCGCGATGCGATAGAAGATATCGAATATATCGCTGAAAATATTCACGAACTTGCATATGTGCTTGGAGAGCAAAATTAAAGATCACGAATCGTTGTAGACTTTAAGAGTGCTTCTTCTATCTCTTCTTTGCTAACATTGCCGCTTAGATTCACCTCTACATCCCCATCTTGTCCGTTTACTTTCATATCGGTAATTTTTGCTTTTGTTTGGCTGCTCATGCATTCACATTTTCCGGTTTGGCAGTTTTGAACCATTTCAAAGACCTTGTTTTTTTGTACGGCCCCTTTGAAATTGATCTTTATTCCGGTGTCAGTCAAGATAACTTTTTTGCTTATATATGAAAAAAACAAAGGATCACAACAGCTGTCAGTATAAGTTTGTTTGTCAAAAAACTCTTGAACCTTTGGAAGTAATTTTTCTTCTATCTCTTTATAGGTTGCCTCAAATACCTCAAACCCCTTTCCGTCTGGATCTTCAAAACCCACGTGGATTTTAGGAATTGGGAGCGGGAACATTGGGCAGGTTTCATGGGCATGGTCGCAAACTGTCACTATTAGATCAAAGTGTTCGTTTATCACTTCATCCAAGTTTTTAGAGTGATATGTTTCCTGCCATATCCCATTTTGTTTTAATACTTTTTTCGCATTTGGATTTACTTTGCCGCTCGGAGCTACGCCGCAACTCATGGCTTCAACCCCTTCAAGTTTTGCATTTATAAGCGCTTCACCTATGATACTTCTGCAGCTATTACCTGTACACATAACTAATACTTTTTTCATTTTTTCTCCTTTTTATTTAATATAACGCCAACAGAGCAAAGCTCATTATGGCTACGCTTGCCGCTGTGGCACTAAAGCTTCGGCTAAAGCCTCAGAATATAACGCCAACAGAGCAAAGCTCATTATGGCTACGCTTGCCGCTGTGGCACTAAAGCTTCGGCTAAAGCCTCAGAATATAACGCCAACAGAACAGACAAATTTTACACCAGCGAAAGCAATACTATCAACAAAACCGGAGGTGTAACAACAAGTCCAAATTTGCTGTATTGCCAAAATCCTATATGTACCCCTTTTTTATCAAGTACATGAAGCCAAAGAAGAGTCGCTAGAGAGCCAAACGGAGTCATTTTTGGGCCCAAATTGCAGCCAATTATATTTGCATATACTAAAGCTTGGTTTGGAATATCGGTTAATGCTATATCCATTATCATTATTGTCGGCATATTGTTCATGACAGCACTCAAAAATGCACTGATAAACCCGGTTCCAACAATTGCTATCATATCGCCTCTGCTTGACAACTCTTTTAAAATAACACTCAGATAGTCTGTCAACCCGGCATTTTTGAGTCCATAAACCACGATATAAAGTCCGATGCTAAACCATACTACTTGCCATGGGGCATTTTTAATAATGTGTAAAGGTTCTACGGTTTTTGTAATGCTTGATATTGTCAAAAAGAGCAATCCGCCGCCAAGAGCAAATATGCTTATTGGTAATCCATAGTTATCACCTATAAAATATCCGGCAATGAGGAGCGCTAAAAACAACCAGCTGAAATAAAAAAGTACTTTGCTTTTTAACACATCATTCGGGTTTTTAAGTAGATTTATATCAACACGAGACGGAATATCTTTGTGCAGTAAAAGCCATAAGACCACTATTGATATTATAGTGCTGACGACAAACGGTATGGTCATGTTTGCCAGATACTCTCTAAAACCTATATGAAAGTAATTGGCTGTGACTATATTGGTAAGATTTGAAAATACAAACGGCAATGAAGCTGAATCGCTGATAAACCCTCCGGCAAGCAAGAATGCAATAATACTTTTGGTATTTAATTTTAATATTCTCATTTTGGCTAGCAGTATCGGTGTGAGTATAAGTGCAGCACCATCATTTGCAAACAATGCCGATACGCCTGCCCCAAGAAGCAATGCATAAACAAACATCAAGTGACCGTTTCCGTAGCTGAGTTTTGCGGTTTGGATAGCGCACCATTCAAAAAAACCTATCTCATCAAGCACCATAGAAAGTATAATAATACCGATAAATGCCAAAGTAGCATCCCAGACTATATCGGTTACTGTCAAAACATCATTGAAGCTAACAACGCCTATAGCTAAAGCAGCCAATGCACCAATAATAGCGCTTGTGCCTATTTGCAAACCTCGTGGCTGCCATATCACAAATGCCAACGTTGTCAAGAATAACAAGCTAGCTGTTATCATATAGTACATCCTTTTTTTAGATCCGGAATATTAAGATCCAGGCAGCTTATTTCTTTTAAAACGGATTGTCTAAACCCATCAAGCGGGGAGCGAATAGAGTAATATGCCCATTTTCCTCTTCTGTCAACTCTCAAAAAACCCCCGTCCTTTAGAATCTTGAGGTGTCTGCTGATGCGGGACTGAATCATATCGAACGAAGATTCGATATCGCAAACACAAACTTCGCCATTTTCATTTATAAATCTTAATATGCTGACTCTTGTTTCGTCATTGACAGAACCTATAGTTTGCAAAAATATATCCATTGTCGCCTCCTTAATTGGAATAATACTATATTTATATTAATAAATCAAGATATATTGATATATAATAAGATTTTTTTGGATTGCAGACTGATATGATAGCTTAAATCTGTTATATAGCCACTATTGCGCTGTTGGATTTGAAATGTGCCCATATGGGCTCGCCAACACTGATGGAGTCGCATTCAATGGCCGACAATGAAGCAATAATCTCACCCCCATTGTCGAGTGCTATAGCTGCTTCTGCATAGTCACCTCCAATGTCAAGCGATTTGACCGTTCCATGAAGCCAATTATACGGAGCATCCGGCGGGCATTTTTTGTGCAGTGTGATTGATGATGCTTTGAGAAGAACTATTAGAGGTATATTTTCTTTTAGTTTCATCTCTTGTAGACTTTTTGGAGTAATAGATACTTTGATATCTTGATTGTTTTCCATAGTTAATGTAAGCATAATACTGTGGTCTTGTTTGTCTATTTTTAAAATAGTAGTATGAAATTGATTTCTAGCGCTTGTGCGAAGAGTGAGTTTTGATGTCAATGTTTTGAGGTTTTTTAGAGAGTTTATGCGGCCGCCAAGTGAACCTAGGAAGTATTCTTGGATAGATTCCAGCTCTTTATATACTTCAATATACTCAAGCCCCCTTGGTGTTAGCTTGGAGCCTCCTCCGTGTTTGCCGCCCGTTTGTTTTTCTACTAAAAGCTCATATGTGTTAAGAGCTTTTATGCTATCCCATGCAGCTTTGTAGCTCATCTTCATGATTTTGGCAGCTTGAGAAATGGAACCAGTAGCATGGATATGTTCTAGCAGCTCTACTCGCCCCTTGCCAAGTTTCATATCTTTTGAGGGTGATATCCATATTTTGCTATTGATTTGTTTTGATTTCATTTTGTGCCTTTGATTGTTGTTTCTGTGCTGTTTATACTAAGAAAATATATCAATTCTCTTCAGGAGGGAGCGGTACTTGCTCCAAAATAATATCGACTATATCATCATTTGTTTTTTCATTTAGGCGCGTGTGTTCACTCTTGATAAGCCGGTGGCGAAATACATCATGTATAATGGCTTGTACGTCTTTAAAAGTTACGTAATCCCTGCCTTGCATCCAGGCATAAACGCGGCTGCACTGATCAAGCGCCAAAGAAGCTCTCGGACTGACTCCAACATCTATCATAATATCAAGCTGCTTGCTGTATCTTAAAGGATACCTTGTCGCAAATACAAGCTCAATGATATATTTTTCTATGCCTTCGCTCATTTTTACCTGTTCTATTTCGTCCCTCGCTGCAAATATCATGTCTTGAGAAATTTTTTCTTCCATATATGCTAGATGTTTGTCTTTATTTTTTTCGTCATGGGATTGTTTCACAATTTCTAATTCAGATTCCATCGTCACATATGATATCTTCACATGCATCAAAAAACGGTCTCTTTGTGCATCTGGAAGCTTGTATGTTCCTTCTGTTTCTAGCGGATTTTGTGTGGCAATGACTGTAAAAAGCTTTGGTAATTTGTATGTTTTGCCTGATATCGTAACTTGCCTCTCTTCCATAGCTTCAAGCATAGCTGCTTGTACTTTGGCAGGGGCGCGGTTGATCTCATCGGCCAATATAATATTGCCAAATATAGGCCCAGGCTCAAAGCGAAATTTATGTGAGCCGTTTTCTTCGTACATTTTTTCTACCCCGATAATATCAGAAGTAAGTAGATCAGGGGTAAATTGGATACGCGAAAAATTGGCATCAATAATTTTTGCCATAGTTTTTACCATTTTTGTTTTTGCCAGACCCGGCAGACCTTCGACAAGCATGTTCCCGTCAGCCAGCACGCCGATGATGAGTCTTTGGACGACATGTTCTTGGCCGATAATGATCTTGTTCATATTGTTTTGCAATATTGCAATAGATTCTCTAGGTGTCATCTCTGTCCTTTGGTAAGTACTATTGTTGATTATACAATATATTTTTTTATAAGAGTGTTTGAAAAAATAGATTTTGGTATAGATTTAGTATTTGTTAGTTATGATTTGATTTATAAGTGGTGACCCCACGGAGACTCGAACTCCGGTAACATGGATGAAAACCATGGATCCTAACCGCTAGACGATGGGGCCGATTAAGTTTGCAAGTGGTGACCCCACGGAGACTCGAACTCCGGTAACATGGATGAAAACCATGGATCCTAACCGCTAGACGATGGGGCCTTGACAACTTAATGGACGAAATTATAGTAGGTTGGCACTTAAATTACTCTTAAATGGGCAAGCATGATACATAAATTTTGCAAAATATTACCGATAATTTTAATTTTTATCTTTACAGGCTGCAGCATAAAGCAGCCAATACAGCAAAAAAGTGCATTTATTACGCTTAAAACCCCGGAAATAAGATATGCCGACATGGGCTTTGTTTCTGAGTATGCAGGCAATTTAAAAGTACAAATATATAGCAATGCCCAGCCTGTGGTCTCTTTGAATATTTATCAAGACCGTATTTGTATGAGTTTATTTGAATGCATGAACAAAATCGATTTTTACCGTAAAGTATTTCATGCTTCCTATCCGGAAGATACTCTAGAGCATGTGTTTTTAGCAAAGCCTATTTTTGATGGGATAAATTTGATAAAAACGAGTAACGGGTTTACACAAAATATAGACAAACCAGGACAATACTCCATTTTGTATGAAATTTCAGATGACAAAATATCGTTTCATGATAAAATTAATCAAATTATTATCAAGGTACAACAACAATGAAATTCGTAGGGGCGCATGTCAGCGCTGCAGGAGGAGTCCAAAACGCTCCGCTTAATGCCATAAAAATAGGAGCTAAAGCATTTGGATTATTTACTAAAAATCAAAGACAATGGGTAGGCAAACCGTTATCAATGCAAGATATAGACGAATTCAAGATGAATCTTGAACTTAGCGGGATCTTGCCAAAACATATTTTACCGCATGACAGCTATCTTATAAATCTTGGACATCATGAAGTCGACAAATTGATGCAATCACGAGAAGCATTTATAGATGAAGTGAATAGATGCGGCCAACTTGGTCTTGAAATGCTTAATTTTCACCCCGGGAGCCATTTGGAAAAATTTTCCAAAAAGGAAAAAGAAGATGCCGGCTATGTGCAAGAAATAGAAAATAGATGTCTTGATGTTATAGCTGCGTCGATGAATGAAGCCATAGATGCAACACCAGGCAGCAAAGTAAAGCTTGTCATTGAGAACACTGCAGGGCAGGGGAGTAATTTAGGATATAAATTTGAGCACCTGGCTTATCTCATTGAACGTATAAAAGATAAAAGCAGAGTGGGTGTGTGTTTAGATACTTGTCATACATTCACAGCGGGATATGATCTTAGAACTGCTGAAGAATACGGCAAAACTATGGATCAATTTGATAGTATTGTAGGATTTGAATATCTATGCGGTTTGCATATAAACGATTCCAAACCGCCGCTTGGTTCCCGCGTGGATAGGCATGCATCGCTTGGCAAGGGCGAACTCGGATGGGATACATTTAGGCTCATAATGAATGACGATAGGATGAACGATATACCTCTTATATTGGAAACAGTTGACGAAACCATTTGGAGCGAGGAGATAGCACAATTATACGCTTTAGTGGGGACATAAAAACCAGGGAGGACAAAATGAAAAAAAGTATCGTTCTAAGTATAGCCGCTTCGGCTATGGCAATGGCAAGCGGATATAAAATTCCTGAACAGTCTATCAATTCAACCGCACTCAATGCAGCATATACGGCACATACGATGGGTGCTGATACTGTGTATTTTAATCCGGCAGCTATGAGTTTTATGGATGACAAAAGCTATATAGAAGCGGGCCTTACCTTGGCTCATTTGCCATCCATAGGGTTTACAAGCGACGCTAATGCGGCATATGACGGCGAATCAAAAGTAGAAAACATACCGATACCGTTTGGCCATTTTGTAGCAAAGCCAAACGGTGATTGGAGATGGGGTGCGAGCCTGACAGCACCCGGAGGACTAAGCAAGAGATGGGATACTCCTGCCCAAAAAGCGTCCGCGCAGGAGTTTACTCTTAGAATAGTAGAGCTTAACCCGTCGTTTTCATATAAAGTAAATGACCAATTCAGCCTTGGCGGCGGTGCTAGGCTGATATATAGTGACGGCATTGTCAAGAGCGATGCAGGTACCATAGCCAGGGATATGGAAGGTGATACAATAGCCGGCGGGTATAATCTGGCTTTATTGTATAAGCCGACAAGCGACATCAATGTAGCAGCTGCATATAGTTCCAAGGTTGATCTTAAAGAAAAAGGCAATGCCAAATTGTATTATAATGGCTCTTTGGTTTATAGCGGAGGAGCGAGCGTAGAGATCCCGCTTCCTGCTGCTCTGGTTGTTGGAATCAGCAAGACATGGAATGATAGACTGACTCTTGAATTCGACTGGGAGAGGGCGTACTGGTCTGCATATAAAAATCTTGATTTTGAGTATGATTTGGCTATACCGGCTCCGCTTGTGCCGTATTTTGATGATCCAGTTGCCAAAGATTGGGATGATGCCGATACATATCGCTTAGGGTTAAGTTATAAGATGGATGATGCCCTGACCATGATGGCCGGATATGCTAGAGGAGAATCTCCTGCTTCTAAGAAAACCATCGGATTTGAGCTTCCGGAAAGCGATGCGAATAACTATTCTGCAGGGTTCAGGTATAGACAAAACGAAAATCTATCATGGGGGGCAGCGATCCTTTATTCGGATAAAGAGAGTTTGCACATACCAGCAGGCGTAGCGGATAACCAAGTCATAAAAGGCGGAGGTACATTTGATAAAGGCGGAGCAGTGCTAGCAACGATAGGTGTAGCTTATGAGTTCTAATGCGAGTTATCCTTTTGCTACATTTTATGAAGTAGTATCTCATCATGCGGGTGTGCGCGGCGGCAAAACAGCGCTCTTTTTAGACAAAGAAAAAGTCTCTTATAAACAATTGCTGCACAAGGCAGATCGCTTGGCCGGATATCTCTATCATCGCGGGATCAGACAAGGAGATAGGGTAGCTCTATTTTTGCGTAATAGCGTCGAGTTTGTCGTATCTTTGATAGCTGTCTCCAAGATCGGCGCTATTACAGTGCCTATAAATACTTTTCTAAAAGAAGACGAACTAAATTATATACTTGAAGATAGCGGTGCCCAATTTATTATAGCATCTTTGATCCATGAAAAAATAGTCCGTGCAGGGTGCAAAAAAGAGCTTTTGGGAGATATTATTTGGGAAGGAGATCTGCAAAATAGTTATCCTGGCAATGTGCGCTTTGAGGATATATTAAACATGGGATATGATATTGAACCGGCAAAACAATCAGTTGATGATACAGCAGTACTTATCTATACCTCCGGCACTACAGGCAAACCGAAAGGAGCAATGCTAAGCTATAAAAATATCTTTTCAAACTCACAATCAGGCAGTGCTCGCGTGTATGTTACCGATAAAGACAGATCTATCGTCTTTTTGCCGATGTTCCACTCTTTTACGCTTTCTATCGGAGTTGTGCTACTGCTTTATGTCGGAGGCTCTATAGTTATCATAAAATCTTTGCAGCCGTTTTCAAATATTTTCAAGCAAACTCTTCTTAAAAGAGTAACCTTATTTTTTGCGATCCCGGATGTGTATAATGCTTTAGTTAGAGCAAAATTGCCTTGGTATTTCATGTGGTTTAACTCTATCCGCGCGTTTATCTCCGGCGCGGCTGCTCTTCAAGAAAAGACTTTGATCGCCATGGATCAAAAATTTAAGCGTGCAAAACTCTTAGAAGGCTACGGGCTTAGCGAATCAGGACCTGCGGTCTGTATCAATCCGCCTGAAAAAACAAAGGTCAAATCGGTTGGTTCTGCTTTGCTAGGGTATGAGATCAAGATAGTAGATGATAATCTGATCGAGCTGCCTACAGGAGAAATAGGCGATATAATATGCTATGGTGATAATATAATGAAAGGATACTGGGAAAGGCCAGAAGCGACCGAAGAAACTATAGTAAACGGCTGGCTGTTAACAGGAGATATGGGATATATGGATAAAGACGGCTATCTCTATATAGTTGATCGCAAAAAAGATCTTATTATATCTAAGGGTATCAATATCTATCCAAGAGAAATAGAAGAGCTAATCGATCTGTTTGAAGGAGTCAAAGTGAGCGCTGTAGTGGGAGCATTTGATGAGCAGTGCGGAGAGATGCCGGTTGCGTACATTGAACTTGAAGACGGAGTAGAGAGCATCGATGAAGGCAAGCTCAAAAAATATCTCAAAGAACATTTGGCAAATTATAAATTGCCGAAACAGACATATATTATCGACGAATTACCAAAAAATGCTACCGGTAAAGTTTTGAAAAGAGTTTTAAAACAACAGCTTCTTGAGGCTTCAGGAGCAAATCCTTGTTAAGTGCCATTGTAAATGCCAAGATCATTCTAGAAGATAAAATAGTAGAAGACCGCGTGGTGATCTTTGATCAAAGCATTAAAGACGTGGTCCGTAAAAAGGAAACCGATAAATATGCAGATTGCTATATGATAAATGCAAAAGGAGCATATTTAAGTGCCGGCTTTATAGATCTGCATATACATGGAAGCGGAGGAGCAGATACAATGGATGCTTCATTGAATGCTTTGCAAACTATCAGTGATACCGTGTTGCAAACCGGCACAACTTCATTTTTGGCAACTACAATGACAATGTCAAAAGATGATATTGTAAACGCACTTGTCAATATCCGGGATAATGCAAAGCTAGTAAAAGGCGCATCGATATTGGGTGTGCATATGGAAGGGCCATTTATAAATCCTGCACAGTGCGGAGCCCAAGATGCAGAGTTTATCCTCTCCCCGTATATAGAGATCATAGACGAGTTCGCACCATTTGTTAAAATGATCACATTGGCCCCTGAAGTGCCAGACGGCATGAAATTTGTCGAAGATATAAATGCCAAATATCCCCATATAATATTAAGCATCGGCCATAGCAACGCTTCATACGAAGAGGCAAAAAATAGTTTTGATGCAGGTGTTTCTCATGCTACACATCTGGGTAATGCAATGAGCGGTTTTCATCATCGCCATCCCGGAGTACTGGGGGCAGTAATGGATAGTGATATTACATGTGATGTTATAGCTGACGGTATCCATACTCATAAAGCGTCTTTGCGTATTTTTTGGAAGCAAAAAAAAGAGAAGCTTATACTCATTACCGATGCCATGAGAGCAGGATGCATGAAGTGCGGAGCGTATAACTTGGGCGGACAAGAAGTAACGGTTGCTAACGGCAAAGCGACATTGGCTGACGGCAGGCTCGCCGGGAGCGTATTGAAGCTAAACGAAGCACTTGCAAATATACTTAAATTCACTGATATAACATTAAATGAAGCAATATACAGCGTAACAGCGGCCCCGGCACGTAAACTTGGAATAAAAAAGGGTGCCATAGAAATAGGTTATGATGCTGATATAGTTCTTTTTGATGAAAAATTAGATATCCTTTCGACTATAGTAGGCGGAGAAATCAAATATACAAAGGGGTAGAATGTTTGGATGGTTAAAAAATAAAAAAACAGCTATCTATGCACCGGTAGCAGGAGAGATTATAGATCTAAGCAGTGTGCCGGACGAAGTCTTTTCTGCCAAAATGGCCGGAGAAGGTATAGCTATAAAACCGTCTGAGGATATTTTCCGCTCACCGATAGATGGTGTGATTGCTAAGGTTTTTCCCACTAATCACGCATTTGTAGTCTCAAAAAATGGACTCGAAGTGATAGTCCATATAGGTGTGGATACTGTAACATTGAACGGAGAAGGCTTTAGCAGATTAGCCAATGAGGGAACAAGTGTCAAAGTGGGGGATCCAATTATTCAAGTGGATTTACCGCTAGTCTCTTCAAAAGCCAAGTCTATGGTAACACCTGTAGTTGTAAATAGTTCAAAAGTATCTATTTATCCGCAACATAGTGTATGCAGCGGAAATTTAATAATGGAGGTAAATTAATGCCAAATTCTTCAGACAACCTATATTCTTATATAGCATATGTAGCAATTTTGATAGTGGTTTTTTTGATACTCAAAAGTCCTAAAAAGAAATAGAGTTTTTTGATGGAATATGGGATTATATCTATCATAATACCATTGTTTACCATCGCTGCTGCTATAATTACCAAAGATGTTGTTATATCTCTTTTGGGCGGTGCTTTTTTTGGGCTTTTGGTTTTAAACAGCTATAGTGCCGCTGATGCTTTTGTTGCTCTTTTTGATGGAATCGTAGCTCTATTTGCAGAAGGCTGGATAGTCAAAACCATACTGTTTGTTGCGCTTGTAGGTTCTATCATGGAGATGCTCAATCGCAGTGGGTCAGTAGATGAGTTCGTTGAATTTTTATCGCAAAAAGCTCAGAAAATAGATTCGCCTGCCGGCGCCATGCTATTGGCATATATTATAGGTTTAGTCATATTTATTGAATCATCAATAACCGTAATGGTAGCTTCTATAGTGGCAAAACCATTGTGCGATAAAAATGGGGTAAGCAGAGAAAAGCTAGCTTATATTTGTGACTCTACGTCTGCTCCGGTGTGTACCATGATACCGCTTAACGGCTGGGGGGCATTACTGCTTGGATTGATCACTTCATCTATCGCTTCGGGAGTTATACAAGGTGATGCAATAAATATTTTGCTCCAAGCTATTCTTTTTAATTTTTATGCCATTTTCACTATAGTCATAGTATTTTTAGTTATTGTAAAAGATATAAATATCGGACCGATGAGGAAGGCTAAACCCAGAACATATACTCCGATATCAAGAGATTTGAAATCATCTTCAAAGCCATGGAGCATGATCTTTCCTTTAATTATCCTTGTCGGTGCAGTGTTTGTGGGATTGTATCTGACGGGCAATGGCGATATAATAAAAGGCAGCGGCTCGACTTCTGTATATTATGCTGTTATCTCCACTCTCATTTTTTTATATATTTATTTTGTACCGGCTAAACGGATGACCCATAAGGGTTATTTTGAAGCACTATACAAAGGTCTTAGCGATATGATACCTATAGCCGTAGTAGTAATATTGGCATTTTTGATAGGAAAAGTAATAGGCGAACTAGGTACTGCTGCTTATATGGCTTCTATGCTAGACGGAGCAATTTCTCCTGTTTTTGTTCCTGTATTGGTCTTTTTGTTGTCAAGTATCATGGCATTTGCGACCGGTACCAGCTGGGGAACATTTTCTGTGATGATGCCTATAGCTTTAGCGTTAGGCGGAGCTATGGATCTTCCATCGGCATTAATGGCGGCTACGGTTATATCGGGCGGAGTATTCGGCGATCATGCATCTCCGATATCGGATACTACTATAATTTCTTCTATGGCTGCGGGATGCGACAATATGGATCATGTCCGCACGCAGCTTCCGTATGTTCTTATATCTGCTCTTTTAGCTTCAATAGCATTTTTAATAGCCGGTTTTTTGCAATTAAATTAAAAAGCTAATGCAATTATTTGGCTTGCAATTGCAAGGATTTTTTAACCGATAATCTGTCATACATATCCAATATATTTATATAATCTTGATGAAACGCGGTATCGATAAGATAGCTATCACCTTTTATTACATCAAGCGCATGAAGAATATTTTTTTTGCCAAAAATGGCAAACAGCCCATCTTTGTGTTCATCAAAAGATAATTCTTGCTCTTCCAACATAAGCAATTCTTTAATTACTGCCATAGCATTATTTGCTTCAATGTCTAAAAGAGCAAAAGCACTTTCTTTGTCACCTAGAAGTAAATATATTTGAGCCTTAAATTGTGCCATAGTAAAATTATTTTGAAATATAACACCTATGTAGTTTTCTATGTCCAAAGATTCGTCGAGCGATTCTATATATTCAAGTATCTCTTTTGGGGCATATTCTGTAAAGTTTAAGATCAAGTCCCTAATCTGTTTGCCGGTATTTTTATTGTTATAAACAAGATCTTCAATGGGATAAATTTCTGAAAAACTAGGAACTATGATCTGACAACTGTAAAATCCAAGATAATCATATTCTCTTATATAAAGCTCTTTTTTTGCTTTGTCAAAAATATTTAAAAGATAATTTAATTCATCTTCCGTATTTTTACCATCATATTCCCATGAAGAATATTTAAAACTTTTTTTACTGCTTAAAAAGCCAAGGCCAAGCTTGCCGTTGGAATCTATGAAGTGTGATTCCAGATTAAAGTTGCTAGAGACGATGCTCATATCAAACGTAGGTGTTTCAAGGTTGTCAAAGTTGTCAATATCCCGGCCTTGCATAAGCTCCGTCATGGTCCGTTCTAAGGATACTTGCAAAATAGGATGCGATCCAAATGATACAAAAAGCGTGCCATTTTTTGGGTTGATAAGAGAAATGGCAGTTACGGGAAATTTTCCTCCAAGCGATGCATCAAGAACCTCTACTATAAATCCTTTATCTTTTAAGCTGTTTATGTCTTCATAAAGCTTATCGTATCTTTGTAATATCTCATCAGGATAAACAGGTAGAGCATAACCGTTTTTTATGATTTCAATCTTTGCATGACGCTCAACAATTTCACTCATGGCTTGCACCTGGGCTTCGCTTGGCGTATTTCCTGACGCTAAACCATTGCTTACATATAGGTTGTTGAGTATATTGATAGGTATGTAAACTTTTTGTTTTGTAGTGTAATTTACAAAAGGCAATGCTGCAATTTTGTCTTGATAGTCGCTATTATAATCTATAAGATCTTCATATTCAAGTTCATTATGAGGATCATAAATCGATAATAAAGTATCGTTTAGATAGCTGCCTCCAAATTCAAACGCCATCTCATCAGGATAGTGGCTCCGGCCTGGAAGATAAAAATCACTATAAAAATTATTGGTTTGCAGCCGTTCGATGTATTCTCCTAAAGCACTTGCCATTGATGCTTCTGAGCAAATACCTTTTCCATTGGAATAAATATGCTTGGGTGCTTCTGCAGAGGCCAGATTGACAGAATAGCAATGGTTCAAAGGATGTTTTTGCGTAGAAAATGTGATCTGGCATCCGATATCATTTAAGACATCTTTCATTTTTGCGATCGATTGTTCTAGCGGAGCGTTTTTGGATAAAAGATTCATATGTTCATATTCTTTGTGTAAATTTATAATATCGGAGTATAGCCAAAAATAGACGATTTATCATTTGAAATAAGTTGTGATATACTATTGACAATCAATTTCGGGAGCTTTATTTGGGACTTTTGCCTACTTATAATCATATCATAAATCCAAAGTTAAAAAATATTTATCTGAGCTTCAATGCCAATGGCGAGCTTGTCATCAAATCACCAAAAGTGCCTATAGAACGCATAGAAAAGCTCATCATATCAAAATCATCTTGGATAGAAAAAGCCAGACAGCGGATTATGCAAAAAAAAGGACAGATAAATTTCCAAGAAAACAAATCTATATATTATCTTGGAGATCCATATATGTTTGAGCACAATATAAATGATTCAAAAACAGTATTGGTATTTGACGGAGAATCATTCGTGTTGCATTATAGAGTTTATGATGAGGCTGTCTTTGGGCGTAAGATCGACCGGTTTTATTTAGAGAGAGCCAAAGAATTTGTGCCGCCTTTGGTAGATTTGTGGGCAAATAAAATGCAGTTAAACCCAACGGCTATTAAATTTCGAAAGACAAAAAGCCAATGGGGGAGCTGCAACAGTAAAAATGTACTTAGTTTTAATACCATGATGATGAAATTGCCCCAAAATATTATTGAATATATCATTGTCCATGAGCTTTGCCACATTGTCCATAAGCACCATAAAAAAAGTTTTTGGGAGATGGTAGGGAGATTTATGCCAAACTATAAACAAGCTAGAATGGAACTCAAATCTTATATATAGATTTTGAACTTTATATTTGATAAGAATCCAAAGTTAACTTTATCAAAAAAGCATTATAATTCCAAATCTTACCAATGGACAATTTAAATGCTAAAAAGCACGTTCAATACACTCGAACCGAAACTAGTTACCTTTCTTAAAAAACATACCTATAGTAAATCTGATTTTGTTAAAGATATGCTAGCAGGCTTATCTGTTGCCATTGTTGCACTCCCTTTGGCGATGGCTATAGCGATCGCTTCGAATTTGCCGCCTGAACGCGGACTTTTTACAGCTATTGTGGCCGGTTTTTTGATATCAGCACTTGGAGGCAGCAAGTTCCAGATAGGCGGGCCAACTGCCGCATTTATTGTAACTGTGGCAATGGTAGCCATGCATCATGGGTATCAAGGTTTGGTGCTTGCTACTATGATAGCCGGGATACTTTTGATCATCATGGCACTTGTTAAAGCAGGGGAGCTGATTAAATTCATACCTTATCCCGTAATTACAGGTTTTACATCAGGCATCGCTCTTTTGATACTATTTTCACAGCTCAAAGATTTTTTCGGGCTTCCTATCGAGAATATGCCCCCTGATTTTATAGACAAGCTGGTTTTGTATGTTCAAAACCTGGACCAAGCAAATCCGGTAGCAGTTGCAGTTGCTTTGATAAGCATCATTATTATATTTTTTATGAAGGTTAATTATCCTAGGATACCCGGGCCTATCATTGTTGTAGTTCTTTCTGCAATTGCAGTTTATTTGTTCGACTTTCCTATAGAGACGATAGAGAGCCGTTTTGGGGCAATCCCATCCATGCTTCCTAGCCCGTCTTTCCCGGATATATCGTTTGAAAAAATAAGAGCAGTTTTTCCTGATGCTATAACCATAGCCGTACTAGCAGGAATCGAATCATTACTCTCGGCTGTTGTAGCTGATGGTATGGCGGAAACAAAGCATAAGCCAAACACCGAGCTGTTCGCCCAAGGTGCAGCAAATATAGGATCAGCCATGTTCGGCGGATTGCCTGCAACCGGTGCTATCGCAAGAACTGCTACTAATGTCAAAGCAGGGGCTGTTTCTCCGATTTCAGGGATGCTGCATGCTGTTTGGCTATTAGTATTTATGCTGCTTTTAGCCCCTTTTATAGTCAAGGTTCCTCTTGCGGCTTTGAGCGGCATACTTATTGTTATTGCTTGGAATATGTCCGAAATCAAACATATTAAATCCATTTTAAAAGCCCCAAGAGCAGACAAAGTAGTGCTTTTTGTTACTTTCACGCTGACGGTTCTTGTGGATTTAAACTTTGCTATTCAAACAGGCATATCGCTTGCAGCCATACTTTTTATCAATTCCATGATGAAATCTACAAAGATCAGATCATATGATGAGGAAGAAGAGACCGATGATCCTGATTCTATTAATAAAAAAGTTGTGCCAGAGGGCGTAGAGGTTTACGAGATACAAGGGCCGCTGTTTTTTGGAATAGCAGAAAAATTAGTCGATGCTTTGACGAATATGGAAGTCACTCCAAAAGCTTTTATATTGAGGCTCAGACTTGTTCCCATGATAGATGCTGCCGGGCTTCATGCTATAGATACGGTTTGCGAAAGGCTCAAAAACAGGGGATCTACGCTCATACTTTCAGGTGTCAATAAAAATGTCAATAAGTATATTCATAAAACAGGGATACATACAAAGATAGGCGAAGAGAATATCTACGATCATATTGATAAAGCTTTGGCAAAGGCTGCAGAGATTGTGTCGGCCGAGCTACAGTGATGTATCAGTATGAATTTCCAAACTAGCCAAAGTACTGTTTCCAAAAGTTTCTCGTATAACTGCTTGGGCTTTTTCCCATGAGCTGTGAAGAGCGCACGGCGCAACTCCGCCGCACATGCCGATACCCAAAATACACTCATTTTCAGAATACGGCTCTTCTATAGCATCGAGAATATCTATGAGCCGTATCTCATCAGCATTCATTGCGAGTCTAATGCCGCCATGTCTGCCTTTTGCAGATTCTACCAAACCGGCTTTGACTAACGAAGTAACAATGGTGCCCAGATATTTATATGATATCTTTAGATGTTTAGCAATGTTTTTTATGATGAGAAATTTATTTTGATTGGATGCCAACACAATAAGTAGGCGAATGGCGTATTGTGTTGTTTGGTTTAATTTCATATATTTATCACTCCACAAACTTCTTAATTATATATTTTACTTATCAAACTATTCTAATCGGCTTAATTGTTGGCTCAGGTCAGCTAATGTCTTATTGGCAAACACTTCTATAATTATTTGCTTGGCATCTTCCAATGATTCGTGAAGGGGGCATTCGCTTCTATTGTTGCAAACACCTGTACCAAGGAGGCACTCGTTATCACAGCATGGCTCTTCCAAGGCATCCAATATCTGTATAATATTGATCTCATGCGGTTTTTGAGATAATTTTATACCGCCGTTTCTGCCTTTAGAGGATTTGATGAAATTTGCCTTAACAAGGACTGTAACAATAGCCGTGAGATATTTATATGGAATATCAAGCTCGTCTGCTATATCTTTTATAGCCAACAATTTATTTTGATTTGACGACAATACAACAAGGAGTCGAATCGCATATTGTGTTGTTTTGCTAAGTTTCATGGGCTACTCGTACAAAGATGCGTTTGAAAAGTTGCAATAATCTATATTGTTAACATTTACTATATACGCTATTGCAAGGCCTATGCCGACAATAGTGATGAGCATTAATAAAATCGAAAGTTTGCTATCGCCAAAAGATAAAAATTTATCTTTTACAGTATGGTTTTCAAAATCCGTATAATTTATCAATGAATGGTTTATACCCTCATTATCCATGACATCTGCGCATACTGCACTGCAGTCGCCACATGCTATGCATCTGATATCAAATCCATTTTTTATATCCAGTTTTGGTACGGGACATATTTTTACGCAGGCATTGCACGATATGCAGTCGTCTTTATCGTTAAAGTTGTAAAAACTCCTTTTGTTATTAACGGTGATAGAGTTGATCAGCTGATAAGGACATAGGTATGAACAAAAGAATTCTTTGAAAAACAGTGCTTCGGCAAAGAGATAAACAGCTGTAGTTAGCCAGACGATCAATACTATTTCATAACCGACAAAACCGTTGCCAAGCATATTGAAAAAAATATTATAAGGGATTAGATACAAAAAGAACGGTAATGAAGCAATCAGTACAAAAACAGCAAACAAAATATACGAAAGAAGCGTCTTGATAGTATGTCCGGCTATCTTTTCTCCTTGTTGTCTATTTTTTATTTTTGTGATCTTAAATATTTTTCCTTCTATAAAATCTGTTAATATAAATCTCATGAGGGTTTTGGGGCATATGTTGCCGCAAAAATATCTGGAGTATGTAAAGTTCAAAACTAATATTACCCCTATGGCAAAAAGTATAAAAATAGCTGTTAAATATCCGGTTGATACTTCATATGCATGAAATAAAAATTCAAATCGGTAATCATAAAAATTAAATAGCAGCAAATGATAATCCCCGAGTTCAATAAATGGGATTATGAGTGTGATCAGTGTCGCAATCGTTGCCATTTTAACCCTATGAGTTAATTGTTTGTCCAAGTGGCTCATTATTGTCTCCTATCCATTTTCCATAAATCAATTCTTTGCTCTATAGGCAAAGTCCCATTTGCTAAAAAGCCTTTTTGCAATCTGTCTATCAGTTTTAAAAATACATCTTTATTTGGTGTTTTAAAATATTTTTTAACCACTTGTTGTTTGTCATCAAGCACATAAATAACCGGAATGCTTTTGTCGACACCGTATTTCTTGGCTTCTTTAAGGCTCATTTTTTGAGTTTCAAATCTAAATCTAGTATCCTTTAAGAAGTTTTTTCTGTGCTTGCCGTCGTCAAGATCTATGCCAATGATCTTTAGTTTTGTCGGGTGATTTTTTTGTGCCGTATTTAGTATATCGGCACTCTTGGCACAAGCCGGGCACCATGGCGCATAGAAAAAAAGTATCGAATTTATTGCTTTGGTTTGACGCAATTTGTCTTGTATCTCATCTGCTTCCCCTGCAACAAAGAAAAACAGCATAATTGCCATTATTTTTTTCATATTAACTACCTTGATATAGTATTTTTTGTTATAAAAAATAGCCCCCTTATTTAAAGAGAGCCATCATACAAGACATTGTCTTGTATGCAAAAAATTATTTAAGGGATAGAACCCACTTAGCCAATATATCAGCTTCTTCAGGTGTTACACCCTGGATAGGCATAGGTACTTCCCCCCATTTGCCTTTACTTCCGTTTAGTATAGAAGGCGTGATCTGCTCAGCTGATGCGTATTTGCCGGCAACATCTTTAAATGCAGGCCCGACAAGTTTGGCATCAACCGCATGACATCCCATGCAACCTTTAGCTTGAGCCAATGTCTCAGGATTGCTCATATCTTGAGCAGGAGCATTTTTCATCTCTTCTTTATATTTTTTATATTCAGCAATAGATGCTTCCATATATGATTTTGTAGCTTCTGCTTGCAATTTGAGCGGTTCTTCGAATGAAACAACCCTGATGCCGTGTCTAGCCGTAGCCATCAAAAGTACAGAAGCTATCATCAATGCAGAAACAGTTAACACCTCTTTGGAGCTAAATTTATTTTTATTCCATCTCATCATTAGATAGAAGAAAAGAATAGTCAATAGCAATGATGCGACAAATGGTAAATAAATAAACACGCTATTTAATAACCCTTCCGCAATTCTTGGCGTAAACATAAAGAGCAACAGAGGCATGATAGCTACGTTTACCGGAGCTGAGAACATAAACCATTTTTTACCTTGATTTACAGCAAGCTCCCCGACTTCTTTTTCTCCATTGTTTTGCATTCTCATTCCATACCAGATCATAAAAATACCGGTAAAGGATAAAGCGGTTAAAAAGAAGTTTATCAGCCTAAACCCTGTCAGAGGTGTCAGCATTATTTCCCAGATATTGTTGATATAAGCAAAAGTTTCCGGTTGCAAATATAGATTTGACATTGACATAAACACGGGCGGCAAGGAATAAAAAGTTACAAGAGCAACCAACCCGATAGCTATGTGAAATCCTTTTGAATTTTCTAATTTATGCCAAGAAAATTTATATGCATACGAGAGCAAAAATCCAAAAATATTACCGTATATGATATGTAAAATATGCGGAGATACTTTCAATATGGCAGTATAGAAAAACCCGGTATATAAAACAGAAATAACCAATAGCGGCGCAACCCCCCATAATGCCCCCATATTTTCAGAGACGGTAGTAGGATTTGTCATAGCATAAGCCAATTTATCATATTTCTCATTTTTTGTAACTGCACCCATGATATTGTATATAACAGCAGCGGTCAATGAGCCAATAAGCACATATATGAATGATATATGCACCAAGAAAACAATGATGCCCAAAGCATCGTAAAATTCGATAGGTATTCCTAGCGTAGGAGTAACTAGCGGTATATCAAAAGGTAGTTTCCAATTCATTTTATGACCCCCTCTTTATTTAATGAATGCAGATATGCAGCTAATGCGTCTTTGTCGGCATCCGTACCTACAAATGGCGGCATATACGGCGTTCCTCCGCCAGGCAGATTGTTTAATCTGGCTCTTATAGCTTCTTGTGACCATCCTTTTGTTAGTTTTTTCAAGCCGTTTATACCATTGTCTGTATGACAGATTCTACATTCAATTTGAAATATAGAGTGTCCGACTTCAACGATGTTGCTCTTGTCGGCATTTAGAACTTTTTTGTCCTCATCAATAAATACGGCATGTTTTAAAATACCGACTTTGTTGAGGTACGGTACGTCAGTAGCCCTGATACCGTTTGAATACATATAGTTGTATATAATGTAAGGTTTGCGTATAAATTCTCTCACTCTCTCTTCATAGCCCCAAAACGCCAAAAATGCCAATACCATCATGCTTGCAGCCACATAAGGCATTCTTTTTGGTGCGAAATAAGCAATGATCGTAGTGATAAGAACCGTTGCACCTATACCTATGGTGATCATATACATAACATCGAACTTGTCTTCAAATGCCCTGGTCATCATAGCAGTAGGTATCATTGCCTTGGCAGCATCAGGGATGATGCTCAAATACCAATAACCCAAAACAGCAGATACAGGTACCATTATCAACATGATGCCGGCCAAGAATTTTATGACCCTCGGTTTTGCATCCATATCGTCAGGGTTTTTGGAAAACGTAGCGATGATCCAGGTCCACATAATAGCAAGCGCAGCAGCAAAAGCAATAGCAGAAGTGGTTCTAAACGCCAATGACGGTCCCCATGTAGGATTGAATAGTGCATTGTTATAATCAACCTTGCCCGGGAATACTTCAGGATCTACCCATGGTTGACCTGCAAAATTAGGAGTAAGCATGAATGCCAAAATAGCTGTAATGATCACCATTGTAAGCCAAGATGCTACTGCGTATGATACTCCAAACTTGATAGATCTAGCTCTTCCTTGTGGTGAATCAGCATGCTTTTTCCAAGTCATAAACCATACAAGAAGCAATATAACTTCAAAATTAAACACTATCCACTCTATAAACCATTTCCAGAAAAATACCCTGATAAGTCCGCCTATAGCATTGGGACTCAAAATATTGGCATGTATCCACATACCAATCCCGGTTAGTGCACCAATAGACGTAGTGATGATGAAAAACACCATCAATATCTTGTATGTCATATTGTATGCATTCATATCGTTTCTTTTGTTTGCCCAGATGGCAAGAGCAGCTAGAACTATAGAACCGCCGACGGCTCCACCATGAGAAACGAATACGTGAATAATGGCATTGATAGCCATCAACATCCGTTGCCCTATTACAGGCATTTCAAATATCGGAAAGTCAAACATCCTCTTCCTTTGTTATAAATAAATTTATTCACAAAGTAACATCTAAATACTATATATATATGGTATAATTAAATGTTGCTTTGCAACCTCAAAAGCTTATCTAGACTGGTCGTCAAACTTTGACTAGATGAGCATCCCCTAAGCCAATAGATTGTTTATTTTAGCGCTATATAAAGTTATTAACCCAAAAAAACATGTTACTATAGCGTTGCCGTGTTAATTGACTGTTAATTTAATTAGTAAAATCAAAATTAAATTTAAATTAAGAATTTAAGAAAATATAAATATTTCTTAAATAATTTAGATTTTAATTTGTTAAATCATCAGGCAAGCTTTTTAAAAATAATATCTTGCAAGTTTAGTTTATGTTATATGGTTATGCTATAATTGTTCTTGTGTGCGCACAAAATGACGACTTTTTTCGACAGCCACATGAAAATCTAAATACCGTTAAGTTTAAAAAATTATAAAAGTATTAATTTAATAAAATATTTTATAATTTAATATTTACTTAACAAACATGAAATAAAATTTGAGAGTGGGAATTTATTTCCTTTACAAAATTTAAGCTTCAAAGGAGGATTTTATGGAAATGTTAGGGCTTTATCCAGTCTTTTATGTTCCAAATTATGGTTCAGCATGGCTTATGGGACTGACAGGTACGATTCACATCCTTGCGTCTCATACATCTGTTGGTGCAGCTATGTTGTTTGCATTTTTGGCACACAAAGCATACAAAGAAGATAGACCGGATTTGTATGATTATATGAAAAGATATGGTATGTTTTTGCTTATTTTTTCTTATGTCATCGGTTCGATCACAGGACCCGGTATTTGGTATACGGCAACCGCGGCCAGTCCAAGAGGCATAAGTGCACTGATTCACAACTTTGTTTGGGTATGGGCAACCGAGTGGGTTTTCTTTATATACGAAGTTATCGGGGTGTTTGCTCTTGTTTATTTTATCAACAAAATAGACCGTAAAACGCATCTTAAACTTACATATACCTTTGCATTGGCATCAGTCGGTACGCTAGCGCTTATCATAGGTATTATCAGTTTTATGATGTGGCCCGGCACTGACGCATTCTACACTACAGGAAGCGCGAGTGATGCATTCTTTGGTATCAATACATTCCCACATATGTTCTTAAGATTAGGATTCATGGTAATGATGTCTGGAATAATTGGTATGATCATCTCTAGTGCCATGAGAAAAGAGAATGCCGCGTTATCAAAAGAGTTAACTCAAAAAATGGGAGTAGTAGGATTGCTTGGCGGTTTTGTAACAGTATTCTTCTTTATGTGGTATATGAGTACTTTGCCGGTAAATGCAAACTCAGTGCTTGCTATAACTATAAACTCGATTGTTCTAAATCGTATTATTCTTGCCATATTATTTTCTCTTTACTTTTTTATGGCTATATTCAAACCGCAATGGATTACTAGATCACTAGCAATAGTAATGCTGTTTGTCATTGGTATTTCGGGTGTATGGCCAGGCGAAAAACTCAGGGAGTCTATGCGTAAACCTTGGGTAGCAGGACAATATATCTATAGTAATAATATTATAGGCAGAGATGTCCCAGGAAAAGGCATCAAAAATGAAGTTCCTCTTCTTGCCGAAAAAGGATTATTGAAAGTTGACCCTTGGGTGCCTGAAAATCTTCGCACAATTACTCCCGAGAATAAACTTGAAGTTGGCAAGATGCTTGTAGTTAGAGCATGTTCAAACTGTCACTCTTTGGAAAAATATGGTGCTTATAGACCTATGATGGGGTTAGTTGGCAAAATAGCACAAGACGAAGCGGGTATTAAAAGCTACATTAAAAATGTAATAGGCACAGGGTCAAGTCCATATATGCCTAAAATTGCTCTTCCTGACGAAGAGTATGATGCGATGGCTGCATGGATTGCCACGCAAGCAAAATAAAGGAGTAAGAATATGGATGCAACTTTCATAAATTTAATGAGAGATCCTGCGGGTGTACCGTTTTTCCCGGTCGTTTTTCAAGGACTCTATATCTTGACATGGGCTCTTCATGCAGCCTTTGTTTTATTGGCAATTGGTGCTTTGGGACTTTCAGTGTATGGAAGCACCAAGCAAAAACATGATAATAATTGGAAAATTTTTAATCCGCATCTTATCATGACAGGTAAATTGAGCGTATCTCTATTGATCTTGCTAGGTATTGCGCCGCTATTGTTCACGCAGGTCATATATGATTCAGGATGGTATGTGGCCAATACACTTTCAGGTGCATGGGTATTTATATTTATCTATTCGCTTATTGCAGGCTATATGATGTTTTATTGGTATTCATATGCCAACAAAAAAAGCAACGGCAGTACACTGATCGGTCTTATCTCTTTTGCTATACTTGTATTTTGTGGTATCTTGATGCACAACTTTGCAGTTGAGTCGATCTCTCCTACAAAATGGACAGAGTGGTACGCACCGAATGGAGTGATCGATAATTCAGGATGGAACTTTCATATTGATATCATAAGACTAGCATTTATGGTAAGCCTTACTATTCCGGTGACTGGTATCTTTATGCAAAACTATAGCGACTTTTTGAGCACTAGAAAAGATTTTTCAGCCGAATATCTTACATTCGTAAAAAATCTTGGTACTAAATTGGCTGTTACGGGTTTGCTTATCAGCGCAGTATTGTTTGTAGTTTGGATGCTGCAAGCCGGCCTTCTTCTCCATCCGGTAGTATTGGCAACGATAGCTTCTGTTGTTGTATTGCTTCTTGCTGCCAAAGCTAATAAAAACAGCTATATAACTACTGCCATACTTGTGGTGGTCGCACTGTTTATATCCGGTGTTAGAGAGCTTATCAGATACAATATCATGTCAGGCCTTGGATATGATCTTTACGGCTATCCAATGAATCTTGAATGGGAAACTATCATTATGTTCTTGCTTACTTTTGTAATCCTTGGATTCACAGGCGTAGCGTTTATTCTTACCATGGCTTGGAAAGCCGGTAAAAGAGAAGGTGTTTTTGATGCTAGTAAAGATGTGGCAGTAACCAGACTTGGTAATGCTACGTTGGCATTGTTTATAACATGGACAATGGTTTACTTTGCATGGGGCATATTTGCTCTATTTAAAAATACTCTTTAGTATTTTATTTAACCTTTTGGTTGATATGTCCTCACAATTCACGTGAGGACATATTCTTATATATTCAAAATGCAAGGCTGATTAAAATTTATAATTAGCAAAAATTCTTAGATTTTTCATATCTTCGTTTTGATCATCGTCGATATCACTATATATTGCACTAAAACTTAGATTTTCACTATATTCATAACTAAGAGCATAGTCAATTTCGCTTGCATTAAGCAGTACCGATCTGTTTAGTTTTGCATAGTTTGCTTCAAAACTTAAGCCGTCAATTATTTCATAGCTAAGTCCGCCTTTTATAATATCGCCTTTTCCCTCAAGCTCGGCTACGGTATAGTGCTCCATGCTTGTAACAAATGGCCCCCCGCCGTATAGATTGTCAGCAACTCCATCGTCGAAGTTTTTATTGTAAGCAAAATTTAATCCCAAAGGAATGTTTTTTAATCCAAGTTCTGCAGCAACTCCAAAAGTGCTGGATTTTGTTCCATCATCATAATCTTGTAAAGCATATTGGAGAGTTGCGGTATATTCGAATGAATCTGTTTCGTTTTCATAAGCAACTTCAAGATAGCCCGCATTTACAAAATTATTTGCATTATACCCAAACGCTTTGAGAGCCATATTTTCTATTCCTGAATATTCAATTCCGGCAAGCTGCAAGCCGTCATTATCATTTATACGGTTAAATTTACTAGGATCATCACTATCAACACCGCTCCAGCTTCTAATATGGGCCAAGGTTAATGTAGTATCTTTAATATCTTTATTTGTCAAGACAACCGCTTCAAATCTGTTATCTATAAGCCCAAGCCCTTCATCTGTATCAACGAAAGGAAGATCAATAGCTTGTCTGCCGATCGTCAGTTCGCTATTTCCATAACTGCCTTTTATATACAACTCATCAATGATCCCGTAACCATCATTGCCAGCATCAAAAAAAAGTATGCCGTAAGGCTCTTTCCCTTCTCCAGTCGCAGCTGCAATTCTCGCACCAAAGACAATGTTGTTCCAGCTATTGCTTTCATATTTAATGGCCATAGATAGTCCAATTTCATCTGCTGAATCAATTGAATCATCGGTGTATTGGTAGCCGCCTCTCATCTCGCCTTCAAATTTGCCTTGATTTGACACATTATTTGCATTTGCCGTAATTGTTATAAAAGCCAGTAGCGACAACTTTAAAGTTGTATTTCTCATGTATATTATCCTCTTGTTTTTGTTTGAAGTGATGAATGATAACAGCCATTCGCTTTAATCATACTTAAAATGATTGTGATTATCAATTTAATATTTTTTTAAGTCATTAAACGCTAAAATTTTGATATTAATTATCAAAATAAAGGATTTGCTATGTCAGAATGTGATCTCAAAATAGAAATTAGACAAATGATCAAAAATAGTAATTGCAACGACGAAAAAGCTATAAGTTCTATAGTAAAGGCGCTTAAAATGAGGCATATGGATCTTGATGCCAAATTTGCCACAAACGTAACAACATGCATTATAAAGGAAGCAAAATGTGCAATGTAGAAGTACCGTTTGATTGCGTCAAAAAAGAGACAGCCGGTATTGTGTTGGGATTTGACAAATATAATGAATTTTTGGCAAATATCGATATATTTGACGATATTGTAGCCCAAAGAAAATTATTTTATGATTTTTTCAATAACCAAGTAGATATCTCTTTGCATTTTAGTCAAAAAGAAATTGATAAATGGTCTTGCGCATCTTTGTGTGATGTCTTTCATATGAAAATAATACAGCTATTGGGAATTAATTTTATACCGTTAAAATTTAACACACCAAGTCAAAACAGTTCCTTTAAGCCTTACATTGGGTCTTTGCAAAAGTTATTACATCGCCGTTTTTCTAGAAATATTGCGCCCATCTTGACTATTAGAGAAAATATTAAAGCAGGAAAGAAACTTGCTATTATGGTTGGCGGCTATAAACTTTATTTTTTATTGAATGCACAATATGCTTTTGAACAATTCATAGTAGAGCAATTAAGTAAAATCCATAATGATGAATATATTGTCCAAGATAGCAACTCTATAGATGTTATCCCAAATGACCACTCAAAGATTCGTATTTTTTCGCATTGGCAAATGCTTCATCCTGGCAAGCGCCACATAGATGAACATATAGCACAAGCAGTTGAATGTATCAAGGCAACTTCTTTTAGACAAATATATATCGTATATCCAAAAAGCAGAACATTTACTAAGCATATTGAGGTCAAAGTCTCAGAGCTGGATTCCTGTGGAGAATATCGGATCAAAATAGTTCCATACTCCCTAAGATCAATTTTAAGAAAAAGGAAAGATAGACATGTCAACTGCAATTTTTTACGGAAGTAGTACAGGAAATACCCAAAGTGCCGCAGAAGCGATCGCAAAAACACTGGACATCAAAGAGGTATTTGATATATCCAAAGACGGCATAGCTAGAATTGACGAATATGACAATGTCATACTAGGAACTTCCACCTGGGGCGAAGGCGATTTGCAAGATGATTGGGATAGCGAGTGGAGCGGGTTTGAGCAGTTGGATTTTAGCGGAAAAACAGTAGCCCTTTTTGGCCTAGGAGATCAAGAGTCATATAGTGACCATTACCTTGATGCGATGGGTATGATCTATGAGACAATCATAAAAAACGGAGCCAAAGTAATAGGTGAGTGGCCAAGTGACGGATATATGCATGATGAGTCAACTGCAGAGGTGGAGCCGGGTTTTTTTGTCGGTTTGGCGCTTGATGAAGATAATGAGAGTGATTTGACAGCTGCAAGGATCGATTCTTGGTGTTTGCAAATCAAAGATAAAATTATGCAGTAAAGGATTACAAATGTCAGTATTAGTTTTAGGTGGCGATAAGATAGATCCGATAAGATCTGTTCTGCATCAATTGGGTGTAGAATCTATCATTCATTGGACCGCAAGAAATCAAAAAAACGGATGTAAAAAAGATAAGCCGATCCCAACAGGAGTTGAGATAGTATTGATGTTAACCAATTTTCTCAATCATAATGCAATGAAATATTATCGTGCAGAAGCGAAATCAAAAGGGCTGCCGATCGTTTATAGCACTAGAAATGTTGATTGCGTTAAGAGTGAATTTACTAAAATACTAGGAGAGCTCGGACGAGATTCCAAAACATGTCAAGCATGCGAAGAATATAATAAGTGTTACACTAGGAGATAGGGCAGTGGAAGATTTTTTTATCATACCTACCCAAAAGCTTGATGGAGAATTACCTCTGAAGGGATATGAGTTTTTTGCATTGGAGTATTGCCAAGATACATTGGATATTCCACTGTATTATATAGAAGAGGCCGGTTTAAATGAAGACGGGTTGGAAATACAGCTAAAAAACCTTAATGCACCGATATCAAAAGATGATTGGTATGTCCAGCTTTTGCGCGTATCAAGTTATTCGAGAGCATCTTGATAGATGAATTTGAAGTATAAAGATCAGGCAAATGTCTGCCTGATCCTATAAAGAGAATTACAGAACAGTAACGTTTTCTGCTTGTGGGCCTTTTTGTCCTTCACCTACAGTGTAAGATACTTTTTGCCCTTCTTCTAGAGAAACGCGTCCATAGCCAGGATTGTTTATTTGGCGAAAATGTACGAATACATCTTTGCCGCCGTTATCTTGTTGGATAAATCCAAAACCTTTTTCGCTATTGAACCATTTAACTGTTCCATTTAAAACTTCTGCCATTTGTTGCCTTTTTTGTAGAAATACACCGTTTTAATGGTGGTCGAAAATATAAAATGGAGTAATCTCTAGGCATAACATATTGACAGGTCAATAACACTTAACCAAAGATGATACTCTAAATCATCTTTCTTGATATAAATATACCAAAATAATGTTAATTTGGCAAGAAAATTACATATTTTTATAAAATATTTTAAAATTTTTTTATATATCCATGGCAATACGGCATTTTGTTCTGTTTTGTATAATAATTTTGATGATACTCTTCAGCTTTATAAAAAGGTTTCACATCGTATATTTTTGTAACTACATCATAACCCTTATTTTTCAAAATGCCTATCAGATTATTTATAGTTTCCTTTTCTTTTTCATCGCTTGTAAATATAGCTGATTGATATTGCTCTCCGATATCAGGTCCTTGCCTATTGGCTTGAGTGGGATCGTGTATCTCAAAAAATGCTTTTGCTAATGTTTCATAGCTTATTTTGGATGGATCATATATGACTTTTACCACTTCAAGATGTCCACTGCTGCCGCTAGATACATCCGTGTATGTAGGGTTTTCTTTCTCTCCTCCCATATAACCTGAAATGACATCCTTTACTCCATCTAGTTTTTCCAAATAATATTCAACCCCCCAAAAACATCCTCCGGCAAAATAAGCCTCTTTTTCTTTTGGAGTATCTGCATCTTGTTTGTCAAAATTGAGCGAAAGAGAATTGACGCAATATCTTGTATTTTTAGGTGTCATTCCTTCCCCCCTAAATACATGCCCTAGATGTCCTCCGCATTTAGCGCACACTATTTCTGTGCGTTGTCCATCTTTATCCGGAATTTCACGCAGTGCTCCATCTATAGCATCATCAAAGCTTGGCCATCCGCTGTGAGATTCAAATTTTGATTTTGATGTAAAGAGCGGTGAGTCGCAAAGTTTGCATTTGTAAATACCGGTTTCTTTATTGTACGACAATGTACCGCTAAAGGGGCGCTCAGTACCTTTATTGATAAGTATGTGCTTCTCTTCAGGTGTCAATTTTTCTATAGCTTTATGCCAAGTATATTCATTGATAAATGTTGACATTATGATAACCCCCAATAGTATTTTAAATTTCATTTTAGATTATTAGTCAGGCTTTGCGGCATATTTCCCTGAGCCTAGCAAAACAATGCATATAGATCCAAATAGATAAAGCATTTGTGTCTCCACTGCCCATGCTCCAGTATTGGTCAGCATAAAGATATCATTCAAATGCACTAAATATATCGCTACTATCATATTGAAAGCCACTACTCCTGCAGCTAATCTGCTTTTAAATCCTATTATTATCAGCAATGGAGCTAAGACTTCACCTATATATACACCATAAGCTACCAGTCCGGGCAATCCATTTGCTATAACCATGCCTTTTATAAAATCTATGCCATGTGACAGTTTGGCTAACCCATGCAAAAACATCATCCCGCCTATCATTAGCCTCAATATTAATTTTGCAATATTCGACTGCATTTTGGATCCTTAAATAAAAAATAATTTATAATTAATTATACTACAAAAAAAAGAAAAGAAATATTTATCTATAATTTTTTTATTTTTTTAATTAGCTTAAAATATATTCACCGGCTTTTTGAGTATCTTTATATAAAAGGTATGTTAATATGTTGCAAAGTTTATCTAGAAGGTGCGCGATGAAAGCAGAAACAAAAAGAAGTAAAAAAAAAGAATCAATCATAAAAGCCGCGCTTACACTATTTTCTTTAAATGGATTTCATAAAACAACAATTCCTGATATCGCTCGAAGAATAGGTATGAGTACGGGGAATATTTATAATTATTTTGCATCAAAAGATATTTTGGCACAGGAAATTATCAAATATACATCGGAAGTATTGGGTACGGAAATACGAAAAATAAATCAACAAAAAACTCTCTCAACGCATGAAAAAATACATAAAATAGTTGAAGTTTATTTTACTATGGCAACTAAAAAACCGGAGATGATAGAGTATTTTTTGCGTGTATATCTTTCTCACAGAGAGGTATTTGTCGGCGAATGTGACAAGATGATCTGTGTAGCAGGATTTATAACTGAAATAATGATATTTTTTGCAGACGGTGTAGAGTGCGGAGATCTTAGAGATCAAGATTTTTTCTCTGCTTTTGGGTTATTCATGGGATATTTGGGCGGCATGGCGTTTTTAAATGGCGAGGCCATATTGCCACGTGCACTGGAAGACTATATAGATGATATTGCATACAATATATATAATGCGCTAAAGACATAAAAGATGGCAAGGTCAACTAAATTAAAAATATTATGGCTGCAATCCATTACATGCAATGGAAATACACACTCGTTTTTTTCTCACCCTAATTTTATGACGCTAATGCAAAAATTTGAAGTGATCTATCATCCTATTTTAGATAGTAAATATAGCCTTGATAATGTAATAAATAAAAAACTAACATGTGATATTCTGGTTCTTGAAGGAGCTTTTAGAGAAACTGGTATGCAAAAAGCAGATCGAGAGATTTATGAAATAGCAAAAAGCTATGCCAAAAAAGCAAAACATGTAATTACAGTTGGAAATTGTTCTACTTTTGGTGGGGTTTTTAGACTATATGACCCAGAATATATCGGTGGATTTTGTTTTAACGATGAAACTCCAAATGAAGCCTATAAATTGTTTAAAAGAAAACTTATATCTCTTCCCGGATGCCCAGCACATCCTAGGTGGATAGGAAATTTACTATCTATGATTTTGAGCCAAAGGCAAATATTATTAGATAATTTCCATAGACCCATTGAGGTTTATGGCTATAGCGCACATGCAGGATGTCCTAGAAATGAATATTTTGAATGGAAAGTAGATAGCAAAAACTATGGCCATAAAGAAGGATGTCTTTTTTATGAATATGGGTGTCAAGCACCATATACTCATGCAAATTGCAATAAAATTCTTTGGAATGAAGTAAGTTCGAAAACAAGGGTCGGTACACCGTGTTTTGGATGTACGGAGCCATATTTTCCAAAAAAAGATCTATGGCACACCAATACATTAATGGGCATACCAGCCACAATGCCGATGGGCGTACCTCGCAGAGCTTATTTAACTATTACGGGTATCGCAAAAAGTTTTTCGATAAAACGTCTTAACGAACCTATTATAAAGTACAAAAAATGAAAGTAAAATATCTTATAGAAAAAATAGAAGGCGAAGCAGAGCTTGAGTTTGATTTTAAAAATGGCTTAGTAGACAATGTCAATATATACTTTCCGTTTTATAGAGGAATAGAAGAGATATTAAAAAATAGAGATGCCATGGATGCCTTAGTAATTACACCTAGGGTTTGTGGAATTTGTAATCATGCTCATTTGATAGCCAGCGTAAGAGCTATAGAAAATGGACTAAATAAAGCGGGCATCAATATCGATCTTACTCAAAAAGCAATCTCTTTGCGTGAATTTACACTATCTTGTGAAATAGTTCAAAGTCATTTTAAATGGTTTTATTTGGTTGCATTGCCTCAATTATTGAATCTAGATAGAATGAAATGCCCTGATAATTATATTCTTAAAGCTTCATGGGCAAGTACAAATATAGTCAAAGCTTTGGCGATTTTTTCCGGACAATGGCCGCATGCTAGTTATGCAGTGCCGGGGGGAGTAAGTTGTGACCCCACATATGAAGATATTATACAAGCCGAATCGTTAGTTGATGAAGTGATTAGATTTGTAGAAAATGAGCTTATTGGAATGAATATTGATGAGTATCATAAAAGAAAAGAAATATCAAACATAAAAGGCGATATGGCAATCATGTTTGGTATGTTGGACAAACACAATATGAAAATAAAAGGCAAAAGTTATGATAGATTTGCGGTTTTCGGAGAGCATCCAATATTTCAAACCGGACAATATAATAAAAAATATAGCAACGATATCGACTTTTCACATATAGAAGAACATCCACAGCATAATTCAAAAGCAAAATCTGTTACTTATAAAGATATGTGTTATGAGGTTGGTCCACTAGCAAGGGCAATTATGACTAAAAATGATTTTATGTTGAATCTTCATGATAAATATAAAGATAGTGTTTTAACAAGAGTATATGCAAGGCTAGACGAAACCATAAAGCTTTTGGTGCATATCAAGAGTTTATTGGCAAATTTGAATGTCAAAGAATTGTCTTGTACGCTGGCTAATATGCCAAAAGCATTGGAAGCTGATGGAGTCGGCATGGTCGAAGCTGCTAGAGGTTCACTTATACATCAAAGCATCATAAAAGATGGAAAAATACAAAAATATAATATTATCACTCCAACCCAATGGAACCTTTCAAGCGGAACCCAAAAAGAAGCTGGGATTGCCGCACAAGCTATAAAAGGAAGTGTCAGTATCGAAGAAGCTACATTCATATTTCGTACTTTTGATGTATGTTCTGTTTGTACAACCCATTAGATAACCTATAATTATTATTAAAAATAGTAATTAATAAAAAATATTTTTTTATTTATTGCAACTTTTATATTTCATTAAGGTAAATTCTCTTACAATATGAATGATTATTCATTTACTAAAAAGGAGTGTGACATGGGCAAAGATACTATGGAATCGGTAAAAAAACTTTTTACTACGCAAAGTGCTAAAGTCGATACGAATAGGGGTGGGGAATATTATACCGATCTTTATGAAACCTGTAGAAAAAGACTTGATGAGCTAAAAGCATTACCGGTTGTTAATAATAAGTTAGATTTTCAGGAAACCATCATGGATGAAGGTTTGGACAGAAGAGACTTCCTTAAGTGGGCATCTGCAACAACCGCTATGTTAATGCTGCCGGCATCTTTTACACCGCTAGTAGCAGAAGCTGCCCAAGTAATGAACAGAATTCCGGTTGTGTGGATTGAGCTTTCTGATTGTGCTGGAAACTCAGAAGCATTACTTCGCAGTGACGGACCAAAGATTGATAAAATTGTGCTTGACATCATTTCATTGGAGTTTCATGAGACATTGCAAGCAGCAGCCGGACATCAAGCAGAAAAACAACTAGAAGAGGCTATCGAGCTTTTCAAAGGTAAATATTTATTGTTTGTAGAAGGCGCTGTGCCGTTAGGAATGGATGGGCAATATGGTACAATAGGAGCAAAAGCGGAAACTTTCAAAGATCATTTACTTCGTTTAGCCAATGGTGCTGCTGCGGTTATCGCAGTTGGGTCATGCGCTACTTATGGCGGTATTCCAGCTGCTGCACCAAATCCTACGCAGTCAGTAGGGGTTATGGATGTAGTTTCTGGCAAGCCAATTATAAATATTCCTGCATGTCCTGCAAACCCGTCAAATATGGTGGGTGTGGTGTTGCATTATGTTCTTACCGGGAAAATCCCTGAACTTGATTCATTACTTAGACCTAAATTCGCTTTCGGATATCGTATCCACGATAATTGTGAAAGAAGAGCTCACTTCGACGCGGGAGAATATGTTGAAGAGTGGGGTGATAACGGTGCTAAAAACAATTTTTGTCTTTACAAGATGGGATGTAAAGGCCCAATGACATTTAATAACTGTTCCATTGTTCGCTATAACGAAGCTGTCAACTGGCCGATTGGCGTAGGACGCGGATGCATCGGATGTAGTGAACCTGATTTTTGGGATAAATATGCATATGAGCGACCAATGGCAAACGCTAACATTAAAGCCCCTACCGGCGGTGTAGAAAAAACTGTTGATGAGTTTGGATTGGCATTACTCACGGCAGCAGGCATTGGTATTGGAATTCATGCGGTCGCAAGTGCAGTTGCAGGCAAAAAAAACAGTGAAAAGGATGCATAATGAGCAAAAAACATATTATCGTTGACCCAATTACGCGTATTGAGGGACATTTACGTATTGAGGCAGTAATTGATGAAAACAACACAATAGTAGATGCCTATAGCTCGTCTACTATGTTCCGCGGAATCGAGACTATTCTAAAAGGCAGAGATCCTAGAGATTGTGGTTTGATGACGATGCGTATTTGCGGCGTTTGTACAGGGACACATTATCAAAGAAGTATCGAGGCTGTCGAGGATGCTTTTAATATAAATATTCCTAAAAATGCAAGATTGGTACGCAACCTTATACAAGGTGCATTGTATGTTCATGACCACACGGTCCACTTTTATCATTTGCATGCTTTGGATTTTGTTGATATAGTTTCTGCTACTACTGCAAATCCGGAATTGGCGGTAAAAGAGGCAGAAAAGTGGGCCAGTGTTGCTGGCGTAGTTCCATATATAGCAGATGCTGCAAATTTCAAAGCTATCCAAGATCGTGTCATTAAATTTGTTAAAGAAGGAAGACTTGGAATTTTCGGTAACGGATATTGGGGCAATCCTCACTATAAATTAACTCCGGAACAAAATCTCATAGGTGTAGCACATTATCTTCAAGCTCTTGATCTGCAAAGAGATATGGCGAAAATGCATGCTATTTTCGGAGGCAAAAATCCACACCCGCAATCTATAGTTGTAGGCGGTGTTACTTGTGTGCAAGATATTCAAGACCCTGCACGTATCGGACTATACAAACAGCTTCTTGAAGAAGCAGCCCAATTTGTCAAAAGGGCATATCTTCCTGATGTTTATATGGCTGGAACTATGTATGCTGCAGAAGCAACTGACGCAAAAGCTACATATAAGGGTGCGGGCGGAACAGGCGGTGGACTTCTTAGCTATATGAGCTATGGCGACTTTAGATTGGATGATACCGGCTTTTACAAATCAAAACTTCTATTCCCTTCAGGAGTAGTACTAAATGGAGATATTACAAAAGCATATGAACTTGATCAGGATAAGATCGCCGAAGACGTTACCCACGCTTGGTATGAAGGTACAAAACCATTGCATCCTTACGAAGGAGAAACAATCCCTAAATATACAGGGTTTAAAAAAGGTGCCGATGGATATGCGTATCTAAAAACGGATGAGAAATACTCATGGATCAAGTCTCCTACATATGATGGTCAAAAAGTAGAAGTAGGTCCACTAGCTAGAATGGTGGTTGGCTATGTTAAAGGTGATGAGAGAATCAAAAAATATGTAGACAACTTCCTTAAACGAGGCAATTTGCCTATAACAGTATTATTTTCTACTATAGGTAGAACCGCTGCTCGTGCTATTGAAACTGAATTGATGTGTGATGTAATGATGGGATGGATAGACGAACTTGGCGTAAATGCATTGGGTGGGGATTTGTCAACATGGACAAAATTCGATTTTGATAAAGTAAGTGTAAATGCTAAAGGTATGGGACTTGCTGAAGCACCAAGAGGAGCATTAGGGCACTGGGTAAGTATAGAAGAAGGAAGGGTTAAAAATTATCAAGCTGTCGTACCTTCGACTTGGAATGCCGGTCCTAGAGATGCCAAAGGGCAGCTTGGCGCGTATGAAGCTAGTTTGATTGGCACAAAAGTTGCCAATCCAGATCAGCCACTAGAATTATTAAGAACCATACATAGTTTTGACCCGTGTATCGCATGCGCCGTACATGTTGTGGATACAAAAGGCAAAGAACTTGGAAGCTATAAAATAGATCCAACCTGTGTGTTTTAAGTGAGGTTTGCGATGAAACAAGAATCTTATAAAAAAGTGGAGAGAATGACCGTAGCAATGCGATCTATTCATTGGGCAAATGCTGCATTTATGGTAGTAGCTGTTATTACAGGGTTGTATATCGGCGAACCATATTATCAAACACTTATAGCAGAACCAGCCGTGCAAAAATATGTGATGGCTTGGAATCGATGGTGGCATTTTATTGCCGCCATTATATTTGATGTTACATCCATTGTTATAGCTTATCTTTATTTCTTTTCACGATTTGAGAAACCGTATAAAAAACTTATACCTAATGCTCATAATCTAAATGAATTTGGAGCGGTGTTTTTAAATCTTATTACGCTAAATCGTAAAAAATCGTTTGATTCATCACACAGTGATAGTTTCAATACGGTATATTTTACTATTTTCCATCTTCTTTTATTTTTTATGCTATTCACAGGTTTGCAATTATATGTGCATGGACTAGAATCTGGAATAAGCAGTATAGGAGCGTGGTGGCCATGGATATTGCATGTGGGGACTGATTGGACCATCCCAGTTACTGGCGGGAGTCTTATGGATGTAAGAATAGCACATCATATTACCATGTGGCTCATCATAGTTTGGGTCGCGTTTCATATCTATTATCAAATATGGCGCACTATTTTTTGGGAAGAGGGCGATTTGGCTATCGTTGTCGGCGGCAGTAAATTTGTAAAAGACAAGAAGTAAGCATTTGAAATCTATAGAAAATGATAAAGTGGCCCTTATTGGGGTTGGGAACATTATGTTTTACGATGAGGGAGTAGGACACTACCTCGTCGAATTTATAAAATCAAATTATGATCCGCATCCCAAATTGACATTGGTTGATGGAGGAGTGCTCGGATTTACTTTGATGACATATTTTCAAACATATCCAAAAGTTGTTTTGGTTAGTACCAGTTCTAAAAAAGATAGTGTCGGCTCTATCTTTATAGATGATGCCAACGAAGTCATGAGTCAAGGCGCTTCTCATAAAACCGCAAATGAAGCTGAGATAAATATGATGCTTGAAATTTGTGCTTTTGCTGATAAGATAGCAGATATTACTATGATTGGTATCATCCCAGATGATATCATAAGCGTAAACAATGGCATGAGCAATGCCATGTTCGCAGCATTTCCAGAGCTACTAGATATTACTCTTTCGTACCTTAGCAGTTGTGGAATTGACCTAAAGCCAAAAAAAGAGCAAATATCTATCATATCCGTTGTAGAAAAATGTGCTAATCCCACACAAGAATACCTGCAATAAGGTATAATAACTTACAAAATTTACAGGTGGTACAAATGTATTATATTGTTGTATTGCCTTTTTTGGCTACAAAAACATATATTACTACACTAATAAGGGCTATTGCCAGCAATGAAAATATGCCATGTGAAGTCATTCAAGAAAAAGATCAGATACTAATAGTTTTTGATACCTCTTCCGCTTTGATAGATGAATTTCTATTGACACTTGAAAAAAATCTTCCAGCATCAATATATCTAAGCAAAAGTAGCTATTATATGAGCGAAGCAAAGCCAAAAAGTGTATTGCAAAATTTTAGATCAAACATTCCTTTCAATATAGCTCCTTGCCCTTATTGCCAAAAAGAGATGTTCGATGTTTCTAGCAGATATTATTATTATCCATTTACAAGCTGTAATAATTGTGGTACTCAAACACCATTTATGGATGGATACCCATTTGTAAGAGCTAAAAGTTTTATGCGTTTTATAGTTCCATGTGCTGCATGTCAAAATGAACAAAAAACAAATATCATGAGAAAAGACTATCCTCTAGCTTCATGTGTAGAATGTGGTATAGCTTTGCGAATCAAAGATAATAAGAGTGAACGCATAGCCAATGACAAGGGAACCTATCGGAAGCTATTTGAGGTAAGCGCCAAAGCGATCAGTGAAGAAAAGCAGGTACTCGCAAAAACTGCAAATGGATATCGTCTTTTTGCAAATCCTTACTCGTCACTCAAATTAGAAAATCCTATTGTAATGATAACGAATTTTAATACCATAAATACACATTTTATGCTTATACAAGAAGAATTTAATGCTCTTTTATCTATAGAACGACCCTTGATCAGACTTGCAACTAAAAGCGATGAAGCAAAGAAATTATTTGGATCCAGCATTTGGGTAAAGTATCCAGACGACGGCATTAGTATGCTGTTGGCAAAAGAAGCTATGAATTTAGGATTGGATTATATAATTTACGCCGATTCTAATGCTCATAAAGAAGCAGAGCTTGTCATAGATTTTGACATACCTGTTTTGCCTCAAATTGATAGTAAACTTTTTATCAATCAAGATACAAAAAAAATTATATCTGGAGAGAGGTTGACATTTCCTGCTATAGATTTTACTGGGGATGATAGAATTATAGTAGCATATAACCTGGCCAGTGTAGTATTGGATGGAGTAAGAATCATAGATTCTATAGAAAAGTTCGATGTAGCCCAAACCTCAAAATTTTACCAATTAGAGGGTGATAAGTTTGAAAGCGGCCATTCAAATGTAAAATATTTTACACAATGGCAAACTAGTATGTTATCGGTTTTGGCAGAAAACGATAAGTTGTCAAGTAAGGCTCTCGGTATATATTTTGATGAAAAAGCATTGCATTTTTTATACTACAATGGAAAAGAAGTCATAAATGCTGTTCCGGCTAGAGAATTTGATTCTGATTTGCTGTTTGAGCGAATTTCAAATTTACGTGATGGTTCTGATAGGTTAGTTGGAAATTATCGTCTTCGTTTTCCTGGCAGGATAGAACAAATAGAAAATTCAACCACAAAAGTTGACGCATTTGGTATAGCCGCTATACTGATAGGCTTAGAGGATAAAAGTTTAAACGGTATCGCTACTGAGGCATTAAAATTTCTAGGCAAGGGCGGCATACAGATAGATACACATATTAAAGACAATAGATTTGACTATGACGCACTTTTGGCTAGCATTATGAGTTATCAGCTTGGAGGCGTAGAGTCCAGTTTGCTTTGCTATAGTATTTATGAATCTTTTGGAGATTATATAGGTGAAATTGTCAATCAATTGATAGAAAAAACTAAAACAAATGTTATAGCCTTATCCGGCGAAACTATAGCAAATCAGATTCTTTTTGGTAGAATAAAAAGAAATCTTAGCTCAAGAGAGTTGCTTACCAATAAAAAATATCCAATGGGCAAGGAGAATGCGCTCCATGGAGCACTATACCTATAAAATCAATATCTATGGTGTTGTACAGGGCGTTGGTTTTCGTCCGTTTGTTTATTCTTTAGCGACAAAACTTGGATTAAAAGGAACAGTTAGCAATGGCACAAGCGGAGTTGAAATATATATAAATGCCACGCAATTAGAATTTGAAGAATTTATAAAAATTGTCACCAACAATCCTCCCCCTTTAGCAAAAATTGACAATATTGACCATCTTAAAGTTGACAATCTAATTTTTGATGATTTTTCCATAATACCAAGCGATGGCAGTGGAGATAAAAGCGTGAAAATCCCGCCGGACATGTTTGTGTGTGATGATTGCAAAAAAGAGCTTTTTGACCCCGAGAATCGAAGATATAAATACGGATTTATAAATTGCACAAATTGCGGCGTGAGGTATTCTATCATTAAAAACCTCCCGTACGACCGACACAATACATCTATGAGTGAATTTGAAATGTGTGAAGCCTGTAAAAATGAATATAATGATCCGTCAAATAGAAGATATCATGCCCAGCCGATCGGTTGCTTTGACTGCGGGCCAAAATTGTCTTTTTATATTAATGACAAAAAGGTAGAATTTTCCCAAGATGAGTGCTTACAACATGCAGCAGATCAGATATTGAATGGCAAAATAGTAGCCGTTAAGGGCGTTGGAGGATATCATCTGGTATGTGATGCTACCAATGAACATGCTGTATCAGAACTAAGAAAAAGAAAGCGTCGTCCTTCAAAGCCTTTTGCAATAATGGCGTATGATATGGCTATGGTGCATTCCTTGGCTTGTGTATCCAAGATAGAAGAAAAATATTTAATTTCCAGCCAGAGACCGATTGTGCTGCTTAAATCCAAACCAAACACAGTTGCTCCATCGGTCGCACCAAATCTTTCTCAATTAGGTATTTTTTTGCCATATACCCCTGTACATTTATTGTTGCTTGAAATTCTCAAGCGGCCAATAGTAGCAACTAGTGCGAATTTAAGCGATGAACCGCTTTGTATTGATTTGAAATCTCTTAAAAAGCTTAATAGCATTTACGATACAGTACTTGATCATAATAGGGAAATAATAAACGGATGCGATGACAGTGTCATTAAAATTACAGCAGATCACGCATTGGTTTTGCGTCGCGCTAGAGGATATGCGCCTGCACATATTAAACTCCCCTTTAGCTTACCTTGTCCGGTTCTTGGGCTTGGTGCAAATCAAAAAAACACGGTTGCCATAGGTTTTGACAAAGATGTCATACTTTCTCCACACATAGGAGATTTGGACGGTATAGAGTCGGTTAAATATTTTGATTCCAATATCAGAACACTCAGAAGAGTTTACGACTTTGATCCGAAAATTGTAATACATGATAAACATCCATCGTATGAATCTACCAAATATGCCAAAGAAAATTTCACAAATACAAAAGCCGTCGGGCATCATTATGCCCATATACTTTCTGTTATGGCACAAAAAAATACAACTGCAAAAGTATTGGGAGTGGCATTTGACGGTACTGGATATGGAGATGACGGCACGCTTTGGGGCGGAGAATTTTTAGTGTGTGACTATGACGGTTTTGAGCGAGTCGCTTCACTTCAAAACTTTGTATTATTAGGCGGCGAAAAAGCTATCAGAGAACCTAGAAGAGTCGCACTTGCTTTGTTATTTGATATATACGGTAAAGATGCGATCAATCTAGATCATCCTGCCATCAAGTCTTTTAGTTCAACAGAGCTTGAAATACTTTACACCGCATGGACAAAAAAAATAAATTCACCACCAACATCATCTATGGGCAGGCTTTTTGATGCGGTAGCTTCTTTGTGCGGAGTGTCACAAGTTATTAGTTTTGAAGGGGAGAGTGGCATGCTTCTAGAGGAGCTTTTTGATCCGAATATTACAGATTCGTATACATTTGAAGTAAAAGAAAATAAGATAATATTTTTGCCGATGATAAAAGAAATTTTATTAGAAAAAGAGCCTATAGTCGCAGTATCCAGATTTTTTCATACGATCGTTAAAATGATAGAAGAGATATCCAAACTCTATCCTATGCCTTTAGTGCTTGGTGGCGGAGTTTTTCAAAACGGGGTGCTTTTGGAGTTATTATTTAAAAATTTTCCTGATCTGTTATTTGGCGAAGATATTCCGCCAAACGATGGAGGAATTGCATTAGGACAAGTCGCTTCCATGATGAAAACCCATTAGTTCATTCAAGATTTTTATTTGCTCATTTTTAGTGTAATTAAATAAAAATTCCGCTTCTTTAAGATAATAATAAAACTCATTATGTGATACACCCCTAAATTTTGATATAAAAGTTTCAAAAAAATCCCAAAAAGCGGTAATAGTATTGACAGATTTTTGTAACTTCGCAACTTTGTGATAGCGTAAAAATTTACCTACAAGCATTTTATCCATGATGTTGGCATACCTTGTTGGAGAGGGCATCATAATAGTATAGATTTTCTCTTTAAAACAAAGCGTAAGAAAATTTTCTATCTTAGATACTGTATCTTTATCGCCTCTTAAATTTTTTGGCAAATAAAAATATTCATCAAATTCATTAACCAAGTGCATATTTTGATTATAAATTACATCAGCATGTGCCGCAATTGCATGTCGTATCTTGAGATAATAATTTCTTGCGGTTATGTAGTGTACATTACACAACGCAGAAGCTTTTGTTGCAGTCATTTCTTGACAAAAACATTCTAGCAGCTTTTTTTCACGTTTTAGCCTAGCAGGGCTAAATTTGCGTTTGCATCGGCTACATTTACATAAACCATCGCTAAGTAAATATATGTGGTTATGTTGGCAATATATACATTTCATAATGCTAGTATATATATTAAGTCCTTAAAATATACAAGAATGTCTATTTTTAATATTGCTTTTTGGGTAAATTAATTACTATGGCTATGGAGAAAATACTTTATGCTTTAAACTGCAAAATAAGGATTATACATGCATATCCCAGACGGTTTTATTTCGCCTTCAACATCGATAGCTATGCTGGCTATAACAGCTCCACTTTGGTGGTATGGTTTCAAAAAAGTTAAACAAAATATTGATAGCGATGATAATGCATCTACATTCCTCTCTTCAATGGCTGCATTTGCATTTATGGTTATGATGATCAATATTCCAATTCCAGGAGGAACCAGCGGACACGCTGTAGGAATGGGGGCATTGGCTATATTGCTTGGGCCTTGGGCTGCATTTTTTTGTATCACTATTGCATTGTTCTTTCAAGCCGTGATATTCGGGGATGGCGGTGTTTTGGCCTTTGGCGCCAATTCGTTTGCTATGGGATTTATAGGTGCTTTTGGATCTTACTATTTTTATGAGACATTTAAAAACAAGTTGTCAAATACCCTAAATCTATTTCTTTCCGGATACACAGGCATGGTGCTAGCAAGTGTTGTTATAGCTGTTTTGCTCGGAATTCAACCTATGCTTTTTAGCGAAAGCGGCAAAGCCGTATATTTTCCTTTTGATCTGAGCGTGACAATACCTGCTATTGTAGGCTCGCACATATTGGTATTTGGGGCGATAGAGGGACTAGCAACAATAGGCGTAGTTCGTTTTTTGGCTCACGTAAAGGAGAAAATCTATGCCAACTAAATCATTAATAATATTTTTGCTTATAATGTTTGCATTGGTGCCGCTGGGGCTTATAAGTGAATATCCGGCATGGGGAGAATGGGGAATTGAAGAGTTTCAAACGATGGTAGGATATATTCCACAAGGAATGCAAAATGCTGGCATTGATGCTCCTATCCCTGATTATGAAATTCACAGTCTCTCACCTATATGGAGCACATTGATAAGTGCAGCTATTGGTATCGCGTTAAGTTTTTTATTTTTTACTAGCATTAAAAAAAGTAAAAAGTAAAAATTGATGAATATACGATTAAGCGTCTACGGTAAGAGCAAACTATTGTCTTTATTGCTTTTGTCATTATTGATATTATGCGGTATGCTTACAAATAAACTTTTGATAGGCCTGTTTGTCATAGGCGCTTTTATCATCTCTGTCGATCGTTTTCGAATATTTAAATTTGCACTATTGGCAGTATTTGTGTTTTCCGGAATGACAGCCATAGCAAATGGGATAATGATGTATTATCTTGACGGGCAAACAGATATTTCTCATTTGACAACTTTTGTTTGGCGTTCATTCGCTTTGAGCTATATAGCTTTGGCTTTTATAAATCGTTTTGGCATTATCGGCCTTTTTGGCGTGAATGCAAATACAAGGCTATTTTTAGTGCTCTTTTTATCAAAAAAAGAACTTTTTATGCATATGCTTGAAGAGAGTTATGAAAGCGCACAAAGCAAGGGATTAAACACTAGAGATATTGTCAGTACGCTTAAGCTTATCTCATCTTTGTCTGTAACGCTTTTTATCAAAGCCATTCATCTTTCAAAAGAAAATAGTTATGCGCTTAAATCGAGAGGCCATTATGATTTCATGTAAAAATATTACCTTCAGCAGAGGGGAGAATATTGTCTTGGATAACATTTCTTTTGATATTAAGCATGGAGAAAAAGTGGTTTTACTTGGTGTAAACGGAAGCGGCAAAAGCACACTGCTTAAACTGTTAAACGGCCTTATATTTCCACAGAGCGGTGAATATTTATTTGAAAATCAAAAGCTTAATAAAGCATTTTTAAAGAATAAAAAATCTTTTCGTGATTTTCGCAAAAAATGCTCTTTACTGTTTCAAAATGTAGATGCGATGCTTTTTTGCGAAAGTGTACAAAAAGAGCTCCTCTTTTCTCTAGAATTATTAGATATTCCTACTGATGAAAAATTTTTAACACACATCATTGATGTTTTGGACATTGCCAATAAACTTGATTCATTCCCGTTCTTACTGAGCGGAGGAGAAAAACAACGCATAGCTCTTGCATCTGTTTTGCTTGTTAATCCATCCGTGCTTTTGCTTGATGAGCCTACCAGCTCGCTTGATAGTTCTGTAAGCGGTAATTTCATTGATTATATTCATGATATACAAAATACCGTTATCACTTCTACCCATTCTTTGTCTTTGGCTGAAGAGCTTGGCTCAAGAGCGATAGTTCTTCAAAACGGCAAAATAATATATGATGGGCCGACCATGGAATTTACACAAAATCATGAATTGCTTCACAAGGCAGGATTTTTGCATACTCATCATACGCGCAAGGGGAGTATTTGGCATAGTCATTAAAGAAATTTTTGAAAAATTTAATTAAATTCAGTAAAACAAACAAAGGAGAAAAATATGTGTACAGATTGCGGATGCAGTATTAGAGGCAAAAAAGACAAACATCATCACGAACACCATCATGGTCATAATCATGAACATAACCATGGCTCGCATGAGCATCAAAAGGCTCACAGCCATATTCATAATAACCCACATTTAAATGACCCAAAAACCATCACTGTAATTCAAAAGATATTGGATAAAAATGACCATGAAGCGATGCACAATCGCTCTCATCTTGATAATTACGGCGTACTCGGCATTAATCTCATGAGCAGTCCGGGAAGCGGTAAGACCACTCTTTTAGAGCATTTAAAAGATGTGTGCGAATTTAATTACGGCGTCATAGAAGGCGACTTGGAAACCAATAGGGATGCCGAGAGGCTGAAAGCAAAAAACATACCGGCCATGCAAATACAAACAGGCTCGGCATGCCACTTGGATGCTTTTATGGTGCATAAAGGATTGCATGATCTGCCGCTGGATGATATAGATGTTTGTTTTGTGGAAAATGTAGGCAACCTGGTATGTCCTGCTAGCTACGATGTGGGGACCCATCTAAATGTCGTACTTGTATCTATCCCAGAAGGCGAGGATAAGATAGCAAAATATCCCGTGATGTTTAGAAAAGCAGATCTGATCATATTTACCAAACTAGATCTATTGCCTTATTTTGATTATGACATAGAAAAAGAAAAAGCAGTAGCAAGATCGTTAAAACCAAATGTTGATATTTTGGAGCTTAGCATACAAGACAAAGATTCTCTGCGTCAATTTGCGCAGTGGATTGAATTTAAAAGAAAGATGAGGGGATAAAATGTGTTTATCAATTCCTAGCAAAGTAGTAAAAATCGATGAAGAAAATCAAATGTGTACAGTTGATACCATGGGGATATTCAGAGATGCAAGTCTGGCAATGATGGCTGAAGGAGACGTAAAAATAGGTGACTTTGTACTTATACATATAGGTTTTGTCATGAACAAAATAAGCGTCGAAGAAGCCGAAGCATCACTGGAAACATACAGGGAAATTATTGCGCTTATGGACGAAGATGAAATGAGAAGAGCAATAGAGGAGGATGATAAGTGTCAATAGAACTCAAAAACCTTTATGATGATTTCAGAGATGCCAAAACTATAAAAGCATATGCCAAACAAATCGCAATCGATGCCAAAAAACTAGGCCGCCCTATTGGAATAATGGAGGTTTGCGGAGGCCACACCCACACTATTATGAAATACGGGTTGCCGCAACTTATGCCTGCAAATGTACATTTCATTCATGGGCCAGGATGTCCTGTTTGCATTATGCCAAAAGAGAGGGTAGATCACGCATATACTCTTGCCATGCAGCCGGATGTTATCCTTGTAACTCTTGGAGATATGATAAGAGTGCCTGGAAGTCATGGCAGCTTGCAAGATGCCAGAGCCAAGGGTGCAGATGTGAGATTTGTCTATTCGCCTATCGATGTTTTAAAAATTGCGAGAGAAAATCCTGACAAAAAAGTTATATTTTTTGCCATAGGATTTGAGACCACGACACCAATGACTGCGGCTTTATTGGAAAGCGTTATTAAAAATGATATAAAAAATGTACTATTTTACATCAACCATGTAACAGTCCCTGAGGTAATGACAACTCTTATGATAGACGGAGAAAACCGTCCGGTAGAAAACAAAATCGACGCATTCTTGGGGCCTAGCCATGTGAGCGTTATTGCCGGCAGCCAGATATATGAGCCGTTCGCTTCTGTATATAAAAGGCCTGTTGTGGTTTCCGGATTTGAGCCTGTTGACGTGATGCAAAGCATTCATATGATCTTAAAACAACTCATTGAGGGCAGAAGCGAGGTAGAAGTCCAATATGCTAGAGCTGTCGAAAAAGGCGGAAACAAAAAAGCCCAAGAGCTCACAAATAAATATTTCGAAAAAGCACCTCTGTTTTCATGGAGAGGACTTGGCAAGGTGCCAAAAAGCTCATGGCAGCTTAAAGATGAATTTTCTGCATATGATGCCCAAAAAATATACGACTCTATATTGTCTAAGGAGGAGTGTCAAGATCATAAACTTTGTCGTTGCGGAGATATATTAAAAGGGTTGGCAACGCCGCCTGATTGTACAATATTCGGCACTTTGTGCAAACCAAGCAATCCAGTAGGAAGTTGTATGGTAAGCAGTGAAGGTGCTTGTTCTGCATACTACAAATACGGGAATATAAAATGAAAATAAAAAATATAAGTTTGGCACATGGAAATGGCGGGAGCGAAAGCAAAGAATTGGTCGAAGGACTTTTTTATAGTGTTTTTAGCAACAAGATCTTGAACAAGAGCGAAGACGCCGCTTTGATAGAAAATGGCAAATTAGCATTTACCACAGATAGCTTCACGGTAAATCCGCTTAGTTTTGCCGGCGGAGATATAGGTAAATTGGCTATTTGCGGCACATGCAATGATCTAGCAGTGATGGGAGCAAAGCCCAAATATCTTTCTATAGCATTCATGATAGAAGAAGGCTTTAGTTTTGATGAGCTTAAATCTATTATAAAAAGTATGCATGACGAACTTGAAAAAAACGATGCCATTATAGTTTGCGGCGACACAAAGGTGGTACCAAAAGGGAATGTAGATAAGCTGTTTATCAATACAACAGGCATAGGCGAGATTTATTATAGCGGTATAAGTGCGAGTAATCTCAAAGAAGGAATGTCAATTTTGATCAGCCGAGATATAGGCGCTCATGGGGCGGTTGTGTTTGCAGCCAGAGAAGGCATGGAATTATCTACGGAGCTTAAAAGTGATTGCGCATCATTGTATCCGCAAGTCAAATCCATAGTTGACGGCGGTGTAAATATAGTCGCGATGCGTGATGCCACCAGAGGTGGTATTGCCGCCGTGCTTAACGAATGGGCGAATGCTTCTGGAATAACGATAGAGATTGATGAGTCAAAGATAAGCATTTCACAAGAAGTACAAGGGATATGCGAGCTTCTTGGGTTTGAAGCAACCGCGCTTGCAAACGAAGGAACTTTTGTCTTGGCCGTGCCGTCAGAAGATGCTCAAAAAGCTTTAGCCATACTTCGTCAAACCCATGAAAGTTCTGCTATAATCGGTTCGGTTAACAGTACATACAAAGGCAAAGTAGTGCTAAAAAGCAGCTGGGGGACTCAAAGATTTTTGGACTTGCCGACAGGCGAACTATTGCCTCGTATTTGCTAGGAGTAAAGATGCATGAATATAGTATAGTACAAGCACTTCTAACTCAATGCGAAGATATAGCCGCCAAAAACGATGCAAATGCGGTAAACTCGATCGAGATTAAAATAGGTGTTATGAGCGGAGTGGAATCTCATTTGCTTAAAACAGCATTTGACACATTCAAAGAAGGAACCGTTTGCGGCAGATCGCAGCTTATTATTCACGAACAACCGCTTAAAATACTATGTAACGAATGCGGTTTTGAGAGCGAGGTACCTGTTTATAAATGTTCAAAGTGCGAAAGTTTAAATGTAAAAGTAGTTGACGGCGAAGATATGTATCTAATGAGATTAGAAATGGAGTAAAAAATGGATGAGCATTGGGAAATATACATGAAGGTCATAGATGGCATGATAGCCTCTGTACAATGCAATGTGGGTTTAGTTAGAGAGGAAGATGTTAAGGTTATGTTTCCTACTGTTGGATTTATCAAAGTGATGCTTAAAACCCCTAAAGAAAACGGATTATTGCATGATGCAGAGCAAACAGAGATATTTTATCTTGAAGACAAATTAGAGTCATCTCTTATAAAATTTCGTCTTGGTAAATATGTTGGTCGAATAATATCACAAGGGAGTGTGACTTTTATTTTTTATCTTCAGTTTACATATAACTGGGAAGATTTTTTATCTTATGCATTGGAAGAATTTGAAAGCTATGAAATCATTCATGGTTTTCAATCCGATAATGAATGGAATTACTATCATCGTTTATTGTATCCTACAATTTATGAATGGCAAATTATACACAACCATAAAGTGTGCGATATGCTTCAAACAAACAAAGACGATCTCAAGATCCCAAGAATGATAGAGCATAGCTTCTATGCAATAAAGAATGCTAATTCGGTCCTGCTTAAACAGGAACTTATCAAAGATGGATTTACTTTGCATGAAGAATCAAAAAATTCAGAAAATAAGATAATATTTTATCGCAAAGATATTCCGTTTTATTATGATATTGACGAATTGACTTTGGATTTGATTAAGCTCGGAGAAAAATACGGGTTTGTTTATGACGGATGGGAAACCAGTGTTGTTAAATCATGATGTTATGATGGAAAATTTACCTTTTGTATGATATCGGATAATGTTACTTGATTTTTAAGCGCAGACGCACTATACCCCAATGTTGATAAATGATGCAAAATAGTATGGATATATTTATCGAAATGAGTTTCTAGCTCTGTACTAAGAGCAATATCAAATGATACCAAATAAGGCACTATTCCTATAACTGTTGCCTGAGGCGTAGGTTTTCCTTGAAGCTCAAGCATATCAAAACATTGCAATATTCCTATCTCATGAGCTCCTCCGCCGTTAAGTCCATATCCGCTTAATTCAGAAGCTGGAATAACGTATATACTGCCTGCCTCATCATTTATCTCTATAGCATCTAAAATGATCATATGTTCAGTTTCGCTTAGCAGATTTAGAAGCCCCATTCCTTCGACTCCACCATTTATACATTTAATAGCAGGAGTGAAAGTGTAATTTTGTTCTAAATACGATATGGCATAGACACCTATACCATCATCTAATTGCAAGACATTACCTACTCCTACTATAGTGAGTTTGTTTTTTGATGCATCGTACATAAAAATCCAATTTAAATTTTATTGTTGTTACAAATAGTATATCTTAAGTTATTAAAAAATAGCTCAACGGGTACTATTTAGTATATTTTTAATACAATTGAGAAATCATTTTAAAAAGAGGGAAAAATGAATGATCTGATGGGGAAAATGCTTCGCAGGAAAGAGTATCACGCAAATGAAAGTAAATTCGAAAAAAAACTTGGTGCACTAGCTCTAGTGATGCTCGGCGTTGGAGGGACTATAGGTTCTGGTATTTTTGTTCTTACCGGAACTACAGCAGCAACTGTAGCAGGACCCGCTATAGTATTATCATTCATTTTTGCAGCTATTGCGGTTGGAATGTCCGCGCTGGTATATGCAGAGCTTGGCTCGAATATCCCGATTTCCGGCGGTGCATATAGCTATACATACACTTCAATTGGTGAATTTGCTGCATGGATAGTAGGGTGGAACCTTATTTTGGAGTATGGTTTAATAGTGCCGGCAGTTTCGACAGGATGGGCTGGATATTTTAGAGGATTTATAGAAAATACTTTTGGGTTTAGTTTCCCGGTTGCAATTACGGGTTCTTTTAATTTGGCAAAAGGCACCGTTGTAGATCTATTTGCTCTGCTTATGACAGCGGCAATTTTTATGCTGCTTACACTTGGTATCAAAAAAAGTGCAAATACAAATACTGTGATCGTTTCTATTAAATTGGCAGTGCTTGCACTTTTTATATTTGTAGGCATTAAATATGTGGATTTCAATAATCTTAGCAATTTCACACCATTTGGCTGGAGTGGTGTTTGGGCTGCAACTTCCCTTATGGTTTTTGCTTATCTTGGGTTTGATGCCCTAGCAACAGTAGCAGAAGAGACCAAAGATGTTCAAAAAAACCTTCCGATCGGATTGATAGGCTCGCTCGCTTTGAGCACGGCATTGTATTTGGTTGTCAGCTTTGTACTGGTGTCCATTGTTCCTTATCATAAACTAGATGTGCCCGATGCCTTAGCTTCAGCCATGTATCAATTGGGTGAACCTTTCATAGGCAGTATTATAGCCATAGGTGCAATTATCACTCTTACCTCAGTTCTTATAGTGATGGGTATCGGGCTTACCAGGGTTGTCTATGCCTTATCTAGAGATGGACTGCTTCCCCATGGCTTGGCAACCCTTCATCCAAAGACCAATACCCCGTATAAGGTTACTATTATCACAGGAGTGATCGCAACCTTTGTTGCAGGATTTGTGCCATTTAAGGTATTGGCAGAACTTATCAATATAGGAACCCTTTTTGCCTACTTCATGATAGGAGTTGCTGTTATTGTCATCCGTAAAAAAAATAATAATCAATTGAATAAAGGATTTAAAATACCATACGGGAAAGTACTTTTGCCATTAAATCTTATTTTATTAGGCATTGTCATGCTGGGTTTTTCTGCCGAAACTTGGTTTAGATTTGTACTATGGAGCTTGATCGGTGCTCTAATATATTTCTATTACGGCATGAAAAATAGTGTGTTAAATAAAGAGGAAAATCAATGATAACAACAATGCGTCAAGTCCTTGCTCTTCCTGTGGTTGTAATCGCTATGGGATATTTTGTAGATATTTATGATCTGATTTTATTTGGTGTTGTCAGAGTACAAAGCCTTACAGAACTTGGGCTCGATAAAGACGGAGTTATGTATTGGGGGTCCATCATACTTAATATGCAAATGATAGGCATGCTTCTTGGAGGAATACTATGGGGCATACTCGGAGACAAAAGAGGACGTATGTCCGTGCTTTTTGCTTCTATAATACTCTATTCTGTTGCCAATACTCTTAATGCATTTGTTACTAGCGTAGAGCAATACACCATTCTTCGCCTAATTGCCGGTATTGGTTTGGCCGGAGAACTCGGAGCTGGAGTTACGCTTGTTGCCGAGATATTGCCTAAGCATCTTCGAGGATACGGGGTTATGGCAATAGCCGCATTTGGTGTACTTGGAGTAGTGGCAGCCAATATCGTAGCCACTCATTTTGATTGGAGAAATGCTTATATATTTGGCGGAGTGTTAGGATTCGCATTATTGTTTTTACGATTTAAAGTACGCGAGTCGGATATGTTTACGCACCATGTCAGCGATGACGTTAAAAGAGGAGATTTTTTTTCATTATTTCGCCGTAAAGCTCTATTTACTAAATATCTTAAAGCCATCATTATAGGTGTGCCTCTTTGGTATGTGGTAGGTGTATTAGTTATGTTTTCACCCGAATTTGCCGTTGAATTGGCAATAGATGGCAAGGTGAGTGCAGGGGAGGCTTTGATGTATTGTTATATCGGGCTTTCTGTGGGGGATCTGGCTAGCGGGATTTTATCTCAAAAACTTAAAAGTCGCAAAAAAGCTTATTTTGTATTTTTGATCATCTCTGCGCTTACTGTAGTATATTATTATACTTTGCATGGGGCTAGTGTAACACAATTTTATATAGCAGTGTTTTTGCTTGGTTTTTTTTGCGGATATTGGGCATTGTTTATTACTATGGCAGCCGAGCAATTCGGCACCAATATCCGTGCTACGGTAGCAACAACCGTTCCAAACTTTGTTAGAGGTTCTGTTGTGCCGGTGACATCAAGTTTTATGTTGCTAAAAGGCAGCTTGGGAGTTTTGGGTGCCGGAGCAGTAGTAGGTATAGTTGTGTTTGCTTTAGGATTTGTTATGTTGTATCTTACCCGCGAGACATTCCATGAGGATTTGGATTATATAGAGGCGTAAAAAAGAAGGTTAGATTAATGATATATCATAACTAAACATAAAATGCTTTTAAAGCATTTTTTGCTATACTTTTAATTCTAAAATTTATGTGATCGCGTAGCTCAGTTGGTAGAGCACTACCTTGACATGGTAGGGGTCGTTGGTTCGAGTCCAATCGGGATCACCATCTACAATTATTTCTTATTTAATCCGCTTATTACTACTTTTCGATATAATAATGCCATTTTCAAGACATTTATAAGGTTTTTCAGATGGACAAAACAGTTATTGGCTATATAGATTCCAATGGAGCATTGTTTGATACTCAAAGTATCACTTCTAATGCAGGGCTAAAAGAGATATATTATGATAATTCTCCTGAAGGCTTGGAGATCATTCGTCACTCTACGGCACACTTAATGGCGCAGGCTATTTTAGAGCTTTACGGAAACGTACAGTTTTTTGTAGGCCCTGTTGTAGATGAAGGGTTTTATTATGATTTTAGAGTAGAGCAAAAAATAGGCGAAGAAGACCTTAAAACCATAGAACAAAAGATGAAAGAGCTTATCAAGAAAAAAGCTCCGATCGAGAAATACACTATCACTAAAAATGACGCATTGGATAAGTTCGCACACGATGATCTTAAACTTGCCGTTTTGTCTCGTATCGCTGATGACGAAGTTTCTATTTATAAGCAAGGCAATTTTGAAGATCTATGCCGCGGACCGCATGTGCCAACGACAGGTCTCTTGCATAATTTCAAACTTACTCGTGTTGCCGGGGCTTATCTGGGCGGAGATGAAAAAGCAGAAATGCTAACACGCATTTACGGCATAGCATTTGCTAACAAAGAATCTCTAAAAGCTCACCTTGATATGATTGAAGAGGCTAAAAAAAGAGATCACCGTAAACTTGGAAGCGAGCTTGAGCTTTTTATGTTCAACGAAGAAGCTGGAGCAGGACTTCCGTTTTGGCTGCCAAAGGGTGCACGCCTTCGAGCAAAACTTGAAGCTATTTTGCATAAAGCACATCGCCAAAGAGGTTATGAGCCGGTGCGCGGGCCTGAAATTCTTAAAGCCGATATGTGGAGAATATCAGGGCATTATGCTTGCTACGGCGAAAATATGTACCTAACCGAAATAGATGAGCAAGAGTATGGTATTAAGCCGATGAACTGTATAGGCCATATACAGATATTTAAACAAGCAGGCAAAAGTTATCGCGATTTGCCGCTTAAATATTATGAATATGGAGTAGTGCATCGCCATGAAAAATCAGGTGTGCTTCATGGGCTTTTGCGTGTACGAGAATTTACCCAAGATGACGCGCATATATTTTGTACACCAGAGCAAATCAAACCGGTAGTTCTTGAGGTCGTAGAATTTGTAGACAGCGTTATGAAAAAATTTGGATTTAATTATTCTATGGAGATATCAACCAAGCCTGAAAAAGCCATAGGGGATGATGCGGTTTGGGAAATTGCCACTCAAGCACTCAAAGATGCAATGGATGAAAATAACCTTCCTTATGGTATAGATGAAGGCGGCGGAGCATTTTACGGCCCAAAAATTGATGTCAAGATCACTGACGCGCTTGGCAGAAAATGGCAATGCGGCACAATCCAAGTCGATTTTAACTTGCCAGAGAGATTCGGTGTAGAGTACGTAGCAGAAGATAACTCCAGAAAGCAGCCTGTTATGATACACCGGGCTATTTTGGGATCATTTGAGAGATTTATAGCTATCCTTACAGAGCATTTTGCAGGAGAGTTCCCGTTATTTATAGCTCCTACACAAGTGATCTTTGTACCGATAAGCGAACCTCACGTAGAATATGCAAAAGCGTTGCAAAAAGCTTGTATGGACATAGATATCGATAGTGAGATATATGATAAAAATGATAGTCTCAACAAAAGAATCAGGAATGCCGAAAAACAAAGAGTGCCTTATGTGGTTATTATTGGTGACGAAGAGGTGGCAAATAGAAGCGTTGCTATCAGAGATAGAAGAGCAAAAGAACAATATAATCTAACTCAAGAGGAATTTATGATACAATTAAGCAAACAACTTCAAGAAGGAAAGATTTGAGCAAGCAGTTTAATACAAAAACTAAAGGCAAGAAAGATGAAACGCTCATAAATGATGAGATTACAGCAAAAGAGTTAAGAGTTATCAGCGAAGACGGCGAACAATTCGGTATTATCGCTAGAGATGCAGCCCTCAAAACAGCTGAGGCTAAAGGGTTGGATTTGGTGCTTATCTCTCCAGACGCAAATCCGCCGGTAGCCAAGATCATGGACTATGGCAAGCATCGATACGAAGTAGAAAAGCGTAAAAAAGAAGCCAAGAAAAATCAAAAAATAATTGAGATCAAAGAGATTAAGTTTTCATGCAAAATTGCAGACAATGATGTCAATTATAAAGTCAAACATGCTAGAGAATTCTTAGAAAAAGGTAAGCATGTTAAGCTCAGAGTATTTCTTAGAGGCCGCGAAATGGCAAACCCTGAATGGGGGGCTGAAGTACTTAAAAAAGTATGGCCAATGCTTGCAGATGTGGCAACCATAGAAAAAGACATTCAGCAAGAGGGAAGATATATGAGCATGTATATCGTCCCTATCAAAAAATAAAAGCTTCAAATTTTCTCTTCTTTGCTCCGCATCATAATGCGGAGTTTTTTGAAATATTTACATATTATTTGTTTTTTTCCTAGGTTTATCTAATTTTCAATCTTATATGGTATAATTATGTCCCATTTTCTATGAGAAAAATTTTAAAAGGAAGACATATGCCTAAAATGAAAAGTGTCAAAGGCGCTGTCAAACGCTTTAAAGTCAAAAAAAGCGGTGCTATCAAACGCGGAACAGCGTTTAGAAGCCATATTTTGACTAAAGTTGATGGCAAACACCACAGACAAATGAATAGCTCAAAGTATGTTAATGCTACTGATGCTAAAAAAATCAAAGAGATGATCGCTTAATACGCTCATATTCTAGCTTGCGAGAAATCGCCAAATGTCCCCCATCACATAATGGGGCAAGTTCAAGCATAAATGATAGCTTGACACCTCACAATATAAGGTAAAGGAACACCATGAGAGTAAAAACAGGCGTAGTAAGACGCAGAAGACACAAAAAATTATTAAAATTGGCTAGAGGCTTTTATAGCGCTAGAAGAAAACATTTTAGAAAAGCAAAAGAACAGCTTGAGAGATCATTGGTATATGCATATCGTGACAGAAGACGTAAAAAAAGAGACTTTAGAAGACTTTGGATCGTTCGTATAAACGCAGCTGCAAGACTAAATGATATGAGTTATTCAAGATTTATGCATGGCTTAAAACTTGCAAATATCGAACTAGATAGAAAAATCTTGGCAGATATGGCTATGAATGCCCCTGAAAGCTTTGCTGCAGTAGCAAAAACTTCAAAAGAAGCACTCGCTAAATAAACCTAAATAGTGGCTTAATGCCACTATTTTTCTCCTATTTTAATCCACTAATCTTATAACTTTGTTAACAATCTATTAATTTTAATCAGCTAGAATTTCAAAATCACAAATTTTTAAAAGGGGGATTTGAATGAAGAAAAGTATATTATTTGCCGCATCGTTGATGTTCACATCTACCGTTTTTGCTAATGCAGAAATTTATAAGATAAAAAGAGGTGATACTCTTACTGCTATTGCACATAAGTATCATTTAAAAAGTTCTGATCTTAGAAGAGCCAATAATATAGCTTTAGGGGAAAAGCTTAGTATCGGCAGAAAGATCACAATACCTGAACAACACAATTCTAGACAAGGATTGATTAATAATGCAACATTAAATGCAAGTACAGCTTTAACAAAAAGCGACAGTTTTATATCTGAAAGCTTGCAGGCGGCTGCACTTCCGTTTAATGCACAAAAAAAGCTAGGACATAGATATGTATGGGGAGCAACTGGTCCAAATACATTTGACTGTTCCGGATTAACCACATATCTTTTAAAATCGCAAGGCATAACTTTGCCTAGAAGAGCGATCGAACAATTTCAAAAAGGTATTAAGATTGCAAGAGCAGAGCTACAAAAAGGGGATTTGATCTTTTTTGATACCTCAAGACGAAAAAATAAAATCGTTAATCATGTAGGTATATACATAGGAGATAATAAATTTATCCATGCAAGTTCTGCAAAACATAAAGTTGTTATTACAAGCCTTTCACATCCGTTTTATAGTGCAAGATTTATGGGCGCTAGACGCTATTCATAAATCACACTTTTTGATAAATAGGCTAGCTCCTAGAGGCTAGAAGCGGAATTATTTCTTATTCCGCTTCTAGTACAGCACCATTGCTCGCATTTGTTACAAGTGCACGGTACTGTTTGAGCCATCTGCTTGTGAGTGGTTTAACGATAGGCTTGAAATTATCTCTTCTTTCTGCTATCACTTCAAAACTTAGTTTTGCTTCAAGTATATAATTATCAACATCTATAAATATCTCATCACCGTCTTCAAGCAGTCCTATCAGGCCGCCTTCTGCAGCTTCCGGGCTCACGTGTCCTATGCTGGCTCCCCTGGTAGCACCACTAAATCTGCCGTCTGTTATGAGTGCTACTTTATCGCCAAGCCCCATGCCCATGATAAGGCTTGTAGGCGCTAGCATCTCTTGCATACCAGGCCCGCCTTTAGGGCCTTCGTATCTGATGACAACAACATTACCGGCTTTTACCTTACCCCCGATAATTCCTTTGATAGCATCTTCTTGTGAGTTAAAACATACTGCGGTTCCTGTAAACACACGGCTGCCGATAATGCCTGCAGTTTTAATAACTGCACCTTGTTCAGCAAGGTTTCCATAAAGGATGGCTAGCCCGCCAACTTGGCTATAAGGGTTTTGGACTGTATGAATTATGTTGGTATCCAATATTGGACTGTTTTTGATTCTATCTTTAATATTCTCACCGGTTATTGTCAAATTGTCAAACAAGATATCTTCGCCTCGTTTGCTCATTTCATGCATAACCGCACTTACTCCCCCAGCTGTATCTATGTCTTGCATGTGTACAGTTGTGAGACTCGGGCTTATTTTTGCTATATGGCTTACTCTTTTTGAAATAGCATTAATATTTTCAAGTTTAAAATCAACATTTGCTTCTTTTGCAATAGCAAGCATATGAAGAACAGTATTGCTGCTCCCGCCCATTGCCATATCTACGGCAAATGCATTGTGGACGGCTTTTTCATTGAGAATATTTTGGATTTTAAACTTTTCTTGTTCTTCTTGTTCCATAAGTGCAATTTCACAAATACGTCTGGCAGCTTTTCTGTACAATTCTTCCCTTTCTTTTGTAAGAGCTAAAATAGTACCGTTGCCTACAAGGGCAATACCCATAGCTTCCATGAGGGTATTCATAGAATTGGCAGTAAACATACCGCTACAGCTCCCGCCGCTTGGGCATGCATTGCACTCAATATCTTTGAGTTCGTCTGCATCTATCTCGCCGGCTTCAAATTTGCCGACAGCTTCAAATGCAGTAGCAAGGTCAATTGGCGTGCCGTCTTTTTTGTATCCTTTTGCCATAGGGCCGCCGCTTACAAATACTGTCGGTACATTTACCCTTAAAGCACCCATTATCATCCCCGGAACGATTTTGTCACAGTTTGGAATGGCTATCATAGCATCAAGTTTGTGCGCATTCATTACTGTTTCTATAGAGTTTGCAATGATCTCGCGGCTAGGAAGAGAGTAGAGCATGCCATCGTGCCCCATAGCTATACCGTCGTCAACACCTATGGTATTAAACTCAAAAGCTACGCACCCGGCTTTTTTTATCTCATCTTTTACAATGTCGCTTACTTTGTCCAAAAAGAAGTGGCCGGGAATGATTTCTATAAATGAGTTTGCAACACCAATGAAAGGTTTGTTAAAATCTTCCTCTTTAACTCCGGTAGCTCGCAATAAACTTCTATGTGGTGCGCGGATAGCACCAGTTTTTATCTCATTACTTCTCACTCTTTATTCCTCTATTTTTTATTTTGATTATATCATTTTTAGACCCAATAATTAGACTCTATACCGCTAAAGTAAAAAATTTATAATATTTTTTGTTTTTACTCTTTACATTCATATATTTTTTGGCTATAATTCTATCCCATTTATGGCGTGATGCGGGCGTAGCTCAGGGGTAGAGCATAACCTTGCCAAGGTTAGGGTCGAGGGTTCGAATCCCTTCGCCCGCTCCATAAAATGAAAAAACCGATTATTGATAAAATCTATAAATATGGATGTTGTCATTGCCCGGATGGTGGAATGGTAGACACAGGGGACTTAAAATCCCCCGGCTATTGCAGCCGTGCTGGTTCAAGTCCAGTTCCGGGCACCACTAAATATGTGGTGCCATCGCCAAGCGGTAAGGCCGCAGCCTGCAAAGCTGCTATCCCCGGTTCAAATCCGGGTGGCACCTCCATATTTTAATCACATCGGGAGATGGTAGAGCGGTTGAATACACCGGTCTTGAAAACCGGCGAAGGTAACACTTCCGGGGGTTCGAATCCCCCTCTCCCGGCCACTACATTTTACACTACTTCTCAGAAATTGCACTTATTGTTAGAATTGGCATAAGCAATTTCAATTTTTTCAAAATTATCATACTATGTATCTCTAAAAACATGAATTATTTTAATTAAAAAATAAATAATTTATAATAATTTAACACAAACTTAATATATTAAATATATAATCTTTATTAAGATTATTATTGGTTCTATTGCAAAGGGTTGGTTGTTGAGAGTTGGTTGGTTGTCGGCATTATTGCTATTTGGATCCATTGAAGCGCTTGCACTGACTTTGGCAGAACAACACCAAATAGTAGACGAGCAAAAAGCCAAGGAGAGAGCCAAGGCCATCCAAGATGCTCAACCGGCAGCTCCCACGGTAAATCTCCAAGAAACAAATATCACTACTCCTAAAAAACTCACAATTACTAAAAATGAAATCCCTTGTTTTGAGATAAAAAGCGTAGAGCTTACAGGCGAAGATGCCGTTGTCTTTAAATCAAGCATGTCATGTGCACTAAAAAGTATCGGATTTAAACCAGGAGAATGTATCGGCACAAACAGTATCAATGCCATACTTAGTACAGTAGGCAATGAGATCATACGTAATGGATATGTCACCACCAGAGTTGTTGCAAATCCTCAAGACCTCAAGAGCGGCAAGCTCGAGCTTACCGCAATACCGGGAAGAATTAACGATATCAGATTCGAACAAACTCCAACTGTAGATACAAATGTGGAGAGAGCAAATAGTTTCAA
>Ga0302250_1000238_pt1 | contig 65593 bp, 70 predicted proteins | sample AAG_RA_Asp_MG_FD_193536 | JGI IMG/M metagenome (GOLD analysis project Ga0302250, IMG submission 193536) | Enriched activated sludge microbial communities from anaerobic digester in WTTP, New Holstein, Wisconsin, United States - AAG_RA_Asp | ecosystem: Engineered > Bioreactor > Anaerobic >...
GAAATAATTTTGTTGATCATGGAAGTAAAATTAGGTTAAATGGGGCTGGTAACGTATTTTAGCTTCATTTTACCCCCATTCAGCTTAAAATTATAGTCATTTTTGTCAAAGTATTGGCTTAATTTGCAAAAAAGAAATGGATTGGTTAAAGCAATTGATACAAACAACAAAAACCGAGCAGTAGAAATAAATAACAACTATAAAATGATCGATGAGATTACATTCAAATCAACAGTTGATACTTATTTAATAGCTTATGCCGAAGCTAATAATTTGGGGATTTTTACGCGCGAAGGCAATAGAAAATCACAAAATGAATTATATAAAATTCCCGATGTGTGCGATTTGTTAAAAATCAAGCACATCAAAAAACCTAAAATTTTTCTACATGAAATCGGTTTTAATTGAAAACAAAAAATACCGTGAGTGCGGTATGCTTTAGTGGCGCCTGGCTGCATGTTTGGAAAACTATTACACTAAGGGGACAATAAAAAGATATTTACCGGAAGATTTGTCGGATCTTCTTCGCTAATCAATAATTAAACAATATGTTATCTTTATTCGTAAATTTTTTAAAAAAGCGAAGCGATAAAGAGGCCAGAGAGATTATTTTAAAAGAGTTTCTCAACCCAAAAAACCAGAAAAAAGCCATTAAAGAGGCGGCGAGGAAGTCGGCGGAAGACCAAAACGCCATTTTGGCGAAGTATCGCCAACTGATGAAACAATCGTAATTCGCAAGAAACCCGTCCAAAGGCGGGTTTTTTGATTGTCAAAATTAATTTATATAAAAATCATACCCACGAATTGATCTATCTCTTATGAAATTTCGTGAGCGTGTTTATTATAATTCCCGTCACTGGTCCGATTATGTAGCACGAAAACGATAAACATTAATTAATTTGACATTTAATGTTGACAAATTTGACATACTTGCTACGATTTTATTATCAACCAACAAAATTATGGCCAATGCTTATTTTGAGTTTGTTAAGCAGAGTCGTGTTTCGCGCGAAATATCCCAAGCTGAAATGGCGCAGAAATTGGGGATTTCGCGGGCTTCGTATATCGCGATCGAGCAGGGGAAGCGCGATCTTTCACTTGAAGAGGCGCAAAAACTTGCGGATATTTTTGGAATACCGCTGGAAAATTTAAAACAGGGAATGGAACAGAATTACGAAAAATATAAACAGATGCTCTTGGCGTATTTGCGCCATGGCGCAAACTCGAAAGGATCGGTTACCAAAACCAAGCTCGCCAAACTGCTTTATCTTGCCGATTTTGGATGGTTTTACGACAAACTGGAAAGTATGAGCGGCATGCCGTATCGCAAGATCACATACGGCCCGGTACCTGATATGTATTTTCGCGCGCTTGACGAATTGGAAGAAAATGGCCAAATTGCCGTTGATCGAACCGCGGACGGGCATATTTTGATCTCGGAAAACCAGACAAACGCAAAAAATAACCTTGGCCAAATCAGCAACGCCGAAATGAACCTAATAAAAAAGATTTCCGCGAAGTGGAGGGATAAAAAAACGGCCGAGATCGTTAATTTCACGCATAACCAGCTTCCCTATAAAATTTGCGGGGAAAACGAAATTATTCCCTACGGGTTAATCACGCAGGAAGACCCCGAATATGTTTATTAAGTATGCGGTGGCAATAGAAAAATTCGCGCAACGGCATTACATTAAAAAATTTGCCAAAAAATATGGCCGGGCATGGGAAATTACTCTGGAAGCTTTAATTTGCGAATTTCAGAATTTTGATATTTTATTTGAAAAAAGTATTGCCGAGACGATTATGGATTCCGGCGATATTAAAATTTGCAAAACTGAATTCAGAATTGCCGGCACCAATCAATCGCGGCATGGTTCGGGTAATCGCTGTATTGTCATGCTCAATAGAAGCAAGAATGTGATAAATGTGCTTTTGGTTTACGGTAAGGGCGATATCGGCGGTGGGAAGGAAACCGCTGCCTGGAAAAATATTATTCGTGAAAATTATCCCGAGTGCCGAAATTTATTACGGAATTAGGCATGGTTTGAATCATATTTGCGCGCATATTTAAATTTAAAAACCCGCTATTGCGGGGTTTTTTCCAGTTCGTCTTGGAGGGTTTGGGAGATTTCAGCCAGGCCGCCGTCCAGGATTTTTTCAATGCCGTGCCAGCTTTTTTTGATGCGGTGGTCGGTGACGCGATCTTGAGGAATGTTATAGGTGCGGATTTTCTCGGATCTATCGGCGTTGCCGATCTGTTCCCGGCGCGCGCCGCCGAACGCCGACTCTTCGTCCTGCCGCTTTTTCTCTTGCAGGCGATATTCCAAAAGCGCCATCGCGTTTTCGCGATTTTGGAGTTGGTTGCGCTCAGTCTGGGAAAATACCGATAAACCTGTGGGAAGATGGGTGATGCGCACCGCCGATTCGCGTTTGTTGACGAATTGCCCGCCGGGACCCGAAGAACGGCAAAAATCAACGCGGATTTCATCGGAACGGATGGAGATGTCGTTTTTTTTAGGCTTGGGCAGAACGGCTACGGTGGCGGTGGAAGTGTGTATCCGCCCGCTTTTTTCGGTTTCCGGGATTCTTTGAACGCGGTGCACGCCGCCTTCGTGGCGCATTGCCGGCCAGACGCCGTGGCCTTTTAATTCAAAAATAATTTCCTTGTAGCCGCCAATCTCGGTCTGGTTCTGGTCCAGATTTTTTTGCTTCCAGCCTTGTTCCTGGGCAAAACGGGAATACATCCGATAAAGATCGGCCGCGAACAGCGCCGATTCCTGGCCGCCCGCGCCGGCACGGATTTCCACCACGATCGCTCCCGGACCGGCGGACTTGCTCTCGTCTTTGAGCAGATCCCGCAACTCGTTTTCAAGATCAGTCTTCCGGACTTTCATTTGCTCGGTTTCCACTTCCGCCAATGACACCAGTTCGGGGTCCTCCTCGGCGGCGACGATCAAGCGGTTTTCTTCAATTTTGTTGGTAATTTCCTTAATCTCAGTCTCTTTTTCAATGATTTTTTCCAGCTGGATTTTTCTTTTGTTGAGTTCTTCAAATTTTTCCCAATCCGAAATCAGCCCGGGGTCGCCCAGGGAAACAAGCAGTCGGTCATATTCTTCCTGATGCGAAAGAGCCTGCGGCATTTTTATTTATTCGCCGGAGCGCCCGGTTTTAGCCGGGCGCTCCTTGGCGGGAATCAAACTTTGTTTGCTTTTTTACCGGTTTTCAGCGCGTCCCTTTTGGCAACTTTTTTCAAAAACCTGTCAACGCGGCCCATCGCGCCGATCAACCGGGCTTTTCCGGTGTAAAACGGATGGCAGGCGGCGCAAGTTTCGGTTTCAAGATATTCTTTTGAGGAACCGATTTGATAGGTTCGGCCACAAGAACACTTTATTTGCGCGTTTGGATAATATTTGGGATGAATGTCTTTTTTCATAGTTTCGCTTTTTATGACACCGCCATCATATAATAATTCGGAGGAATTTGCAAGAACCGCGAATTTATGATATAAAATAACTTGTTCGGATGCTTCTCTTTTGCGGATAACGCCGGCGTGCAACGGCGCAAAATTGATCGCGGACGGCAAATATCATAATCATACTAATTTTACAGTAACACATATGGCGGTTAAATTATCAGTTGAAGAAATGACCGAAGCCGGATTGCAGTTCGGCCATAAAAAATCCAAGATCCATCCCAAGGCAAAGGGGTTTTTACTCGGCGTGAGGAACACGATTTTTATCATTGATCTGGAAAAAACCAAGGAAAAATTTGCCGCGGCGCTGGATTTCGCGCGGAATTTGGCGGCTGAAGGCAAAACAATCCTTTTGGTGGGCACCAAGCCGCAAGTGAAAAAAATGATCAAGGAAACGGCGGCGGCGTGTGAAATGCCCTATGTCAGCGAACGCTGGCTGGGGGGCACTTTCACCAATTTCAAGATTATCAAAAAGCGGATTGACCATTATAAGGATCTGGAGAAAAAAACGCTTGCCGGAGAATTTGAAAAATACACCAAAAAGGAACAGGCGATGATCCAAAAAGAGATCAAAGTCCTGGAAAAGAAACTGGGCGGCATCAAGGCAATGGAAAGAATTCCCGAGGCGATCTTCGTGGCGGATATGGAAGGGGATCAGCTGGCGGTCAAGGAAGCCAAGCGGAACGGCGTGAAGGTGATTGGCATTTCCGATGTGAATATCAATCCGAATGTTGCCGACTATCCCATTATCGCCAACGATGACTCCGTGTCTTCGGTGAGGTTTGTTCTGGAAAGAATCAAGGAGGCGATTTTGGAAGGCAAAGAAACATTTGCGGCGTCCGTTTCTGCCAGTGCTTCGGAAAAAAAATAAAAATTGAAATATGGTTGACATTGAACTTATCAAACAATTAAGGGAAGAAACCGGCATTTCCATCGGCGAGTGCAAAAAAGCGCTGGAAGAGGGTAAGACCGTGGAAAAGGCCAAGGAGATTCTCAAGGAATGGGGCAAAGAGATGGCGGCTAAAAAAGAAGATCGCCAAACGGGTCAGGGCAAAGTTGCGACCTATGTCCACGCGAATGGCAAGGTCGGGGTTTTGGTTGAATTGCGCTGTGAGACGGATTTTGTGGCCAATTCCGCGGATTTTGAGAATTTGTCCCACGAGCTTTGCCTGCAAATCGCGGCGATGGGCGGCGAGGTGGAAAATATTCCGGAGCAACCGTGGATCAAAGATTCGTCAAAAAATATCAAAGATCTCATCAGCGAAACCGTTGCCAAGGTCGGTGAAAACATCGTTTTGCGAAAAGCCGCGCGCTTTCAAATTTAGCCCGCTTTCCGAAATATGATTGAAATTATCGCTTCCGTTGTGTTTATCGGCGGAATTGCCGGCGCGGGAAGCATTATTGCTCGGAGAATGCCGCAAGCCGTCAAGACTCTGGAGGCCGATCGCGCCGTCTTTCCGGTCGGTGTTTTCGCCGGGATTAAAAATTGGATTGTGGACAGAATTAAGCGGCGATCTTCAATGAAAGATTTTTCCTGGATTGATTTTTCGCAAAAACAGCTGTTGAAAATCCGCGTGGCGGTGCTGAAGATTGACAACAAGATCAATGAGATTGCCGGAAAATTGCGCCAGCGCGCTGAAAAGAAACGGCAGGAAGAACGGATTGCTGGCGACGATTATTGGCAGGATCTGAAGAGTGTGGTTAAAGCGGGCCAATCTTCAATTGCGAAAAAGGCAAGACCTTCGGCGGCAATCGGCGGAGGAGAAACGCAAAGCGGGCCGGAAATAAAACGGGTGGCAATGCCGGAAACGAAAGATTGCCATCCGCAGAAACCGAAAAAACGGGCGGCAAAAAGAAAAAAATAACAAACTTCTTTTTGCGGCAAGCGGCAAGCGGCGGAATCCGTGTTTTTTCATCAACTCATTGCCACTCTGTGCCGACGTAGCTCAGTGGCAGAGCAACTGTTTTGTAAACAGTAGGTCGGGGGTTCAAATCCCTTCGTCGGCTCATTTGTCGCGCTTGACGCGCAGTTTCCGGTAACTGCTCGCTGGGTATTTGCATTTTAAAGGTCTATCCCTCGCGTTCTCGCAGGGGTTAGACCTTTCCCAGAGAGTCCGAATTTTGGACCCAGTGAGTAGTTACGGTTTCCGGCTTTGCGTAAAATATTGAGTCGTGATACAATTAGACCGTAATTCCATTAATTCCATTACGTATGGTGGCCAAGACCGGTAAAAAAAATACCAAAATTGAAGAATCATCACGGGAAGATCAGTTTGTGGTCTTGTTGGAAAATATGCGCGACGAGATTAAACTGGTGGCCGAGGGCAATTTAATGTTGCAAGAAAGCATGGAAAGAGGGTTTGGAGAAGTTAAAAGAGAGATAAGCAATATGAAAACCGAAATGAATGATATAAAAACCGAAATGAATGATATGAAAACCGAAATGAATGATATGAAAACCGAAATGCGAATGGGGTTTAAGGGGATGATGGCTGAATCGGTGGCGATTGATAAAAAAATGGAGAAAAAGGCGGACAAGAAAGATTTGCTGATTTTGGAAAAACGAGTGGCAAGACTGGAATCTGTCCGATAATTCTCCGGTTTTGGCATTCTGGCAAATGAATAAAAATCAAAAATCGCCCTTGCCGGCGATTTTTGATTGGAGGCCTTTATGCATTCCCGCCGGTGTTGTTTTTTTACGGGGGATGAGGTAAAATAAAGCATTGCGGATGATTGAAAATATCATGCAGGGTTTGGATTTGGAAAAAATAAAAAGCACCGCTCATCAGGAAATCAACAACGCCGGCGATCAGGCCGAGCTTGTTTTTGTCCGCAAAAAATATCTGGATAACGACGGGATTTTGGGTGATTTTTTCAAATCGTTAGGCCAGTTGCCCAAAGAGCGCCGCGGGCAGGCGGGAATGGCCGCCAATGACGCCAAAAAAAGTTTAATGGCGGCTTTTGAGTCAAAATTGAAAGAATTGGCCGAGGGCGCCGGCAAGCGTGAAGGAGCGGATTTCTTTGATCCGACCTTGCCCGGAGTTTGTCCCAAAATGGGACATTTGCATCCGTTCACTTTGCTGGAACGGGAAATTGCCGAAATTTTCGGCACGATGGGATTTGAAATAACGGAAAGCCGCGAGGTTGAAACCGAATGGTATAATTTTGACGCGTTGAATGTTCCCAAAGACCATCCGGCGCGCGACGCGTTTGACACGTTGTTTTTGGAGGATGGATTGTGCTTGCGGCCGCACACCAGTCCGGGCCAAGTGCGCTATATGGAAAATCATCAGCCGCCGTTGCGGATCATCGTTCCCGGAAGATGTTTCCGGCGCGACGCGGTGGATGCGTCCCATATGCCGAATTTTTACCAGGTGGAAGGATTGATGGTGGACAAGGACATTTCCGCGGCAAATTTCAAGGCGGTGATCGGCGAGTTTTTCAAAAGATTTTTTCACCAAGGCGAAGGCGGCGCGAATGAACATACCGACAACATTCGTTTGCGGCCGTCGTTTTTTCCGTTCACCGAGCCGTCGTTTGAAGTTGATCTGCGGTGTGTCAATTGCGCGGGCAAGGGATGTTCGGCGTGCAAGGGAACCGGTTGGATGGAAGTGATGGGCGCGGGAATGGTGCACCCCAATGTGTTGAAAAATTCCGGGGTCAATCCCGATTTGTGGCGGGGATTCGCGTTTGGCGCCGGATTGGACCGTTTGGCGATGATCAAATATAAAATTAACAATATCCGATTGTTTTACGGCGGCGACCAGCGTTTCCTAAACCAGTTCTAAGGCGCCTAAAAGCATTTTCCAGTTTTTTCAATGTTTCAGTTTTCAAACGGATGACCGGTGGTTGCTTGATCATTGTTCATTGATCATTTAATGAAAATTGAAAATTGGTAATTGAAAATTAGAATTTTTATGTTGTTTTCTTACGAGTGGCTGCAATCATTTTTCAATAAAAAACTTCCCGCGCCGCGCGAATTGGCAGAACTGATTCTGGCGCGCGGTTTTGAAGTGGAAAAAATTGACGCCTTGGACAAGGATTGGGTTTTGGACATCAACATTTTGTCCAATCGTTCGGATTGCTTGTCGCATTTGGGAATGGCGCGGGAGATTGGCGCGTTTTTGGGGATAAAACCGAATTTTGTGAAATTCAAAGCGCCTAAAAAACCAAATTCGGCGGCGGCCAAGTCAATTATCGCCGTTGAAGTGCGTTATCCGGAGGCGTGCCCGCGTTACGCGGCGATGGCGGTGGCGGGAATAAAAATCAAATCGTCTCCGCCATGGATGGTTCGCCGGCTGGAGGTTTGCGGTTTGCGCGCGATCAACAATGTGGTGGATGCCACGAACTACGCGATGTTGGAAACCGGCCAGCCCCTGCACGCGTTTGATTGGGACAAATTGGCGGCCGGACGCGGCAAAGCCAAAAAAATTATCGTGCGGACGGCGCAAGCGCGGGAAACTTTCAAAACTTTGGATGGCAAAAATTTCAATCTGCAACCGTGGATGGCGGTCATTGCCGATGACGGCGGCGCGCTGGCGCTGGCGGGAATCAAGGGCGGCAAGCGGGCTGAAATCGACGGTAAAACCGAAACTGTTATTTTGGAATCGGCAAATTTTGATGCCAAAACCATTCGCCGGACTTCACGGACATTGGGATTGAGCACGGATGCTTCCTATCGTTTTGAGCATAATATCAGCCCTCATGGCGTTTTGTTTGCGGCACGTCGCGCGGCGGAGCTGATTGTTTCCATCGGCGGCGGCCGGATTTTTGCCGGCGCGGTTGACAAGCGCCAAAATCCGGAAACGGCCAAGAAAATCATTCTGAATCTGCCGCTTGCCGAAAAATTGCTGGGCGCGGAAATACAAACGGCGGCGGCCAAAAAGAATCTGGAAGCGCTGGGATTTTCGGTGCGCCGCGGCGGCCGCGAAGATTTGGAAATCGTCCCGCCGCCCGAACGCGGCGATATCGCCGTTTGGCAGGATATCGTTGAGGAGATCGGACGCGTCGGCGGTTATGAAAAAATCGCGCCGCAAGCGCCCCGGGCCGAAATCGTCCCGCCGCGCCAAAATCGTTTTTGGCGGGCGAAGAGTGCGGCCAAAGATCTGATGGCGGCGGCGGGGTATTCGGAAGTCCGCAATCATTCTTTCATTTCAGAAAAAGATTGCCGTAATTTCGGCATTAAGGAAGAGAAACTTTTGGAAATCAAAAATCCGGTCAATGAAGATCTGCGGTTTTTGCGCCCGTCGCTTTTGCTCAATTTACTGAAAAATTTTTGCGCCAATCGCGAATTTGATTCGTTGCGGCAGTTTGAAATCGGCAAAATTTTTGATAAAGACCGGCGCGATGAGCCGGCAATGCTTGCCGGCGCCTCGCGCAACGATTCGTTTTTTGACGCCAAAGGCGTGCTGGAATTTTTGGCGGCACGGTTGCGGATCAGGGATTTTTCGGTGGTTTTGCCGGGGCGGGACAAAAACGCGGCCGCCGGATTTTTTGATTCGGCGCAATCCGCGGCGGTTATGGCCGGCAAAAAACAGATCGGTTCTCTGGGGCGGTTGCGCCGTGAAATTGCCGATAATCTCGGCATTGAGCCGCCGGTGATTTTTGAAATTGATTTCACGCGTTTGGCGCAAAATATCGCCGAAGAGATTGAATATCGGCCGATTTTGGCGCATCCGGAAGCGGTACGCGACATCTCCGTGGATGTGCCGTTGCCAACCCTGTCCGCGGCCGTGGCGGATGCCGTCAAAGAAATCGACAGATTAAAATTGGTTGAAAGGACGGAAATTTCCGGGGAGCCCTATGTTTCCCCGGACGGAAAATCAAAAAACATTCTTTTTCGGTTCCATTTACGGTCGGGTAAGAAAACGCTTGACGGCAAAGACATTGATGCTTGGCAAGCGGGGGCGATTGCCGCCATTGAAAAAAATCCCGGCTGGCGCGTCAAAAAAATTAAAAATTAAGAACTAAAATTGAAAAACGACAATTAAAAATCTAAAACCGAAAAATGCATCTTTATTAATCTGGCAGAATACCCCGATGCTTTGCATCGGGGATGAATGCCAGCCCGTAGCGTAGCGATAGCGAAGCGGAGGATTAACAAACTTTTCCGCAGGAATACCGCGACGCCTTGGGCGCGCGGTAGTTTATATGGTTTTTAGCTTCAAATTTTATTTTTACTTTTTCACTTTTCGTTTTTAATTTTAAACTATGGCAAAGCAAACAAGAGAAAACAAAAAACAATCATCGTACAGCGCCAAGGACATCTCCGTGCTGGAGGGGCTGGAACCGGTGCGCAAGCGGCCGGGAATGTATATCGGTTCCACCGGTTTGGACGGTTTGCATCATTTGGTTTGGGAGGTGGTGGACAATTCGCTGGATGAGGCAATGGCCGGCTATTGCAAGAACATTGACGTGGTTTTACTGCCCGGCAATCGCGTGCAAGTGAAGGACGACGGCCGCGGCATCCCCGTGGATATTCATCCGCAAAAAAAAGTTTCGGCGCTCCAAATTGTTCTAACCACCTTGCACGCGGGGGGCAAATTTGAAAACAAGGCCTATCAGGTTTCCGGCGGCTTGCACGGCGTGGGGGTGTCGGTGGTCTGCGCGCTGTCCACCTGGTCCAAGGCCGAAGTGTGTCGCGACGGAGGGATTTATGTGCAGGAATATGATCGCGGCAAACCGCGCGCCGCGGTTAAAAGAATCGGAAAATGCGATGGACATGGAACAACGATAACATTTGATCCGGATCCGCAAATTTTCAAAGAGATCCGCTTTGATCCCAAAAAAATCATCACCCATTTGCGCCAGCAGGCCTATTTGACCAAAGGAGTGAAAATAAACATTGTCAACAAAGCGGTCGCGCCGGAAATGGCCTACTCGTTTTATTTTGAAGGGGGATTGTATTCCTACGTGAAATACCTGACGCGCGGCAAAAATGCCCTGCACCAAAACGTTTTTTACGCCAGCGGCGAGAAGAACGGCGTGGCGGTGGAGGCGGCGTTTATCTATACCGATGAATTTGAAGGAATGGAGCAAGGGTTTGCCAACAATATCGTCACCAACGAGGGCGGTACGCATTTGACGGGTTTTCGCGCGGCCACGACCCGGGTTTTCAACGATTATATCCGCAAAAACAACATCTTGAAAGCCAACGATGACAATCTGGCCGGAGAAGACTTGCGCGAAGGTTTGACCGCGGTGGTTTCCATCAAGATTCCCGAACCGCAATTTGAGGGGCAAACCAAGGGAAAATTGGGCAATCCCGAAGCCAAGAGCGCGGTGGAAGCGGTGGTATCGGAGGCGCTGGCCGATTTTTTGGAACGAAACCCCGCCGACGCGCGGGCGATTCTGGAAAAGTGTATTTTGTCGCACAAAGCGCGCAAGGCGGCCAAAGCCGCGCGGGAAACGGTGTTGCGCAAGGGGATCTTGGACGGCTTGTCTTTGCCCGGAAAATTGGCGGATTGTTCTTCGCGCCGCCCCGAAGATTCGGAAATCTACATCGTGGAGGGGAATTCCGCCGGCGGTTCGGCAAAGCAAGCGCGCGACCGCCGTTTTCAGGCGATTCTGCCTCTGCGCGGCAAGATTTTGAATGTGGAGCGCGCCCGGTTGGACAAGATGCTGGAATCAAAGGAAATCAAGTCGCTGATTATCGCGCTGGGCACTGCGGTGGCCGATGATTTCAATCTGGAAAAACTGCGCTATCATCACATTGTGATTATGGCCGATGCCGATACTGACGGCGGCCATATTCGCACCCTTCTGCTAACTCTCTTTTTCCGTTATTTCAAGCCGATCATTGAAAAAGGCTATCTTTATGTCGCCCAGCCGCCGCTCTATAAAATGACCGCGGGCAAAGAAGTGCGTTATGCCTATACCGAAGATGAAAAAGAAAGCATTCTGAAAAGTTTCAACAAGCCGGGATTGAATCTTCAGCGGTATAAAGGATTGGGCGAAATGAATGCCGATGAATTATGGGAAACCACGATGAATCCGCGCAACCGGATGTTACTGCAAGTGCAAGTTGAAGATGCCCAGGAAGCCGATGCCATTTTTGATATGTTGATGGGCGACGAGGTCTTGCCGCGCAAAAAATTCATCCAAACCTACGCCAAAACCGTGAAAAATCTGGATATTTAAAAATGAGCGGTGTTGCCGAATGCTTTGACATTCTTTTGGGTTTTTGGTATAAGAAAGGCATGAAGCCCGCGGGGCTTTTTTAAGAGCGGCCAACCGCTCAACATAAATCTAATGGACATCATTCAAAGCATTTCCAAGTTCTTGAAAGAATCCCGCGCGGAGATAAAAAAGGTCAATTGGCTGGCGCGGCCGCAATTGATCAGCTACACTCTGATGGTGCTCGGCTTTATGCTGGCCACCGGCGTTTTCTTGGGATCGCTGGATTGGGGATTTGCCTTTCTCTTGAGAAAATTTGTTTTGGGCGCGGAATGAAGATTTTCGCGGCATAATTGTTTTTGTTTCTAAAATTCGGTTTAAACTATGGCAAAACAACAAATAATGTCCGAAAAGAGTTGGTATGTGATCCACACCTATTCGGGCTATGAGGAAGCGGTTGCCAAAAATCTCAAGCAAAGGATTGAATCGCTGGGGATGGAAGACAAGATTTTTAACGTGATCGTTCCCAAGGAGAAAAAAATAAAAATAAAAGAGGGGAAACGCAAGACCGTGGAGGAAAAAATTTATCCCGGCTACATTCTGGTGGAAATGATCGTGACCGACGATTCCTGGTATGTGGTGAGAAACACTCCCAATGTGACGGGTTTTGTGGGCGCGGGAACAACGCCGATCCCGGTGTCGCCCGAAGAAATCGCCGATTTGAAACGCCGGATGGAAATGTCCGAGCCCGAGTTCAACATTGAAGTGGCGGTGGGGGAATTGGTGAAAATTACCGACGGGCCTTTTAAGGATTCCGAAGGCAAAGTGTCCGAGGTTGATCGCGAGCGCGGCAAGGTGAAGGTGCTGGTGTCAATGTTCGGCCGCGACACGCCGGTGGAGCTGGATTCATTGCAAATCAAAAAAATCTAAAAATGGGAAATTTTCAATTTTCAATTTTCAATTTTCAATAAATTGAGTTGGAGTTTGGGGTTTGGGATTTCTCGCCAAGCAAGTCTTATGGCTAAAAAAATCAAATCAATCGTGAAACTTCAGGTGCAGGCGGGCAAAGCGACTCCCGCGCCGCCGATCGGGCCGTCTTTGGCCCAGCATGGCATCAATCTGGGGGAGTTTGTCAAACAATTCAATGATTTGAGCCGCCCGATGATGGGGTATAAAGTCGGCGTGGAAGTGACGGTTTACGACGACCGAAGCTTTTCGCTGGCGTTAAAACAGCCGCCGGCCAGCGAACTTTTGAAAAAGGCCGCGGGCGTGGAAAAAGGGTCGGCGATGCCGAACAAGAAAATCGTGGCCAAGATCAGCAAGGCACAGCTCAAAAAAATCGCCGAGCAGAAAATGCCGGACATGAACGCTCCGACCGCGGCCGCCGCCGAAAAAATCATTGCCGGCACCGCCAAGAATATGGGGATCGCGGTGGAGTGACCCGAATTTGAAATATTGTGTTTTGTGCGTAGGGGCACCCCTTGTGGGTGCCCTTTTGGATAATTGCCTCAAAATAAAATACGGGCGAGCACAAAACCTGCCCCTACGAAAATACCGCCGAACAAAAAGATGTTATCATTTGATATTTTGGCAAGGTTTGATAGGATGAGATTATGAAGAAGATAGATTTTATCAATTCAAAAAATAGAGACAAACTGAATGCGATTTTTACGGAATACGGCGTCAAGAAGGCCGCGGTTTTCGGTTCGGCGGCGCGTGGCGAAGCCAAAAAATCAAGCGATATTGATATTCTGGTGGAGTTTGGGGGTGAAAAAAGTTTGTTGGATTTGGCGGGGTTGGGCTTTGATCTGGAAAGGATATTAAAGAAAAAGGTGGATATTAACACTTATAACGCTTTGCATCCTTTGTTGCGCGATTCAATTTTAAAAGATCAAGTGATGATTTTTTGATTATGATTGCGAAAAATAAAAAAGATCCGGAATTTTACCTTGGCCATATCTTGCAAGCGGCGGACGATATTGCCGAATTTTTGGTCGGGTATGATAAAAAATCATTTCTTGGCGATAAGAAAACCCATGACGCGACAATCAGGCAATTGATGATAATCGGCGAAGCGGTCAAAAATCTGTCGCGCGAGTTTCGCAAAAATCATCCGGAAATACCATGGAAAAATATTGCGGGGACACGAGATTGTCTGGTGCATGAATATTTCGGCGTTGATATGAATTTGGCGTGGATTATGGCAAAAAACGATGTTCCCGATTTGAAAGAAAAAATCGCCAAAATCGTTGGCGAGAACAAGCAAAAGAAATTATTGTGAGTTTTTGAATCGCTCAACTTGTATTTTGCATTTTGTATCCAGTATTTGTATCCAGTATGGGTAGTTTTGTAATTTAAAGTAAATAAATAATGGATAATAAAAAATCCGGTGGAAACATATATCAATTAGCGGCTATAATCACTTTGGGAATAGTGGTTGTCTTTTTGGTGTCTAATCTAATTAGTGCCAATGCAAGCTGGCTGGAATCTTTTTCAAAAAATGGAGAAATCGATCCGTTATGCCGGTATGTGGCGCTTGGAATAGCCGGGTTGGTAATAATGTTCATCGGCTTAATTAATGTAAAGAATTTTCCGGCGGTTAAGAGTAAAAATCCTTATGACGGTTTATTATCTATTACATTGTTTGTTGTTGCGGTAGCGGTAGCGACGGGAAATTTTACGGATCTGTTTATTTTTCTTTTTATTATTCCCATTGGAATATATTATATCCGCACGCAGAGAGAACAAAAATCAAAAAAATAGTAATATGCGCAAAATAAATACGGATTTAAATCAGTATTTAAATACGGACTGAACGCGAAGCGGGGATTTTGGATAAAATGCAATTTGAGTGCTGTTGAAGGGGTTTAATCCCTGCTCCGCCTCCATCGGCGGATACGCAGGGGGATAGACCCCGAAATGCGAAATACGGGCGAATGATTATTCGCTCCTACGATACAATGCGAATACGATGCGGGCGGACATAAAGCCCGCCCCTACGGGTGTGAAATGCGGGTTTTTGGTTGGAAAATAAGCGATGATTTTGCGGGTTTTGTCAAGGGTGGAAAGAGGGAGGGGAAAAGGGTATAATCAAAAACTGGAATGTTTTATAGGATCTGTTGCCGAATAGGCTTTTTAACGAAATTTAAAGGTTTCGTCGTGAGAATTTGCAAAAATGAGAAGACATATAAGCCTTATATGTTGACGAATTTTTGCAAATTCGTAACAGAAAGATTTAAATTGCAGTAAAAGTTCTATTCGGCAACAAATCCTTATAAATCAAAATTCAAATTATAAATGTTAAACAAAAATTTAAATTCAAATATTAAATTCTAAAACAAAAATACAGGATTTTTTGATTTTAATTTTTGAATTTTGATTTTGTTTATAATTTATCGTTTGATTTTTAATTTGAATTCATGATTCTATCGGATAATGACATTAAAGAATACATTGCCGCCGGCAAGATCAAGATTGATCCGTTGCCGGATTTTGAGAGTTGTCTGGGGCCGTGTTCGCTGGATTTGCGGCTGGGCAACAATTTCAAGATGTTTCGGCCGTCAAACTACAACTTCATTGATGTGAAGAACAATTATAACGGCGAATTGATGGAAGAAGTGATCGTGGGCGACGATATGCCGTTTATCATTCAGCCGCGCGAATTTGTGATCGCGGTGACCAAGGAAACGATCACGCTCACGCCGGATTTGATGGGACGGCTGGACGGACGGTCGTCTCTCGGACGGCTGGGGTTGGTGGTGCACAGCACCGCCGCGCGGTTTGACCCGGGGTGGACGGGCAAAGCGGTGATGGAATTCGGCAATCTGGGCATCCGCCCGATCATTCTTTATGCGGGAATGCGGATATGCGCGATGACTTTTGAAACGCTCTCTTCGCCGGCGGGCGTGCCCTATCTGATTCAGAAAGACCATAAATACGCCGGCCAGAGCGGGGCGGTGGCATCAAAAATTACCGAAGAACCGCAATAAAAATTTTCAATTTTCATTGAATTTTCAATGTTCCGATGAGATAAATGAAATGCGGCATTTTGTATTTGTTTGAAAACCGGTAAATTGATAATTCATTGGAAACTGAAAACTGAAAATTAAAAAACTGATTTTATGTTGTCTACCAAGGATGTCAAGATAAAGTTTTTGGGTGCGGCGCCGGTCTGGCAAGACGATACCGGCAAATTAAGCCCTCAGCAATTGGTGGCGCTGTCGGGGCTTTTGACCTACAGCGGCAAGTCCATCGGCGCGATTCTGGAAGAATTGCGGCGCGAAGGCAAGGATGTTGACAAAAAAGTCGCCGCGATCTTGCGCCAGTCGTCGCTGAAAGGGCACGCGTCAATGGCGACAACGCCGGCATTATCGTTTTCATACGAAGCCAGCAAATTCATTGATTCGGCGCTCACGGGAATCGTGTTCGCGTCGGCGATTATGGCTTCGGGAAGAAGAACCGACACCGTCCCTGAAGATATCGTCTATCCGCAAGCGATTGCCAAAGATTTGCGGGCGCGGGAAATTTATAAAATCGCCTCCGAAAAAAATATTGAAACGCTCAATCGTCTGCTGGCGTCGGGGGTGGGCAAGGACGAGGCCAGCAAGATTTTGCAATACGGAATTTACGGCACCGGCATCATCCAATTTTCGGTGGAATCGCTGGCGACATTGAAGCGCGAATATGACGCCGAAAAGGAATGGATGCCCGAAGATGTCGGATTTTTGATCGGGGCGATTGAAAAAGAGTTGAGGGGGGCGGGAATTGATTTGCTCTATGCCACCCGGCTGGCGGCGCCGCGCAACAATTATCCTTATCCCAACATTTTCAAAGATCCCGAAAAAACCAATCTCGCGCGCGCGGCGGCGGACTTGGCGGGAGGAGATGAATTCAAAATCATCGCCGCCGATTTTGTTCCCTCGGCGGGGTTGGAGCAAAGACTGAAAAGTTTGGAGCAAAAAATCGCCGCGGCGGCGCAGAGCAAAGATAATTTAACGGCGAACTGGCAGGAGATCTTGTCCGAACGCCAGCAAATTTGCCGCGATTACGGCCTGTCGGCCAGCATCAAGATTTTTTCTTCGTCGGCATGGCGGGTTTGGGGCGACAAAAAACGGCATCGCACCGTGCCCATGGCGGTTGATTCGGTTTATGAGAGCGTTCGCCGCGCCGCGGAAGTCTTTTCGGCGCGGGCCGCCGAAATCCGCGATCAGCATCTCGGCCATCGGGAAATTGACCGGATTAACCGCGTTTTTTCAATCCCGCCGGCGGTGCTTGCCAACAAGGAATATCTCTATGCCTATCTTGACGCGGCACGGTCGTCGTTTGCCGCTTATCGGGAATTGTTAAAAATCGGGATCGCGCCGCGGGACGCGGTTTTTGCCGTGCCGAGGGGGTTGAGGATTGATATCGTGCAGGATTACAATCTTTACAACCTTATCGCCGGATATTATCCGTTGCGGATTTGTTCCACCGCCGAAGAAGAGCTTCGCCGCGCCAGCCTCAGGGAAGTCGTGGCGATCAAAAATCTTTTGCAAGAACGGAAAATGGAATGGCTGGCGCGCCATATCGTGCCCAAGTGCCATTGTGTCGGATTCTGCCTGGAACGGGATTGTTGCGGAGCGATCAAAAGTTTGGCCAAAGATTATGACGACGATTTTCACCGATCAATGCACGCCGATCTGGAGAAAAAATTCCAGATGATATTAAACGAAATCAATGATTAAAAATCACCATCCGGGGAAATTCATCGTTTTGGAAGGATTGGACGGCGCGGGCAAATCAACCCATGCGAAATTGGCGGCGGATTTTTTGCGGGAATCCGGAAAAAATGTTTTCTTGACGCAAGAGCCGAGTTTTTTGCCGGCGGGCGACTTGTCGCGGCGGCGGCTGGCGGGCGGTTGGGATTGTCCGCCGGAGTGTTTGCAGTTGTTGTTTGCCGCGGACCGCGCCGACCATCTGGCAAAAGAAATTTTGCCGGCGCTGGAAAACGGCGCGGCGGTTGTTGCCGACCGCTACTTTTTGTCGTCTTTGGCCTATGGCGCCGTTGATGTTGAAATGGAATGGCTGGCGCAAATCAATTCGCGGTTTTTGGCGCCGGATCTGACGATCTATCTGGATGTGCCGCCGGAAGTTTGCGTCCAAAGAATTGCCGCCAACGGAGAATCGGCGGAATTGTTTGAAAGAGTTGAAATTTTGGAAATTGTGAGGCAGAATTATCAAAAGGCGATGGACATTTTTGCCCGTCAAATGAAAGTTGAAATTATTGACGGGAATCGCGGCATTGAACCGGTCTTTGGCGATATTAAAAAATATTTAAAAAATATTTAACCAATCAAACTATGCCTGCAAAAACCGTCAGAAAACTGCCGATCGCGTTGCGGATTGACCAAACCAACATTGATCCCAAGGCGAGCTTGTCGGACATCAAAAAAACTTGCGCGGAAGTGAAAAAATACGGCTTTCGCGGAATTTGCGTGAATCCCCAGTGGGTGGCCGCGGCCAAGGAGGAATTGAGGGGCTTTCCCGCCAGAGTGATTTGTCTGGTGGACGCGCCGATCGGCGACAGCACCCATGAGGAAAGGATGCAGATTTGCCTCACCGCCAAGAATAACGGTGCCGATGAGCTGGATGTGGTGGCGTCACTGCGCGATATCAAGCATGAAAGATGGGAGCAGGTGTATAAAGATTTGGCCGAAATCTGCAAAATTTTGCCGGCCAAAGTGATCATTGGTTCTGGTTATTTGACCGACAAGGAAATTGCCATGGTATCACGGCTGGTTAAGCAGGCCGGCGCGATTTGCGTGAAGACCGCCACCTCAAAAGACCCCCTGGAAGAGCGCGAATTAAAAGAGAAGGCGCACCATCTGGCGTTGATGAAAAAGAACGCGCCGGGCTTGTTGGTCAAGGCTTCGGGGAATGTTAAAACCGCCAAGGACGCGCGCGCGTATGTTAAGGCGGGAGCCGACATTATCGGCACTTCCAACGGCGTGGCCATCGCCAAAGACAAATAAAGCCAATTTTCAATTATATCAATTTTCAATTACCAATTTTCAATAAATTTTCAATGATCCAATTTTCAATTTTTAAACAAATACAATACAAGCAAGGGGCTTTGTTTGGCGCATTGGCAATTGGCAATTCAATGAAAACTGAAAACTGAAAATTTATGAATTATATTCCCACAATCGGACTGGAAATTCACTGCGAATTGAAAACCGCGTCAAAGATGTTTTGTTCGTGTCCCAACCGTCCGGATACCGGTGCGCCCAATACCAATGTTTGCCCGGTCTGCCTGGGACATCCCGGAACCTTGCCGGTGGCGAATCGCGAAGCAATCCGCTTGACGCGGCTGGTCGGTTTGGCGCTGGACTCCCGAATTTTGGAACATTCCAAATTTGACCGCAAAAACTATTTCTATCCGGATCTGCCCAAAGGGTATCAAATCTCGCAGTATGACCAGCCCCTTTGCCAGGGCGGATGTTTGGAAATTAACGACGGCGGAAAGCCCAAAAAAATCGGCATTACCCGCGTTCATTTGGAGGAAGACACCGGGAAATTGATGCATTCCGACGATAAAGACCATTCGCTGGTTGATTTCAACCGCGGCGGCGTGCCGCTGATGGAACTGGTTACCGAACCGGACATTGAAAATGCCGATCAGGCGCGCGAATTCGTCAAAGAGTTGCAACTGATCTTGCGCCATTTGGGTGCGTCGGACGCGGATATGGAAAAAGGGCAGTTGCGAGTGGAAGTCAATATCAGTTTGGGGCAAATCGCTTCGGATGGCAAAAAAAAATTGGGAACAAAAGTAGAGATCAAAAATTTAAATTCTCTCAAAGCGGTGGAAGGCAGTGTGGCTTTTGAGATTGGCCGCCAGACGGCGCAGATAAAAAACGGAGAGAAAGTGGTTCAGGAAACGCGGGGATGGAACGAATTTACCGGCCAAACTTTTTCCCAGCGGGAGAAGGAAGAGGCGTTTGATTACCGCTATTTTCCCGAACCCGACATTCCGCCGCTGGCAATTTCGCCCGAAGAGATCAAAAAGCTAAAAGCGGTGGTGGGGGAATTGCCGGCAAAAAAAAGATTCCGCCTGGCCGAACAATATGGCCTTGACGCGGCTATCGTTGAAATTTTTGTCGTTAATCGCGATTTGGGCGAATATTTTGAAAAAATCGCCAGCGAGCTGGAAGAATGGGCCAATGTCAAAGAGGGCGACTGCGAGAACAGCGACGTTCAAAACCATCAGCTGGCGCGGCTTTGCGCCAACTATCTTACCACCGATGTTCTGGGGGCGCTGGCGGGAAAATCGTTTTGCGAAAAAGAGTTTTTGGTGTCTCCGGAAAATTTCGCCGAATTTATCTGTTTGATTTACAAAGGCGAAATCACTTCCAAAATCGCCAAACAAGTGCTGGCGGAAATGATAAAAACCGGCAATGATCCCAGCGCGATTATCACCCAAAAAGGATTAAGCCAGATTTCCGGCAAAAAAGAAATTGCCGTTATCGTTGAGGGAGTGATGGCGCGAAACGAAAAAGCCGTGGCGGACTATCGCGCCGGGAAGCAAAACGCGTTCCAATTTTTGATCGGCCAGGTTCTGGCGGCCACGCAGGGGCGTGCCAATCCCGATATTCTTAAAGAGGTTCTGTTGGAAGAATTGGGAAAGATTAAATAATAGAGAATTGGGATGTACGCAACTACTCACTTGGGGTAGTGTATTTTTGCGTTTTAAGGGTCTATCCCCCGTGCTTGTTCCGAGGTAATCCGAGGGATAATCGCGGGGGTTAGGCCCTGGCAAAGAATTGTAAGCACAAAATTAAAAGGGACTAACCCTCGCAGTAACGAGGGATAGCCCCTTTTAATTTTAGACCCAGTGAGTGAACAGATGCACAACTTGATAAGCGTCACGATGAGAGATATTTTTTGACCGGAGAGAGAGCTTGCGCTTTTGCTTTGATCCAGCGGATGCGCTTGTCGCGCCCAAACCAGGTCATCTGCCGCTTGGCGTATTGCCAATCCTCTTTTTCTATCGTGTCAATCATTTTTTGGCGGCTGGTTTTGTTTTGCAAAAATTGCGAAACCGCGCGATATTCCAGTCCGAAAGATTCCAATTTATTCCAGGACAGGCCGGAATTTTTGAGTTTTCTGACTTCGGCGACCATGCCTTTTCTGATCCGTGCGTCGGTGCGCCTCTCGATGAGCCGCTTCAATTCTTTTTCGCTTTTTTTGATTCCCAAAAACAAAATTTCATAACCAAGCGGTTGTTTTTTCAGTGCCGGCACGGGTTTGCCGGTGGTCTTGACGATCTCAATGGCGCGGATGAGCCGCCGCGGATTTTGGGGTTCAATGCTTTTGGCGCGGTCCGGATCAAGTTTGCGCAGTATGGAATATAATTTTTCCGCCGGCAGTTTTTCCAACTGCTGGCGCAATTTCCAATCCGGTTTGACCTGCGGAATGGTGATGCCGTCAATCACCGCCTGAATGTAAAAACCGGTGCCACCGCACAAGATCGGAATTTTTCCGGCCCGCCGGATTTTTTCAACGGCTTTTAACGCCAATTGGCGGTAGCGGGTGACGGTGAAGACCGACTTCGGGCTGGCAACATCCAAAAGATGATGGGGGATGCCCTTCGTTTCCGATTTTTTGATCTTCCCCGAACCGATGTCCATCCCCTTGTAGACTTGGCGCGAATCGGCGGAAATCACTTCGCCGTTGAATTTTTTGGCCAGCGCCACCGCCAATTCTGATTTGCCGGAAGCGTTGGGACCGACGATGACAATCAGCTTGCTTGTTTTTTGTTTATGGCTATTATGTGTCATTGATTTTAATTCTCTGTTCCGCCGGTAAAAATTTCCAATTACCAATTACCAATTTCCAATAAATTTCCAATGCTTCAATTTTCAAACAAAATACAAATGAATGCCCTGTTTGTTTCATTGGTAAATTGATAATTCAATGTCCGCCGGAGGCGGATGCGCCTTTGGCGCAAAAACTGAAAATTGAAAACTGAAAAATTATTTCTGTATTTTTCCCATCAGGCCGAAGGGCATTACCTTGACAACTTTTACTTTTACCATATCGCCGGGAGCGATATTATTACCGCCAGCGGCAAACTTGACGGTTTTGTAATGGCGGTCTTTGCCGAAAGCAAAACCGTTCTTTACGCAATCAACCAAAACATCAACGGTTTTACCGCGCCATTTTTTATTATGGGCGAGTGCGGTGATTTTTACAATATCGTTTAAGATATTTTCTCGGCGTTTTTTCTCTTGTTCGGACACATTGTCGGACATTGCCGCCGCGGCGGTGCCGGGCCGTCTGGAATAGCGGGAAATATAAGCCATATCATATTTTATTTCTTTGAAAATCCGGACGGTATTTTGAAATTCTTTTTCCGTTTCGTCGCAAAAGCCGACAATCACATCCGTGGAGATGGCGATTTCTCTTTCCAATCCGCGCCGGTATTTTTTAAACGCCGCCCGGATTTTTTTAACGAGCGCTTTATACCGTGCCGCCGTGTAGGGCCGCTTCATCGCTTTCAGAATATGGTTGTCGCCGCTTTGCACCGGCAGATTAAGATAGGGCGTCACTTTTTGGCATTGCGCCATTGCCAAGACGGCGTTGCTGTCAAAGTCTTTGGGGTGGGGCGAGGTGAAGCGGAGCCAGAAATCGCCGGGAATTTCGTTTGCCGCGCGCAACAATTTGGCAAAATCAATGCCCTGAAAATGATAATTGTTGACATTCTGTCCCAACAGCCAGATTTCCTTGGCGCCGTTTTTTACGGCCGATTCAATTTCGGCCAGGATGTCTTCGGCCGGGCGGCCTGCCAGCGGGCCGCGCGTGTAGGGAACCACGCAATACGAACAGTAATTGTCGCACCCTTTTGAAATCGGCACCAGTGCGCTGAATTTTGAGGTTTGCTTGGGCGGAATGACAAAATAGTCGCGAAGGTCTAACCTTCGCAAACTTGCGAAGGTTAGACCTTCGCGAGGTTCATTATGTGTCAGATGTAAAATTTTTGGCCACCGGGAAAGAGTTTTAATATCAAAAATATGGTCAAAAATTTCGGCAAAACGGGGTTTGTCGCTTTCAACGACGCATCCGGTGAGAATTGCTCTGAATTCCGGGTTTGATTGTCTGATCAGCTTGAATTTTTGCTCCAATCCAAAAACGCGGTCGGCGGCCATCTGCCGCACCGAACACATCACCACCACGAAAATGTCCGCTGTCTCCGCCGTTGAGGCCTCTTTCATTCCCCGCGACTCAAAAAGTCCGGCGATGCGCTGAGCGTCGGAAATGTTCATCTGGCATCCGAAAATTTGGATAAAATACTTCATTCGTCCATTACAGATAATACCAACATTTAACCACAAAACGGCAAAATTGGAAATTATTCAAATTGTTCCAATCAAAATTAAAACTTCGCTTTGCGAAGTTTTAATTTTGCCGATTAAGCCGTTTTTCCCCATGATTTGCCGTTTGGCGGCGTTTTTCCGGCAGTCAACTTTAATTGCCGGTGGAAACGGTGGCGCCCCCGCCGCCAATTTGCGAAAAAATGTTCATTATCTGACTTTGTATCGTCGCGATCTGCTGTTGGATGGCGGTTGTGTTCATCGGCGCGGCGCCGGAAGTCGTTCCGCTGTTGGTGATGATTGACTGTCCGGGAGAGGTGTTGCCCGACACTGTGCCGGAATTTTCCGTCAATGTTCCGTCAACGTTGGTATAGGCGTTTCCGGTAACATTCGTTGTTGCGTTGCCGCTACCGGTGACAAAACTGCCGATACCCGAACCGTTCCCGCCGGAAAGCAGGCCTCCCTGAGGATTGGAAGTTGCGGAGCCGCTCGTCGCATTGCCGCCGCTCATTTGCTGAACAAGGCCGGGGACCGAATTTACCGCATTTTGATTCTGCTGTTGCCGCACGGCGGCGTAATTGGTGAGTATTGTCGTTAATGTTTGCTGGATATTACTGATTGCGGCCTGTATTTGGTTAAGCATTTTTTGCTTGTCAAGTCCGGAAATGTTTATTGTGCCGGTGATTGTGCTGGTTGCCGTGCCGGTATTCAAGACCGTGGTTTGGGCCGAAACAAAACCGCTACTCAAAGAAAATGCACCAGCGGCAACAACTGCCGCGCAGAAAGCAAGAGATTTCTTTTTTTGAAACATATTTTATTTTTTGTTTATATTTATTTTTAACCTTGTCGCTTGTCAACAAACGATTGCGTCGGCCATTATCGGCGGAAATCGCAAAAATACCGCTTGCGTCATTCCGTTCTTATAATATCATAAATTGCCGCAACAAGCACAATATCCGCCCCGTAAACTCACCGGGAAAGGGCCCATCCCTTGTCAATGCGAGGAATAGACCCTTTAAATTTATTCTTTGCGCCTCCTTTGGCCATACTGCCTTTGGTTTATTCATTCGCCAGAATAGTTTATTGGATTTGGCAGTCGGACACTTTGGTGATCGTGAATTTTTCCCACGGGCCGATTTTGTCGCGATTGGCGACCAGTGCTTGCGCGCCGCCATTTTCGGCGGTGACAAGGCGATTGTTTGCGGAGGCCTTGATTGCAACATAATTGGTGTTGAAAATCGGGGCGAGGACAAAGCTCTCAATTTGCCGGTTTATGCCAGAGAAACTTCTTCCACGTTGTCGGCCACGATTTTGGTTTCGCCGTCGCGCAGATCAATGCGGCCATAGACGTAAACCACCTTGCTCTCGCAAAACACCGCCGGATTTTTTTCCATCGCCGACGCGAACACTACCACTTCAATGCGGTCGGTCAAGTCTTCCAAACCCATAAACATCATCGGTTTGCCGCTTTTGGTGATAATCTTTTTGACGGTGGAAATCATTCCGCCGGTTTTTACCATTCGCGCGGCCTGTCCTTCTTTTACGCGGGAAATCTTCAGGCATTTTTTCTCCATTTCACCCCGGTATTCTTCCAGCGGATGGGAAGTGACAAACAATCCCAAAAGTTCTTTTTCCCACATCAATTTTTCGGCCTTGCCGGCAGGACGCGCGGAGGACAGCGAATAGCCGTTGATCTTGGCCGCCGGCAGGGCGGCAAAAAGCCCCTGCTGGCCGTTGGATTTACTCTTCTCGTTTTCCCGGCCGATTTCCAAAAGTTTTTCAACGTTGGCCAGCAGGGTGTTTCTTTCGGCCATTGCGTCAAAAACGCCGGCCTTGATCAGCGCTTCCAGGGATTTGCGGTTGATCACTTTGGGATTGATTCTTTCCATAAAATCAAAAATATCCCGGAACTTGCCGCCTGTTTTCCGTTGTGAAACCACCTCGTTGACCAGATTCTCGCCGACATTTTTCACCGCCGCCAGCCCGAAGCGGATTTTGTTGCTTTCGGGAATCACGGTAAATCCGTGATAACTTTCATTGATGTCGGGCGCCAGCACTTCCAGCCCCATATTTTTGCATTCGCCGATCAGATAGCCAACGCGTTCCACGTCGTTTTTTTCGGAAGTGATCAGCGCGGCCATAAATTCCGCCGGATAATGCGCTTTCAACCAGGCGGTTTGGTAGGCGATCATCGCGTAGCAGGCCGCGTGCGATTTGTTAAAAGAATAGTCTGCGCTGGGTTCAATCCAACTCCAAATTTCAACGGCGATCTTCTTGGCGATGCCGTTTTTTTGGCAACCGTCAATGAATTTTTGTTTTGACGCCATCATCAAATCCTTGATCTTTTTGCCGATGGCTTTGCGCAGGGTGTCGGCTTCGGCCATGGAAAATCCGGCCAGCTCCTGCGCGATTTTCATCGTTTGCTCCTGATAAAGAATAATGCCGTAGGTCGGGCCAAGAATTGATTCAAGTTTGGGATGCAAATAGGCGGGGATTTTCAAACCGCTCTTGCCGTCAATGAAATCCGGGATGAATTGCATCGGACCCGGGCGGTAGAGGGCGACCATGGCGATGATGTCTTCAAATTGCGTGGGCTTCAATTGTTTTAAATATCTTTGCATCCCCGCGCTTTCCAGTTGAAACACGCCCACGGTGTCGCCGCGCGCCATCAGCGCATAGGCCTCCTTGTCGTCCATCGGGATGGTTTTGAGATCAATGTTTTGATTTCGCACCAGATAGATCCGCGCCAGCGTGTCTTCAATGATGGTCAGATTTTTTAATCCCAGAAAATCCATCTTCAACAGTCCCATATCTTCAATGGCGTGCAGTTCGTATTGGGAAACCAATCCGTTGTCGTCGGCGGTGGGATGTTGCACCGGCACGATCTCGTCCAACGGGACGGGCGAGATCACCACGCCGCAGGCGTGCGTGGACGCGTGGCGGGCGCAACCCTCCAGCTTTTTGGCAAAGCCCATCAGTATCCGCGCTTTTTCGTCGTTTTGGACCAAAGCTTTCAGATCGTCGGCTTTTGCCAGCGCCTCATCCAAATTCATGCCGAAAGGAATCATTTTGGCCAATTTATCGCAATAACTGTAGGGATATTGCAGAACCCGGCCGACGTCGCGCACCACCGCGCGCGCGGCCATGGTGCCGAAAGTAATGATCTGCGCCACGTGTCCGTGTCCGTATTTTTGGCTCACATACTCAATTACTTCCGGCCGCCGCCGGTCGGCAAAGTCCATATCAATATCCGGCAAAGATACTGCGGAACGGCCGGGGTTCAGGAATCTTTCGAACAGAAGGCCGTATTGAAGGGGATCAATGTCGGTGATATTCAAGAGATAGGACACGATGGAGCCGGCGGCCGATCCGCGGCCGGGTCCGACGACGATGCGGTTGTTTTTCGCCCAATTGACGAAATCCTGCACGATTAAAAAATATTCAATGAATCCCAATTCCTTGATCGCGGCAAACTCATATTCAAAGCGATCCAAAGTTTCCCGGGAGGGATTTTGGCCGTAGCGTTTTTCCATTCCCGCGTCGCAAAGGTCGCGGAGATAATCTTCGTTGTTCTTGTTCTCCGGCGGAGTGAAGCGCGGCAGTTTGGTCTTTTTGAGTTCAAATTCAAACTGGCACATTTGCGCGATCCTGGCCGTGTTTTCAATCGCCTCCGGGAAATCCTTGAAATCCTCAATCATTTTCTGCGGGCTTCTCATTGAAAAATCTTCGCCTTTCATCGTGAGGCGTTCGGGATTGTTGATGTCGGCGCCGGTATTGATGAGCATCAAAATATCCTGCGCTTCCATATCGTCGGCGTCCAGATAATGGATGTCGTTGGTGGCGACCAATCCGATGCCGGTTTTTCGGGCGATTTCAACCAATCCCTCGTTGGCCGGCGACTGCTCGGGAAGATTCGGATGATGCTGGATCTCCAGAAAGAAATTTTCTTGGCCGAATATTTTTTGATAGCGCCGCGCGCATTCCAATGCCTCGTCCATTTTTTTGGCGATGGCCAGGCGGGGGATTTTCCCTTGAATGCAGGCGGTCATGGCGATCAATCCTTCTTGGTGTTCGGCCAAAAGTTCTTCGTCAACGCGCGGCTTGTAATAAAACCCTTCCAGATGGGCTTTGGTGACCAATTTCACCAAGTTGCGGTAGCCTGCTTCGTTTTTCACCAACAGAACCAGATGGTGGCGCGCGTCGTCAATCTGCGGCCGGCGCGAAAAGCGGCTTTCCAGCGCGACATAAACTTCACACCCGATGATCGGCTTGATGCCGCGTTTTTTAGCCTTTTTGTAAAATTCCACCGCGCCATACATATTGCCGTGATCGGTGATTGCGCAGGCGCCCATCCCCAAAGCGCCGACTTTGTCCAACAGCGGATCAATCTGTGCCAATCCATCCAGCAGACTGTAATGGGTGTGGGTGTGGAGATGGACGAAATCCATAGTAAAAATGCAAAATTAAAAAATCAAAACAAAAAATTAAAACAATATGCTTTGCGACAATTATTTTTGCCCGACACGGATATTTTTCTACTGAAAAATATCCGTGTTCGCGCCGTCGCGCTCGCAGGGTCGAGGGAAAAATAATTGTCGCAAAGGGTGGATTTTGGTTTGGGAAGCTTCCCTACCGGATGATTTTTTCTTCCGGCAGGCCGCCGAGATCAACGAGTGCTTTGTTATAGATGCAATCTTTGAGGGAAAAATTTCCTTCAAGCTTTAAATCCCGTGCCGCCACGCGCTGTCTTACAAGTGCGCTTTTGAGATTCACGTCGCCGGCGACAGTGGCGCCGCTCAAGTCCAGAAAGCCGTTGATCTGCGCGTTTTCGCAAAGCACGTCGCCATTAATCTTCAATTCTCCTTGAAAGTAATTTTGCACTTCCGCGGCGCGCAAATCAACGTTTCCCAGCGCGACCGCTTTAGCCAGGCTCACGAATCCGTTGATTCTCGCTTGCGGCATCAAGATTGATCCGGTGATATTGATTCCGGACAAATTTATCGTTTGCCCGATCCAGGCCTTTTCCATTAAAAGATCGCCGATGAGTTTTCCCCGATTGAAAAAAAACGATCCGTCTATCGCCGCGTTTGCAAGATTAACGTTGCCGTTGATGGCGGCGTCCGCAAAAAATACGTTGCCGATGATCAAAGCGTTTTGGAAATTGATCCCGTAATCAAAGTCCTTTTCCATCAACGAGAAAGATTTTAATGTCTTTCCGGCAAAATTCGCGTCCCGGCGGTCAAGCGCGGCCTGTTCCATTTCGGTGTCAACGTCTTTTTTGCTCCAGATGAGCACCGGTTTTCCGGCGATGACAAACTCTTCCATTGATTTTTACCGCAAAAAAATTAGGGGTATAATCTACCTATCACCATTATAACCGAAATCAATAAAAATTGAAATCTTCCCATTGTGCCAATTTTGTTTGCGAATCTTGCTGTTTCCGATGCGGATTCAAACTGGCGATCGGCGTTGACGAAGCCGGCCGCGGCCCGCTGGCCGGACCGGTGATGGCCGCGGCGGTAGCCATCGTTTTGCCGGTCGCCAGTCGCGATTTTGCCGACTTGTCGGTAATCGTGCGCGACTCCAAAGAAATGGCGCCCGCGGCGCGCGAAGCGGCTTATCGCCGGATTATTCGTCACAAAAATCTTGTTTGCGCGTCAGCGGCGGTCGGCGAAAAGATTATTGACAAGATCAATATTTTGGAAGCGTCAAAACTGGCAATGGCCCGGGCGGTCGGGCGGGTGAAGAAACGGATGGCAAATGAGATCGGCGCCCGCGGCGTCATTTGTCTGATTGACGGTAATTTTTCCATAAAAATTCCTTACAAACAGAAATCAATCATTGGCGGCGATGCCAAAGTTTTTTGCGTTGCCGCCGCCAGTATCGTTGCCAAAGTCCGGCGAGACCGCCTGATGAAAAGGATTGCCCGGCTTTATCCCGCATACGATTTTGCCCGTCACAAAGGTTATGGCACCAAGAAACATTTGGCCGCCATTGGGAAACACGGGCTCTGCCCCGTTCATCGCCGCACCTTTGCCCCTTGCGCTTCTGCCGCTCGCAAGGCTATAATGAAAAAGTGAGGCGCGAAGTCTAAATAATAATATAAAAAAATGAATTCTGCCAAAAAACACAACAAGCTTGATCGTGGCGCGGCTATCGGTTTTGCTGTGAATTTTTGTGCGATGTTTTCCCTGATTTTCACCATCGGCCTTTTGGCGGCGGCGGGTATTGCCGGCGGCAAATCAGGCGGCGCGGCGTCGTTGTCGCAAGGAATGAAACAGGCCGTTTGTTCCTGCCCGGAAGCGGAGGAATGTTCGGTTGCGTCCCTGGCGCCGGCAGTGTTGTTCCCGGTTTCCGCCCAACAGCCGACGGAAACCGCGCTGGAGATCGGCGTTGACGAGGGGGGATTCTCCTTGCGGGAAATCGATCTTTCAAATTCCAGCTCCCGGACGCTCAAAATCGTCAATAAAGGCGTCCGCGCCCATTCTTTTGCGATAACGGAAACCGGGATGAATTCCGGCGCGATTGAGCCGGGGCGGTTTGCGACGGTGGCGCTGGATGAGCCGCCCGCCGGCGGCGGCACGGCGGAGTTTTATTCGGCGGAACCCGAGGATAGCGGTGAAAATTTTCGCGGCACGATCATTTTTGAGAGATAAGGCGTCCCGTTGCGCCGGGGCGCGCGGAAAAGTAACCGCTTGCCGGGATTTTGCATCTTCCGGGGCCGCGCCTCTGCGTTGCATCGCGAAGCGGGGGTGCGGCCTCTTTAAAAAGAATCCGACCCTAAAACCCGAATGCTCCTGAAGGGTCCAACCCCTCCGATTGCGAAGGGGATAGACCCCAAAGATGCGGGGGTTAACATCATCGGCAACTATATCCCCGGCGAGCAGTTATGCGGAAAAATTTGATTTTTTGCGGAATTTGTGTTAAAAGGCAATCGTTGTTTAATTTTGAGTTTGGTTGGTTGAATGCTGATTTTTCTATTAGACCTACCGCTCAAAGATTTCCGTAGCGAAATTTTCAGGTTTCGGGGCAGAAGCGATTTTGCGTAGCAAAATATGCGAGCCGAACGAAGAGCGAGGAGGCATATTTGAAACTAAAGTCTGCCGACGAGCGATGAGTTTGGCTTAGCCGAAATATGGAAATTGCAGTAGAAAATCTTTGAGCAGTGGGTCTAGTAATCATCAACTCATTACTCATTAACTATTTTTATGGGTGGCGTACCAAAAAAAAGACATACCAAGGGAAGCCGGAACCAGCGCCGGATGCACTTGTTTTTGAAGAACCCTTCTTTCTCCCAGTGCGCGAAATGCGGCAAGCCGGTCAAATCTCATCACGCCTGTCCGTTTTGCGGCCATTATCGCGGCAAGGAGGCGGTGGATGTGTTTTCCCGTCTTGACCGCAAACAGCGGCGCGATCGGGAGTCGGAGATTGCGGCCCAAACTGCGGCAAAAGAAACAAAAACTTCCGAAGCGGTCAATTAGATTGGCATTTTCTACACTTTGCGACAATTATTTTGGCCCAACGCGGATATTTTTCTGCTGAAAAATTCCTCATGTTCGCGCCGTCGCGCTTGCAGGGTTGGGTAAAAATAATTGTCGCAAAGTATAATGTTGGGAATTTGTTGTTTGTCATTTTGAGATATGGCTTCAAGGCATCTTACGCGATCAATCGTGATGCAATCCCTTTTTGAATGGGATTTTTACGGTCGGAAAAACGACCTGGAGCCCATTTTGCAAAGAAATCTTGACGAGTTCGGCCCCGGATTGGAAGAAACGGAATTTGCGCGGGAATTGTCGGCGGGCGTGACGGGCAAATTGCCGGTTTTGGACTCAATTATCGCGAAAGCCGCGCCGCAATGGCCGATTGATCAAATCAGCGTGATTGACCGCAATATCCTGAGGCTGGGGTTGTTTGAACTGCTCTATGAAGATAAAAAGGCGGTGCCGCCCAAGGTGGCCATCAATGAAGCCATTGAACTGGCGAAAAATTTCGGCGGAGAAAGCTCGGGGAAGTTCGTCAACGGCGTTTTGGGCACGGTCTATAAGGAGATGCTGGAACAAAATCCCGGGCTGGCGGATAATGACAACCCTAAAAAATAGGCAATAATGATAATCTAAAATTGAAAAATCAAAAATCAAAATGATAATTAAAAATGATAAAATTACGGAATTAAAAGTTTTTTAATTTTAAACTGTCATTTTCAATTTTGATTTTTCAATTTTCAATTTGCAACGATGAAGGATTTTTCCAAGCTTGAAAAAAAACTGGGCGTAGTCTTTAAAAATCGGGATTTGCTCACGCAGGCGTTTATCCACCGTTCCTATCTGAACGAGAACTCCCAAGTCAATTTGGGAAACAACGAGAGATTGGAATTTTTGGGCGACGCGGTGCTGGAACTGGCGGTTACCGAATATCTCTATCTTGCCTATCCGGGCAAGTCCGAGGGAGAGCTCACCAGCTGGCGCGCGGCGCTGGTGAACACGAAAATGATCTCTTCGGCTGCGGCGCGGATGGGATTTGGCGATTTCCTCCTGCTTTCGCGCGGAGAAGCCAGAGAAGAAGGAAAATCGCGGCAATATATTTTGGCCAATACTTTTGAAGCTTTTATCGGCGCGCTTTATCTGGATCGCGGCAATGAGGCTTGCCGCAATTTTATCAAAAACAACCTTTTGGGGGAACTGCCGGAAATTATTGCCAAAAAATTATACAAAGACGCCAAGTCGCATTTTCAGGAAATGGCGCAGGAAATCGCCAAGATCACTCCGGTCTACCGCGTTTTGGACGAACGCGGGCCGGATCACGCCAAGTATTTCACCGTCGGGGTTTATTTGGGGAACGAATTGGTGGCGCAAGCGGGCGGTTATTCAAAACAGGAGGCTGAAGAAGAAACCGCCAAAGCCGCTCTGGCGGCGAAAAAATGGCAATAACGCGCTTTGCGCAATTTCCAATTATCAATTGCAATAAATTTTTCAGTGCATCAATGAACCAAACGGAATGCAATCGTGGATTTTGTCTGGACATTGGAATTTGAAACATCCGTTGAAAATTGAAGTTTGAAAATTGAAAATTAATGGTTTTGCATTGCAAAAAACGTGAAAGTGTGTATAATATGAGGCGTTGCGAATAACAGATTAAACTAAATTATGTTAACTATCAGATTGCGCCGTATCGGAAGAAAAAACCAGCCGTCGTTTCGGGTGGTGGTGGCCGATAAACGGGTTTCGGCGTCCGCGGGCAAGTTTTGCGAAGAAGTCGGTTTTGTCAACCGCGTTACCAAAGAGATCAAGCTTGATCGGGAAAAGATCTCATACTGGATGAAGAAAGGCGCCCAGCCGTCACCGACGGTCAGGAACATTCTTATTGCCGAAAAAGCGATTGAAGGGAAAAAAATTCCGGTTCACGCCAAGTCCAAGAAGAAGGAAGGCGCCGCGGCACCGGCCACTCCGGCAAAAGAAGCGTCTCCGGCCGCCGCCGCGGCGGTTTGACAACGATTTTTGATTTGGAATATAATGGTGGCATAGGCGTTGATAATGGTGCCTGAAAGGTCGAAAATTTTGTTTGAATGAATGATACGCGATATCTATGGAAAATAAAAACGACCAGGAATTTCTTGAGTTCTTGATCAAGTCGCTGGTGGATCATCCCGAAGATGTGAAAGTGAGCCGCACCGTTGACGAAATGGGCGTTCTGCTCTCGTTGAAGGTCAATGCGGAAGATATGGGCCAGATCATCGGCCGCAGCGGGAGCACCGCGCGGGCGATCCGCAATCTGGTGCGCATTATCGGCTTGAAGAACCACGCGCGCGTCAATTTGAAGATTGAAGAGCCGGAAGGCGGTCGCCGCGCGCCACGGGCGGAGGAAAAACCTTCCCGCGACGATGACGAGGACGATCTCAAGTTCTAGTTGCGACTCAAAAAAGAAAGACCCCGCATTTGACGGGGTCTTTCTTTATAATGCTTGTATGATTTTATGTTTTTATGATTAAATGATTGTATGATTCATTTTGACTTCATCACCATTTTTCCGGAAATCATCCGGCCCTATTTTGAGGAATCGCTTTTCAAAAAGGCGCGGGAAAAGAAACTGATAAAAATCCGGGTTCATAATTTGCGCGATTTTGCGCCGGATAAGCACCATACCGTTGACGACAAGCCGTTTGGCGGCGGGTTTGGCATGGTGATGAAAGTTGATGTCTGGCACCAAGCGATTGCTAAAATCACAAAACTGAAAATCGCCGGCAAAAAACTGAAACCGGCAAACAAGGACACGGCAATAATCATACTCACGCCGCGGGGAAAAATGTTTAATCAAAAAATGGCGGCGAAGCTGGCGAAATTCCGGCAGATCGTTTTTGTCTGCGGCCGCTACGAGGGTGTGGATGAACGGGTGGCGAAAAATATCGCCACGCACCAAATTTCGGTCGGCGACTATGATCTGATGGGCGGAGAACTGCCGGCGATGGCGGTTGCCGAAGCCGCGGCGCGCTTGATCCCCGGCGTGATCGGCAAGCCGGAATTTTTAAAAGAAAGAAACGGCAAAGACGGCTTTTTTGAATCCGCACAATACACCCGTCCGGAAATTTATTCGCCGGCCGAGGGAATCAATTGGAAAACTCCCAAAGAATTGCTTTCCGGCGACCCCAAAAAAATCAGCGCCTGGCGCCAAAAACACGGCAAAACCATCGGCTGATTTGCCAAGAGTCAAAAATCTCCAGGGGTTGAACCCCTGTAAATTTATCAGGGGTTCAACCCCTGATAGCTGTTCCAATCTTGCGGAGAGGGGAAAAGTGCGATATTATTTCATATCATAAAGCAAAATAATCAATTGCCGAAAGCCAATAACTTTTGGCAAAATAAACATGTTAGAATCAATAGAGGGTGGTGAAAAAAAAGAAATAATGGACACGCTATCGGAAATTAAAGAGAATATGGAAGGATTAACGCAAGAAGAAAAAGCGCACGCCGTTAAGTTGTACAAGAACTTACCACCAAATACCAGAGAAATTTTAGAAGAAGCGGGGACTCCTGATGAAATAAATTTATTGGACGCGATTAAAGCAAGAATAGAAGAAATCAAAGAAGAATTCAGTGCGTATGACAAAAATATGTTTGGCCGCAAAGAACAAGACATTCCGTCGCAGGAGGCTTCGGCCTGATAAAGCTTTAAATTTTAAAAAAAGTCCGACCCTTTCGGATTACAAAACTCCGCTACCGCAAATCTTTCGCCAGCGGAGTTTTTGATTAAAAATCATCTCCATACTTTCAAAAGGGTCCGACCCTTTTGGGGAATCATTGATTTTAATCGTTTTTATTCGGTTGCTTCCTGCAGGGCGGTTTGGAATTTTTCAATATCCTCGGTTTTGTTTTTAAACATTCCGATCTCCGAGATCAGCTTCGCTTGTTCCTTGACGGAAGCGGCCAGCTTCTTCAGCAATTCTTTTTCAAGTTCCGAAAACTCTTCCTCCGAAAGATTGAAGTCGTTTATCGCGTCATTTAATTCTTTTTCTTCCAGTGCCAGATAAAAAAGCGGAATGTGGTGGTTGCTTTCCTTGGTGGCTTTTGCTCCGGCGGCGCCAATGCCATATTTTAAAAAGGCGCCGCTCCGGGTATTGCGCGCGGCAACTTTGCCTTCTTTTTCCGTCTTGCCGTTTTTGGCTACCACCTCATCAAACGCACCCACGACCGCGCCCGTTTCTTTTTCCACGATCACATTGTCAATGCCGTTGTTATAATCGTCAAACGGCGACGACCGCAGAACAAAGAAATTTTTTCCGATTGCCTTGTGGAAAAGCGCGGTCTTGAACATTTCCATTTTTTCTCCGTTGGTTCTCTTTCTTTGTTTTCCTTCTTTATTCGGCTTTTCTTTTTGCCATTTTTTTTCTCTTTGCTTGATTTCATACATATCCTTTTTGACTTGTTGGCCGTAAAGCGGTTCGTATGCTTCCATATCTATGCGGCAAAAATCATCAACATCAATGTCGCTTTCTCTTAGCTCCGCGGCGATTTCTTTGAGGCGTTCTTCCAGCGCCTCTTCGCCGCGCTCGGCGCGATTCTCAAAATTTGAAAATTTTTCCATAATTTTTTGAATTAACCGGATAAATTAGTCAATGATAACAATTTTACGGGAGAAGCGGAATAGAGGGTTGGCGATGCGATTTGGATTTTTGGGGCGAGGGGGGTAAAATGAAACAATGGAAGAATTTGCAAACAACGATTTCTGGCGTCTTCTTGATGAAAGCTATTACGGCATGGCGCGCGCCGCCGCGCCGCTGGAGAAAACCGGCGCCTTGCCGGCATTTTTGCCGTGGGCGGTTCTGGGCGTTGTCCTGCTGGCGGGATTGCTGGCGGGCGCGTGGTTTGTTTTCAAAAAGCGAAATCGGGAAAAGTTCCGCCTGTCAATGGAGATGATCCTGCTGTCGGTGCGGATTCCGCCCAAAAACGCCGAAGAGATCCAGCAATCCGGACGGCAGGAAAAGGATTGGATCCGCGTGATGGAGGATTTCTATGCCAATTTGGTGTCGCTGGTGCCGCGCGGTTTTTGGGCGCCCAAGCCGTGGGTGGCGCTGGAAGTCGCCAAAGTGAAAGGGGAAATCTGTTTTTACGCCGCCGCACCCCGCCGCTATATCAGTTTTTTGGAAAAACGGATCAACAGCATCTATCCGGACGCGCAGATTGAAAAAAGCAATGATTTCAACATTTTCGGCCCCAAGGAATCGGTTTTTTGCGGTTTTGCCAAAACCATCCGGCCGGTATTTTTGCCGTTGAAAACCTATGAATCCATCGGCACCGATCCGCTCTCGGCGATCACCAACACGCTTACCAAACTGGAAGAAAACGAGGAGGCGGCGGTGCAAATTATTTTGCAAAATGTTTCCGAAATGTGGCGCGTCCGCGGGCGCGAGATTTTGGACAAGATAAAAAAAGGCAAAAAGTTTGCTGCGGCAATGGAAGAAACCGGCCTGATGGGCGCGGCCCGCGGCGACGCCAAGGAAAACGAATCCCCCTCGTTTATGGGAAATCAGGGCGATGAAGAGCTGGTCAAGGCCATGGAAAGCAAGCTCAACAAGCGCAATCTGGCGGCCAATATCCGCATTGTTGTTTCCATTAAAGACGAATTTCGCAGCGAACAGATATTTGACCAGCTGGCCGGGTCGCTGGACCAGTTTTCTTCTCCGGGATTGAACGGGTTCCGGGTGGTGAAGAAGAAAGGCAAGTCCGCCGCCGTAATTTTAAACGATTACATTTTCCGCAATTTCAATCCCGCCGGCAAATCAATCTTGAGCGCCGAGGAATTGGCCGGCATCTTTCATTTTCCCACGCCCTATCTGAAAACTCCCAATATCAAAACGATCAATGCCAAAACCGCGCCGCCGCCGGCAAACTTGTTGCGCGAAGGCCTGCTTTTGGGATTTAACCAATATCGCGGAACAAAAACGGATGTTTATCTGGGTTCCGACGATCGCCGCCGCCATTTATATGTCATCGGACAAACCGGCACCGGCAAATCCGCGTTTTTGTCCAACCTGATTGAGCAGGATATAATCGCCGGGCGCGGCGTGGGGATTTTGGATCCGCACGGCGATCTGATTGACGACATTATGGGCAAAATTCCCAACAACCGCGTGGATGACGTGGTGGTGTTTGATCCTTCAAGCCGGGAATATTCCATCGGCCTCAATATGCTGGAATATGATCCCGAATTTCCCGAACAGAAAACTTTCATTGTCAACGAGTTTATGAAGATCTTTGACAAACTCTATGATCTGAAAGCCACCGGCGGGCCGATGTTTGAGCAATATGCGCGCAACGCCCTGCAATTGCTGATGGACGACCCCAAAGAAACCTACACGCTGATGGAGGTGCCCAAGGTTTTGGCCGATAAGGAATTTCGCCATTATCTATTGTCCAAATGCCGCAATATTATGGTGAAGGAATTTTGGGAAAAGCAAGCCGAAGCCGCGGGCGGGGAAGCGTCGCTGAAAAATATGGTGCCCTACATCACTTCCAAATTTGACACGTTTATTTCCAATGATTATATGCGTCCCATCATCGGACAGGTTAAAAGCACCTTTAAATTCCGCGAAATTTTGGACCAGAAAAAGATATTTTTGGTCAATTTAAGCAAGGGGCGCTTGGGCGAGATCAACAGTTCGCTTTTGGGATTGATCATCACCGGCAAGATCACCATCGCCGCGTTCTCCAGAGTGGATATTCCCGAGAGCGAACGCCGCGATTTCCATCTTTATATTGATGAGTTCCAAAATTTTGCCACCGATACCATCTCCACCATTTTGTCCGAAGCGCGGAAATACAAGCTGTGTCTCACCGTTTCCCATCAATTTATCGGCCAGCTGGAAGACAAGATCCGCGACAGCGTCTTCGGCAATGTGGGAACGATTTCGTCTTTCCGGGTCGGCGCGGAGGATTCGGAGTTTTTGGCCAAGCAATTCGCGCCGGTTTTCAACGCGCAGGACTTGAGCCGTCTTGAAAATTATAACGCTTATGTAAGAATATTGATTAACGGCCAGGTGTCGTTGCCGTTTAACATCAAGACCTATCCGCCGTCTCGTTCCAACCGGTCCCGGTCGGCGGATATCCGCGAATATTATCTGGTCAAGGAAGGCCGTCCGCGCGAGATGGTGGAGCGCGAAATTGAAGCGCGCCGCCGCCAAATGGGCGCGCCCGCCGGGAAGAATGCCGATAATTGATAAAAATTATGCCGGATCAAAAAATACCGTCGCCGGAAATGCCGCCGGTCAAAGAGACGGAAAAATTGGAAAAGGAAGTGAAGTTTGAAAGGGATAATGAGGGATTGGCGGTGATTGAGCCGGGGCGCAAAACCGCCGAAGCTTTGCGCGCGCAGGTGGAAGAATCTTTTCCCGAAGTTTCGGATAAAGAGCCGGATAAAGAAATCATCGGGAAGAACATTGAGGAAAGGATAGAAATCATTGTCAATAATTTTGTGAAATCAGCCGTAGCGGCCGAATTTGACGAGGGAAAAGTCAATCAAATTATGGATAGGGCGAAGATGTATATTGCCAAAGGCTATCCCCAAATCGCCGACGAGGTTCACGATCGCATTTTGGAGGCGAAAAACAGGGGGATGCATTGATTTTTAATTTAGCATAAGCGTCGCGGGGTGAGCCTCTGCAACGCTTTTTGTAAGCACTCGCTGGGTTCAAAATTCGGATTCTCTGGGAAAGGTCTAATCCTCGCGAGGACGCGAGGGTTAGACCTTTAAAATACAAATACCCGGTGAGCAGTTACGTCTTTGTTGTGTGTTTTGTTGTGTTCAAAACGGAAAAAATGGGGTAGAATGGAGCAATACATTTAAGTGCGTGCGCGATAAACATAGAATCATATGAAATTCAATAAAAAGTTTTGGATAATTGCGATTGCGGCCGCGGCCGCCGGGCTTTTGCTGTGGAGCATATTCAAACCCAAGGAGGCGGCCTACAAGACCGAGGCGGCCGTCATCGGATCAATCACGCAGGAGGTGACCGAAACGGGGAGCGTGAGGAAGGGAGAGGCGATCAATCTGAATTTCAAGAACAGCGGCATCATTGAGAAAATCAGCGTGTCCCAGGGGGAAGAGGTGTCCGCGGGACAAGTGCTGGCGGAACTGGACAATCGCCAGGCGCAAATTCAAATGACGCAGGCGAAAGCGAGTTACGAAGCGACGCTTTTTCAATTGGAAAAATTGAAACGGGGCGCCGGTGGTGAAGATGTTGCCATTGTTGAAAGCCAAGTTCTTGCCGCCCGCGCCGCGCTGGACGCCGCCCGCCGGGCGCAGGAAGACGCGCGCGCGGTTGCCAACCAGGGGTTGAGCGCCGTTTATAAAACGGCGGCCGATTCGCTGGCATCGGCTTATATTCGGGCATATAACGCCTACAATTTTTCCGATCTTCTCCAGCGCGAATATTTTTCGCCGCGCGATGAAGATTCCATTGCGGTTTGGGAGATGTTGCAAAAAATGAAACTGGCGGTTGGCAAGATTAAAATTTATTCGCAAACCGCGCAAGCGGACGGCAAAGACGCCGGTTTGGACGCGGATTTTGCCGCGGCCAAGACCGAATTGGCCGCGGTTGAGGCGCGTTTGCGCGAAATTCGCGTGATGTGCGAAAAGATTCCCTGGCGCGATGCCGTAAGTCTGACTTACAAGGAGAATTTGGATTTGCACATTGGCTATGTTTCGGCCGCGCGCGCGGCGTTCCATTCCGCGATAGAGGGAGTGGCATCGCAAAAGGCGGCCGGCGATTTGGCGGTGAATTCCGCGGCGGCCGCGCTGGAAAGCGCGCTGGCGGCGGAAAAGACCGTCGGCGAGCAATACGCGAAAGTTTTGGCGCCGCCGCGCACGGAAGATGTGGGAATGTTGGAAGCCCAGGCCGCGCAGGCGCAGGCGCAGATCGCTTTACTGCAACTGCAAATTGACGATGGCAAGCTGGTCGCGCCGGCGGACGGCCAGATCGCGGAGATCAACGGGCGCGCCGGAGAAACGGTATCGCCGTTGGCCGCCAGTCCGTTGATGGTGCTTTTTCCCGCCGACCCTTATCAGATCGTCATTGACATATACGAAGAGGATGCGGTCAAGATCAATATCGGCGATTTATGCAAAATTTCCGTGGCCGCGCTGGGCGACCAAATTTTTTCCGGGCGCGTGGCGTTCATTTCTCCGGCGGCCAAAATCGTGAATGGCGTGGTCTATTATGAAACCAAAATCGCTTTTGACCAATCTCCCGAAGGATTGATGCCGGAAATGACCGCGGATGTGGAGATCGTTACCGCTCAAAAGGAAAACGCTTTGCTGGTTTCCGAGGCCGCGTTGCGCAAGCGGGAGGATGGCTGGAAAGTGGAAATCGTCAAGGATGGCGCGCCGCGGGAGGTCGGCGTTCAAATCGGCATCCGCGCCAAGGGCATCGCCGAAATCATCTCGGGCATCGCCGAAGGCGACTCGGTGATCATCCCATAGCGGTGGTTGACAGGAGAAATAACCCTGCCAAATTTAACAAATTGTTCAAAATAACCCGGCTATTTTTTCATTATGTCAACACTGATCAAATTGGAAGAGGTTTGGAAAATTTATCATCTGGGAAAAACCGAAGTGAACTCTCTGCGGGGGGTGAATCTGGAGATTGAATCCGGCGGTTTTGTCACGATTATGGGACCGTCGGGGTCGGGTAAATCCACATTATTGAATATGATCGGGCTTTTGGACATTCCCACCAAGGGAAGACTGCTGTTAAAGAATCACGATGTGGCCAAAATGAATGAAAGCGAGCTGGCGCTCCTGCGCGGCAAAACCATCGGTTTCGTGTTCCAGGAATTTAATCTTTTGAGCCACTTGCGCGCCTGGGAGAATGTGGAATTGCCGATGATCTTTCAAGGTATCGCCCGGCAAACCCGCCGGCGCCGCGCCGAAGAACTGCTGGAAATGGTCGGGTTGGGAAATCGCGCGCATCACCAGTTGGCCGAACTCTCCGGCGGCGAGCGGCAGAGAGTGGCGATTGCCCGCGCGTTTGTTAACGATCCCGAATTGGTGATCGCCGACGAACCGACCGGCAATTTGGATTCAACCAGCGGCAAAAAAATAATGGAGATTCTGTGCGAATTCCATGAAAAGCGCGGCGGCACCCTGCTGATCGTGACCCATGATTTTGCGATTGGCGGCTACGGCCACACGCAAGTTTTTCTCAAAGATGGCCAAATTGTTTCCAGAAGCGAAGCCTTCGGCAACAAATAAGGCGCAAAATTGGAAATTTGTCAATTATTCAACACCCTTAAATCATGAGCAATAATTTTTCGGAGTATTTCAAAATTGCGGCCAGGAATCTAAAAATGCGGTCATTGAGAAGCTGGCTCACGGTTTTGGGCATTATCATCGGCGTGTTTTTGATCATCAGCTTGTTGTCGCTTTCCGAAGGCATTAAAGACACCATCAACCGCCAAATGATGTCTTTGGGCGGCAATATGATCTTTGTGATGCCCGGGGATGACAGCAATCCGCTGGCGGGGATGATGTTTGGCGGCGATAAATTGGAAGCCCGGGATTTGGACGCGATCCGGCGCACCGAGGGCGTCAAAACCGTACTGGGGGCCTCCTATCAGTCAATCAATGTCCGTTACAACACCGAAAACAAGGCATTGACGGTGGAGGGGTTTCCGCTGGTTGAAGGCGCCGACGTTTTGCGGAAGTTCCAGGGATGGAGCTTGTCTTCCGGACGATGGCCGTCGGCCAGTCGGCGTGAGGTGGTGGTGGGGATGCAATTCGGCCGCGATATTTTCAACGCGCCGGTCCAGCCCGGCGATCAATTGATTATCAAAGGGAAAAAATATACGGTTGCCGGCATTCTGAATTCTTTGGGGGCAAAGGATGACGACAGCGCGATCTTTATGGACATCGCCGAATTTCAGGATCTCACCGGCCAACAGCGGGGCACGGCGCAAATCGCGATGGTGCAAATTGACGAAACCATGGATCCGAATTTGATCGCGGAAAAGATCAAAGACAGCCTGCGCCGCGTCCAGCGGCGTGCCTACGGGTCCGACGATCTTCATTTTGCGGTGATCACCGCCGAAAAAGTCAACGATATCGTCGGCGGCGTGATGGCGGTGATCCAGTTCGCGATTTTGGCGTTTGCCGGTATCGCCATTCTGGTCGGCGGCATCGGCATCACCAACACAATGTACACTTCGGTGCGCGAACGGACGCGCGAGATCGGCATTATGAAAGCCATTGGCGCCACCAATGGCGCGATAATGTCAATCTTTCTGTTTGAGGCCAGCATCATCGGTTTTGGCGGCGGCATCGGCGGCACGGTTTTGGGGCTGGGGCTGGCGGCGATAATACAAGCCTACGGGCAGGTGCATCCGTTGTTCTATTTTACCGCCTCGTTTTCGCCGTGGATCGTCATTTTCGGCCTGGGATTTTCGTTTTTTGTGGGTTGTCTTTCGGGAATTTTGCCGGCGCGCCAGGCGGCCAAGCTTCGCCCCATTGAAGCGCTGAGGAAATACGAATGATAAAAATTAAAATCTTAAAATGAAAAAGTAAGTTTTTGAATATTTGCGCGACTATTTATTGGATTCTCTAGGAAAGGTCTAACCCTCGCGTCCTCGCGAGGGTTAGACCTTAAAATGCAAATCCCCGGTGAGCGGTTATCTCTTTGCGCTTGCGCTGGCGGATTTTTTTTCGTAAAATGAAAACGAAATCAATCGCCAGTCTTCCAATTTTTCATTATGACGATTCCCGTGCCGCGCCCCGCGCAAAAAAGAAAACGTAAAGTCCACAGAGAACCGGTAAATCTCCGGTTGGCGGTTTTGATTCTAGCTTTTTTTTCTTTCGGCGTTGTTTGTTATTTGCTGGCAAGCTATCGCCAGCCTTCAATTTTCCTGCAGGTAATCGGCGGCGTTCCGGGAGCATCCATCACCGCGGAGAGGGAGGGTGCCGGCGAAATGAAGTCGGGCGGATTGGAAAAATTTTCATCGCAAGACGATTTCAAAAGTTATCTTGATTCCGGCCGCCGTGCCGCCGCCGCGGGGCCGTTTGAAGCCGAAAAAGCGGCGTTGGCCGCCAAGGATGAGGAATCTGCCAAGGCCAAGCCGGCCGGCAAAATATCCGCGCCGGCGGTGGCCGGGATTGCCCCCGAAGACGCGAAAAAATTTTTTTCACTGGGCGAAACGTCCGCAAAAAGCGCCGGCGATATCATCCGGCTGGACGGGGAGAAGCTTTATTTTTCGCCTCAAAATCAGTTCTATTGGCCGGAGTTTGCCGCCGCTTCGCGCCCGGCGGGAGAAACCAAAATTTTTGAAACGCGCCCGGCGGGCGGGATGAAACAGGTCGGGGCGATTCCTCAAGACGGAAATTTTTTGGTTCTGGACGGATCGCTGGCGGTGTTTTTGAACAACTCGCTGGCGGTCTACGATCTTTCTTTCGCGGACTCTCCACTGGAAATTTGGCAGGGGCGGTTAAACGGCAACAGCCGGATTATCGCTTCCGAATTTGTTGCCGGCAAGCTCTATATGGCGGTGGAGACCGAGATTGATCCGGCCAATCCCTGTCCGATCAAGCCCTTGGTGATCGGCGAAAATCCAGTGTCGGTGGAATGCGCGTCAATTTACCGGCCGGCCGCGCCGGTACCGGCGGATTCGGTCTTCACGATCTTTGAGATGAATCCGCGGTCGGGAGCGGTGGCGCGCGATTTTTCCGTGGCGGTGCCGCGGGACGGTTTTTCAACGATTCTGGAAGACGGCGCCGCGTGGATCGCGTGGAACGAAGAACGTGATCCCGTTGAATTTTTCGCGGATTTTTTGAGCGCCAAGTGCCGGGGGCTTCTGCCCAATTACATCGTGGAAAAAACGCGGTCAACGGCGGCCTGCGAAATTTCGCGGGCGGGAAAAGAGTTTGAAACGCGCCGCGTGCTCGCCGGCTGGTTTGATTCTCTGGCGCAAGGCGAGAAAGAACGGATCGCGGGCGAGGTTTCTTTGCGTCTGGCGGATTATCTGCGGGACCAAACCAAAGATTTTGAGCGCACGGGAATCGCCAAGATCAATTTGAAAACTTTCGCGCCGGAAGCGCAAACCGCGGTTGCGGGGCGCTTGCCGGAGGGCGGGCTTGCTCCCGTCGCCGGGGGGTTGCGCGCGGTAACGGTTTCGGGATTCGGCGCGGCGCAAAAAATGGAATGGCTGGTTTCCGGAAATATTGCCGGCCAAGAAAACGAAAAGGCGCAAAACAATCTCTATTTACTTGACAAAAATTTAAAAACGGTTGCCGAGGCAAAAAATTTGGACATTCCCGCAGGAGTCTGCGCCCTTCGTTTTTCCGGCAATGCCGCCTACGCGCGAGTCTGCCGCGCCGGCGAGCCGCTCTATGCGCTGAGCTTCAATCCGCAGGCCGCGGGATTGGCGGGGAAATTCTCTTTGCCCGCCGAAGATGCCTATTTTTATCCGTTAAACGAAATTTCGGCCATCGCCGTCTATCCGAATGCCCGCAAGATCAAGGTGGCGCTGTTTGATTCTTCCCTGCCCGGACGGATTGAAAAAATTCATGAATACGCACTCAACGATTATTGGGCGGATTTTGAAGCCAATATCGCCGCGTTTGCCCATGATCCCGAAAACAAGCGGCTGTTTTTGCCCGCCGCCCGCGGCGGAAGCATTCTGTCATACGCCGGCGGCGAGATCGCACTGGCGGGAAGCGCCGGTGAAATCGCGCCCGTCCGCGCGTTCTTTGAAAAGGGCGATCTTTACATCGCCGGGGACGCGGGGATTGAAGTTTTCGGCGGCGCGGACTTTGAAAAAATAAACTCGGTTGAATTTTGATACAATGGAAATTTTAGAAATCATAAAACAAATTCCGGCCGCATTCTATCTTTCGTTGGCGCTCCTGCCCACCGCAGTTTGGGGATTTTTTGCGGTTTCCAAGCCGAAAAAAACGATTTTGGCCAAAAACGCCGATCCGGCCGAACAGCTGAAAACCAAAAAGGTCAATTTCAAAAAAGAGATTCGGTCGGGATTGCTTTTGGGAACGGCGATTGCCGCGGGGCTGGGGTTGTTCATTTCGTTGGGTATCGTCATCGGCGATTATAAAAACGACCGGGGAATATTTGCCGCGGTATTGCCGCCGCTTTCTCTGCCGCCCGCGCCGGAGGCGATTTTACCGCCCGCGCCGGGAGCGGAATTGGACGGCAAAGCCAATTAAATCAAACCTTTGGTGGAGTAGCGGTATTTGATATCGCTAAAATTTAGCGATATCAAATACCGCTACGATATACCGCTACGATTACCGCTAAAAAAATTAAAAATCAATCTATGAAAATCGAGAGAGAGTCAATAGACAAAGAAACTTTTTTCACGGAATACAAAGGAGTGTTTGTCGCCATCGCCGCCGCGGCGGTTTTGGGGTTGATCTTTTTGGTCAACTTCCTTTTTTCTTCAAGAAAAATTTCCCTGCCGCCCGGTGAGCTTTCTTTGACTGCCGGCCAATCCTATGAAATTGAATGGTCGTCTTCAAACGTTGATCGCGTGGGAATCGTGCTGTTTGGCGGCGAACAGCCGCAATGGATTGCTTATAATTATCCGGCGGGCGCGCAAAAATTTGTCTGGCAATCCGATCCCTACCAGCCCGCCGGCACCCAATATCGGTTCGCGGTGTTTGAATATCCGTGGAAGAAAGGCAATGCCATCGCCTACAGTCCGGCGATGGTCACAATTTTGGGGCAAAAATATATTTCCTGCGACAGTTATTCGGTGGAGCAAAACTGGCCGTATTTGCCGTCAAAGCACGCCGGGCTTTTGCGGGCGTTTATCACGCAAAGCACCTATTCGGGCGATTTGGGCGGGTTGTCGGGCGCGGATGAAAAATGTAATCAAGAGGCGCAAAAAGCGGGCTATGAAGGGAATTACATCGCGCTTTTGGGGGCCGACGATGTCTCCGCGCGGGAGCGGGTGCAAAAAGACGGAATTTTTGCGGAAGCCGGCGCGGCCGGACAAGCGGCGGCGGGGGAGGCTTGCCATCGCTATTTGGCGCAAAACATCCAAAAATTGCTGGAGAAGGCCAATCTTTCCCGCGAGGCGGCGCAAATCCAGTTTTCCGGTTCGTTTGGCCAGAGTTTTGGCAATTTATGGCTGGGGAGAATGGCGCCGGCGATTGAAAAAAAATGCCTGTCGCTGGGGGTTGACCGCGAAGGGGAAATGATGTTTTCCAACAGCTACACTTGCCAGGACTGGACGGTGGGCAAACGCGCGATCTCGGGCGTGGCCGATGCCAATCTTACGCGATGTTATGATCTGCAAGGCAAAAATCTGGTGGCAAAATATTACGGCGCGGCGGCAATCGCTTTGGGAGAACAGGGCGGCTATGCCCTCGGCGCCGCTTCTTGCGACACCAAACGCCGCCTGCTGTGCGTGGAGCAATAAAATTTAAAATTTAAGTTTTTACTTTTTCATTCTCAGTTTTTAATTTGTAAATGTTGACAATTTCTCAAACTTTGATATATTTGAAGCATTCCGCAGACAGCAGGCTAATCAATTATCAATGATCAGTTATCAATGATAAGTGACCAATAAGCCCCGCCGAGGAAAATCAATTGTTGATTTTTCGTTTAAAGTCGAGTCTGCGCAAGCGGATTTTTTGTTTACAAAAAAGATGCCGATTACAAAACAAAAAAAGCAAGAGATCATCAAGGAATTGGCCGACAAATTGGATCGCCAGAAGGCGGCGGTGTTTGCCGACTTTTCCGGCTTGAAAGTCAAGGATTTGACGGATCTCAAAAACAAATTGCGCCAAAAAGGCGCGGAATTCAAGGTCGCCAAAAAAACCTTGATGAATTTGGCGTTGAAACAAAAAGGCATTGATGCCGATACCAAAGCGATGGCGGGGGAAATCGCCATGGCGATGGGTTATGATGACGAAGTGTCGGCGGCAAAAGAATTGCAGGAATTTTCCAAAACCAACCCAAATCTCAAAATTTTGGGAGGTTTGCTGGAAAACAAATTGATTGATGCGGCGCAAGTGTTATCGCTGGCGCAACTGCCGTCCAAATTGGAACTGCTGGCGCAATTGACCGGCAGTCTGGCCGCGCCGTCAAGGAATTTTGTCGGCGTTCTGCAAGGCAATCTGCGCGGCCTGGTGCAGGCGTTGTCGCAAATTCAAAAGTCAAAAGCATAAAATTAAAAATCAATTTAAAATTTTAAATTTGAAATTTTTAAACAATTTTTAATTATTGAATTTTAAAATTTTAAAATTGTTTGGAAATTAAAAATTAAAAACTAAAAATTTTATGGACGAAAAAAAAGAAGTCCAGGTGCCCGCGAAATTCGCGGACTTGGTGAAAAAAATTGAAGAAATGTCGGTGCTGGATCTGGCCGAATTGGTCAAAATCCTGGAAGAAAAATTCGGCGTGAGCGCCGCGGCTCCGATGATGATGGCGGCTCCCGCGGCCGGCGGTGCGAATGGTGCGCCCGCGGCCGAAGAGCAGTCTTCGTTCACGGTCGTTTTGGCCGCTCCCGGCGACAAGAAGATTGAAGTGATCAAAGCGGTGAAGGAAATCACCCAAAAGGGATTGAAGGAGGCCAAAGATTTGGTGGACGCCTCCGCGTCCGCGCCGCAAGTGATCAAGGAAGCGGTGGAAAAGAAGGAAGCCGACGAATTGAAGGCCAAATTGGAAGCGGCGGGCGCGAAAGTGGAATTAAAGTAGGACACAAGATAGGACACTATCGCAAAAAAGGGCATTTTTGCCCTTTTTTGTTTCATTAAAATGGTCAAGGTAAAACCTTGACCGAATTTGACGCCGGCGGTTTGTTTGTTGTAAAGTGAAAATATGGAAACCGTCACTCTCACCAAAAAAGAATATGACAGGTTGCTTAAAAAGGCATTGAGCTATGATTATCTCCGCGGACTGATGGCTGAGGATGTTTTTGCGTCTCCGCCGGTGAAAAATGTTGAAAAGGTTGTCAAGGAATTTGCCGCTACCGGAAGATACAATCAAAAATTTCTGAAAAGCTTGGAGAAAGGATTAAAGCGATCAAATTATTTTGACAATGAAAATCCTGCCGCTTCATCCCGATCTTGAAAAATATTTGGCAAAAAGAAATCTTGAGGCCAAATTTGAGAAACAAAAACGAATTTTTAAAAAGAATCCGTTCCATTCCGGTTTAAACACCGAATTGCTCCAACCGCGCAAAATGAAAATCTGGAGCTTTAGGATTGATCAAAAATACCGCGCAATTTTCATTTTTCGCCGGCCCGATGAAGCGGAGATTATTGACATTAACGATCACTACCGATAGAAGGACAAATCTCGCCCTTTTTTGTTTGCCCAACATGGCAAGAAATTGGGAGGCGATTTGACAAAGATAATTTAATGTGTTTTGCTGATACCAGTGATTTGATGGGAGAACTAGATGTTTGTTCGACGGGCGTTACATTTATTTCTTATTGTCTTCGTTATGACAATACAAAGGATAAATGTAACGGAAGTATAGAGCTAAAAGACGGAGCGCAAATAACGGTTTTATTTGATGAGAAGACCAGTGAGTTAAAACAAACAATCAGGCCTTTTTCACCAAAGCAGATTATGTTTGGTTGCACTTGTCACAACAGGAATATCCCGGAGGAATCATTCCCAATGGAATTGGAATTGGGGATGTGGAGGATTAAGATTATTACGCTAACGATTATCGCGGATAATATTTCCGTAAAAATCAGTTAGCGCTTTTTCATCTATTGGCCAAAACGCTCAAAATGCTTTTTTGTGACTACTCACTGGGGATAGCGTATTTTTAAGGGTCTATCCCCCGCGTAATCGCGGGGGTTAGACCCTGGCAAAGAACTGTAAGCACAAAATTAAAAGGGTCTATCTCTCGCAGTAACGAGGGATAGACCCTTTTAATTTTAGACCCAGTGAGCGGTTGCCATACACGCGTTTGCGGTGAAATTTTGTTTGGGTTATACTTGAATCATATTCAAATCGTGTTCAAGCCGCGTTTAATTCAAAAAAATGCCGGAGACATCAAATCAAAACAACAATCAAATCGATTCGCGCGAGTTGGTGAAAATTTTTAACGACCGGTTTGATAAAATGGAGCAGAATTATCAGGAGATGAAAAAAGATTCTGATGCCCAGTTTGCCAAGATTGACGACCGGTTTGATAAGATGGATGCCCGGTTTGATAAGATGGATGCCCGGTTTGCCAAGATTGATGACCGGTTTGCCAAGATTGATGACCGGTTTGCCAAGATTGACGACCGGTTTGCCAAGATTGACGACCGGTTTGATAAAGTTGATCAAACCTATTGCGAACTGGTAGAGTTTTTGAGCGGGCAATTTGACAAGATGAATGCCAAGATTGACACCAAAGCCGACAAAGCCGATACCGCGACCAAAGAAGATATCAACCTTGCGCTAAATCGCATGGCGATGATAAATGCCAAGACCGATGACTATCGCGCGGAGCAGATCAATATGCAAAGGCAGGTGGACAAGCACGAAAAATGGCATTTCCAAGTGGCCGAAAAAGCCGGCGTCAAGCTTTCATCGGATTGATTCGCGCGGTTTTTAAAAAGGGTCGGACCCTTTTTAAAAGGCGGGGGAATGATGGGACAATAAAAATTGATTTTGGCAACATTGACAGGGTTTTTGGATTTGTTAGGATGACGTAATGGCGCGGTTCTGGCCGCGGCCGAAAGCGAGTTTGTCCGAACGGGAGGGCGGCAAATTCCGGACCAAGATGAATTTTTCTGCGGATTTCATTTGGCAAAACTACAATTTGTTTGTTTGCGGAACCAAAAAATCCGACGCTTGTTTTTGCCTTGACCGAGGACGAAAACAAACGCCGGATTTTTTTGTTTGCCGGTCGCTTCCGGAAACCCGAATTGGCGGTTGAGCAAACCGGGTTTCCGCGCGCGCATCGGCGGCATTAAAATTCCTCAAAGGTCGTGAGGGTTCCGGTGGCGAGAGCCAACGGAGCGTAAAACAGACAGAAAGAAGAATTTGGTAACAAATATTACATTATGAACAAAAAAATTATTGCGAGTTTGGTCACCATTTTGGTGGTTGGCGCGGCGGCCATCGGCGGTACGATCGCGTATTTCAGCGATGTAGAAGTTTCAACTGGGAACACTTTTACCGCTGGCACAATTGATATCGCGGTTGACAACGAAAATCCGTGGGTTAGCAGTGGAGATTATACGTTTGCGGATATGAAACCGGGGCAAATTGAGTATTCCAATTTTACCATTAAAAACGTTGGAACCAATCCGGTAAATGTGGTTAAAAAAGTGGCTCTTGATTCAACTTTTACGGAAACGGAAAAAGAAAATGGCGTTAATGAGCCGGAATGCGTAAAATACGGCGGTACTTGGAGCGGCAGCGCATGCACTGGCGGCACCGCGGTAAACAATTTGGAAGCTGTGATAAAGTATGATTTAAGCGTTAAAGTGTACGCTGACGATAGCGCCACTACGCCTATGTGGGAGCAGGTATTGTATAAAGTTAATGGATCGGGGACGGATGTAACATTAGCTACATTGCTTAATACGAATATGGCGTTGGGAATGATTCCTGTGGGCGGACGTATGGATGTTATCGAAAGCTATCATATGGATGCCGCGGCCGATAATGAGTATCAAAGCGACAAGATGAAATTTGATATCACTTTGACCGGCACACAACTTACCGGGACTTTGGTGCTGGAAGACAAGGACCCCAGCGATTGGAGGGTTAAGAGTGAGAACACTGTTAACGCAACCGTTAATTATGGCGTAAAAGACGCAACACTTAAGATAACCGGGATTACTGGCAATGTTCCTTTGACTGGCGGAGAAGCGTATTCCTTGATTACATTACCTGAAAGCTATTCAACTCCGAGCGGCTCTGGCTATCCGGGAAACGGCATTGTGTTGGCTACGGTTACAACTGCAGCTGGTTCTATTACGGGATATACTCAAGTAACCACCGATCCAGGAACTTTCACGAATATGAAGGTATGGTTGGTGCCAACTGCCAATTTGACTGGCGCAACCTTAAACACGTGGAATCCAAGCAACTACTTGTTTGATACTGGTTTGACCGATTACTACAAGTCAACCGGTATTTAATAAGATTGCTGGTTAGGTCTTGGTTTTTCGTCTCGCTCACGATAAAGGTGGGCGGGGCCATAAAGCCCGGAAATTATTGAAGCGCGATTTTTATGATTAAAAAGATTTTGAATGTTGTTTATGGTATTTTTTTGGCGATGCTGGTCGGGCTGGCGATAATGCTGGTGGCATCAATGTTGCCGATTCCGGGAAATTACCGGGTGCTGTCGGTATTGTCGGGATCAATGGAGCCGGCGATCCATACCGGAAGCGTGGTGATCGTGGCGCCGGCGTCGGATTACAAGATCGGCGAAGTGATCACTTTCGGCGAGATTTCCAAAACCAAAACGCCCACGACCCACCGGATAAGCGATATCAAGGTTGTTGACAACAAGCCGATTTATATCACCAAAGGCGACGCCAACAACGCGCCGGACAACAAAGAGGTGGCGCAAAGCGAGGTCAAAGGAAAGGTTTTGTTTTCCATTCCGTATCTGGGTTTTGTTTTGAATTTCGTGAAACAGCCGCTGGGTTTTGCGCTGGTGATCGTCGTTCCCGCGATTTTGATTATTTGGGAAGAGGCGAAAAAGATTTTTCACGAAATCACCAAGGGCAAAAAGAAAGCGGAAACTGCCGGGATTGAGCAAGAAAAAGAAAAACAAAATGTTTAACAGCATTAAAAAAATCATCGCGACATTACTGGTCGTGGGAATGAATTGGAGCGGTTTGACCGCGGTTTTCGGCACCTACGCGATGTTTTCGGATTCGGAAGCTTCCGCCGATAATATTTTTCAAGCGGGGACGCTGGATTTTGCGGTGCAACATTCTTGGAGTTATGATCCTGACAGTACCTGCGATCCGCAAACGGAGATTTGCCCCGGGTGGGGGTTGACGGACACGGTGAATTTGACGACGGCTGGGACGCTGGATTTTCAATATACGATTTCCATTGTTAACGCGGCGGAGGCGGCCAGCTCCACCATGCCGCTGTGCGACTATTTGATGGTTAACGGCGTGCCGCTGGAAACTTTTGCGTCCGCGCCGGTGCAACATAGCACGAGTTCTGTGCAAGCGCTGGTGTTCAGTTTGACGGACGATGACGCGGCCCTGCAAGATCAAACTTGCAATTTTGGTTATTTGATTCAAGGCTGGCAAACCGATGGTGCCGGATACGGGCAAGGATTTTTTGTTGAAAAGATAATTAGCAGTTCCATCGCCAGCGATCCGTGGATGGTTGAGGCGCCGGTGGTTGAAAATGAGACTGGCGATGAGGGGGGAATGGAAGAAGAAACCGGCGGCGCGAATGAAAGCGAAGATCAAGAGAATGAGGAAAACAAGGAGAATGAGGGCGTCGAAAATCCGCAAACCGCAAGTTTGGAAAATCAAATGGTTCTTTTGGGGATAACGCCGGAGCCGGCGGAACCGGTTGAGCCGGAAAATCCACAAACCGAAGAGCCGCCGGCGGACGGCGCGAAGGAATCAGATCCCGTTGTTTTTGAACCGGCGGAGGAAGAATCCGGCCAAAACGAAACACCGGCGGATAGCGGCGGAAGCGATACGAGCGGCGCTGGCGGGGACACGGAAGCCGCGAACGATTCCGGAACCGGCGAGTAAAAATATAAAATGGCAAATTTTTTCAAAAATAATAAACTACCGCGCGCCCAAGGCGTCGCGGTATTCCTGCAGAAAAGTTTATTTTCCCGCCATTCATTCCCGGGGCAAGGCCCCGAGGTATTCCGGCGGGAAAATAAAATTATGATTTTGCCGGTATCGCTGGCAGCATTATTCTTTGGGTTTGCCGCGCCGGTTTTGGCCGCTGAACTGGTTGTTGATTTTGAGACAACGCCGCTTTTCAAGGAAGGCAATTTTTTGCCGGGAAACAATGTTTCGCGGCGGGTTACGGTTACCAACAATGATACCGCGAATCATCCGATTGATATGAAATTCTACGGCGTGAGCGATCCGGACGGACTGGCGGCGCAATTTACATTCACAATCAAGGATGGCGCGACGGTGGTCTATGGCGGAAAGTTAAGCGATGCGATGGCGGCGGACGAAATCAGATTGTCGGACTCGCTACCGTTTGTTTCCGGTTCCAACACGGCCGATTATGATTTTATTGTCGCTTTTAATGAAGTCGGCGGCAATGATTATCAGGGGAAAACAATGGAATTTAATTTGTGCGTCGGTTTTCACGGCGATAAAGATTGTATTGGCGACAGTGAGGAAGAGTCGCAAAACGGCGGCGGAGGAATGACTTTAACAAGCATTTCCGGCGGCGGGAGGGGGGGCGACCGGGCGCCGTTATCATTGAAATATTTTGATTATGAGGTGAAAACCTATTGTTTGGGCGACGGCACGGCGATGGCGATGTTCTCGTGGAAAACCGATGCGCCGGCAACGGGGCGGGCATTGCATGCGCCGGCAAATAGCGCGAAGTTTGACCCGGCTCTGCCGGATTTTGGCTATCAAGCCACCAAATGGGAGACTAAACCGGTAACGGAACATACGGCGTTTGCGTTTGAATTGTTTCCGGTGCAAACCTATGATTGGCGGCTGGATATGACTGCCGCGAATTCGCGCCGCGTCACCACGCAATCGCTGGGGACTTTCACCGCGCCGGCTTGCGTCTTGGGCGCGTCCGATGAGAAAGATATTATTGAAGATGTGATGGGGGTTTCCACCGGGGTTTTGGGAGAAATGACCGACGAAGAAATTAAGCGATTTATGGCGGATTTGCGGGCGCAAAATCAAAATTCCGACGATGATCAATCCGGCAATAAAATTGCCGCCGCAAGCTTTGTTTCCACTGCACTGGCCGCGCCGGTTTCGGAAGCGCAAAATTCTTCGCAAAATTCCACCACTGCCAATTACGGCGCGATTACGGTGTTTGCGCTTTTGGCGATGGGGCTTGTCGGCTGGTTTTTGGCCAAACGCCTTAATCGTTGAAATCCCCACCAAACCCGAAGAATAACCATCAACCATCAATTTCTCCGGCCGGATTTTCCGGCCGGTTTTCGTCCATGGATGCAGTGGAGGTTTGACTTCCACTGCACCACTGCATTCCACTAACCGCTCCGCCCGCCGCCCTTGACAATTTTCCCATTCCGTGTTTATAATAAGATGCATTCGGGATCCCTTCATTCCGAATGCCCCCCTATGGAGCGTGCGACGCCGTCCCCTCAACGAATAGGATTTTTTTGTCTCATAGTCGCACGCTCCACTCCCTATTTTACTTTGTTGTTTTTGTTCTTGACATTTTTTTATTTTATACATAGAATAAAACCATCCGGAGGCTCCTCCACTGGCCTTCAGTCTCCGGATTTTATGGGAGAGCATGGCGACTTTAATTGCCATTTGCTAACAAAATTGATAAGTATTCCTGTCGCCGTGCTCTCCCTTTCTCCTTATCTTGTTTATTTCCTTTTGTTTCTTGCTTTGATTAATGTGATGCGGTCTGATTTGTTTTGATGTGTTTTGTTTCTCTTTGTCTCGCTTCTGAAATTATCCAAGACCTTGCCGGTCTTTTTTGTTTCGCGAATCCATACATAAAGAATGCTAGTGGAGGTTTGACTTCCACTAGCTGAATGATTTAAAATGGATTAATGAGGAAAGATTCTTTTGGCGTGGGCGATTTTGTCCATGTTTACAATTGCGGCAATCGCAAAGCCTCTATTGTGCGCGATTTAGTTGACCAATATCGTTTTCTGGCTTGTTTGCGTTATTACAATGACCATGACTCCGGAGAATTTTTGATGAGAGCGGTGTTTGGCCAGAGAGAAGATCGTTATCAGAGTCCTTGGAAAATTGATGCTTTTCGCGATCAAGGATTTGTGTGGCCGAGGAAAACGGAACAAAAACCGATTGTGAATGTTATATCTTATGTTTTGATGGAGAACCATTACCATTTGGTTTTGCAAGAAATAACCCAAGGCGGTATTACTGAATTTATGCGGAAAATCGGTACCGGATATACCTTGTACAGCAATATCAGACACAATGAATTGGGAAAAGTTTTTCAAGGATCTTATAAAGCACGTTTAATTAGCACAGCGCGCTATCTGCAATATATTGATATTTACGTCCAAACGTTGAATCCTCTTGATGCTTTGCGCGCAAAGAAGTCAATAAATAATTTTGATTTAATGTTTGATGCGGTTGTCAATGACCCGTTTAGCGGACTTGGTGAAAGTTTGGGAATACGAAATTTTGAAATTCTGAACAGAAAAAATTTTATTCAACAATCTGGATTACCAGCGAACATTGAAAATTATAGAAATTTTGCACGGGAAGCAATCTTGGAAAAAGGCTTGAAAAAATTTCTTGGTGATTTAACCATTGAGAAGGATTAAACGGATCGTGGTTTAGTGGAGGTTTGACTTCCACTTTCTTTTTATTTGACCGAGGGCGGATTTTTTTGTAGGATGGGACTAATCAATTAAGAAGCAATATGTCCTACAAAGACTATATAATTTTTGCGCTGGCGGTGTTGGCATTAATCTTGCTGATTTTGATGTCGCCCGCCGGAAAAGATTTTTGGCAATCCTTGCCCAAATTCAGTGATCTGGCGACGTCGCCGGCCACGCGGGAGTTGGCAGAGAGGAAGCCGCCGGAAAATTCCGTGCCGCTGGCGGATTCCACACCGGAAATTACTGCGGAAATACCGGCAAACGAAGAATATCAAGAGCCGGCATTTGAGGAAAATATTAGCGAAACAGAGGTGGCGATCGTGCCGGTGCAACCGTCCACTGCACCGGACGCGCCGATGGCCGATATAATTATGATCCCGGAAATCAATATCACGGCTCCGCTGGTAACGGCGCCCGCGGGGACGGACGCGGCCAAACTGAAAAAAATGCTGGACAGCGGTGCGGTGGTTTATCCCGATTCGGTGCTGTTTGGCGGGGTGGGACAAACGATTGTGCTGGGACACAGTGCGCCGCCCGGCTGGCCAGAAATCAAGCATGACACGATATTTTCGCGCATTGCGGAATTGAGTTTTGGTTCAAAAATCGTGGCGGTCTATAATGACAAAACTTACACTTATTCGGCGGTGGAAAACCGCATCATTGAAAAAGGCGGCGATATTCCCAAGCTGGCGGATGCCGACAGTGCGCTGGTGCTGGTGACTTGCTGGCCGCCCGGCCGCGACCTCAAACGAATGGTGGTGCAAGCGAATCTGGTGTCGGTGGAATAATTCGTGGTTGTTGGTTTTTGCAAGTTTGATTTTCGTGTTATAAATAATGCATAAATATCAGAAAAAAATATGCAAAATAAAATTATCGCGGCGGGATTGGGGATTGCGATCGTGATCGCGGCGGGTTGGTATGTTTTAAGCCGGAGAGAAGTCGCGCCGGCAGGCAATGGGAATGAGCAAAACCAAGGGCAGGAAGCGGGCAAATCCGAAGAAAACGAAAACGGCGATAATTTTGCCGGCACTCTGGGCGATCTGATGGCCCGAAAAACACCCGTTAAATGCGAAGCGGGGCTTGATATTGAGGGCAAACCTCAAAAACAAACGATGTATTTTGCGGGCGATAAGTTTCGCGTTGAGATGGCGATGCAGATTGACGAATATACGAACAACACTTTTGTGATCGTCAAAGACGGCTGGCAATATATTTGGAGCCAAGGCGATATGCCCGGATTGCCCCAAGCCGGCGTGAAAATGAAATTTGACGCCGAAACCGGCGGTGACGGCCAGTCGGATGTGTCGGCGCAAAACGGCGGCGTTGATATGAATCAAGTTATGAATTTTTCTTGCGTGCCGTGGGTGCCGGACGCGTCAAAGTTTGAATTGCCGGCGGGAATGGAATTCACGGACTTGAGTGCCACCATGCAGAATCTGGAAAGCGCGCCGCAAGATTTTTGCGCAGTCTGCGAGATGATCCCTGACGCGGCGGCCAAAGCCGAATGCGAAGCCGGCTGTGCCCGATAGAATTTGACACCGGAGATTGCGATTGGTAAAATTGAATTGCAATCAAAAAAAATGGCGGGATCAAACAATCAAAATAATAATTCCGTTGACTACCGCGAACTGGTGGAGTTTTTTGGCGAACAATTTGATAAGATGAACGCGAAGATTGATATAATTATTGAAACTAAAGCCGATAAAACCAATACCGCCACAAAAGCCGATATTGATCGGGTGTTGACGCGTATTGCGATGATCAACACCAAAATTGACGATTATCGCGCGGAACAGATTGCCACACAGCGCCAAGTTGATAATCACGAAAAAATTTTGTGCAAACTTTGAAGTAAAAAACGCAAACATCCAACATTGAACATCAATCGCGGGCTTTGCCCGTTTTTTTGTCGGCGTTGTATTTGCTTTGCCAAATTTAATGCGGGCGGGCATAAAGCCGCGCCCCTGCAAAAACAATCATTGCCCGTTTTATTTGTTTGGAAACCGGAAGTTGGTAATTGAAAATTTGCGCGGATTTTGCGCGACATTCGGTTTTCCACAATTCGGCGGCGCGGGCGGCCTTGACACGGGGTTGATCATCTGCTAGGATTGCAATGTCAGGGAGATAAAACAACAAATGTTGACAACGGACAATAACAAAAAACATTAACGAAGCGAATAGTTTTCTGCGACTTTGCGTTTCAGAAGATCGCTTCAATGCGGTTTTTTTGTTGCCCGATTCGGATTGACTGAGGGGGTGGAACATTGTCAATTGAATAGTTAGTTATATTGCCGGTGGATCAAACATCGAATCCATCGGTGATTCCAAAGTCTTTTTGAAACAATTGTAATTTCAAGAATTCGGCGGCGGCAAAGCGGCCATCAGCGGTGATGGTTTAATTCGCCCAACCGCGGAGTTCAACAAAATTGAAGTTATTAATTGCTAGCCAAGGTAAATGTTTTATAGGCGGATGGTGGATGCCTTGGGACCGGGAGGCGACGAAGGACGCGGCATGTCTGCGATAAGCTTGGGGGAGGCGACCAACAGCCATTGATCCCGAGATTTCCGAATGGGGAAACCCCAGCCGTGCAAACACGGTTGATCCCGCGCGCAAGCGCGGGAAGCGAACCTGCGGAAGGGAAACATCTCAGTACGCAGAGGAAAAGAAAAAAAATCCTGAGACGCAAGTCAAAGGAAACATTCCCCCAGTAGCGGCGAGCGAAAAGGGAAGAGCTCAAACCCGTTTGTATTTCTCCGGTGTTCATAAATTATCATTGATAAATTATCATTGATCATTGTGGTTACCGGTGAAGTACAAGCGGGGGTTATAAGATAAGGATGTTCCCGAGCGTAAGCGAGGGACAGAGCGCATCAATATGTAATTTGGTTAGCCCAACTACCCTGGAAAGGGAGGCCATAGCGGGTAACAGCCCCGTAAGCGAAAATCATTACAAGCTTTGAATCTTTATTCTTGAGTACCGCGGGAAACGACAGTCCTGCGGGAAGTCGGCGGGACTATACCGCCAAAGCTAAATACTACCCGGTCACCGATAGTGTACAAGTACCGTGAGGGAAAGGTGAAAAGCAGTCCGGTGAGGACGGTGAAATAGTTCCTGAAACCATCACGCTTACAAAGACTCGGAGCCTTGCGTTACACAGGGGAATTCGAATGTTCGTATTTCGGATTTTCGCGTGTAGCGCGGGGTGACGGGGTGCTTTTTGTAGAACGAGCCAACGAGTTTAATTTATCAGCAGTCTAAGCGTCTCTGACGCGGAGGCACAGGGAAACCAAGTCTTAATAGGGCGAAATATATGCTGATAGGTTAAGACCCGAAGCCAAGGCGAGCTTGCCATGGCCAGGTTGAATCCCGCCGAAACGCGGGAGGAGGACCGAACCGGTTGACTGTGCAAAATCTTCGGATGAGCTGTGGTAAGAAGTGAAAAGCTAATCGAGCTTGGTAATAGCTGGTTCTCTCCGAAATAACTTTAGGGTTAGCGTTTTGCGTTAATGATTCCGGGGGTAGAGCACTGACAGAAATATCGCGGGGAAACTCAGATATTTCCATCAAACTCCGAATACCGGAATTATTGCAAAGCAGTAAGACTACGGGCGCTAAGGTCCGTGGTCGTGAGGGGAAAAGCCCAGATCTTCGTCTAAGGTCCTTAAATTAAGCTAAGTGCAAAACAAGGAAGTGAAGTTCCTCTGATAGCTAGGAGGTTAGCTCAGAAGCAGCTATCCTTTAAAAAGTGCGTAACAGCTTACTAGCTAAGGAATTTTGCGCCGTAAATACACGGGGCTCAAGCTTAATACCGAAGACAAGGGTTTCCGATCCTGAGCGCAAGCGAGGGAGCGGGAGCGGTAGGAGAGCGTTCCCAATGCGGCGAAGCCGAACCGTAAGGTTTGGTGGAGCGTTGGGAAGTGAGAATGTTGGCATGAGTAACCGCAATGCGGGTGAGATCCCCGCACACCGAAAACCCAAGGTTTCCGCGGCAATGGTGATCATCCGCGGGTTAGGCGGTCCTAAGGTCAAGCCGAGAGGCGCAGCCGATGGACATTCGGTTAATACTCCGATCCTTCCTTTTTTTGCCGAGAGAGCGACGAAGTTTAGTAATCCGAGCGGGTTATTGGATTCCCGTTGGCGGTTCGATCCCCGATTCCGAGCGCAAGCGAGGAAAAGGGGCCAGGACCGACGAAAAGTCCCGGTTCGCCGGGGCGGATTCGGACCAGCAAACTTCCCGGAAAAACCTCTCAAGGGTTATCAAAAAAAGGGAACCGTACCGTAAACCGACACAGGTGGGTGGGCGTGAAAACGCCAAGGTGAACGGATGAAAGTTCGTGAAGGAACTAGGCAAACAAGTATGCGTAACTTCGGAATATGCATTCCCCGTATAGCGCAAGCTTTTACGGGGCGCAGCGAAAGACTCTCAGGCGGCTGTTTATCAAAAACACAGGTCCCTGCTAAACTCGCAAGAGGAAATATAGGGGCTGAGACCTGACCAGTGCCCGTGTGTCAAAACTGGCGGTGGTATTGTCGCAAGACGGTATCGCTAACCGGTCTAAGCTACGGGTGAACGTCCGCGGTAACTCTGACCGTGTTAAAGTAGCGTAGTCCCTTGTCGCGTAAGTTGCGACCCGCATGAAAGGTATAACGACCTGAGAACTGTCTCCACGAATTATCCGGTGAAAATGTAATGGAAGTGAAGATACTTCCTACCTGCGGCTAGACGAAAAGACCCCGGGAGCTTTACTGCAGGGTGATATTGGGTTTTGGATTTTGATGCGTAGCATAGTGGTGAGGCGTTGAGATCTCGTTTTCGGACGGGGTGGAGCCGACAGTGAAATAGCCATCTTCAATATTCATCATCCTAATCCTAAGGGTGACAGTGTCACTTGGGCAGTTTAAGTGGGGCGCTTGCCTCCTAAAAAGTAACGGAGGCGTTTAAAGGTCAGCTAAGCACGGATGGAAATCGTGCGTGTCGCGTAAAGGCAAAAGCTGGCTTGACTGCAAGGCGGATGTGCCGCGCAGGCGCGAAAGCGGAACTTAGTGAACCGATGCTGGTTATTAGAATCGGCAGAGATTATCAAACAAAAGTTACCCCGGGGATAACAGGCTGGTACGACCCACGAGTCCATATCAACGGTCGTGTTCGGCACCTCGATGTCGGCTCATCATAGCGCGGGGGTGGAGAAGCTCCCAAGCGTCCGGCTGTTCGCCGGTTAAAATGGTACGTGAGCTGGGTTCAGACCGTCGCGAGACAGGTCGGTCCCTATCTACCGCAGGCGTTTGAGTTTTGAGGAGAGTCGTCCCTAGTACGAGAGGACCGGGATGAACTGACCTCTGGTGTACCGGTTGTTCCGCCAGGAGCACCGCCGGGTAGCTAAGTCGGGAACGGATAAGAACTGAAAGCATCTAAGTTCGAAGCCGGCTCCAAGATAAGAACTCTCAGTTTCCTCCAAGAACAGGAGGTTGATAGGCTGCAGGTGCAAGTGCGGCAACGCATTCAGCCGAGCAGTACTAATAAACGATCAAACGCCTTGGTTAGCAATTAATGGCCTCAAATTGTTTTTTAAGATTCTGGAAAATATAACTGACAAAATTGAAACAATACCGCATTGCGCGTATTGTAAGGAAGCTATACTGAGAGTGCTCCACCTGTTCCCATCCCGACCACAGAAGTGAAATCTCTCAAGGCCGATGATAGTCGCAAGGCGAAAGTAGGTAGCTTTCTTACAATGCGCGCAATTTTTCGTTACGCGCGCGGATATGTGATAGGCTGAAACGATAAATTTTGATTATACTTACTCCCGAACAGGAAAAATGGGTTAGCCATCTTTCCGACAGCGACAAAATAAAAATTTACCCCTGGGATCCGTTTTCCGCGGCCAAATTTGATAAGATCACCGGGAAGATTAAAACGGTTTTGCCGCGGGCGGTAATTGAATTGCGCGGTGCCGCCGCGATGAAAATTTCCGGCCAGAAGGAAATAGATGTCTATGTTCCGGTTTTTCCGGCGGATTTTGACGATAGCATCAAAAAAATTTCGGTGGTTTTTGGCAAACCGCGAAGTTATTATTCTTTGCAACGGGCGAGATTCGTGGATTATGCCAATGAAACAAAGGCGGAAATATTTGTTATCAACAAAGAATCGGAACAATGGCTGAATTGTCTCAAATTTGAAAATTACTTGGTCAAAAATCCGGATATGTTAAAAAAATATGAAAAATTAAAAGAACTCGGTTGCGATTTAAGTGTTCGGGAATATTACCGTCGCAAAACGGAATTTATAAATTCAATAATCAAAATCGGGAAGCAAGAATAAATTCGGCGGGCGCTGAAAAGAAGGACGGACGGCGTTCCGGCGCGGGCGTTGTTTGCAAAACAAAAACCGCGAATATTTTTCGCGGTTTTTGTTTTGATTATTGAAAGCCTACCACTCGCCGTCGCCCGCGTCGTCGCGGTCGTCGTCGTCATCGTCGCCCATTTGGGCGTCGTCGTCTTCCAAGTCGTCATCGGCGAGGATGTCGTCGTCGTAATTTTCGGCATCCTGCAGGGCGATGGCGGTTTTGATTGTGTCGTCGATCATTATGAAATTTTAATTGAGAAAGATATTTTTTTGGAAAATATCCCGACCTTTGCCGCGAATTTTTGAATATTTTTTCGCGATAATATCATTGCACATTTCCATATATTATTTATTCAAAGAATTTTGTCAATAGCAAAAAAACGTGACTTATCCACAGATGGCGAAAAAGAATGAAAAATCAAGCGCAACAAAAAGGAAAATTTCCGGCAGATTCGCTTTTTTGCGCCGATTTGCTATAAATAAATAAGAATAACGAAGAATGCAAACAATGAAAGCGAATTTTTCCAAAAGATGGAAGGCGGCGCTGGCGATCGCCATCGTTGCCGGCGCGATTCTGGCGTTAAACATTCCGGCGGTAAGCGTGCAATTCAAAAACGCGGCCTATGCGGCGCTGGCGGGAATCCAAAAAAACATTTGGGCGGCGGGCGTGTCCGCGGGCGAAAGCTTGCCGGTTTTCGGCGGCGAAGACATTGCCGAAGAGAATCGCCGCTTACAGGCGCAGGCGTCCGGATTCTGGGTGCAACAGGCCCAGATTGAAGCGCTGAAAAAAGAAAATGAATTCCTGCGCCAGGGATTGAATTTGGAATTGGAAAAAGAATTTGATTTGAAGTTTGCCAATATCGCGGGGAAAATTCCCGCGCGTGATATTTTAATCATTGACAAAGGGGCGCGCGATATGATTGAGGCGGGAATGATGGTGATTGATTCGCAAAAAGCGATCGCGGGGAAAGTGGTCAAGACCTATGACGGTTTTTCGGAAATCCAACTGATCACGGACAAAGACTTCTCTTTTGACGTTTCAATCGGGGATAACGGCACCGCCGGGCTTTTCCGCGGTCTTGGCGAGTTGAACGCCGAAGTTGATTTGGTGCCCAAAGACGCCGGTTTGGCGGCGGACCAGCGGGTCTATACCAGCGGACTGGGAGGCATCTTTCCGGCGGGGCTTCTGGTGGGCGCAGTGAAAGAAATCCGCCAAAACGACGTTGAGACTTTCCAGTCGGCGGCGATCGGGCCGGCCTTTGACGCCGCCGCCGCGCGGCAGGTTTTTGTGGCGGTGGGAAAACATCCGATGGAGCCGGCGCTGTCGGCGGAAATTAACCATTAGGCCTACTGTGTGAATATTTCCCGTTGCAATTTCCATATTTCGGCGACGCCGAATTCGTCAATCGCTCGCTTCGCCGAAGCCTATGGCGAAGCGCGGGTCGGCATATTCAAACCAATATGCCTCCCTCGTTTCTGCGAAACGAGACTGCGAGCAGGCATTCCTCATTCGGTTCGCACGAAATCTGGAAATTTCGTTGCGAAAATATTTACACAGTAGGTCTATTTGGAAAAATGATTAAGAAAATGATTTTGATCGCCGCGGCGGCGATTGCGCTGTTTTTACTGCAAACGAGCTTTGCGCCTCATTTTGCGTTCTTTGCGGGAAAATGGTTTGAGTGGGCCAATTTTATTACTCTGCCGGCGGTTTTGTTCGCGCTTTTTGAGCGGCGCCGGCACAATTTTGGTTGGGTGGCGGCGGTTTTGGGCGGATTTTTGCTGGATATTTATTCGGCAAGGTTTTTCGGTTTTTGGATAATGTTTTTATCGTTCGCGGTGCTGGCGATCAAATTCGGAATCAAAAAATATGTTCGGATTCCTTCCCTTTGGTAAAAAAAGAAAAATAACGCTTTCTTCTCCGGAAGAAATTGAGCCGCAGGAGATATTTTGCGATCACCTGGCGCAGAGGCAAAGCAAGCGCGGCGATCAGGATTGCAAAAAATTTGAGGTGGCGGCGCCCCCGAGGGGGCTGGTTTTGCCGGCGGTGTTTGCCGCGCTGTTTTTTTCGGCCGCGTTCCTGCGAGCGGGCTATCTGCAAATCGCCGAGGGTGATGAGCTTTTGAGGCAGGCGCAGAAAAACCAATATATTTTTCAAAAAGTGCAGTCCGATCGCGGCGTGATTTATGACGCCGGGTTTAATGTTCTGGCAAAAAACCTGTCCGCTTTTGATTTGCAGTGCGACATTCAAAGATTTTTAAACAATCCGGCGGAGCGAAAAAGAATCATTGAAAGCTTGGCGGCGATTTCCGGCGCGGATGCGGCGGCGATTGATCAGGCTGTCGGCGCGCAAAAGACGGCGGTTCTGGAGAATCTTGACCATCGGTCGCTGATCATCCTTGAAGCCCGCATCAATGATTTTCCCGGATGCCAAGTGGTTGCCCGCCCCATCAGGGAATATGTCCGCGGCGCGGGATTGGCGCACCTTTTGGGTTATATGAGCAAAATCAATCAGGATGAATGGAGCGCCAACGCGGAGAATTATTCCATCAATGATTATATTGGCCGTTCCGGTTTGGAAAAATTTTACGAGACGGTTTTGCGCAAAGACCCGGGAAAATTGCGGGTTGAGCGGGATGCCAACGGCAACGTGATCGCGCAGGAAATGACCGCGCTTCCCGAATCGGGCGACAGCATCCGGCTGTGGCTTGATTATGATCTGCAGAAAAAATTGCACGATTCAATGAAAAAGCAGTTGGAAAGCCTGGGCTTGAAAAAAGGCACTGCCATCGCGCTGGATCCCAAAACCGGAGGAGTGCTGGCGATGGTTTCTTTCCCGGATTACGACAACAATGCTTTTTCCCAGCATAACCGCGAAGAAATACAAAAATTGGTTGACGACAAGGAAACCAACGCTCTTTTAAATCGTGCCGTCGCCGGCCGTTATCTTACCGGTTCCACCATTAAGCCGTTTATCGCTTCGGCGGCATTGCAAGAGGGCATCATCGCCGCCGACAAAAATATCAATTGCCAAGGAAGAATATCGGTGCAGAACCAATATGATCCGGAGATCGTTTACCATTACAACGACAATCATATCCACGGGCAAACCAATATGTACAAAGCGATCGCCGAATCCTGTAACGTTTACTTCTATACCATCGGCGGCGGTTATGGAGACCAAAAGGGATTGGGGCCCACGCGCATCAAAAAATATCTGGATTTGTTCGGCTGGGAAGAGCCCACCGGCATTGATTTGCCCGGAGAAATTGCCGGATTTGTCCCCGATGCGGCGTGGAAAAAAGAAAAATTTGCCGGCACGCAGGATCAAAATTGGACCGACGGCAACACCTACTGGCTGTCCATCGGGCAGGAGTTTATCGGCATCACGCCGATTGAAGTCGCTTCGGCTTACGCGGCGATTGCCAACGGCGGCACGCTTTACCGGCCGCAGATGGTAAAAGCGGTGGTGGACAGCGCTAAAAACACGATTGAAGAAAAAAAACCGGAAATAATTCGCGAAAATTTCATTGGGGCGGCCCATTTGGCGGCGGTGCGGGAAGGGATGCGGTTTGCGGTCAACGGCGCGGGCGCCCCTCTTGCGTCCGCGCTCACGCTCAACCAGCTGGGGATTAAAATGGGCACCAAGACTGGCACGGCGCAATTATACAAAGGGTCTGATGGCAAGGATTTGCTCAACAGCTGGGTCAATGTTTTCGCTCCCTATGACGATCCGCAGATCGTTTTGCTGGTGATGGCCGAAGAAGTGCGGGAAGGCACAGTGGCGGTTTTGCCGGTGGCCAAGGAGGTGCTGGGCTGGTATTTTGAACCCAAGAACGAAGACGGCGTTCGCCTCTCGGAACTGCCGCCCGCCGAAATAAGCGAAGCCTCCGGCGAAACTGGCGATATGCTTGATGTTGAAGGCACAACGATCAACGAAAATCCTGCCCTTTCTCCCGCAATTATTCCCGACGAAGAATATTGATCTTGGAAAATAAAACTTTGCCCGCCCAATTTGCGTTTGCATAAAAACCCCAATTCCGGACATTTTTTGCGGTCGCAAAATTTGTCCGGAAAATGTTTTTGGGCTATAATGGTTTCACTTGAGTTTTATTTTTTGTTTATGGCAAAAGAAATCAAAAAATCAAACAAAATACCCGCAAAGACAAAAGGGGGGTTTGATGCGGGCAAAATTACCAAACTGCTAATAACTCTTGATACCAATGTTAAGCAGATAAATGGCAAAGTAAGCCAGCTGGACACAAAATTTACCAAGCTTGATGGCAAAGTAAGCCAGCTGGACACAAAATTTACCAAGCTTGATGGCAAAGTAAGCC
>Ga0302250_1000243_pt1 | contig 65122 bp, 54 predicted proteins | sample AAG_RA_Asp_MG_FD_193536 | JGI IMG/M metagenome (GOLD analysis project Ga0302250, IMG submission 193536) | Enriched activated sludge microbial communities from anaerobic digester in WTTP, New Holstein, Wisconsin, United States - AAG_RA_Asp | ecosystem: Engineered > Bioreactor > Anaerobic >...
CAAGAACGATGGCCCTGTTTGGCGCCGTTGCGCTGATTGCATGATCAAAGGCGTGAAACCTGCCACGGGTTGCGGGTAAGATGATTCGATCCTTCGCGTACCAACGCGAGCCACCCTTTGAGGACAAATACCATGGCCACCATCTCCTTTCTCGGTACCGGGCTGCTCGGCAGCGCATTCGCGGAAGCCGCCGCCAGGCGCGGGGACGCCGTCACCGCATGGAACCGTTCGCCGGACAAGCTCCTGGCCTTGGCGCCGTTCGGCGTCAAGGCTGCCGCCACCCCCGCCGACGCGGTACGGGGTGCCGAGCGGGTCCACCTGGTCCTCAAGGACGATGCTGTCGTGGCGGAGGTCATTGCGGCCGCGCGCCCGGGACTCACCGCCGATGCGGTGGTGATCGACCACAGCACCACGCAGCCGCGGCTCACGGCGGAACGCGCTGCGCGGCTTGGCGCCGAGGGCATCCGCTATCTGCACTGTCCCGTCTTCATGGGCCCCTCGGCGGCCCGAAATGCCCAAGGCAGCATGCTGGTCAGCGGGCCGGAAGCGATCTTCAATAGCGTCAAGGCGGAGCTTGCCCGGATGACCGGGCGACTCGACTACCTCGGCGAACGCCCGGACCTCGCGGCGCTCCACAAGCTGTTCGGCAACGCCATGCTCATCGGCCTCTGGGCGGTCATGGCGGACATCCTTACGCTGGCCAAGGCCGGCGGCGTCGCGCCGGAGGACGCCATCAAGCTGCTGGGAACGCTCGACCTGAATGCCGTGGTCGCCGCGCGCGGCACGAGCATGGCCTCCTGCAACTTCCAGCCGACTTTCGAACTGGCGATGGCGCGCAAGGATGTGCAATTGATGCTGGACACCGCGGGCGAGCTGCCGCTGGCTGCGCTGCGTTCGGTCGCCGCGCGCATGGATCAGCTGATTGCTTCAGGCTACGGCGCCGAGGACGCGGGCGTGCTGGCCATCGATGCCGTGCGGCAGAGCTGAAGCAAGAATGGCCCGGCCGGTACGCCTGGTCTTGGAATGAAGCGTTCCCGACGCGCAAATCACCGTCATTGAAACGATGCGCCCCGTCGTGACGCGTTCGCCGCGCATTGTTCTCGGACAGGAGTCGATTGCTTTGGACGCGCGCGCTCTTCCTCTTGGTGATTATGCCGGCCGCTGATCCCGGGGTGCCCCCCGTCATGTCGCGGCTCGAGCGGTTGTTCCGGCGCTGTGCTCAGGGGCGCTGTCTGTTCGTCGCCTCGACGTTGCTGGTGGTGGTGGCGGTCGTTGCGCTGGCGTCGGTGTCGTTTTTCCTGGAACGTGATCGTTACCGGGAGCGGGCGCGCGTCGCGACGCAGAACGTCACCGCGCTGCTCGAAGCAAAACTGGCCGGCGACTTTCGCCGGGTCGATCTGGCGATCGCAAACTTCGCCGTCGAGTTCATGCGCGATGCGCGTCAGGGGGCGGTTTCGAGCGCGCGCCTCGAACGCGCGGTCGACCTCTTGGGGGCCTTGTTCCCGGAGCTGGAGAGTCTCGGGGTGCTCGATCATCAGGGCGCGCTGCAGCAGGCCCGGCCATTCCCTTCGGGGCGTGGCGGCGATTTTTCCGATCGGACATATTTCACGGCCGCCCGGGAAAACCCGCATCGCGGCCTGATCGTCGATGGCCCGTTTCGCTCTCGTTTGAGTCAACGCCCGGTCGTCGTCTTTTCCTATCCTCTGCGTGACGCAGACGGGCGGTTCGCCGGGGTGGTCTTCGCTGCATTGTCGTCAGAGTATTTCCATGGCGTGCTGACGCGCGCCGATCTCGGCAGACACGGCGCCGCGACCGTCCGCACCGCCGATCTGGCGCTGGTCTATCGCAACCCCCGCCCCGAACTGGCGGATATCGGCAGCCGCAATGTTTCCGATCAATTGCGCCGGGCCGCTGCAGCGGCTCCCGGCGGAGGCGAGTTCGTCGCGTCGACGGCGCTGGATGGCATCGAGCGCAGCAACGCCTATCGCCCCGTCGAAGGCTATCCGTTCTACGTGCTGGTCGGCATGGCGACCGAGGACTTCCTCGGCGACTGGCGGCGCAATACCGCGCTGATCGGCGTCTTTTCCGGCGCGCTGCTGCTCACCGTGTTGTTCGTCCTGGCGGCACTTTACCGCCTGTCGCGGCAGCAGGCGGCGGTCGGGCAGGCGCTGGCGGCCGAGGCGGAGCGTTTCCAGACGGTGTTGCGCACATCGGCCGACGGCATCCATGTGCTCGACCGGCAGGGGCGGCGGGTGCTTGCCAATCCGGCGTTCTTCGCGCTCATCGGGCGTGACGAGAATGATGGCGGAAACCTGCGGGTTGGCGATTGGGATCCTGGCACGGAGGCCGGCATGGTTACCGGCGCCGCGGCTGGCGGCTGCGCGCCCGGGCAGGTGCGGCAGTTTGCCACGCGCTACCGGCAGGCCAACGGCGCGATGCGGGACGTCGATGTCAACCTGTCCCGGTTCCGGCTGGGCAGCGAGGAATTCGTCGTGGCCTCGGCGCGAGACGTTACCGAGAAGAAGCGGACGGTCGAAATGCTCGAATTCATGCTCGGCGAGCATCGCAAGCTCAACGACGAACTGGCTTTCCGTGCGCGCCAGGCGGAAGCGGCGAACCGTGCCAAGGATGCCTTCCTGGCCAACGTCAGCCACGAGTTGCGCACGCCGCTCAACGGCATCATGGGCATGACCCAGCTGGTGCAGCGCAAGCTGCCGGACCCGGCGCTGCGCGCGCGGCTGGAGAAAGTCATGCAGGCCTCGCGGCATCTGCGCGCGATCATCAACGACCTGCTCGACATCTCCCGCATCGAAGCCGGCAGGATCGTCCTCGAAGAGACCGAGTTCACCCTGCAGGCGCTGGTTGACTCGCTGCGCGGGCTGCTTGGCGATGCGGCGCGGGAGAAGGGGCTGGCGCTGAGCATCGACGTGCCGCCGGCGCTCGCCTGGCGCACCCTGTACGGGGATCCGGTGCGTCTTGAACAGATTCTGCTCAACCTGACCGGCAACGCCATCAAGTTCACTTCCGCCGGCAGCATCGACGTGCAGGCGGAGCTCATCGGCGAGACGCCAGGGAGTGTCATCGTTCGCTTCGCCGTGCGCGATACAGGGATCGGCATTGCCGCGGAGGAACAGCAGCGCCTCTTCACCGCCTTCGGGCAGGCCGCCGCGTCGCTGTCCCGCCGCTACGGCGGCATCGGTCTGGGGCTGGCGATCAGCAAGCGGTTGATCGACTTGATGGGCGGGGAGGTCGGTGTCGAAAGCGCGCCGGGGCGCGGTGCCTTGTTCTGGTTTACGGTGCGGCTGGCGCCGTCCGACCGGCCGCCGTCGGTCGCGTGGAAGGCTCAGCCGCTGGAGGCTTCGGCGGTTGATGACGAGGCTGAACTGCGCCGGCGTTTTCCCGGTGCGCGCATCCTGGTGGTCGAGGACGAGCCGATCCATCGCGAGTTCGTCATGGGACTGCTCGCCGAGGCCGGGCTGGTCGTGGTGTTCGCCGGCGACGGCCAGGTCGCCGTCGAGCAGGCCGAGGCGGCCGATTTCGACCTGATCCTGATGGATATGCTGTTGCCGCGGCTCGACGGGATCGAGGCTGCGCGGCGCATCCGGAAACTGCCGCGTCATGCCCGGACGCCGATCCTCGTGCTGACGGCCAGCGCCTCGGAAACGACACGGGCGGAGTGCACGAGGGGCGGGATGAACGGTATCCTGCTCAAACCGGTGCTGGCCGGGCAGTTGTTCCGGGCAGTCTTGCAGGCGCTCACCGTGCCGCGCGCGTGAGGGGAAAGGGGAGGAATCGATGCGCTGGAAAAAGGGAGTGATGGTGCTGGCGGGCGTGATCGGATTCGTCGGTGGCGCCGCGGCCGAGGGCAGCCGGCTTGACCGGGTGCTGGCCGACAAGCTGGTGCGCGTGTGCATCTGGCCGGACTATTACGGGATCACCTTCCGCAATCCCAAGACGCAGGAATTGTCGGGGATCGACATCGCCATGGCGAACGCGCTGGGGGCCGATCTCGGGGTGGCCGTCCAGTTCGTCGACAGCGCCTTCTCCCGTCTGATCGACGACGTGACCGGCGAGCGCTGCGATGTGGCGATGTTCGCCATCGGCATCACCCCGGCGCGAGCGGAAAAACTGCGCTTTACCGCGCCGCACCTGGCCAGCGACATCTACGCCGTGACCTCGCGGACCAATCGCCGGATCAGGGGCTGGGACGACATCGACACGCCCGGGACGGTGGTCGCGGTGGCCAAGGGGACCTTGCACGAACCGGTGATGCGCGAACGGCTCAAGGCAGCGCAGCTGGTGCTGCTCGACACCCCCTTCGCCCGCGAACAGGAAGTCCAGTCGGGACGAGCCGATGTGTTCATCACCGACTACCCCTACAGCCAGCGCTTCCTGGCCAATGTCGACTGGGCGCGCCTGGTCGCGCCGTCGGTGAGCTACCACGTCACCCCCTATGCCTACGCGCTCAAGCCGGGCGATGACGCATGGCACGCGCGCCTGGAGCGCTTCGTCGCCGACATCAAGCGCGATGGCCGCCTGCGCGAGGCGGCACGGCGCAACAAGCTGGAAGCGATTATCGTGCCATGATCAACGATCCCCGCCGGCTGCGTCGTGCCCTCCTGGTTGCCGTGCTGCTGCTCGCCGGCATCCTTCTGGCGATCACTGCCTATACGCTGTCGCGGCTGCGGGCCGACGCTATCGCCAACGGTCTGGAGACCGCGGCGATGCACGCCCACGCGGTGGAGGACCTGCTCACCCAGAGCCTGCACGTGACCGAACTGCTGGCGAACAATAGCGTCGAGCAGGTGGCGGAACGAAACGGCGCCGAGTTGCTGCAGCGGGCATTCAGGACCGCCCTCGGCCGGGCACCGTACCTGCGCTCGGTTTCGCTGCTCGACGCGCGGGAACGCATCGTCGCCAGTTCGGATCCGCGCAACGTCGGCCTGTCCGTCACGGTCGACGACTATCTGCCGCCGGCGCTCCCCGCGCTGGAGAGTCTGCGCATCGGCCGGCCATGGAGCGGACGCGACTTCGCCAGCGGCCGCCCGGCCGGCCCGGAGCAGCCGGCTGCGCCCGACGCGCCGGGGTTCGTCCCGGTGGTGTATTCGCAAACAGTTGGCGATCGCCGCGTGGATCTGCTCGTCGCGCTCAATCCGGATTACTTCATCAATCATCTGGCGCAGCAGATCGATCCGTCCGCCGGGGCAGTTGATGTGCTGCGTTACGACGGGACCCTGCTGTTGTCCAGCGACCCGGAACTTGCGCCGGGCATCCTGCGACGGAATGCCACGGGCGGCGAGCGCCTGGCTGAAACCGAGATTGGCCGCTTCGAGCGGGCGGCCGACGGGCGCGTCGAACTGACGGCGTTCCGCACCTCGCGCCTTTATCCGCTGGTCGTCGTCGTGCGCCTGGAGCGTGCCGGCGTCCTGCGCCATTGGCAGGCGGAGGCCCGGACGCTGGCAGGCAATGTGGCGCTGGCGCTGGTGGCGCTCAGCATCCTGGCGGTCGCGTTCTATGCACGCCAGCGGCAGGCGATCGCCCAGGCAGCCGAGGCGGACCGCCTGCAGCGGATCAACGCCACGGTCTTCGACGCCAGCAACGAGGCCATCCTGGTCACCGACGCGGCGAACCGGGTCGTCTCGATCAATCCGGCCTTCTCGAAGGTGACCGGCTTCGCGCCGGACGATGTCGTCGGGCGGCCGCTGGCGTCGCTGCTCGATGCCGAGGGCGCCGCTGCGTTCGATGCCGCAGGGCCGGACAACGCGCACCTGATCGAGGCGCGGCTGGTCGGCAAGGATGGCACGCCGCTGTGGATGGAGATTCTGGCGACGCCGGAGCTTCTCGGCGCAGGCAAGACGGGCGGCTATCGGCGGATCGCCCGGAACATCGATGCGCGCAAGCGTGCGGAACTGGAACTCGCCGAGTATCGCGCCCACCTGGAGGACCTGGTGGTCGAACGCACCACCGAACTGGCGGCGTCGCGCGACGCGGCGGAAGCCGCCAACCGGGCAAAGAGCGCCTTCTTGGCGAACATGAGCCACGAGCTGCGCACGCCGATGAACGCCATCCTCGGGATGACCACCCTGGCGCAGCGCCAAGCCAGCGACCTGCGCCAGAGCGACTACCTCGCCAAGGCCATCAAGGCGTCGCAGCATTTGCTCGGGCTGATCGACGACATTCTCGACATCGCCCGGATCGAGGCCGACCGGCTGGTCCTCGACGATGCGCCGTTCTCGCTCCGGCAGCTGGTGCAGGACGGTGTTGCCATGCACGACGAAGCGTTGCGGGCCAAAGGGCTGATCGTTGAGTCGAGCGTTGACCCGGCGGTACCCGACGAGCTGGTCGGCGATGTGCTGCGCGTCAAGCAGATTCTGCTCAATTTCCTCGGCAACGCTGTGAAGTTCTCCGAGCGCGGGATCATTGCCGTGCGCGTTCTGGCGGAAGAGGACGATGGCGAGCAGATTCGGCTGCGCCTCGAGGTGGCCGACCAGGGGATCGGCATCCCGCACGAACAGCAGACCCGCTTGTTTTCCGCCTTCACCCAGGTCGATGACTCGTCGACGCGCAAGTTCGGCGGCTCCGGCCTTGGCCTGTTCATTTCGCGGCGCCTGGCGCTGCTGATGGGCGGCGATGCCGGGGGGGACAGCGAGGTTGGCCGCGGCAGCACGTTCTGGGCGCGCGTGAGCCTGAAACGGATGACGCGTTCCTCCGCGAGCGAACCGGTCGACGGCATGTCGGCAGAGCTGGCTGTCGCAGGACTGCGCGACTTTGCCGGCGCGCGGGTGCTCGTCGCCGAGGACGATCCGATGAACCAGGAGGTCGTCCGCCTGCTGCTGGACGCGGCCGGCCTGTCTCCTGTCGTCGTCGACAACGGCCGGGATGCCGTCAGGCGTGCGCGCCAGGGCGACTGTGCGTTGATTCTCCTGGATCTGCAGATGCCGGTGATGGGCGGGCTCGATGCCGCGCGGGCGATCCGCAGCCTGCCCGGGATGGCGGCTGTTCCGATCGTCGCCCTGACGGCCAACGCTTACGCCGAGGACCGGCAGCGCTGCTTCGAGGCCGGGATGAACGAGCACATCGCCAAGCCTGTCGACGAGGCGCGGCTGTACGCCGTGATCCTGCACTGGCTGCGCGCCGGCGCGCAACAGGCCGCTGACGCCACTGCCGCCTGATCGAGAAGGTACCTGTTTACCGGTAGTCCGGGTACTGATCTTCGGGAATATCGCCAGGGTGCACTTTGTCGTATTTTTGCCGATTGTCGGACGGGCGCAACAGTTTTGCGCATTTCCCGTTTCGTCTGGCCTCAGGACAAGAACAATAGCGATGCCCGCCGGTTCGGCCGCGGGCGAACAGTGGAGCACGAACCGAATGTCGAACGATTCCGGGCTGCCCGGTGCGAGCACTGCCGCTTCCGGCATCCCGGTCGGCTGGCGTGCGGAGCTCCTCGTGGCTGCGAGCATGCTGCCGTTGCTCCTCACCCTGCTTCTCGGCCATCGTTGGCCCGGGGTCGTGCCGTGGGGCGTGTCGCTGATCGCGGGGCTGGTGTATGTCACCGTGCTGGCGAGGCTTTTTCGACGCCGTTTCATCGAGCCCGTGCGTCGCTTGAGCGAAGCGGCTGCCCGGGGAGCCGCTCAGGTGCGCGCCGGGGAGCGCTGCGGGCGCTTCGTCCCTCGGACGGAGGGTGCCGGACGCGCCCTGCGCGAACTCGCCAGCGGCCTTGACGGCGTGCTCGATGAGCTGGCATCGGCCCGCCGGCGTCTGGAGGATGGTGCTGCCGGATACCACGCCTTGTTCAGCGAAATGCACCAGGGGCTGGCGCTCCTCGAAGCCGTCGAAACGCCGTCGGCGGAGACGGATTTTGTGCTGGCTGCAGTCAATCCTGCGTTCGAGGCGCTGTTTGAGGCGGCCGGCGGAACGCTGGCCGGGCGGCGTTTGCGGGAAGCGTTGCCGCGGCTCGGCTGCGCGGTCTTTGCACAGTTGACCGACGTTGCGCGCAGCGGTTGCGCGATGCGTTTCGAGATTCCCGTCGGGGACAGTGATCGCCGGTTCGAGGCGCGAGTCGTTCGTCTGTCCGCCGCCCGTATCGCCCTGATGCTCGACGACGTCTCCGAGCGCAGTCGCTGCGATGCGGCGCTGCGCCAGGAACAGCAGTTCTTCCGGTTGCTGATCGAGAACCTTCCCGGCATTTTCTATCTGTACAGCTACCCCGGGCTGCGGCTGGAGTTGTGGAACCGGCAGCACGAAGATCTGCTCGGCTACGCCGCAGAGGATCTCAAGGGGCGTCACCTCGCCGAATGGTTCGCGCCGGAAGCGCGCGCGCAGGTGCTTGCCGCCGTGGACGAGGCGATGGCTTCCGGTCAGTCGTTGCTGGAAGAGCGCTTGCTTGCCCGTGACGGGCGCCGCATTCCCTTTGCGCTGAGCGGCATCCGCTTCGAACAGGGCGGGCGACGCTATCTGATCGGGATCGGCCTTGATCTCAGTGAGCGGCTGCGCGCGGAGCAGGAACTCGCCGAGTATCGCCATCACCTGGCCGATCTCGTCGTTCGGAGGACCGCGGAACTTGCGGCGGCGAAGGAGTCTGCCGAGTCGGCGAGCCTGGCCAAGAGCCGTTTCCTGGCGACCGTGAGCCACGAGATCCGCACGCCGATGCATGCCGTGCTGGGGCTGGCCAACCTGCTGCGGCGCGCCGGCCTGACGCCGCTGCAATCGGAGTATCTGAACAAGATCGATACTGCCGCCGCGCACCTGCTTGAGGTGGTCAATGACGTGCTCGATCTTTCGCGGGCCGAGGCGGGGAAGTTCGTGCTGGAGGAAGTGCCGGTCGACATCGCCACGCTGTTGGAAAACGTTTGCACGATCGTATCCGAACGGGCCAGGGCGAAGGGGCTGGCCCTTCGTGTCGAGACCGAGGGCCTTCCTGCCGGTCTGTACGGCGATCCCGGACGGCTGCAGCAGGCCATGCTGAACTACGCCGCCAATGCCGTGAAGTTTACGGAACGCGGCAGCGTGACCTTGCGCGCGCGGCTCCAGGAGGAGGCCGCTACCTGGGGCGTGATCCGTTTTGAGGTCGAGGATACCGGGGTCGGCGTCGAGCCTGCCGTCCTGCCGCGCCTGTTCCAGGCTTATGAACAGGGGAGTCCGGCGACGGCGCGAACCCACGGTGGCAGCGGCCTCGGGTTGTCGATCAACCGGAAGCTGGCCGAACTGATGGGCGGCGACGTCGGCGTGGAGAGTACGCCGGGACACGGTAGCCTGTTCTGGTTGACCGCCCGCCTGCGCAAGCGGGCCAATGCAGGCGACGATGCGACGATTGCCGCGGTGGCCGACGCCGAACGCCTGCTGCGCGAGGTGCATGGCGGACGGCGCGTGTTGCTGGTCGACGATGATCCTGCCAATCTGGAGATCGCCCGTTTTCTGCTCGAAGACGCCGGCCTGCTCGTCGACGCCGTGGCCGATGGCGAGCAGGCGGTGCGCCGGGCCGGGGCATCGGCCTATGCGCTGATCCTGATGGATATCCGTCTGCCCGGTCTTGACGGCCTTGGCGCAACGCGGATGATCCGCGAATTGCCCGGGCATCGGGATACGCCGATTCTGGCCCTGACGGCCAATGCCTTTGCCGAGGATCGTGGTCGCTGCCTCGCCGCCGGAATGAACGATTTCATTGCCAAACCGTTTGACTTCGATGTCTTTTTCGCAACGATCCTGAGGTGGCTGGCGTGAGGGTGGAAGCGCGTGTGTACATGCGAGCGATTCGTCTTTCCGACTATCACTTTCCGTTACCATCGCTCTTTTCCTCACGTACGGTGCCGGGGTCCCGGCGGGGCGATCTGGGCGGATTGATTTACACCGTTGAGTGGAGTGACGTGCCGCATGCAGTTGTGTAGCGAAGAACAGGTAAACGAGACAGATGAACTTCCGGCCCAGGATGGCGGTAGCCTGCTGCGCGACATCCTCGATCGGCAGAGCGACCTCGTGTGCCGGCGGCGGCACGACGGACGCATCCTGTTCGCAAACGTGGCGTACTGCCGGTTTTTCGGTCGCCGCATCGAAGAACTGCCCGGCAGCACAGGGTGGCCGCAATCTCCCGATACGCCGTCAGACGACGAGTCGCTGGACGACCTGGTTTCCGCCCTGACCCCCGAGCGGCCGCGCGTGACCGGCGAATGCCACCTGCGCGCGGCGAATGGGGCGCGGGTCTGGATGCAATGCGCGGTGACCGGCGTTTTCGATGCCGACGGCCGGTTGGCCGAGTTCCAGACGGTTGCCCGTGACGTTGATGATCGCCGGCGCATCGAGGTTTCATCGCAACATGCCCAGGAGTTTCTCGAGTTCCGTGTTGCCGAGCGAACGCGCGAGCTGCGGCAGTTGGCGATGCAGATCACCGTTTCCGAAGATCGGGAACGGCGGAGAATCGCCCACGATCTGCACGACGATCTCGGCCAGTTGCTGCACGTCATGAAGTTGAAGATCGAAGCGGTGAAGGCGGGTGACGCCGGTGAACTGCAGGAAATCGATGCGATGCTTGATCACGCGAGCTGGCAGGTTCGCACCCTGACCAGTCAGCTCGGCTCGCGCGTTCTTGAAGAACTCGGCTTGTGCAACGCCCTGCGCTGGCTGTGCGACGAGATGGAACGGGTGTACGGCCTCGCCGTCACCGCCGACATCGATTCCCTGCCTTCCGGGTTGCCGTCAGCGGTGGATTCGGTCCTGTTTCGCGGCATTCGAGAACTGCTGATCAACGTGACGCGGCACGCGAGGATCGACCAGGCGTCGCTCCTCGTGCGCTCGAACGGCAGTTTCGTCAAGGTTGTCGTCGAGGACGACGGTGGCGGCAGCACGTCTCCCGTTGCGACGGTGTCAGGCGGCAAAGGGTTCGGCTTGAGCAGCCTGCGCGAGCGCGTGCTGCTGCTTGGCGGTTTGTTCCGGGTCGATGAGTCGCGCCGTGGCGGCTTCCGCGTCGAGTTTCTCCTGCCGCTGCTGGGCGAACTCGCAGGAAGCGGTGTCGCGTGACCGCACCGTACGAAACCGGGGGAATGCCAATGCCGCTGCGCATCATGCTGACCGACGACCACCAGATGTTCCGCGAGGCCCTGCGGGTCATCCTGGAGAAGCAGCCTGATCTGGTAGTCGTCGCCGAGTCTGGCAGCGGCAAGGAGACGTTGCGCCTCGTCGAAGAAATCCGGCCGGATATCCTGCTCCTCGACGTGGCCTTGCCCGATCTCAACGGTATCGAAGTCGCCCGCCGGATTGGCGGGGCGTATCCGGACATCAGGATGGTCGTGCTGTCAGGCTTCGCCGACCGCTCTTTCGTTGTCGAATCGCTCAAGGCCGGCGCCAGGGCCTTCGTCCTCAAGTCGTCCGGCTCGAAGGAACTCATTCGCGCCATCCGCGCGGTCAATGCCGGCCATGTGTTCCTTTCACCCGAAGTGACGAGCCTGGCAGTCACGGCCGGCAGCGCAACGGATGGCGTTGACGAGAACGGACCGCGCCTGACGCCGCGGGAGAAGGAAGTGCTCCTGCGAATCGTCTCAGGAGAGCGTTCCGCTGAAATCGCCGAGAGGCTCGGCATCGCCCTTGCCACTGTCGAAGTGCATCGCCGCAACATCCGCCGCAAGCTGCAGATTTTCACGGTGGCCGGCCTCACCCGCTATGCGATCCGCGAAGGATTATTGCGGGACAATTGAGCCCGTTCGCCTCGCCTGGTCGAGTTAAGGCCCGCTTAAGAGAACGTCGCGATACTGCGTCCCATCGATAACGTTGATGGAGCGCGCATGCCGCTTGCTGCCAAGCATTTTCTGGATTCCGCCGCGACGGAGGTTGTAACGGGCGCTGTCCGCGCCGTGCAGGTCGACACGGACTCGCCACGTCGGGACGAGGCGGAAGAGTTCATTCATTCCGTTTTTCTGCGTCACCATGCGGCTCGTGTGAGTTCCTTTGCGCCGCAACTGCTATTGGTCGAGACTCCGGGGCAGGTACTGGCCGCCGCCGGCTGGCGCGGTGCCGGCAAGCAGCCGTTGTTTCTCGAGCGCTATCTCGACGAGCCGGTGGACGTGCTGCTGGCGCGCTTGACCGGCCAGTCTCTCTCGCGTGAGCGTGTAGTCGAAGTGGGACATCTGGCCTCCGAAAAGCCCGGCGCCAGCCTGCACGTCATCGTCGCGCTGGCGCGTCATCTGGCGCAGGCCGGCTACGAGTGGGTGGTGTTCACGGCGACGCGCGAACTGGTGCGGCTGTTTACCCGCCTCGGCTTGCCGCTGTTGGCGCTGGCCAAGGCCGATCCGGCTCGCCTGGGCGATGAGGCGGCGGCGTGGGGGCGCTATTACGACACGCAACCGGTGGTGGTCGCCGGGCGCATCCGTCTCGGGCTTGAGCGGGTGGGGGCATGAGTACCGAGGCCCTGTTCTCGGTGCTGTCCGCCCGCCATCCCGACAGTGTCGTATTTCACGGTTCGTCGTTCGAATGGCGCGCGCGGGACGTGGCCGAAGAAGTGGCATCGCTCGCGCAGCGCCTGGCGGAGGTGCGTGTCCTTGCCATCCTCGCCGACAATTCGCCGGACTGGGCGATGGCCGATCTGGCCGCGCTGCGTACCGGAACGCCGGTCCTGCCGCTGCCGCCGTTCTTCACCGCCGCGCAACTGGCCCACGCGCTGGAGCAGACCGGTGCCGATACGGTGCTGACCGACCAGCCTGAGCGTATTCTGGGACTCGGCCTTGGCTTTGAAATGGGGGAGCAACGGCGCGCTCTGAACTGGCTGCGCCGGCAGGCCGAGCCGGTCGAGCTGCCGGTCGGGACCACGAAGATTTCCTACACCTCGGGCAGCACCGGCGCGCCGAAGGGCGTCTGCCTGTCGGCGGAAGGGCTGCTCGATACGGCGCGGGCGCTGAAGTTGCGACTGGCCGATTTGCCCATCGAACGCCATCTCTGCGTCCTGCCGTTGTCGCTGCTGCTGGAGAACAGCGCCGGCATTTATGCACCGCTGCTGCGCGGTGCGGAGGTGCATCTGCCAGGGTTGGCCGAACTTGGCTGGCAGGGCATGAGCGGCTTCGATCCGTGTCTGTTGCAGCAGCAGGTGGCGGCGGTCGGCGCCAACAGCGTCATCCTCGTTCCGGAACTGCTCAAGGCGTGGACGCTGTTGTTGGCGCAGGCCGGTTTGCGCGCGCCGGACAGCCTGAGCTTCGCCGCCGTCGGCGGGGCGCGCGTCGAACCGGGGTTGCTGGCCACCGCACGTACACTCGGGCTGCCGGCGTATCAGGGCTACGGCCTGACCGAATGCGGTTCGGTGGTCAGCCTGAACGTGCCGGGCGACGACCGCGACGGGGTCGGGCGACCGCTGCCGCACGTCGCGGTGAGCATCAACGACGGCGAGGTGGTCGTCCGCTCGCGAGCCTTCCTCGGCTATCTCGGCGACGCCGGCACGCGCTCCGATGTCGACTATGCCACCGGCGATCTCGGCGATCTCGATGCCGACGGCCACCTGCATCTCGCCGGCCGGAAAAGGAACCTGCTGATTACCTCGTTCGGCCGCAACGTGTCGCCGGAGTGGGTCGAATCGCTGCTGCTCGCGCAGCCGGAAATCGCGCAGGCCGTCGTCGTCGGCGACGGCCGTCCGGCGCTGGCGGCGGTGCTCGTGCCGTTCCCGGGCGTTGGCCGCGAGCGGCTTGCCGCGGCGATCGGGCGGGCGAATGCCGCGCTGCCCGACTACGCGCGCCTCGCCGGCTGGATCGAGGCCGAACCTTTTTCGCCGCAGAGCGGCACGTTGACCGGCAACGGCCGGCCTGTCCGCGCCGCTATCCTCGAACGCTACGGCGCCGTGCTGGCGTCGCTTTATGAACGCCATCCCGACAAGGAGACCTCCGATGTCCTTCTATGAACAACTCGCCGCAGCGACGGCCAGCGAACACGACTACCTGCTGTCGTCGCCGATCATCACCAAATGCATGAGCGGCGGAGCGACGCAAGTGACGCGCGCGAGCTACCTCGCCTTCCTCGGCCAGGCCTTCCATCACGTGCGTCACACCACGCCGCTGCTGATGCTGCTCGGCGGGCGCCTGCCTGAGCGGCTGGCCTGGCTGCGCCGGGCGGTGGCCGAGTACATCGAAGAGGAAATCGGCCACGAGGAGTGGATTCTCAACGACATCGCCGCGGCCGGTGGCGACGCCGAGGCGGTACGCCATAGTCGCCCCGAGCTGCCCGCCGAGGTGATGGTGGCGTATGCCTACGACCTGGTAAATCGCGGCAATCCCGCCGGGTTCTTCGGGATGGTCTTCGTGCTCGAAGGAACCAGTGTGGCCATGGCGCTGAACGCCGCCGACCGGATCCAGCAGGCGCTGGCGTTGCCCGACGCGGCGTTCTCCTACCTGCGCTCGCACGGCACGCTGGACCAGGAGCACACCCGCCATCTGGCCGATCTGCTGGAGAAGATGACGCCGGACGATCAGCAGGACGTGATCCGCTGTGCCAAGGTCTTCTTCCGTCTTTACGCCGCAATCTTCCGCGCTTTGCCACTTTGAGGAGGTGCTTATGGAACTCGAGAATGCCCGCATCCTGCTCACCGGTGCAGCCGGCGGTCTGGGGAACGAACTGGCGAAGCAACTCCACGCGGCCGGCGCGTCGCTGTTGCTCGCGGGGCGCGACATGGCGAAGCTCGAAGCGTTGCGCGCCGCGCTCGGCCCGCGCAGCGCGGTGGTCGCCGCCGACCTGACCCGCGCCGAGGGTGTCGCGCTGGTCGCGCGCGCCGCGCGCGACTTCAAGGTCAACGTGCTGATCAACAACGCCGGCGCCAGTGCCTTTGGCCTGCTCGAAAACCAGCCGCGGGTGAGCATCGAGCAGGTGCTGGCGACCTGCCTGGAAGCGCCGATCTGCCTGACGCAGGCCCTCTTGCCGTGGTTCAAGGCCTTGCCGGAGGCGGTCATCGTGAATGTCGGCTCGATGTTCGGCAGCCTGCCGTTCGCTGGCTTCGTCAGCTACTCCGCCGCCAAGGGCGGACTACGGGCCTTCTCGCAGGCTTTGCGGCGCGAACTGGCCGATACGCGCGTGGCGGTGGTGCACATCGCCCCGCGCGCGATCGACACGCCAATGAATGGCGAGGCCGTTACCGCGCTCAATCGCGCGTTGAAGAGCGAGAGCGACGCTCCGGGCGCCGTGGCCTGCGAGATCGTCGCGGCGCTGGTGCGCAACGCGCGCGAAGTGCATCTCGGCTTTCCCGAGCGCTTCTTCGCCTGGCTCAACGGCTTTGCTCCCGGCCTGATCGATCGCGGTCTGGCCGGCAAGCTGCCGATCGTCAAGCGCCACGCGGCGTACCGTCAACCTGCCTGAAAGGAATTCCCATGCGCTCACTCACGAAAACTTTTTCGAGTCTTGTCCTTGCCCTTCTGCTTTCCTCGCCGCTGCTTGCCGCGACGCTCGACGAGGTGATCCGCCCGGTGCAGGATCAGTGGGCCGAAATCAAATACCGCGTTCCGGAAAAGCAGCAGGCTGACCGCTATGAACAACTGGCGCAGAAAAGCCGTCAACTCGTTGACGCCAATCCCGGCGTGGCGGAAGTGCTGGTCTGGGACGGCATCGTGCTCTCCAGCGAGGCCGGCGCACGCGGCGGCTTGGGGGCGCTGTCGCTGGCCAAGAATGCAAAACAGCGCTTCGAAGAGGCATTGAAGATCAACGACAAGGCCTTGCAGGGCTCGGCCTACACCAGCCTCGCGACGCTGTACGCCAAGGTTCCGGGCTGGCCGATCGGCTTCGGCGACAAGGAAAAGGCGGAAACGTATTTCAGGAAGTCGCTGGCGATCAATCCGGACGGGATTGACCCGAACTTCTTTTATGCGGAGTATCTGGCCGAGCGCGACCGCAACGCGGAAGCGCGTCAATTGCTGGAAAAGGCGTTGAAAGCGGCGCCGCGCCCCGGCCGCGAACTGGCGGACAAGGGCCGTCGCGAAGAGATCCGGGCGCTGCTCGAACGACTGAACAAAGAGGCTAATTGAGTGCGACTGTTGCTTGTCGAGGACGATGCCCTGTTGGGCGACGGCATCCATGCCGGACTGAAACTGGCGGACCATGCGGTGGATTGGGTGCGTGACGGCGAGGCGGCGCATCTCGCGCTGCTCGATCACGAGTATGACGCGTGCGTCCTCGACCTCGGCTTGCCGAAGCGCGACGGATTGTCCGTCCTCAAGGCGTTGCGCGACCGCGGCAGCCGCCTGCCGGTGCTGGTGCTGACGGCGCGCGACGCCAGTGCCGACAAGGTGGCCGGGCTCGATGCCGGCGCCGACGATTACCTGACCAAGCCCTTCGATCTGCCCGAATTGCTGGCCCGGCTGCGGGCGCTGGTGCGGCGCGCCGCGGGCGGGGCGCGGCCGACGCTCGAACATGCCGGCGTCGTCCTCGATCCGGGCGCTCGGCAAGTGACTTTCAACAGCCAGCCCGTGGCGCTCTCGGCGCGCGAATTCGCACTGCTCGAAGACTTCCTGCGCCACAAAAACCACATCCGCACCCGCGCCCAGCTGGAGGAAGGACTCTACGCCTGGGGCGAGGAAACCGGCAGCAACACCGTCGAGGTGTACGTCCACCACCTGCGCAAGAAATTCGGTGCCGACTTCATCCGCACCGTGCGCGGCCTCGGCTACCAACTGGGGGACGGCGTTTGAACGCAGCCCTCAACAGCAGTCGCGTGCCGTCGCTGCGCTGGCGGCTCCTGCTTCTGGTTTCGATTTCCTCGCTGGCCATTCTGGTCCTGGCGTCATCGATGAGTTACCGGCGTGCGCGCCACGAAGTGCAGGAACTGATGGACGATCAGCTGGCCAAGACCGCGCAGTTGGTGCTTGCCCAGGCCCAGACCGGGGATGATCATTTGTCCGACCTGCCGGCACGAATCGCGGGCATCCGCGGGCTGAAGTCGCGGCGTAACCAGCTCACCCTCGAATATCAGATCGCCAGGAAGGACGGCGTCGTGCTGGCACGCTCGCCGAACGCACCCGCAGCGGTGGTGAGCGGGCCGCTCGGCTATGCCACATTCGGTGCCGAGGGCGAGAGCTGGCGGACCTTGACGCTCGAATCCGCCGACCGGACGATCCGCGTGCAGATCGCCGAGTCGATCCCCGTGCGCGACAAGGAGGCGCTGGAGATCGCGGTCAAGACCGCCAAGCCGCTGTGGCTGACCCTGCCGCTGTTGCTGCTGGCCATCTATTTCTCCGTGCGACGCGGCCTCAAGCCGCTCGACGAACTGGCGTCAGAGGTCGCTACCCGTTCTCCGGATAACCTCTCGCCGCTGGCCGCGCGTGCCGTCCCGCGCGAGGCGCAGCCGCTGGTCGCGGCGATCAACCGGGTTTTCTACCGGCTCGACGGTGCGCTCGAAAGCGAGCGCCGATTCACCGCCGATGCCGCGCACGAACTGCGCACGCCGCTCGCCGCCGCGCGCATCCAGGCGCAAGTCGCGCAGATCGCGGAAAAGCCGGAACAGCGTGCGCACGCGCTGGCGCAGACCGTCGCCGGCCTCGACCGGGCGACGCGTCTCGTCGAACAGATGCTGCGCCTCGCCCGCCTCGATCCGCTCGGGCGGTTGCCGCAGTCCCGGCCGGTCGGCCTCGTCGAACTGGCGCAGCGCGTCGCCGCTGGTGTGCAGGATGCGCTGCCCGCGGCTCGAATTCGGCTCCTGCTGGCGGACGATGTGCCGCCTGTTGACGGCGATCCTGAATTATTGGAAGTGGCTTTGCGCAACCTGCTCGACAACGCCATCCGCTACTCGCCGGCCGGCAGCGAAGTGCGCGTGGTCGTGGAGAAAAGCGTTGGCGGGCGGGTGCTGTCGGTGCAGGACAACGGCCCCGGCGTTCCCGCCGACGAATTGCCGTGCCTGCTGGAACGCTTCTACCGCGGTTCGTCGGTTTCCGCCGAAGGCAGCGGCCTTGGCCTGACTATCGTCGGCCGGATCGCCGAACTGCACGGCGCCCGCCTCGAACTTGGCAATCGCGAAGGCGGCGGCTTCGAAGTGCGCTTGCGCTGGCCGGGTTGATAGGCCGGCATTGCACCTTTCGGTAACCTAAGGACGACGGATGGTCGCAAGTTCTCAGTTGCTTACAGGAGAATCAGTCCTGCCCGCCTCAATGCGCTGCTAGTCTGCATGGATGCAGTCGATATCACAGGCTTCTCCGTACGCTTCGCTGCGACACTCCGCGCAAAAGAAGAACAGGACGCTTTTGTCGGGGAATACAATTTTTCCGCGACGCGCCCTGTCAATCCGCCAAAAGCCTTCAGATCCATCCAGGAGTATCACCAGGCCTCCGGCGTAGCATCGGGACATCAGCAGGTCGTGGTTGTGCTCGGTGTGAGTTGCCTTGCGAGCAACCTTGAAGAATTCCCGAACGTCCTTTTCCTCAAGGATGAAATCCGAACACGACTCGGGTGGCTCGTCCGAACTGACGTCATCTGCCCAGGCCGCGTTTTCTTGGATAAGGACAGTTTTTACAGCCACTCGCGTGTCAGCAATTCTCGCTTCTCTGGTCGCGCAAGCGCTGAAGATCAAGCTGCTCAGTATCAACGGGACGAAATGGGGGCGTCTCACGATGATGCCGACTGCGCCTCAGTCTTGTTCTTGTAGGAGACGACCGGGTGCCTGTATGTCTCGGCTAACGGGACGTTCAGTGTTTCTCGTATCTCGCTTACAAGCCACTTGAGCGACTCGGTTTGTGCCTCTGTCAGTGATTCGAAAACGTTTTCGCCGGATTTGTCATCGCTCGTCGGAGAATTTCAACAGCCTGCTAACGGGCAGAGAGGGAGCTATTTCATCCTGTCCCGCGTCGCCAGCGCCGGGAACAGCCGGATCCAGCCGGCGGCGACGAGCAGGGTGCCGATGCCGCCGAGAACCACCGAGCCGACCGGGCCGAACAGCGCGGCGGTGGCGCCGGATTCGAATTCGCCAAGCTGGTTCGAGGCGCCGATGAAGATGGTGTTGACGGCGGCGACGCGGCCGCGCATCTCGTCCGGCGTTTCGAGCTGCATCAGGGTCAGGCGGATCACCACGCTGACGTTGTCGACCGCCCCCGAAATCGCCAGCGCCAGCAATGAGAGCGTGAAGTTCGACGACAGGCCGAAAACGATCATGCATACGCCGAAAGCCGCGACGCAGGCCAGCATGCGGAAGCCGACGCGGTTCTGCAGCGGCCAGCGAGCCAGTGCCAGCGACATGGTCAGCGCGCCAACGGCGGGGGCGGCGCGCAGCAGTCCCAGCCCGACCGGTCCGGTGTGCAGGATGTCGCGGGCGAAGATCGGCAGCAGCGCGGTGGCGCCGCCGAGCAGCACGGCGAAGAGGTCGAGCGACATGGCGCCAAGCAGGATCTTGTGCGACCAGACGAAGGACACGCCGGCGAAGACGCTGCGCAGGGTATTCGCCGAGTTCGACGGCCGGTGCTCGTAGCGCACTGCCAGCGTGAGCGCGAAGGCGAGCGCCAGCAGGGCGGCTCCCGTGCCGTAGACGGTGATCACGCCGACGGTGTACAGCACGCCTCCCAATGCCGGGCCGCAGATGATCGCGGCCTGGATGCCGCTGGTCGACAGCGCGATCGCGCGCACGAGGAGCAGGGGCGGGACCAGTTGCGGGATGAGCGCCTGTTGCGCCGGCATCTGGAACGCGCGGGAAATGCCGAAGACGATCGAAATGCCGAGCAGCAGGCCGCGCGTGGCGAAGCCGCCGGGAATGGCCGCGAGCAGCAGGAGGGCCACCAGCGTCTGGGCGGCCATGCACGCGGCGAAGACGCGGCCGCGATGCAGCCGGTCTACAAGATGCCCGGCCGGCAGGGTCATCGCCAGCTGCGGCACGAACTGGAACAGGCCGACCAGACCGAGATCCCAGGCGCTGCCGGTGATGTCGTACATCTGCCAGGCAACGGCGACCATCAGCATCTGGTTGGCGAGGGTGCCGAACAGGCGCGCCAGCCAGAAGAGGACGAAGGGGCGCTGGGCGAGGAGGTGGGCGAAGGAGGCCGGCGCCTCGGTCGAATTCAACAGGGGAGTCCCGGCGCGCAGGTCATCGTCTGTGTCGGCGGAACGATCGCGCGCTTCTCCGCCATCCAGCCGTTCATGCCGTGGGTGACGTTGTAGACCGTCTTGTAGCCGGCCTGCTCGGAGAGGAACTGGGTGGCGGCGCGCGTGCGGTTGCCGCTGCGGCAGATCAGGATCACCGGCTGGTCGGGCTTGGCGATGCCCCTGGCCGAGGCCAGCCATTGCGTCGGGTCGGCGTTGCCGCGTTCGTCGAAGAAGGTCAGCAGTTTGGCGCCCGGAATGACGCCGGAGCTCTTCCACTCGCCGGCGGTGCGGATGTCGATGACCGGCACGCCCTTGGCCGTCAGGCGGGCCAGTTCGGCGTTGTCGATGTTGATGACTTCGGCGTAAGCCGCGGGAGGCAACAGGCTGGCGAGAAGCGCGGCCAGGGCGAACGAAGGAACTTTCATGAATCGGCTCTCGATAGGGCGGCGGGAAGGAACCCAGTATACCGTCCGGGGCACCCGTACGATGATGATTGCCGGGCCGTGTTTTTAGCGGTTGGAAGTGTGCGTGGCGTAGCCTGATAGAATCGTCATCTTTTTTCCGGATGTGCCCGTGGACGCGCTGCTTCTCCTCAAGGCCCTGATTCTCGGTATCGTCGAAGGACTGACCGAGTTCCTGCCGATTTCCTCCACAGGCCACCTGATTCTGGTCGGCGACCTGCTCGACTTCAATGACGATCGGGGGAAACTGTTTTCGATTGTGATTCAGTCGGGCGCCATTCTCGCCGTCGTCTGGGAGTATCGCGAACGGATCGCCCGCGTGGCCAGAGGGTTCGGGCGCGACCCCGGAGCCAATCGTTTCGTCCTCAACCTGTTCATCGCCTTCCTGCCGCTGGCCCTCCTCGGGCTGCTGTTCAAGTCGGCCATCGAGGCGCATCTGTTCAAACCCCTGCCGGTGGCCGCGGCGTTCATCATCGGTGCGTTGCTCATTTTGTGGGCGGAGCGGCGCGAGCATGTGATCCGGGTGCAATCGGTCGACGACATGACGCCGCTCGATGCGCTCAAGCTCGGTTTCGCGCAGGCGCTGGCGCTGATTCCCGGCACCTCGCGTTCGGGGGCGACGATCATCGGCGGCCTGCTCTTCGGCTTGTCGCGCCGGGCGGCGACCGAATTTTCCTTCTTTCTGGCGATTCCGACGCTGATCGTGGCGACCTTCTACAAGCTCTACAAGGAACGCGCACTGCTCAGCGCCGATGACCTCGCCATGTGGGCGGTCGGCTTCATCGCGGCATTCGTCTCGGCGTTCCTCTGCGTGCGCTGGCTGCTGCGCTTCATCTCATCGCACGATTTTACGCCGTTCGCCTGGTACCGGATCGCCTTCGGCATCGTCGTCCTGCTGACCTGGCAGTTCGACCTGGTCGAGTGGACCGTCTCGTGAGTGCCGGCATCCTGTATCTGCACGGCTTCTGCTCGTCGCCGCAGTCGTGGAAGGCGCGGCTCCTGGCCGATGCCCTTGCTGCCAGAGGGCAAAGCGAACGGCTGTTCTGCCCCTTTCTCTCGCCGGTACCGGACGAGGCCATCCGCCAGGCCGAGGCGATCATTGCGCGCCAAACCGGGCCGCTGACCGTCGTCGGCAGTTCGCTCGGCGGCTTTTACGCCACCTGGCTGGCCGAGAAGTTCGACTTGCGCGCGGTGCTGGTCAATCCGGCGGTCGTCGCACCGATCTCGCTGGAAAAGTACCTCGGCACGCAGACGAACCTGCATACGGGTGAATCGTTCGAGTTCACCACCGAGCACATCGACCGGTTGCGTGCGCTGGAGGTGCCGGAGGTAACGCCGTCGCGCTATCTGCTGCTGGTGGAGACCGGCGACGAGGTGCTCGACTACCGGCAGGCGGTGGCGCGCTACGCCGGGTGCCGCCAGATCGTGCTCGACGGCGGCGATCACAGCTTCTCGCGGTTCCCCGACTTTTTGCCGCAACTCATTGAATTTTGCCGGTTATAATCCACGCGATGCACGTATTGTTTGAAGAAGAAGGCGCCTTCAAGGCAGGGACGGTTCTGGCCGACAACGACACCTCGTTGCAGGTCGAGATGGCCTCCGGCAAGCGCGCCAAGATCAAGTCGTCGAATGTCCTGCTGCGCTTCAAGGAGCCGGCGCCGAGCGAACTGCTGGCGCGCGCCGAAGAACTGGCGGCGGGGGTCGAAACCGAATTCCTTTGGGAGTGCGCGGCCGATGGCGAGTTTTCTTTTTGTGATCTTGCCGACGACTACTTCGGCGGCAGCGGACAGAAGGCTTCCGCGGGTGAGGCGGCTGCGCTGCTGCTGGCCCTGCACGCAGCGCCCGTCTATTTTCATCGCAAAGGCAAAGGGCGCTTCCGCAAGGCGCCTCCCGACATTCTCGCAGCCGCTCTGGCCGGTCTTGAAAAGAAGCGTCAGCAGGCGCTAGCCGTCGAGCGCATGGTCGGCGAACTCAAGGCGTTCGTCCTGCCGCAAGAGTTCATGCCGCTGCTCGACCAGCTGCTTTACCAGCCCGACCGCAACCGGCCGGAGACCAAGGCGCTCGAAGCCGCGTGTGCGGAAACCGGACTGTCGGCGCCGCATCTGCTGGAAAAGTGCGGCGCCATCCCGTCGGCGTACGCCTTTCACTATCAGCGTTTCCTGCGCGAACAGTTCCCGCGTGGCATCGCCTTCTCCGAAGTCGACGCGCCGGCCATTCCCGACGATCTGCCGCGGGCGGACGTGCGGGCATTTTCGATCGACGACGCGGCGACCACCGAAATCGACGACGCCTTTTCGCTGCAGGAGCTGCCGGGCATCGGTTGGCGGGTCGGCATCCACATCGCCGCGCCGGGGCTCGGTTTTGCCTTGCATTCGCCGCTCGACCTGATCGCCCGGGCGCGCTTGTCGACGGTCTACATGCCGGGCAACAAGATCACCATGCTGCCCGACGCGGCCGTGGCCAACTTCACCCTGGCCGAGGGGCGCGACTGTCCGGCCGTGTCGCTGTACCTGACGGTGACGCCGGAGTACGAGATCACCGCGCACGAATCGCGCGTCGAGATCGTGCCGATCGCCGCCAACCTGCGCCACCATGACGTCGAGCCGGTGTTCAACGAACAGACGCTGGCCGACGGGCTGCCCGAGTTTCAGTTCCGCGACGAGCTGAAGACCCTGTGGCAGCTGGCGAACGCCTGCGAAGGGCGGCGTGGCAAGCCCTCGGCCGTCCAGGGCGTCAACGACTACAATTTCTCCATCGACGGTGACCTGGCCGACCCGGAGAAGTGCCGGGTGGAAATCAGCGAAAGGAAGCGCGGCAGTCCGCTCGACAAGCTGGTCTCGGAACTGATGATTGTCGCCAACAGCACGTGGGGCGGCCTGCTGGCCGAGAAGGGCGTTCCGGCGATCTATCGGGCGCAGACCGGGGGCAAGGTGCGCATGACCACCTCGCCGCTGCCGCACGACGGACTCGGCGTCGACCAGTACGCCTGGTCGTCGTCGCCGCTGCGCCGTTATGTCGACCTGATCAACCAGTGGCAGCTGATCGCCTGCCTCGAAGGGGTCGCGCCGCCGTTCAAGCCCAAGTCCGAGCTGCTGTTCGCCGCGATGCGCGACTTCGACCTGACCTACAGCGCCTACGCCGACTTCCAGCGCCAGATGGAGCGCTACTGGTGCCTGCGCTGGCTGCAGCAGGAGGGCGTGCAGACGATCGAAGCCACCCTCCGCCGGGAGAATCTGGTTAAACTCGACCATCTGCCCTTGTTGCAGCGGGTGCCTTCCGTGCCCGACCTGGCGCCGGGTCAGCGTGTGCGTCTGTCGGTGGAGACGATCGACTTGCTGACGCTCGAACTTGGCTGCCGCTATCTCGAAACACTGGAAACGGTTTTGATGCAGGATGGCGAGTTCGATGAAGACGCAGCAACAGAACAAGAAGGGGAAAGTGCTGAAAGCGCGGAAAGCGCAGGAACGGCCAGTTGAAATGAGCGGGGCGATGGCGTTGAGAATGACGGCGGCTATGCCGTCGTCGAGCGAGCGCAATTTCGCGATCGCACTGGGCATTTCCCTGGCCCTGCACGCCGTATTGTTGTCGCTGCACTTCAAATATCCGGACGCCTCGCGGGCGTTTCAGGAAAAAGCGCTGGACATCATCCTGGTCAACGCCAAGTCGGCAAGAAAACCGAATGATGCCCAGGCCTTGGCTCAGGCCAATCTGGACGGCGGCGGCAACAGCGAGCAGGATCGCCGGGTCAAGACGCCGCTGCCGCCATCGAATCGTCAGCAGGCGGGCAACGACCTTGAACAGGCCCAGAAGCGCGTGCGGACCCTGGAAGCCCGGCAAAAGCAGCTGATCGCCCAGGCCAAGGGCAAACCGAAGGCCGCCGTCAAGGAATCTGCCGAGGTCGAGGCGCCACCGGTTGCGGAAGTCGAGCCGAGCGGGCTGGACCTGGTGAGCAAGTCGCTGCAGATGGCGCGCCTGGAGGGGGAGATCGCGCGGCAAACAGAGGAATACAACAAGCGTCCGCGCGTGGGGCGCCTGACCAGCGCGCGCGTCAGGGAGTATCGGTTCGCTCGCTACGTCGACGATTGGCGGCAGAAGGTCGAGCGCATCGGCACCCTGAACTACCCCGAGGCCGCACGCGGGAAGATCTACGGCAATCTGGTGCTGACCGTGCGGATAAGGAAAGATGGCAGTGTCGAACGGATCGAGATCGATCGTTCTTCGGGCAGCCGGGTGCTGGACGATGCCGCGCGGCGCGTCGTGCGCATGGCGGAACCCTTTGCCAACTTTCCGCCCGATATCGCCCGTGATTTCGACATTCTCGAAATTACCCGGACCTGGACGTTTACCAAAGGCAGTCAGGTGGCGACGACCAACTGACTTTCACCGCTTTCATCACCCCGAGGCAATTGAAATGACCGACAAATACTGCGTTTTCGGCAACCCCATCGGCCACAGCAAGTCGCCGATCATCCAGATGGCGTTTGCCCGCCAGACCGGACAGGACATCGAGTACCGCGCGATCCTTGCTCCGACGGACGGGTTTGCCGATGCCGTGGACGCCTTCATTGCCGAGGGCGGCAAGGGCGCCAACGTGACGCTGCCGTTCAAGCAGGAAGCCTTCCAGCTGGCAACACGGCTGACCCTGCGCGCCGAGCAGGCCGGTGCGGTGAATACCCTGGTGTTCAACGATAACGAAGTGGTGGGCGACAACACGGACGGCGTCGGCCTGCTGCGCGACATCATGGTCAATCTGAACTATCCGATCCGGGGCAAGCGCATCCTGCTGCTGGGGGCGGGCGGCGCGGCGCGGGGCGTCGTCGGGCCGCTGCTCGGCGAACATCCGGCGACGCTGGTCGTTGCCAACCGTACGGTGGTGCGCGCCCGCTCGCTGGCAGAGCATTTTGCCTCGCTCGGGCCTGTCAGCGGTTGCGGCTACGAGGATCTGGCCGGCCAGGTCTTCGACGTCGTGATCAATGCCACCTCGGCCAGCCTCAGCGGCACGATGCCGCCGTTGCCGGAAGGTATCTTCGCGCCGGGAAGCCTGGCGTACAAGATGATGTATGGCCTGGGCGACACGCCGTTCCGCGTCTTTGCGCGCAATCAGGGCGCCGGGATGATCTCCGAGGGGCTGGGCATGTTGCTCGAACAGGCCGCCGAGTCGTTCTACGTGTGGCGCGGGGTGCGTCCCGACGTTCGGCCGGTTGCGGAGTTGCTCCAGAAGAAGGCATGACCGGCGCGGCGCGCGCAGCGATCGCTTTTTTTCTCCGCTGGCTCAAGCGGGGGCTGGCGGCGCTGGTCGGCCTGCTGTTGCTCTACCAGCTATGGCTGTTCGGCTGGGTCGTCTTGTGGAACTGGGTCAATCCGGACATGACCCGGTTCATGGAAATCCGGCTGGCCGAACTGCAGGTCAAAGAGCCGCGCGCGCAATTGAAGAAGCGCTGGCTCGACTATCCGCGAATTTCCGCGCATCTGAAGCGGGCCCTGATCGTCGCCGAGGACGACCTGTTCACCCAGCACGACGGCTTCGACTGGGATGGCATTCAGCGGGCGATGGAGAAAAACTTGCGGCGCGGCAAGATCGTCGCGGGCGGGTCGACCATCTCCCAGCAACTGGCGAAGAATCTTTTTCTGTCGCCGCAAAAGACGCCGTGGCGCAAACTTCAGGAAGCCGTGGTGACGTTGATGATCGAGACGGTGTGGAGCAAGCAGCGCATCTTCGAGGTCTATCTGAACGTGATCGAGTGGGGGAACGGGGTGTTCGGTGCCGAGGCCGCGGCCCGTCATTACTATGGCATCGGTGCAGGGCAACTCTCGCCTGAACAGGCCGCCCGCCTGGCCGGCATGGTGCCCAGCCCGCGTTTTTATGATCGCCATCGCGATGCGCCCGGGCTGGCGCGCAAGTCGGCGCTGATCCTGTCGCGGATGCCGGCCGCCAGAATCCCCTGAGGTGCACCTGCCGTAGTGCGCCGACGTGCTAGAATCGCCCCCGGTTTTTGTGCGCGGCCGGGTGCTTGCGCACTCCGCCGGCCCGATCGTGAACACCTGGTCCTGGGGAGAGACTCCCGATGAGCGAAGAAAAAAACAGCCCTGATTATCTGGGCAGCGTGCGTGAACTGCTCGCCAAACAAAAGCTCGTGGAAGAGCAGGCGCCGCGATCGGAGGACTCCGGCGACGGGGATTTGCACAAGCAACACCTGTCCGAACTGCGCAGTCTGCTTGAGCGGGTGCCTTTGGCGGAGATTGCCAAGATTCTCGAGGTGCTCGAGCCCGAGGAACGGCTGGTCGCCTGGTACGAGGTGCGCGAGGAGCGTGGCGAGGCCATCCTAGAGATTCTCTCCGACGAGATTCGCGAAGACCTGATCTGCGACAGCCATTTGCGCAACGAAAAGACGTCGGTCACCGCCTTCGAACTGCGCAACGGCCGCCTCAGCCAGATCAGCGTGACGACGCCGTACGACCTGAAATGCCTGAAGCCGATCTGGATCGACCTCGTCGCACCGACGCCGGAGATTCGTGCCTGGGTCGGCCGCTTCTACGATGTCGAATTGCCGAATCCCAGCAGCCTGACCGACCTCGAGGCCAGTGCGCGCTTCTACGTCGAGGACAACGGCGAAATCCACCTGCACTCGGACTTCCTGCTGGACACCAAGGAGGAGTCGCGCAACGTCGCGGTGGCGCTGATCCTGCATCGCGACGTGCTGTTCTCGGTGCGGACCGAGGAATTGCCCGTATTCCGCCTGCAGCGTTTGCGGGCCCGCACGCAGCCCGGTTACGTGACCGACGGCAAGGACGTGCTGCTGGACCTCTATGCCGCTGACGCGGAATACTCGGCGGATGCGCTCGAAGACGTCTATGCGTCGCTTGAGCAGGCCAGCCGGCGCGTGCTCGGAACGCAGATCACCGATGCCGAGGCGGCGAAGATTCTTGCCGACATCGCCAGCGAGGAGGATCTGAACGGGCGGATCCGGCGCAACGTGCACGATACGCGGCGGGCGGTTTCCTTCCTGATCCGGGGTAAATCGCTAACGCCCAACCAGCTCGATGATGCGCGCCAGATCCTGCGCGACATTGAATCGCTCGACGGGCATACGTCCTTCCTGTTCGGGAAAATCAACTTCCTGATGGATGCGACCGTCGGCTTCATCAACATCAACCAGAACAAGATCATCAAGATCTTCTCGGTGGCGTCGGTAGCCATGCTGCCGCCGACCCTGATCGCCAGCATCTACGGGATGAACTTCCAGGAGTGGTTCCCGGAAATTCACTGGAAGTACGGCTACCCGTTCTCGCTCGGGCTGATGCTGGTTTCGATCGCCGTACCGTTCTGGTTCTTCCACAAGAAGGGCTGGCTGCGCTGATCCGGCAGCCCGCCCTCGTGGCTGCGGCTATTGCCAGTTGCGGAAAACCGCTGCGGCGGCGTCGATCGTTGCCGTGATGTCCGCTTCGCTGTGGGCTGCCGAAACGAAGCCGGCCTCGTAGGCCGACGGCGCGAAGTAATGCCCGGCCGCCAGCATGGCGTGGAAGAATCGGTTGAATGCCGCAGTGTCGCACTGCATGACTTCGCCGAAGTTGCGCGGGCAATGCGCCCGGAAGTACAGGCCGAACATGCCGCCAACCGACTGGGCGGAGAAGGCGATGCCATGCTTCACGGCCGCAGCGCTCAGCCCGTCGCAGAGCAGTTCGGTCTTGCGTTCGAGTTCCGGGAACAAGCCCGGTGTCTGGATCAGTTTGAGCGTCGCCAGGCCGGCGGCGACTGCGACCGGGTTGCCGGACAGCGTTCCGGCCTGATAAACCGGGCCGAGCGGCGCGATCTTTTCCATGATCTCCCGTTTGCCGCCGAACGCGGCGACCGGCATGCCGCCGCCGATGACCTTGCCGAGGGTGGTCAGGTCCGGGGTAATGCTGTAGAGGCCTTGCGCGCAGGTCGGGCCGACGCGGAATCCGGTCATCACCTCGTCGAAGATCAACACGCTGCCATGCCGGGTGCATTCGGTGCGCAGTGTCTGCAGGAACTCGGCGTCCGGCGCGATCAGGTTCATGTTTCCGGCGACCGGCTCGACGATCACCGCGGCGATGCGGTCGCCGTGACGGGCAAAGGCCTGTTCGACTTGTTCGGCGTCGTTGTAGTCGAGGACGAGGGTGTGCTGCGCGAGATCGGCCGGGACGCCCCCGGAACTGGGGTTGCCGAACGTCAGCAATCCCGACCCCGCCTTGACCAGCAGGCTGTCGCTGTGCCCGTGGTAGCAACCTTCGAACTTGATCAGGAGATCCCGCCCGGTGTAGCCCCGGGCCAGGCGGATGGCGCTCATCGTCGCCTCGGTTCCGGAACTGACCAGTCGGACCATGTCGAGCGACGGCAACAGCTTGCACAGCAGGTCGGCCATTTCGACTTCCATTTCGGTCGGGGCGCCGAAGGAGAGCCCTTTGCCGGCGGCCTCGCGGACCGCGGCCACGACCTCGGGATGCGCGTGTCCGAGAATCAGCGGCCCCCATGATCCGACGTAGTCCAGATAGGCCTTGCCGTCGACGTCGGTGATTCTGGCGCCATTGCCGCTGGCGAAAAAACAGGGCGTTCCGCCGACCGAGCGGAACGCGCGGACCGGTGAGTTGACCCCGCCGGGGATGTGCCGCTGGGCACGTTCGAATAAATCTTCGCTACGAGTGTTCACGGGATGGTCCCTCCGGAAAGATGGCCTGGAAATCGCGGGCGCGACCTTCGATGTCGGCTGCCTCGAACAGGTCGGTAATGACGGCCAGCAGGACTGCGCCGGCGGCGACGACGGCCGGCGCGTTCGTCAGGGTGATTCCCCCGATCGCACACGCCGGGATCGACAACTCCTTCCTGCAGCGTTCGAACAGCGCCAGGTCGGCCCGAACGGCGAAGGGCTTGGTCGGCGATGCGAAGACGGCGCCGAACGCAACATAGTCGGCTCCGGCTTTTGCCGCAGCAACGGCGAGGTCGAAGCTGGCGTAGCACGAGGCGCCCAGTATCCTGTCCGCACCAAGGGCTGCCCGGGCGGCCGCGAGGTCACCGTCCGTCGCGCCCAGATGGACCCCGTCGGCGTCGACGGCGATGGCGAGCGGGACGTTGTCGTTGATGATCAGGGAGGCGCCAAACTGTGTGCATTGCGCGCGCAATTCCCGCGCAATGCGGGATTGCCGTTGGGCATCGCCGCTCTTGTCGCGATACTGGAGAATCCGCACGCCGCCGCGCAACGATGCCTCAACCCGGGCAAGCAAGTCGCGCTCGTCAAGCCCGTCTGGCGTGATTGCATATAGTCCGGAAAACGATCTGCGTGCCATGCTGTTTTTCACACTCCTGGCCTGGTCGGCTTAACCGCTATGAATTGGTGCGTGTCATGGAATACGCATGCCCATAGCAAGAAACGCTTGGCATCCTCAACTGGCGTTGGCTAGAATCAGGCGCTTGTCTTCGCCGGATTCTAACCGAAATGCTGCGGTGTCATACGGTCAAGGAGTGGCGGGATGGCCTGGAGCGGTCGGGTTCGGCTTTTTGAATCAAAGCCTCAGGAGGTCGGCAGAAGTGGTTGAAATATATGTGATTGATGTATAGTGCTTCGCGGAATAAGCGGGGACGTGCGCAGTTCAATGGTCTGCGGAGTGCTCTTTCCGCAAATACTCGGGAGGTGGCGATTGGCGAATGTTGCAAGCCTGGGCGGCATCAAGGTGATGATCATCGACGATAGCAACACGATCCGGCGCAGCGCGGAGATATTCCTCGTGCAGGCCGGTTGCCAGGTGATCCTTGCCGAAGACGGGTTCGATGCCTTGGCCAAGATCGCGGATCATCAGCCGGATATCATTTTCTGCGACATCATGATGCCGCGTCTTGACGGCTACCAAACCTGTTCCCTGATCAAGAAGAACCCGCGATTCCGCGCCACGCCCGTCGTGATGCTGTCATCCAAGGACGGTTTGTTCGACCGTGCGCGGGGGCGCATGGTGGGGTCCGATCAGTATCTGACCAAGCCTTTCACCAAGGACAGCCTGTTGCAGTCGGTCGCCACGCTGGCGGCTCAACGCGCCTAGGTTGTCCGACGATCTGTCGTTTTTGAATTGAAGCAATAAGGGAGTAGATATCATGCCGGTTAAAACAGTTCTCGTCGTTGATGATTCGCCGACCGAACGACATGTTCTCGTCGAACTTCTCAGCAGGAACGGCTATCAGGTTATTACCGCCGAGAATGGAGAGGAAGGGATCGAGAAAGCGCGGCGGGAATTGCCCGACCTGATCTTGATGGATGTCGTCATGCCGGGACTTAACGGCTATCAGGCGACCCGGACGCTGACTCGTGACGACACGACCAAGCACATTCCGATCATCGTCTGCACTTCCAAGGGGCAGGAAACCGACCGGATCTGGGGGCTGCGGCAGGGGGCTCTCGACTACATCGTCAAGCCGGTCAACGGCGAGGATCTTCTGGCGAAAATCGCCGCGCTTTGACCCGCGGATAGCTCATGGCCACCAAAGGACGTTTGCGGGAGTTTCAGGCGCATCTGGCGGCGCGTCTCGCCGGCGTGGCGGGTAGTAGCGCCGCCGGTTTGCTTGGTGTGCAATCCGGGGCCGAATACTGGCTGATCAACCTTGCCGATTCCGGTGAAGTGGTTCCCCTGCCGCCGTTGACGGAAGTGCCTTTGACGAAACCATGGTTCGTCGGCATGGCGAACATTCGCGGGAATCTTTACGCGGTGACTGACTTTTCGGCCTTTCAAGGCAAGGAAAACACACCGCAGAATGCGGCCTCCCGTCTGCTGCTGATCGGGACGCGATACGGGAACAATGCGGCATTGTTGGTCAACCGCATGCTGGGTCTGCGCAACAGGGACGACCTGGCATCGGCTGCGCCTGACGTCGGTGCCCCGGAATGGGCCGCGCAGGCCTTTACGGACAAGGAAGGTCGCCGCTGGAAGTTCCTTGATGTCAAGGCGTTGCTGGCAGACGAGGCGTTTATGGATATCGGTCTGTCTGGCTGAGGTTGAGTTGGTTTCTGGTCTTTGTGAGTGCTGTCGACAACCCGTCTCATCAAGTGGTTGAAACCGGAGATTTATATGTCTTTCAAGTTGAGTCTGCCCAAGTTCAAGAGGGGCAGTGGGAGTTCTGACGATCAGACTGTAACCATTCAGTCCCCCTCGGGTGTTCCGGATTCCCCAGCCAGGGTACCGGAGGCCGTGGGGTTCGGTTTTCTGGCGAAGTATCCGGTTACCCGGCAGTTGCAGATTCTCGGCCTGACACTGGTACTGCTGATGGGTGTTATCGCGGGTCTGGTGTACCAGGACAACCGCGCATCGGCCTACAACACGGCCTATGTTGCGACGGCGGGTGAGTTACGCATGCTCTCGCAGCGTCTTGCCAAGGCGTCCAGTCTTGCCCTGCAGGGGGATCCATTCGCTTTCATGCTGCTTCGCGATTCACATGGCAAGTTCGCGTTCAACATGGATCGCCTGAAAAACGGTGGCGAGTTGTTCGGGTTGACCGTTCCTCCGTCGCCGGAGCGCGTGGGGCCGCAGCTTCGCAACCTGGAAACCAACTGGGAGGTGACCGACCGCAACACGACCCAGCTGCTCGGGCTGGAAAAGAAGATGGTTATCTTCGGGATGCGCACTTTCTCCATTGGCGAGAACAACGCGTTGCTGCTCGATCTCACCGAGCAGCTGGCGGCGCACAAGTTGCAGACAGGCGCGAACGTCCGCGAGATCGCCGCGGCAAACCAGTTGGTGATGCTGACCCAGCGAATCGCCAAGAACGTTGCCGCATTGCGGATCGGTGATGCCATCAGTCCGGAAATCGCGTTCCAGCTCGGCAAGGATACCAACACCTTTCGCGAGTTCCTGACGGCCTTCGCCAAGGGCAGCGAAGAACTGCGCATCATGCCGGCGGCCGATGGCGAGACGCGGCGTGTCGTCGGCGAACTGGAAGCGGCCTTCAAGGACTATCAGGGTGCTGTCGGTGACATTCTCTCGGGGATGCAGGAACTGGTCTTCGCCAAGCAGGCCGGCGCGAGAATCTTCGTCGATAACGAGGCCCTCCTCGATGCCGCCGACTCGCTGGCGAGCGCCTACCAGGGAGGTACGACCGAGCGGACGGTGTATGTGGTCTCGCTGACTGTCTTCATCGTTCTCGCGCTGGCCGTGCTGGCCATGATGGCCAAGGTCTATCTCGACGATACGCGGCGGCAGGCTGCGCTGGCCGAGCAGAGCCGACGGGATACCGAGGCGATCAATCGGCAGAATCAGGATGCCATTCTGCGGCTGATGAACGAACTCGGTGACCTGGCGGATGGTGACCTGACGGTCATGGCAACGGTTTCCGAAGACATTACCGGCGCTATCGCGGATTCGATCAACTACACGGTTGAGGAACTGCGCGTCCTGGTCGGACGAATCAATGACGCGGCGGGGCGCGTGACTTCGGCAACCGAAATCGCCCAGCAGACTTCCGAAGAGCTGCTTGACGCCGCGGAGCGTCAGTCGCGCGAAATCCAGGAAGCGGGGCATTCGGTCCTGGAAATGGCGAGCTCGATGACCCGGGTCTCGGGCGAAGCGGACCAGTCGGCGCAGGTGGCGCGTCAATCGCTTGCCGCTGCGGGCAAGGGAACGCAGGCGGTGCAGGATTCGATCAAGGGCATGAACGAGATCCGCGAGCAGATTCAGGAAACCTCCAAGCGGATCAAGCGCCTCGGCGAGTCCTCGCAGGAGATTGGTGAAATCGTTGAACTGATTTCCGACATTACCGAGCAAACCAACGTGCTGGCCTTGAATGCGGCGATTCAGGCGGCTTCGGCGGGAGACGCGGGGCGCGGCTTCACCGTGGTTGCCGAAGAGGTGCAGCGGCTGGCAGAACGTTCCGCCGAGGCGACCAAGCAGATCGCCGCCATTGTGAAAACGATTCAGACGGATACGCAGGGGGCTGTCTCCGCGATGGAAGAATCGACGCGCGGGGTGGTCGAAGGTGCGAAGCTGTCCGACGCGGCCGGGCAGGCGCTTGCCGAGATCGGGCACGTGTCGCAGAGCCTGGCGGAACTGATCGAGAACATCTCCGATGCGACGCGGAAACAGGCCGATGCCGCTACCGGCGTAGCCGGCAAGATGCAGGATATTCTGCGTGTGACTGAACAAACCACGGTGGGTACGCAGAAGACCGCGTTGGCGGTCGGCGAACTGGCGAGTCTTGCGACGGAACTCAAAGGATCCGTCGCGGGCTTCAAGGTCGGCTGATCGTTCTCTGCCCGGATCGGAGATATTTCCCTGGATGAGTGTCGTGACCGAATTTGATACCGGCCCGCTGACCTGGGTCAAAAGCGAGATTGACCTCGCGCTGGCTCGCGCCGTTAAAGCGCTTGATGACTATGCGTCGGCCCCCGCTGGGCAGGGGGATCCCACTCAGGTCAAGTTCTGCCGGACGCACCTGCATCAAGTCCACGGTGCGTTGACCATCGTCGGCCTTGACGGAGTAACCCGCTTCGCGGAAGCCCTCGAAGGGCTGCTGGAGAGAATCGAGCAAGGGGATTGTCCCGGTGCCGAGGTCGCTGTCGCGCTGGCAAAGCGGGGGCTGGGGGCGATTGGACGCTATCTCGAAGGGTTGATCAACGGACAGCCGAATCAGCCCTTGCGGTTGTTGCCGCTCTATCAGGAGATTCAGTCGGCGCGCGGTGTCGAGCGCGTTGCCGCGGTTGATCTGTTTTTTCCTGATCTGTCGGTGCGCCCCCCCCGGCCGGCGGGGCAGGTGAAAAGGTTTGCTCCGGAGGACTACCCGCAGTTTTTGAAGCACGAGCGCGTTCGTTTCCAGAAAGGACTCCTGACGTGGCTGCGTGCTCCCGACGATCGTGCCGGCCCCAGGGAAATGCTCGCCGCTGTTCAGCATATCGAAGCGACGCAAGAGACGAGTTCTGCGCGCTCGTTCTGGTGGGTTGCGGCCGGCTTGCTCGCTGCTTTGTCCGACGGGGTTGTCTTCGACACAGCGGCTACCCGGCAACTGTGCGCGCGGATTGACCTGCAAATTCGTCGCCTGCTCGAAGGGTCAAGGAATGTGGCTGAGCGCTTGATGCGTGATGCCCTGTTCCTGATTGGCAGCGCCGAAAGCGACAGTCCGTCGATCCGGCAGATCAAGAGGGTTTACCGTCTGGACGAGTCGATGCCGGCCGCGGCTGGCGCGGATGATGGCGAGACGGATTTCGCGGTGTCGGGGCGATTGCGCGATGTCATCGAGGCACTCGAAGAGGCGTGGAACAAGTACTGCGCGGGAAGCCCGTCGTCCATCGAGGCGTTTACAGAAAAAGCCGGTGCCTTGTCCGGGCTCGTGGAGCCGCTGGGGAGCACGGATTTCCGCCGCCTGGTAAAGTCGATCGTCGCCGCGGCAAATTGGCTGGCCGAGGATGCCGGGCGCCATTCGGACGCTTTGGCCATGGAGATCGCCACTGCGATCCTGCTGACACAGAGTGCTGCGAAAAATATCGGTCGTCTCGGTCAGGATTTCGCGCATCAGGTCGATGTGACCGTCGAACGGATACATGCGTGTATCGCAGGCAGGCCGCCACAGGCGGGATCCGAGATTCCTCTTCTCGACGAAATGTCGCGGCAGGCTCAGGAAAAACTGCTGGTTGCGCAAGTGGCGAAGGAAATCCAGAGCAATCTGGTTCAGATCGAGCAGGTCCTCGATGGTTTTTTCCGCGACGTCGAGCGGCGCCAGGATCTAGCCAGTCTGGAAACCCCGTTCAAGCAGATCATCGGCGTGTTGACCATGCTGCGCCATGACGGGGCTGTGGCCGTGCTGCAGGAATGCCTGGAGGATGTCCGGCGGTTTTCGTCGCAGGATTACACGCCTCAGGAAGCGGACTTCGAAAGCCTGGCGGGGCGTCTGTCGATGCTCGGGTTTTTCGTCGAGGCCCTGCCGCAAGGCGAGAGCGACTACGATGGCTTCGTCCGCCGGATGCAGTCGAGGACACCAGAGGATGCTTCCGAGTGCGAGGAATGCGCCCATGAGCTTTCTGTCGAGCAAGAGGTCCAGCAGAGCAAGCGCGAAACCCAGGCCTTGCTGAGCGCGCTCAAGGAACAGCCGCAGGATGCGGGGTTGCGCGAGGAACTCCGGCAGAGTCTCGTCACACTGAGAAACGACGCCGATCTTGTCGCCGATTCCGCGTTGGGAGAGCAGACCAAGGCGATCCTGTCGGTGCTCGACGGAGATGCCGAGGCCGCGCCGCAGATCGAGCAGGCGATGGCCATGCTGGCGCCTGCCGCAGATGATCTGCTGCCTTCGCAAGACACCGTGCAACTGTCACAGGCCAGCAACGAGGAGATCGATGCCGAGTTGCTGGGGATCTTCCTGGAAGAGGCGAACGAGGTTCTCGGCACCATCAGGGCGAATCTGACCGCGCTCAAAGCGCAAATGCACAACCAGGAGTATCTGACGGTCATTCGCCGGTCGTTCCACACACTCAAGGGGAGTGGCCGGATGGTCGGCCTCAAGGATGTGGGAGAGGCGGCATGGGCGATCGAACAGACGCTCAACCTCTGGTTGCGCCTGGAAATGCCTGTCAGCGGGGGATTGCTCGATTTGCTCGATCAGGCGTCCGGCGTTTTCTCGGAATGGGTTCGCTATCTGGAGACCGGCGAGGGGTGTGCCCCGGATCCGGTCGAGATGATTGCCCGCGCGGAGGCGTTGCGATCAGGGACTGAAAGTGCCGCGCAGAAAGAGCCGGAGGAGTTGCCTGTAGCGGCAACGACGGACGCGGAGGTGGGAGAAAGCCAGGCCATTGAACTCGTTCCGCTCGAAGAAGGCTTGCCGGCAGAGGCGGAGCCGAGGAACTCACCGGATTCAACGGCAGAGATAATTCATGTTGATTTTTCCTCCGCGGCACCTGATGCGCTGGAAGAAGTACCTGCTTTCGTGCCCAGCGAGGAACCGGAGAGCGACGCTTCTGATGCGGGCGAACAGCCGGCGTCCGGCGTCGGCGAACCCCCTGAGGTAGCCGCAGGTGGGCAGCCCGAATTGGGCAGTCCCGAGGTGGCAAAGCCTCAGCAACGCCTCAGTATTTCTCCGGCGTTGTTCGAGATTTTCTCGGAAGAGGCGCAAACTCATCTGCAGACACTGCGTCGGGAACTGCCAGTCCTGGAGAGTGCGGATACGGTTCCGACGCCGCAAAACATGTACCGTGCCGCGCATACCCTGGCGGGAATTTCTGCCACGGTTGGTCTCACCCCGATCAACCAGTTGGGGTACGCGCTGGAGCATGCCTTGTTGCGGCGCGACCATTCAGAGAACCCGGGTAGTGCGGAAGCGCTGGGGGTCATCAGAAGAGCGGTGGGAGAACTGGAACTGATGCTTTCCGCCCTTGCTCAGCGGCAGGAAATCAGTGTTCCCCCCGGGTTGATCGACGATCTCGACGGGCTTTTTGCCGCCAGCGTCGTTACTGCGACGGTACCATCGGAGTCTCCTGTCGAGTCCCCGTGCGAATCGGGTGAGTCGCCTCCTCCGGCTCAGGACGCATCGCCCGAGGTGCCGGTCTTGGCCGCCGTGCCGGAGGCGAGAGCTTCCCTGCTTCCGACGGTTCCCTTGCTGAATGACGAGATCGACGAGCAACTGTTGCCGATCTTCCTCGAGGAAGCGGCGGAGCTCAATCAGGGAATTTCTGCGCAATTGCGTGCGTGGCGCGATGATCCCGACAGTACCGAGATCGTACGCATACTCGCCCGCCAGATGCATACCCTGAAGGGCAGTGCGCGGATGGCGGGGGCCATGACCCTCGGCGAGATCGCCCACGCGCTGGAGACCCGGATTGGCGAAGTGGCCAAGACAGGGGGGGCTTCGGCCGACACCATTGACGAGATCGAAAGCGCCTTCGAGGCGATCAGGCAAATTGTCGAGCGACTGGAGCGAGGCGAAGATCTTGGTGCTGAGCGCGACATGGCTTCCGACGCTTCGGCGCCTGCCGTGCCGGTCGCGTCTGCCTGGCAACAACCGGAGGAGGCGGGCAAGCCACTGGCTCAGGGGTTTGTCGAGCGCCGTGCCGACCGTTCGCGGCTTGGTGAGGGTCCGGTTGATGTTGAAAGCGACGCAGCACCGCAGCAGGCAATCCTTCGCGTTCGCGCCGGGGTCATCGATCGCCTGGTCAACGAGGCGGGGGAATTGGCGATTGCCCGTTCGCGTATCGAAGGGGAAATGCGCAGCCTGAAAGACTCCCTGCTCGATCTGACCGAGAACGTCATTCGCTTGCGTCGCCAGCTCAGGGACATCGAGATTCAGGCCGAGTCGCAGATGCAGTCACGCGAAGCCCTGGCGGATGCGCGGCATGCAGGTTTCGATCCACTGGAGTTTGACCGGTTTACCCAGTTCCAGGAACTGACCCGGATGATGGCGGAGTCGGTCAACGACGTGGCTACGGTCCAGCAGAACCTGCTCAAGAATCTCGACGATGCCAACGCGGCGCTTATTGCCCAGGCGCGCCTCAACCGCGAAGTGCAGCAGGAGCTGATGTCGGTGCGCATGGTGCCGTTCAACAGTCTGGCCGACCGCATGTACCGGATCGTCCGGCAGACGTCGAAGGAATTGAACAAGCGTGCCAACCTTGAGATCAAGGGCGGTCAGGTCGAGCTCGATCGGAGTGTGCTGGAGAAAATCGCCGCACCACTTGAACACATGCTTCGCAACGCCATTGCCCACGGTCTGGAAGATCGCGAAACCCGGCGCGCCAGAGGCAAGCCCGAGATCGGGGATGTTGCCCTCTCCCTCAAGCAGGAGGGCAATGAAATCGTCCTGGCGCTCGCGGACGATGGCGCCGGGCTTGATTACGAACGCATCCGTTCGCGGGGGATTGCCGCCGGGTTGATCAAGGCGGAGGACGAGGTTTCTCCGGAGAGCTTGGCCGAATTGATTTTTGCGCCGGGCTTCTCGACGGCGGAGGAGGTCTCGCAGATTGCCGGTCGCGGCGTCGGGATGGACGTGGTGAAAACGGAGGTCAATAGCCTCGGCGGGCGTGTCGAGATACTCTCGACCCCCGGGAGCGGCAGCGAATTCAGGCTCATCATTCCGCTGACGCTGGCCGTCACCAAAGCCTTGCTGGTCCGTGCCGGAAGCAAGACGTACGCTATCCCGTCGGTGATGATCGAACAGGTACTTGATCTGAAGGAGCCGGCCCTCAAGCGGATCCGTGATGCCGGCAGTGCCGAGTGGATGGGGCACCGTTATCCGTTCAGCTACCTTCCCCACCTGCTCGGCGAGCGCCAGGCGCTTCCCGAACAGCATCGCCAGTACTGGACCCTGTTGCTGCGCAGCGGGGCAAGGCGCATGTCGGTCCAGGTGGATGAGTTGCTTGGCAACGAGGAAATCGTTGTCAAGAACATCGGCCCGCAGCTTGCCCGTGTCCTTGGGGTGGATGGCGCAACCGTTCTGGGCAATGGCCAGGTCGTGCTGATCCTGAATCCTGTGGCCCTGAGCACGCGTGCCGTGGTGGACGCAGCGATCCCGGCGCAGCCGTCGCCGGACGAGCCTCCATTGGAAGCGCAGCCGGGAGAAGCGGCGCAGGCGACCTTGCCGACCGTGATGGTCGTCGACGACTCGCTGACCGTGCGCAAGATCACCGGGCGTTTGTTGGCGCGGGAGGGGTATCAGGTGCTTGTCGCCAAGGATGGTGTCGAAGCCTTGGAACAACTGCTTGATGTCGTGCCCGACGTGATCCTGGCGGATATCGAAATGCCGCGCATGGACGGTTTCGACCTGACCCGCAACATCCGCGCTGACGCGCGCTTGAAGGATGTGCCGATCATCATGATCACGTCACGAACTGCGGAAAAGCACCGCAGCTACGCCTTCGAGATCGGCGTGAACCACTACCTCGGCAAGCCGTACCAGGAAGAGGAACTCCTGAAACTTGTTGCCGATCACGTGGCTAGGCGCCGCCAGGTTTCTTGACGACCGCGTAACGTTCCAGTGTCCGGCGCCGCGCCTCATCGTGATTGACGATGGGCGCCGGGGTGTCGCTGCCAACAATGACCTTGCAGGCCCTTTGTTGCTGCAGGGTCATTCGCCAGGGGGCATGAACGAAGCGGTCCGGAACCGCGGCCAGTTCCGGAAGATAGCGCCGGATGAACTTTCCTTGCGGATCGAAGCGTTCCGATTGGGTGACCGGGTTGAATATCCGGAAATAGGGTTGCGCATCGCAACCGCTCGACGCAGCCCATTGCCAGCCGCCGTTGTTGGCGGACAGGTCGAAATCGTTCAATTGACGGGCAAAAAAGGCCTCGCCGCGACGCCAGTCGATGCCCAGATCCTTGATCAGGAATGATGCGGCAACCATGCGAAGCCGGTTGTGCATGTATCCCGTACTGTTCAGCTGACGCATGGCCGCATCGACCAGCGGGTAGCCCGTCGTGCCGTTTCGCCAGGCCTCGAAGCGGGCCTCGGCGAGTTCGCCGCTTTCCCATTCGATGCGGTCAAACTCGGCTTTGAAGGCGCGTTCCGCCACGCGCGGGAAGCAATCGAGAATCATGAAATAGAAATCCCGCCAGATCAGTTCCGACAGCCAGATGGCGGCGCCGCTGTCCCCCGTCCGCGCACCCGCCGTCGTCGCGGCCCTGATCAATTCACGGATCGAGATCGTCCCGAAGCGCAGATGCACGGACAGGTAGGAGACTCCCTTGACCGCCGGGTAGTCACGAGCGGTTGCGTATTGCGCCATGCGTTGCTGAAAATCGTCGAGCAAGCGATGCGCCCCGCCCATCCCCGGCTCGATGCCGAGTTGGTGGAGATTGGTCGGCAGGAACCCCAGTTCGTCGAGTGTAGGAACCGGGTCGGGGGCCCGTGTCGGGACAAACTTTCCCGGCGCGGGCGTGAAACAGCCCATATCCTCCTCGGTCAGTCGTTTCAGCCAGGCGTTCTTGTAGGGCGTGTAGACGCCGAAGGGACGGCCGGTGGCGGTGAGTACTTCGGGGTGCTCAAACACCGACTGGTCCTTGAAGGTCTCGAAAGCGATCTCGTGCTCGCGCAACCTCGTCGTGACCGTCGAGTCCCGGTGCTTGGCGGCCGGTTCGTAGTCGCGGTTGGCGAACACCGCTGAAGCGCCGAGCTCTCTCGCCAGGCGCGAAACTTCTTCCGTGGCGAATCCGTGCCGAACGATCAGTCCGCCGCCTTTCTTCTTCAGGGCGGAATCGAGTTCGACGAGTGACTCGCGAATGAACTCGACGCGGCGGTCGGCGGTTCCGCGCAGCGGGTCGAGGATTTGCCGGTCGAACACGAACGCGCAATAGACCTTGCGCGCGCGCCGTGTGGCTTCGGCGAGCGCGACATGATCGTTGTCCCGCAGATCGCGTCGGAACCAGACCAGAACGGAATCGAGCACGAACGTCCCCTTTTTTGCATCAGGTTGCAGCGATAGAGCGATAAAATACGCGCCACCATGGCCAGCCTGAGTCTAACCAATCATTTCCTCATCGCCATGCCGACGATGGAGGATCCCTATTTTGCCAAATCGCTGGTGTTCGTGGCCGAACATAACGATGAAGGCGCGCTCGGCGTGATTGTCAATCGACCGATCGACATGAGCCTGGCGACCTTGTTCCGGAAGATTGATGTGCCGCTGGACGCGGGAGGGCTCGGCGACTCGCCCGTGCTTTTTGGCGGACCGGTGCAGACGGACCGGGGGTTTGTCCTCCACCGTCCGCTGGGAACCTGGCAGTCTACCCTCGCGGTCAGCAGCGATATCGGGCTCACGACCTCGCGCGACGTTCTCCAGTCGCTCGGGCTGGCGGGCTCGCCGCGCGATATGGTGATCACGCTGGGTTATTCCGGGTGGGGGGCGGGGCAGCTCGAACATGAACTCGCCCAGAATGCCTGGCTTACCGTTCCCGCCGATCCGCGGATTCTTTTCGAATTGCCGCACGAGCAGAAATTTTCTTCGGCACTCCAACTCCTCGGAATCGATCCGGCCAACCTGGCCGGTCATGCGGGTCATGCCTGAGGGCGGCGCGTCCAGGCGCGGCACGTACCTGGCTTTCGATTTCGGAGAAAAACGGATCGGCGTCGCAGTCGGCGAGTGGCCGCTCGGATTGGCGCACCCGTTGAAAACGATCCGCAGCGAACGCACCGACGAGCGCTTTTCAGCCATCGCCGCGTTGATCACTGAATGGAAGCCGGCGGGGCTGGTCGTCGGGCTTCCGGTGGCGCTCGACGGTTCGCCGCATGCGATGACAGCACGCTGTACCCGCTTCGCCAACCAGTTGCGCGGCCGCTTCAGGATTCCCGTCGATTACGCCGACGAGCGCCTTTCCTCGGCCGAGGCCGAGGAAAGGCTGCGTGAAAGTGGCTACAATGCGAGGGGCGCCAAGGAGTACCTGGATGCCGTGGCCGCGCAGGTCATTCTGCAGTCCTTCTTCCAAAGCATTTCTGAAAACCCTACGGATTCCTCTTGCCATGTCTCTCCCGACCTTACCTGATGCCGAAGCGCAATGCGTTGCGCTTGCGGAGATGATTCGCCCGAACCTGCAACCCGGAACCATGCTGGTCGGTATTCATAGCGGCGGGGCGTGGATCGCTCGCCGGCTGAGCGAACTGCTCGGCTTGCCGGGCGAGATCGGGTTGATCGACGTCTCGTTCTATCGTGACGACTTCGGCGAGAAAGGGCTGCATCCGCAGGTCAAGCCGACAAGCATTCCATTCGAAGTCGAAGGGCGGCCACTGATTCTTGTCGATGACGTGCTCTACACGGGGCGGACGACCCGGGCGGCGATCAACGAACTGTTCGATTACGGTCGTCCGGCCAGTGTTCGCCTGGCTGTTCTGGCAGACCGCGGCGGGCGCGAATTGCCCATCTACGCGGAGTTCTGCGCGTGGCAGGTCGAGTTGGCCGATTCCCAGGAACTGGTGCTTGAGCCCGACGCTTCCGGTCGTCTGCAATGGAGGTATGTCGATCATGCATAACCCGCAGCTCAATGCCCACGGTGAGTTGACCCACCTGCTGTCGATCGACGGGTTGCCGCGCGATGTGCTGGTGCACATTCTCGATACGGCCTCCAGCTTTCTCGAGGTCTCCGACCGGGACGTGAAGAAGGTGCCGCTGCTCCGCGGGAAAAGCGTGTTCAACCTGTTCTTCGAAAACTCCACCCGGACGCGCACGACCTTCGAAATCGCTGCCAAGCGCCTTTCCGCCGATGTCATCAATCTGGACGTGGCGCGTTCGTCGACGGCCAAGGGCGAAACGCTGCTCGATACCGTCGACAACCTCGTTTCGATGCATGCGGACATGTTCGTGGTGCGGCATGCCTCGTCCGGCGCGCCTTACCTGATTGCCGACCACCTGCGGCGGACCGGGCGTGACGATGTGCACGTGGTTAACGCGGGCGATGGGCGACATGCCCATCCGACGCAGGGCTTGCTGGACATGTACACGATCCGTCACTTCAAGAAGGATTTCTCCGGGCTGAAAGTGGCGATCGTCGGCGACATTTTGCATTCCCGGGTTGCGCGCTCGGATATCCAGGCGCTTGGGGCGCTCGGCGCGGCGGAAGTTCGTGCCGTTGGGCCGAGAACCTTGTTGCCGACGGATATCGAGCAAATGGGCGCGCGCGTGTTTTACGATTTGCGCGAAGGTGTCCGCGACTGCGATGTGGTGATCATGCTGCGTCTGCAGAACGAACGAATGAACGGGGCGCTATTGCCTTCGGCCAAGGAGTATTTCAGGTCCTATGGCCTGACGCCCGAGGTGCTCGCGCTGGCCAGGCCGGATGCCATCGTGATGCACCCGGGGCCGATGAACCGTGGGGTGGAGATCGATTCTGAAGTGGCGGACGGGCCGCAGGCGGTGATCCTGTCGCAGGTCACCTTCGGCATTGCCGTGCGTATGGCAGTGATGAGCATTCTGGCGGGGAACTGAGCAATGCAAGAGCAAAGCATCCATATCAAAGGCGGCCGGCTGATCGATCCGCGAAACAGCATCGATGCGCAAGCCGATGTGTTCGTGGCCAACGGGGTGGTCTGCGCGGTCGGAGATGCTCCGCTGGGTTTTGCCGCGGACAGCACGATCGACGCCGCAGGTTGTATCGTGTGTCCCGGCTTGGTCGATCTTTCCGCGCGATTGACCAATCTCGACGCGGAGCTTCTCGCGGCAGTCGCCGGGGGAGTGACTTCGGTTGCCTGTCCCCCAGACACAAAGCCGCCGCTGGATGAGCACAGTCTCGTCGAGCGGCTCGTGCAGCGCAGCGAGTCGATCGGCCTTGCCCGTGTATTTCCGGTGGGTGCCCTGACGCAGCAACTTGCCGGCGAAAAACTCGCGGAAATGGCGGGGTTGTCGCGGGCGGGCTGCATCGCCTTCTCGCAGGCCACCCGCCCCATTTTCGATACCCAGATCCTGTTTCGCGCCATGCAATATGCGGCAACCTTCGGTTTCGCGATCCGCCTGCAGCCTCAGGATCATTACCTCGCACTCAACGGTGTCGCGCACGACGGCGAAGTGGCGTCGCGGCTTGGCTTGGCGGCCATTCCGGTCTGCGCGGAAACGCTGGCGATTTCAACGGCGCTGCATCTCGCGCGCGAGACCGGGGTGCGCCTGCATCTTTCCAAGATCTCCTCGGCGGCCGGAATTGCGTTGATACGCGAGGCCAGGGAGGGCGGCGTGAAAGTCACCTGCGACGTGGCGATTCACCATCTGCATCTCTCGGAGACTGATGTCGGCTATTTCGATAGCCACGCCCGCTTCGATCCTCCCCTCCGCGCCAGTAGCGACCGCGCTGCACTGCGCGCAGCGGTTGCCGAAGGGGTGGCGGCCGTTTGTTCCGACCATACCCCGGTAGACGAGGATGGAAAGCAGTTGCCGTTCGCCGAAGCGACGCCCGGCGCCGTCGGACTGGAATTGCTGTTGCCTCTGGTTTGCAAATGGGCGGCTGAGGACGGTGTTCCATTGGCGGCGGCGATTGCCCGCGTGACCAGCGATCCTGCCGTGGCTCTGGGTGTCGATGCCGGTTCGCTTGGCGTCGGGCAGCGCGCCGATATCTGCGTCTTTGACCCCGAAGAGCCCTGGTGCGTGAGGCCGGAGGCACTGCACAGCCAGGGAAAGAATACGCCGTTCCTCGGCTGGGAATTGTCCGGGCGGGTGCGCACAACCCTCGTGGGCGGGCGCGTCGTCTTCTCAATCTGAGCGTCAGTCTCGGGCGAGCAGGAGCTTTTCCAGATCGGCAACGTTTTCGGCGATTTCGACCACTTTTCGTCGTGAGGCTTGGCCGCTGATCAGCGCGATTTTCGATTTGGCCACGCCGAGTCGCTTTGCCAGGAAATCCAGCAGGGCTGCATTGGCCTTGCCGTCGACGGGTGGCGCCAGGAGGCGGATTTTCAACGCGTCGCCATGGGGGCCGGCGATCTCCGTTTTCTTCGCTCCCGGCTGGACGTGCAGCGTCAGCGTCGTGCGTGAGCCGTGGTGATGAAGCCACTCGGGCATGGCCGTGTCAGAGGAACAGCAACACCACTTGGGCTGCGAGGATGGCGATCAGTGGTGTCAGGTCGACGTTGGCGATCGGAGGAATGATTCGTCGCAGCGGCCGCAGAAGCGGATCGGTCATAGCACCGATCGGGCGGCTGAGGGGCGAATACGGATTGACCCAAGACAGAATGGCCTGCGCAATAAGCAATCCGATGAACAAATAAACGCAGAGGCGCAGGACGGACAGCATTCCCTGAAAAAGAATGAAGATGGCGATTTCGGCCGGGTTGGGAGGGATCAGCCTTGACTGGAGAAGCAGCAGGACAGAAAGCGCAAGAATCTGCAGGAGGTACGCGCCGACCAGGCTGGCCGAATCGAGTCCGAAGACAGCGGGAATGGCCTTGCGCAGCGGCAGAACCAGCCAGTTGGTCAGCTTGAGCACAAAAGAGGCGGCCGGCGTGTTGAACGGAACGCGTCGCATCTGCATGAAGAACCGCGCCAGCAGAAGAATCGAGAAAAAACCGACGACGGAGTTTACGATCAGCAGCAGTGCCTGGATCAACGGGCCGGCCATCTCAGTCCTTGCCCAGCAGGTCGGCGAGTTCACCGCCCCGGGCGTTGGCTGCCTTGGTGCCCGCAATGATTGCCTCTTTCAGTCCATGCTCGGCCATGGCGCGCAGCGCCGCCTCGGTCGTCCCGCCTTTCGAGGTGACACGCTCGCGCAAGACGCTGGCGGGCTCTTCCGAGAGAGCGGCGAGCCGCGCTGCCCCGAGGACGGTTTCGATCGATAACTGGCGGGCTTGCTTCGGAGTGAAGCCGAGTTCGGTCGCTGCCTGGTACAGCGATTCGATGAAGTAGAAGACATAGGCCGGGCCGCTGCCGGAAATCGCCGTCAGCGCATCGATCTGCGACTCCTCGTTCACCCAGACCGTGCTGCCGACGGCGTGCATGATGCGTTCTGCGCCAAGGCGCTCCGCTTCGGAAACGCCGGGCAGGGCGTAGAGTCCGGTGACACCGGCGCCAATCAGGGCCGGGGTATTCGGCATCGCGCGGATCAGGCGATCATGCCCGCCGAGCCAGCGAGACAGATCGCTGAGCCGGAGGCCGGCGGCGACGCTGATGACAAGCTGCTGGTCGATGAACGGTTGCAGCGGAATGCACGCTTCGCGCATGTGCTGGGGCTTGACCGCGAGCAGCAGGGCGTCGCAGCTGAGCGCGGCGGCATCCGCCTTGGCATGGGCGCGAATGCTGAACGAGCGTTCGAGATTGGCGCGGTTTTCCTCGTTGATCTCGATGACGGCGATTTCATTGGCCGGGAAGCCATTGTTCAGCAGGCCGCCAATAAGGGCGGTGGCCATGTTGCCGCCGCCAAGGAAGGTGATTTTCATGATGTGTGTCTTTCCCCAAAGAGTGCCGTTCCCACGCGGACCAGTGTGGCGCCTTCCGCGATGGCGGCTTCAAGATCATTTGACATGCCCATGGAGAGCGTGTCCAGTGCAAGACCGTGATTGTTGAGATGGTCGAACAATTCGCGCAACTGTCGAAAGGGTTGCCGCTGCTGCGCGAAATCGTCGCAGGCCTCGGGGATTGTCATCAGGCCGCGCAGTTTGAGGCGGGGCAGTTGAGCAATCCGTGTGGCCAATGACAGGGCGTCGTCGGGCGCAATTCCGCTCTTGGTCTTTTCTCCGCTGATGTTGATTTGCAGGCATGCCTGCAGCGGTGGCAACGTTTCGGGGCGCTGCGCTGACAAACGCTCCGCGATCCTGAGACGGTCGACGGAGTGTACCCAGTGGAATGCCTCGGCGATCGGGCGTGTCTTGTTGCCCTGCAACGGGCCGATGAAGTGCCACTCCAGATTGGGCAAGCCGACCGCGGTGATTTTGGTCACGCCTTCCTGCACGTAGTTCTCGCCGAAGGCAAGCTGGCCAGCCGCCGCTGCCTCGCGCACGAACGCGGCCGGCTGCGTCTTGCTGACAGCGACCAAACGCACGTCGTCGGGCGACCGTCCGCAACACTGCGCGGCGCTGCGGATCCGTGCCAGAACGGCTTGCAGGTTGGCAGAGATTGTTGTCATAATCGGCTTCGCTCGGAGCGGCCCGGAAGTATAACACCCCCCGATTTCCCTTGAGGATGCACCCTGATGGACATTACCGAACTGCTCGCTTTCAGCGTCAAGAACAAGGCTTCCGACCTGCATCTGTCCTCAGGGTTGCCGCCGATGATCCGCGTGCATGGCGACGTTCGCCGGATCAACCTGCCGGCGATGGAGCACAAGGATGTGCACGCCATGGTGTATGACATCATGAACGATGCGCAACGCAAGCATTACGAGGAAACGCTGGAGTGCGACTTCTCGTTCGAGATTCCCAACCTTGCGCGTTTCCGGGTTAACGCCTTCGTGCAGAATCGCGGTGCCGGTGCTGTCTTCCGGACGATTCCGTCCAAGGTGCTCACGCTCGAGGATCTTGGTTGTCCGCGCATTTTCAAGGAGATTTCGGAGTATCCGCGCGGGGTCGTTCTGGTGACAGGGCCGACAGGTTCGGGCAAGTCCACGACCTTGGCTGCCATGATCAATCACATCAACGAGAACGATCACGCGCACATCCTCACGGTCGAGGATCCGATCGAATTCGTGCATGAGTCGAAGAAATGCCTGCTCAACCAGCGCGAGGTGGGTCCGCACACCCTGTCGTTCGCCAATGCCTTGCGCTCGGCGCTGCGGGAGGATCCGGATGTCATTCTCGTCGGCGAAATGCGCGATCTGGAGACGATTCGCCTCGCCCTGACGGCCGCGGAAACCGGCCACCTCGTCTTCGGCACCTTGCATACCTCCAGCGCGGCCAAGACCATCGACCGGGTGGTCGACGTGTTTCCGGCGGCGGAGAAGGAAATGGTGCGCTCGATGCTCTCCGAGTCGCTGCGCGCGGTCATTTCGCAGACGCTGCTCAAGACCAAGGACGGCATGGGCCGGACCGCGGCGCACGAGATCATGATCGGCACCCCGGCCATCCGCAACCTGATCCGCGAGAACAAGGTGGCGCAGATGTATTCGGTGATCCAGACCAGCGCGCAACTCGGCATGCAAACGCTTGATCAAAGCCTTCTCGAACTGGTTCGCCGCAATGTCGTTTCGGGCGCTGAAGCGCGCGCGCGCGCGGCGAACAAGGACTCCTTCCCGGGCGCTTGAACATCTGCATAGAGGAACACCATGGAACGCGATCAGGCTTTGAAATTCATGCAAGACCTGCTGCGTCTGATGACGCAGAAAAACGGGTCGGACCTCTTCATCACGGCGAATTTCCCGCCGGCAATCAAGGTCGATGGGCGGGTGACGCCGGTCTCGAACCAGGCGTTGACGGCGCAACACACAGCCGAGTTGGCCCGTTCGATCATGAACGATCGTCAGGCGGCGGAATTCGAGGCGACGAAAGAATGCAACTTCGCCATTTCGCCGTCGGGGATCGGGCGCTTCCGGGTCAATGCGCTGATCCAGCAAGGGCGGGTGGCCGTGGTCTGCCGGACCATCAACCAGACGATTCCGACGCTCGATGAACTCGGCTTGCCGACGGTGCTCAAGGATATCGCCATGGCCAAGCGCGGACTGGTGATTTTCGTCGGCGGCACCGGGACGGGCAAGACAACATCGCTGGCTGCCCTGGTCGATCATCGCAACAGGAACAGCCAGGGGCACATCATCACGGTCGAAGACCCGATCGAATTCGTCCACGAGCACAAGGGCTGCATCGTCACGCAACGCGAGGTAGGAGTGGATACCGATTCCTGGGAAGCCGCCCTGAAGAATTCCCTGCGGCAGGCGCCGGACGTCATCCTGATGGGTGAAATCCGGGACCGGGACACCATGGACTACGGAGTCGCCTTCGCCGAGACGGGGCATCTGTGCCTTGCCACGCTGCATGCCAACAGCACGAACCAGGCGATCGACCGGATCATCAACTTTTTCCCTGAGGAACGCCGCCATCAGCTGTTGATGGACCTCTCGCTGAACCTTCGTGCGCTTGTTTCGCAACGCTTGTTGCCGAAAAAAGACGGCAAGGGGCGCGTGGCGGCTGTCGAAGTCATGCTCAACTCGCCGCTGATTTCCGATCTCATCTTCAAGGGGGAGGTGCACGAAATCAAGGAAGTCATGAAGCGTTCCCGCGAACTCGGAATGCAAACCTTCGATCAGGCTCTTTTCGATCTTTACGAGGCCGGGCGCATCACCTACGAGGATGCGCTGCGGAACGCCGATTCGATCAACGACCTGCGCCTGCAGATCAAGCTGCACAGCAAGGAATCGAAGGACCGCGACCTCAATTCGGGGATTGGTCACCTCGAAGTCGTCTGACCCGCAAGTTTTTCGTTTCTCCGCTAAGACGCCCCGGCCATGGCCGGGGCGTCTTTTTATGCGCCTGGCGCCACGAAATACCGCACTGTTTCGATCGGATTTTGATAATTGAAATATCGTTTCACAATTCGGAATTCCGGTTGTACAATTAGTTCTTAACCATCATCGTTTAGTTCCATTAACTCATCAAGTCGGTGGGTTGTGGGTGGGGTGGCTTCGATAATCAACGGATCGGAGAGTGTATGTTCGAAGTGCGTATTCACGGCCGCGGAGGCCAGGGGGTGGTGACGGCGGCGGAAATGTTGTCGATCGCCGCATTCGAGGAAGGGCGTCATGCACAAGCCTTCCCGAGTTTTGGTTCGGAGCGGACAGGAGCGCCAGTGGTGGCTTTCTGCCGTGTCGCTGATCGCGAGATCCGCTTGCGTGAGCCGATCATGATGCCGGATGCCTTGATCATCCAGGATCCGACCTTGCTTCGTCAGATCGATGTGTTCGCCGGCCTGAAGAAGGAGGGTTTCGTCCTGATCAACACCAAGCACACGTTTGAAGAATTGGGCATCGCGGACCTGGTGCGTGACTTCCCTGCCGATCGCCTGTGCACGCTGCCGGCGATCGACCTCGGCCTCAAGCATGTCGGCCGCCCCGTGCCCAACGTGCCGCTGCTGGCCGGGTTTGCCGCGCTTTCCGGGATGCTGAAGCTGGAGTCCGTGTGCAAGGCGATCAACGCCAAATTCTCCGGAAAGGTCGCGCAAGGCAACGTTGCTGCGGCGACGGAAGCGTTCAACATGGTCCTGGCGCGTGCCAAGGACCTCAGCAAGGAGGTTGCCAATGCTTAAGCAAATCGAGGGCTCGCACGCCGTTGCCGAGGCGGTCGCGCTGTGCCGGCCGGAAGTGATCTGCGCCTACCCGATTTCCCCGCAGACGCACATCGTCGAAGGCATCGGCGAGATGGTCAAGGCGGGCGAGGTGCAGAATTGCGAATTCATCAACGTCGAATCCGAATTCGCGGCCATGAGCGTGGCGATCGGTTCCTCGGCCGCCGGTGCGCGAACCTACACCGCCACCGCGTCGCAAGGTTTGCTGTTCATGGTCGAAGCGGTTTACAACGCCTCCGGTCTCGGTTTGCCGATCGTGATGACGGTGGCCAACCGGGCGATCGGCGCGCCGATCAACATCTGGAACGATCATTCGGATTCGATCTCGCAGCGCGACAGTGGCTGGCTCCAGCTTTTTGCCGAGACCAACCAGGAAGCGCTCGATCTGCACATCCAGGCCTTCAAGCTGGCCGAGGAGTTGAGCTTGCCGGTGATGGTGTGCATGGACGGTTTCATCCTTACCCACGCCTACGAGCGTGTCGATATCCCGACGCAGGAGCAGGTCGATGCCTTCCTGCCGCCGTACGAACCGCGTCAGGTGCTCGACCCGGCCGATCCGGTGTCGATCGGGGCGATGGTCGGGCCGGAAGCGTTTGCGGAGGTGCGCTATCTGGAGCACGAGAAGCAGCTCCGCGCCCTGGGGTTGATCCCGAAAATCGCCGAGGAATTCAAGGCGGGGTTCGGCCGCGATTCCGGTGGTCTGGTGCGCGGCTACTGTCTCGAGGACGCGGAAACGGTTGTCATCGCGATGGGCTCCGTGCTCGGCACGATCAAGGACACCGTCGACGAAATGCGCGAGCAGGGCGTGAAGATCGGCGTTCTCGGCATCATCTCCTTCCGTCCCTTCCCGCTCGAAGCGGTGCGCGAGGCCCTGAAAGGTGCCAAGCGCATCGTCGTCGTCGAGAAGGCGTTTTCGGTCGGCATCGGCGGTGTTGTTGCGACTGACGTTCGGACGGCGATGGATGGTCTCAGCGTCAAGGATTACACGGTCATCGCCGGCCTGGGCGGGCGTCCGATCCTCAAGAAATCCCTGCGGGCCATCTTCGACAAGGCGTTGGGCGACGAGCTCCCGCCGCTGACCTTCCTTGACCTGGACTGGAACATCGTCAACAAGCAGTTGGAACGCGAGCGCCAGAAGCGCCGTTCCGGCCCGGTTGCCGAGAACATCCTGCGCGACGTCGGCAGCAGCCATGTCGCCCAACACAGCTGAGGACACGAACATGAGTTTTCAACCCGTCAAGTTCTACCAGACCGGTACCTTCACTGTCGGCAACCGTTTGCTGGCGCCGGATCAGCGCAGCGTGCAAGCCAACATGGAGCGGACCAACTCCCTGAACTCCGGTCACCGCGCCTGCCAGGGCTGCGGCGAGGCGCTGGGCGCACGCTACGCGATCGATGCGGCAATGCACGCGACCGACAAGCAGATGGTCGCCGTCAACGCCACCGGTTGCCTGGAGGTGTTTTCCACCCCGTATCCGGAAACTTCGTGGCAGGTGCCCTGGATTCACTCGCTGTTCGGCAACGCAGCTGCAGTGGCCACGGGTGTCTCGGCCGCGCTGAAGGTCAAGCGTCAGAAGGGCGTCTCGGGCGATGTGCGTGTTGTCGCCCAGGGCGGCGACGGCGGCACGACCGACATCGGTTTCGGCTGCCTGTCCGGGATGTTCGAGCGCAACGACGATGTGCTGTACATCTGTTACGACAACGGCGGCTACATGAACACCGGCATCCAGCGCAGCTCGGCGACGCCGCCGGCGGCGCGCACGGCGACGACCATGCCGGTCGGCCCGGAGCCCGGCAACCCGTTCGGGCAAGGCAAGTTCGTCCCGGCGATCGCCATGGCGCACGAGATTCCCTACGTGGCGACGGCGACGGTGGCCGACCTGCGCGATCTCGAATACAAGGTGCGCAAGGCGATGACCTTCCGCGGCGCGCGCTACATTCATATCCTCGTGCCGTGCCCCCTTGGCTGGGGAACAGCGTCTGACGAGACGCTGCGCATGTCGCGTCTCGCCAAGGAAACCGGATTGTTCCCGGTCTTCGAAGCCGAACGCGGAGAACTGACCCACTCGACCAAGATCCGCCGCTTGCTGCCGGTTGAAGAATATCTGCGGCCGCAGAAGCGCTTTGCCCACCTGTTCGGCAAGACCCCGGCCGTCGATACCATCGCCCGGCTGCAAGCCATAGCCGACAAGAACATCCGGAAATACGATTTGCTTGAGAAGGAGGCGAACTGATGAACAAGCCTTTTGCCATTACCCTGGACCCGGGCTCGTCGCTCGCCAACCGTACCGGCACGTGGCGTACCGAGCGGCCGGTTTACGTGAACCGCCTGCCTCCCTGCAACAACCAGTGCCCGGCGGGCGAAGATATCCAGGGCTGGCTGTTCCACGCCGAGTCAGGCAACTACGAAAAAGCCTGGCAGCATCTGACCAAGGACAATCCCTTCCCGGCGATCATGGGCCGGGTCTGCTATCACACCTGCGAGGGTGCCTGCAACCGCGCCAACCTCGATTCGGCGGTGGGGATCAACTCTGTCGAGCGCTTCCTCGGTGACGAGGCAATCAAGCGCAAGTGGAAACTGGTCCAACCTGCTGCCGAATCGGGCAAGCACGTGCTGATCGTCGGCGGCGGCCCGTCGGGGATGTCGGCGGCCTACCACCTGCGCCGTCTCGGCCACCGCGTGACAGTGTATGAAGCCGGGCCGATGCTCGGCGGGATGATGCGCTTCGGCATTCCCAAGTACCGCTTGCCGCGTGAGGTACTTGATGCCGAAATGCAGCGCGTGGTCGACATGGGCGTCGAAGTGAAGCTCAACGCCAAGGTCGATAACATCCAGGAGACGATGAAGGCGGGCAACTTCGATGCGGCCTTCCTGGCCGTCGGCGCGCATATCGGCAAGCGGACCAACATCCCGGCCGGCGCGGTCTCGAAGATCGTCGACGCGGTCTCGGTGCTGCGCAGCATGGAAGGCGAGGAGAAGCCGATGCTGGGCCGCCGCGTGGTGGTTTACGGCGGCGGCAACACGGCGATCGACGTGGCACGTACGGCCAAGCGCATGGGCGCCGAGCCGATCATCGTCTATCGCCGCACCCGCGACAAGATGCCGGCGCACGACTTCGAGGTCGAAGAGGCGATGCAGGAAGGCGTAATGATCAAGTGGTTGTCCACGATCAAGAAGGCCGGCGACGCTTCGATCACCGTCGAGAAGATGGAACTCGACGCCAACGGCTTCCCGCAGCCGACTGGCGAAATCGAGACGCTGGAAGCCGACTCGGTCGTTCTGGCTCTTGGCCAGGACGTCGACCTCGGGCTGCTTGAAGGCGTTCCGGGGCTGGAGGTTTCCGACGGGGTAGTCAAGGTCGACGCCAACATGATGACCGGCCATGCCGGCATCTTCGCTGGCGGCGACATGGTGCCGACCGAGCGCAACATCACGGTCGGTGTCGGCCACGGCAAGAAAGCGGCGAAGAACATTGACGCCTGGCTGCGCGGGGCCACCTACGTCGCGCCGCCGAAGCCGCCGATTGCCACATTCGAACGCCTCAATACCTGGTATTACTCGGATGCGCCGAAAACCGTGCGGCCGATGCTTGACATCATCCGTCGTCAATCGACGTTCGAGGAAGTCCAGGGCGGGCTTGACGAAACCAATGCGCTGTTCGAGGCACGCCGTTGCCTGTCATGCGGCAACTGCTTCGAGTGCGACAACTGCTACGGCGTCTGTCCGGACAATGCGGTGATCAAGCTCGGCCCGGGCAAGGGATTCCAGTTCAACTACGACTACTGCAAGGGCTGCGGCCTCTGCGTGTCGGAGTGCCCGTGCGGCGCTATCAACATGGTGCCGGAAAACAACTGATCCTCGTTGTGTGAAGTTGGACGGGGCGGTGACGCGAGTCACTGCCCCGTTTTTTTGAATGTAGCCTTACTGCATCAGGAAGGTGGTCTCGGTGTCCGCGTCCCAGCCATCCCACAGGAAATCGTCGGCCTTGCCGTCGGCGATCAGGCGCAGTGCGTAGTTGACCTGCTCCTTGTAGAACTCGCAGAAGGCGCCGATCCTGTCCATGCCACCGTTCATCTCGTGCGCTTCGGCCGGGCATGGCGAGCCGCAGAAATGGCGGATGGCGCAGTCATCGCACGGTGCAAAGGTGTCGACGTCGCGCGCGGTGACGGTGCGGAAAGCGCCGGATGCCAGCGCCGCATTGACGCCGCCCTCGTCGAACAGGTTGCCACCGTTGAAGCGTGGCAGACCGATGAACTCGCTGCACGGATACAGGCTGCCGTCGGCGGCCAGGGCGAAGAAGGCCCGTCCGCCGCCGCAGGGCGAGACATCGCACATCAGCCGTCGCGCCGTCGGCGCCAGGATGGCGAGCAGGATGTTCGCGAAGTTGGCGACCACCAGCTTGCGGCCGGTCGCGCGGTACAACGCGTGCGTGCGGTCGAGCGCGGCGAAGAGGGCCTTGCCCATGTCGGCGTCGGCCGGCTTGACGCCGCGCGCGCCGGGCAGCGTGCAGCGCAGCGTATTGAGCATGCAGGTCGGTACTTCATGCGCGTGGAACAGTTCGACCATCCGCGCCAGGTGCGCCAGATTCTCGGTCGTGCAGGTGGTGATCACACTCCATGAACCGTAGCCGCGCAGCGCGTCCATCGCCTTCAGGACCTTGTCGTGGACGCTCTTGCCGCCCCACGTCAGGCGCGTGGCATCGGTGACGCCGGCGACCGGGCCGTCGAGCGAGAGACCGATGCTGACGTTGCGCGACGTCAGGAAATCGACGGCTTCCCGGTCGAGCAGCGTGCCGTTGGTCTGGATGCCGAAGGCGAAGTCGTCGCCGAATGCCTCGATCGCCGCGAAGACCGCCGCCTTGTTCATCAGCGGTTCGGCACCGTGGAAGATGGCGCGCGGTGTGCGGCCTTCCGGCATCACCGAGCGGAAATAGTCGCGCAGCTTGCCGAGCGCGCCGATCAGCCGGTCCTCCGACATGTGCTGGCCGCCGCTGCGTTGCTTGTCTGGCAGGTAGCAGTAGGTGCAATTGAGGTTGCAGCGTTCGGTCGGATTGAGGTAGACGCCGGACGGCGTCAACCCGAAGCGCAACGCGTGCAGCTCGCGGGCGAAGCTTTCGGCCTTGGTGCGGAAGTCCTGCATCAGCGGCGTGCTCTCGGCCGTTGATTCGGCGATGCGCGTCTTGTCGACGAGCGCCCAGAAAGCGGTGTTGGGGTCGGTGATGGCGGCGTAGATGTCGTGGCCGATGTCCACGGGAATCAGCGGGCCGACGGAAGCGGCCCGCGCGAAAGTGGCGTCGGTCATCTTACTTGGCCGCTTTTCTGTCCATCAGCACGTAGTGCGACAGGCCGATGCCATCCGGATTGCAGCTCTTGCGGAGGGCGATGGTCGGGGCTGCTGATTGAGCGGGCCGGGCGGCTTGCCGGGGTTGCGTTTGAACGGTCTGCGACATGATCCTCTCCTCGGGAAAATGAGAAATACAAAGGGCTCCGGCTGAAGGCACGCGGCTGCATGCCTTCAGCCGGAGCCCCTGCCAAAGCTCCGCTTCAGTCCGACACGTCTTCTGGCTCCCGGATCAGCCTAAGCGCCGCGCCTTCCCGGCGGAGTGATCTCCGTCAGTGGCTGGTCGTTGCCGACCGTGCAGCGTTCGTCCCCGGATACAGCGGCGGGCCCGCCACGGATTTGCACCGTGTTCCGTTTCGTCGAACCGAATGGAGTGCGCATTGTCCTCGACCGTCCGGGCTGGGTCAAGCCACGGTCATCGCGCTGTCGATCGGCTTTCAATCGGCTGTCAATCAGCCCATGTGCGCAGGATGATGTCGCGAATCACGTGCAGCTTGCGGTGGAAAAAGTGGTCGGCGCCGGGAATGACAATGAGCGGAAGATCGAGTGGCTCGGCCCAGGCGAGAACGTTGCTGAGCGGAACCGTGGTATCTGCCGAGCCATGGATGACCAGCGTGTTCTTGGCGACCGCGGCAGTGGCATAGTGCCGGGCGCCTTCTACATGGCCGGCGGCGGTGCCGATCAGGATGAGTCTTCGGGCCGGCTGGCCAGCGTTGGCCAGTGCTTCGGCAACGCGTGATTGGACGTAGGCGCCGAACGAAAAGCCGGCAAGCACGACCGGCAGTTCGCCGAAGGCCCGTCTGGCCTCGTCGAGGACCACCAGCATGTCCTCGGTTTCTCCGCGCCCCTCGTCGTGGACACCTTCGCTGGCGCCTGTCCCGCGGAAATTCGGGCTGAACACGGCATATCCGAGCCGCGTCAGTGTATTGGCTACGGTGTGTACAACCTTGTTTTCGTTGGTGCCCCCGAAAAGCGGGTGCGGATGGCATACCAAGGCGATGCCCAGCGGATTTTCCGGCGAATCGACGCGTGTCTCGATAACGCCTGCCGGGCCGTCGATGGCGATCGTTCGGGTGCTTGGCTTCATGCGGTCGGGGCTAGATCTTCAGGCGTTCGACGACACGCCCATGGATCAGGTGTTCCTGGATGATTTCCTCGATATCGTCGGTGTCAACGTACTGATACCACACCGCCTCTGGATAGACGACGAGAACGGGGCCGTCGTCGCACCGATCCAGACACCCCGCCTTGTTGATGCGAACTTTCCCTTTTCCCTTGAGCTTCAGTTCGGCAATCCGGTCTTTCGCGTAAGTCTGCGCGTTGCTTGCGCCAAGGTTGTTACAGCAACTCTCACCATTTTCCCGCTGGTTGCAGCAAAAAAAGACATGGTGTTTGAAATAGCTCATGATCCGATTCTCCGGTAAGTATTTCTCGTCGGGCTAAATGCGCCGCCCGAGCAGAATCAGGTAAGGTAGCGACAAAAACGGCCAGAAACTGGCGGTCAATCGAGTGAGACCGTTGAAATTGAGAAAGTGCCCCTGGCGCCAGGCAGTCAGCGCGGCGACAGAGTAAGGATTGAACGGGGTAATGTTGACAAGCACCGTTCCCGCCATGAGCGCGAGTCCGGCAAGCGCAATGCGCGCAGGACGTGGAAGGAGTTGAGATCCCAGCAGCAGGGCTCCGCCGAGCATGAGGCCCAGACCGGCACCGGGTGATAGCCAGGCAAACGCACTTTGAGGCCCGATCAGGATGATGGCGCCCAGTGTGCGGATGAACAGGGCGCAGAGGAAAAATCCGAGCATCGCCAGATAGGCGTTGGCTTTTGGCAAGAGAAGGGTGCGTATCAGCAGACCGACCGCGAGCATGTTGCAGATGATGATGCCGGTTTCCATGGCGAAGAAAGAGTGGGCTGCGTACGGAACCGGTGGAACGATGCTGAATAGCTGGCGCAAATCTCCTGAACCGAACAGGACGGTTTCCGGAGATAGCTGGGTAATTATCCACAGGCCGGTCAAGACGAGACCGTACTCGCTGAGGGGGAGGCGCGCCAGGAATTGCCTCTGAAGGTTGTTGATCGACGCGAAAAATGTTGCGCCATACCACGTTGCCAGAATGGCGCCGAGGCCGGTTCCGATCCCGTTGCAGAGCAGGTCGAGGGATGAAGGAACGCGGCTCGGAAGGAACGACTGCAGGGTTTCGATGGTGAAACTGGTGAGCGTTCCCCACACGAAGGCCTGTAGCGCGGCGAAGGCCTGGCCGTGTCTGGTCTTGAGGGCAGGGGCCAGAAGAAACCCGAGCGGCAGGTAGGCAGCGATATTGATCGCCAGATCGAAACCCGTCCAGTAACGGGGCCAGGCGGCCTCCAGAAAGACGAACGGCGAGAGTCCCGGCGACTGCCAGCCGGAAAAAGGGTGAAGGCTGGCGTAGACGACCAGAAGGAGATAGCAGCCTGCCAGATAGCGCGGCAAGCGCCAGGGAGGGGCTTGTGGAGCGGACTCCGCGGATGCGTGAGTGGATGGTTTTCCTGCGGCCATTGTCGTGCTTGGAATGTCGAGTAGAAGTGATTCTATCTTTGCCGAACCTCGGTGGAGGCCGTCGTCATGTATTTTTCCCAGAAAAGTCATGAGGTTGACAAAATTTGTCTCGATGAATAGAGTTCGGGCTCTCCCGCGTTGCAGAGGCCGTTGTTCAGGAGCGGCGCAGCGTGGAACTTGTCTTGTTTCTTTGACTCTATTACTGACGACGTTCAGTTCCTGAAGCAGTTTTTGCCCTGCGGCACTCCTTCCTCTCGCCGCTTCCGGGCAATGCACCCGCCTATAACCGTTTGTCGCACGGCAAGTTTTTCTGTTTGCGCGATGACAACAGTGAAAGGAGAGAGCATGTCTGTCGCTGTAACGCTCAAAAAATCGATGGCACGCAGTCTGGATGCCGTCTCCAGCTTTACCCAGTACGCAGTGATGATTGTCGGGTTGTTGTTTGTCCTCGGCACCGTCGGTCATTTTCTTGACGAGCAGAGCGAGTCGGTTGGCACACCGGTTCCTGCGCCGGTTGCGGATGCTTCCGCTGCCGCAGTCGTTCCATTGGCGGGCGACAGTCTTGCGCGTCGTGATGTCCCCGAAGCCAAGCCTCAGTTCGCGGCAGTTCTTGACTACTTGAAGCGTCGCTACCGTGTTTCGCCCGAGGCAGTCATGCCCATCGTCGAGGTCGCGGAATTGATCGGCAGGGAGCGTCGTATCGATCCTTTGCTGATTCTGGCGATCATCGGCATCGAATCGGGGTTCAACCCGTTCGCCGAGAGTTCGTTGGGCGCACGCGGCCTGATGCAGGTCATTCCGCGTTTCCACATGGACAAATTCCCGGCGGGGCTGGGTAGTCGCCATCTTTTCGACCCGGCAGTGAATATCCGTGTTGGCGTTGGTGTGCTTGAGGAGGCGATCAAGCGCCGCGGTGGGTTGGTTCCGGGGCTGCAACAATATGCCGGCTCGTCCGATCCTGAGAGCGGTTACGCGAACAAGGTATTGGCGGAAAAGGCACGCATGGAAAAGGCGGTCCGCCAGCGCACAGCTCCGGAATCCAGCGCCTGAATTCCGCGCTGGCCGACTCCGCCAGCCAGCCCCTCATGAGGGCAGGCTGGCTTCTCGACCAGGCGACTGTTTCAATCCTCCTCCAGGCCGACCGTTTTGTGTTGCGCTGCCAGTTGCTGTTGCGTGCCGGGCGGGACCGCGGCGTAGTGCGAGAACGCGATGCTGTATGAACCCTGGCCTCCGGTGAGTGACTTCAAGCGGCCTTGGTAGTCGTCGAGTTCGGCGAGCGGCACCTTGCCGTTGATGGCCATTGTCCCTGAGCCGCGAGGCTGGGTTCCCGTGACTTGACCGCGCTTGCTGGACAAGTCTCCAGACAGGTCGCCTACGCTGTCTTCCGGAGCCAGTACTTCGATATCGACCACGGGTTCGAGAATGATTGGTGTTGCGGCCTGGATGGCCTGAATCGTCGCTTTTCGTCCCGCGGTGAAGAAGGCAATATCCTTGCTGTCCACCGAATGCGATTTGCCGTCATGGACAATCACCCGGATGTCGTGCACCGGGAATCCGCCGACGACGCCGTCGGCGAGCGCCTGGCGGACGCCCTTCTCTACCGAGGCCATGAATACGCCGGGGATTACGCCGCCCTTGACCATGTCGACGAATTCGAACCCGCTCCCGCGTTCCAGCGGCTCCACACGCAGCATCACCTCTCCGAACTGACCGGCGCCGCCGGTTTGCTTCTTGTGGCGGCAGTGTCCTTCGGCTTTCTTGGTGATCGTTTCCCGGTAGGCGATTTGCGGTGGCCGGGTCGCCAACTCGATCTTGTATTGCTGTGCCAGTCGGGCCAGTTTGGTGCGCAGGTGAATCTCACCCAAGCCGCGAATGACGGTTTCGTTCGTGGTCGGGTGACGCTCGACCTTGAAGCAGGGGTCTTCGATCTCGAGCTTGTGCAACACGTCGAAAAGCCGCTGCTCGTCAGCCTTGCGCTTGGTCTCTACCGCCAGGCCCTGCATCGGTTCGGGGAACTCGAGCGGTTTCAGATGAATGTGGTCTTCATCGTGCGAATCGTGCAGCACCGCGTCGAATTCGATTTCGTCCACCTTGGCCACGGCGCCGATATCGCCTGGAACGAGGGTGTCGACCTCGATGTACTCCTTGCCTTGCAGGCGATAAAGGTGCCCGACCTTGAACGCACGTTTCGCATCGCCAACAAAGAGCTGCGTGTCCTTCCGGATCGTTCCCTGGTGCACGCGGAAAATACCGAGCTTTCCGACGAACGGATCACTGACGATCTTGAACACGTGTGCCAGCACGTGCTTTCCGGGATCGGGAACGGAATCGAACCCTGCGGCCTCGGGATCGTCGGGTTCGCCGCTGAAGAACGGGGGAGGGTTGCCCTCCGCCGGGTTCGGTGCCAGTCTGGCCAGGGCGTCGAGCAATTGCGGAACCCCGGCGCCGGTTTTCGCCGAGACGAACAGGATCGGAATCAGGTGGCCGGCCCGCAGCGCTTTTTCGAAGGGGGCATGCAGCTCTTCGACGGAAGGGTCTGTGCCTTCATCCAGATAGCGTGCGAGCAGGTCCTCGTCCTCTTCGACGATTTGGTCGATCAGCGCGCGATGCATCGCGGCGACAGATTCAAAATCGCTTTCTCCGTCATCGTGTCCGAGCACTTCGACGACATCCTGGCCGTGGTGCGCGGGCAAATCGAGGAGCATGCACTCGCGGCCGAAGCGCTCGCGGATCTCGCCGACGAGTTTGGGGAGGTCGACGTTTTCCGCGTCGATCTTGTTGATCACGATCATCCGGCACAGATTGCGCGCGGCCGCCAGTTTCATCATCCGCTCGGTCGACAGTTCGATGCCGTTTTGCGCGTCGATCACGACGAGTGCGGTGTCGACGGCGGCGAGCGCGCCGATGGCCTGTCCAGCGAAGTCGGGGTATCCCGGCGTGTCGATCACATGGATTTGTGTATCAAGCCAGTTCAGGGAGGCGATCGCGGACTGGATGGAGTGACCGAGTTCCCGTTCCAGCGGGTCATGGTCACAAGTTGTGTTTCCTTTTTCTACAGAGCCTTTGCTGGGAATCGCGCCGGCCGCGGCGAGCAGTGTTTCGACAAGTGAAGTCTTGCCGGCAGCGCCATGGCCGACAATGGCTACAGTACGAAGGTTGACCGTGTTGTTCTGACCCATGTTTTCCCCCAGTTCTTTTGAAAATGCTCGACGTGGGGTGCAAATACGGCAATACCCTGAGTCGAGCTACCGATTACGCATGATCCAACACAACGGTTTCATTCTACGCTTTATGCCTTCTCAGCCAAGTGCTGTTCCGCGTTTTCTCGAGCGGCGATCGCATGAGCCTTTATTTTTCCGATCCGGATTGAAGACTTGCGCTCAAACGCATAAAATGTGCGCCTTCGCGGGTGTAGTTCAATGGTAGAACGGCAGCTTCCCAAGCGTGCGACGTGAAGTCGAAGGTTAGCTGTAACCTTGCACAACGCTGATCCCATTGCGGGGTCGCCACCATTGCGGTGGATAGTGCAAAACACAGCCGTACCAAATCTGTGCCATTGCGGCATGGAACGGCGTAAGCCGTATGAGTAATTGTTCTGCCTTCCGCAAGGAAGTGACAGGACCCGAGGTTCAGCCCTCGGTAGTCTAGGAGCGGTGCGTCACTGGTAACGGTGAGGTGCTAAGCGCTCTGACAATGTAGCCACCTTATGGGTATGTCATGTCCCGTAAGGGGTCTGGCATGATTTCGGGAGTTGCACCCGAATGAGGCGCTAGACTGGGTTGGATGGTTAACGTAAGTGAACCGCTATTAAACGTCGTCAAGCTGAACGAGCCAAAGGCAACTTGTTGTATCGGGCTCAGCCAAAATGGCATGTGATCGGTTGTTTGCTTGCTTGGTGCAAACACGCTGACACTGGTATCACCGGCGAAAAGGCGGAACCTTCCCAACTCTGTTACTTATGCGGAACACGGTAAGCCCAATACGGCGTTTGGCCTATTTGGCAGACAAGGATAATCGCAAGGTTATCTGATGCTGTAGTGGGTAGAGGATGATGGAAAAAGCGAATGCCTCTCTGTAATGGAGGGGATAGGGGATAAATACCCCGATGCGAAAGCATGCAGACTTCCATCAGGTGATCTGTCGCAAGACAGGTTTGTAAATCGCATCCGGCGGGGATGATGTACAATCCCCGTCACGGGGTGAGTGCGTCTTTCCTTCTGGGACAGAGCGGGTGTAGTTTAGTGGTAGAACTTTTGCTTCCCAAGCAAAAAGTACGGGTTCGATTCCCGTCACCCGCTCCATACAACCGGAGGTTGATATGGACGCAAGTCAGCATGATTGTGATGTCGCCTCCACAGCTTGGCAGTCTTGGCACGATGTTTCATGGGTCAAGGTTCATCAAGTTGTCGCGAGGCTACAAACAAGGATTGCGAAGGCAGCAAAAGCAGGGGAATGGCGGAAAGTTCGCGCCCTGCAGAGACTCCTAACCAAATCTACCGGCGCGAAAGCGCTGGCTGTGAGGCGAGTAACGGAGAATCAAGGCCGGAAAACTCCAGGGGTGGATAAGCAAACCTGGGATACGCCGGAGGCGAAGTGGAACGCGGTGGTTGATCTTGGCAACAGGAGATACAGGCCGTTACCGCTACGTCGCATCTACATCCCGAAAGCAAATGGTGACAAACGCCCATTGGGCATACCCACCATGCGTGATCGTGCGATGCAAGCGCTGCATTTACTGGCGCTGGATCCTGTAGCCGAAACAATCGGCGACCCCCATTCCTACGGTTTCAGACGTGAGCGCTCGACGGCGGACGCCATCGAACAAGTGCGCAATGCGCTTGGGAGAAAAGCTTCGCCCAAATGGGTGCTGGAAGGGGATATCAAAGGGTGTTTCGACAACATCAGTCACGACTGGCTGGTTGCCAATGTCTGCATGGACAAAGGCATCCTTCGGAAGTGGTTGAAAGCGGGGTTCATCGAAACGGGAAGGCTCTTCCCGACGCAAGCAGGTACGCCACAGGGAGGCATCATCTCCCCGGTGTTGGCAAACCTTGCGCTGGACGGCTTGCAGTACGAACTGACTTCATTGTTCCGAACAGTGAGGGAAGAACGGGCGGCAAAAGTCAATCTGGTGCGTTATGCGGACGACTTCATCATTACGGGTAGCTCGAAAGAGTATCTGGAAGAGAAAGTCAAACCCTTGGTGGAGAAATTCCTAGCCACTAGGGGACTCATACTCTCGGAGAAGAAAACCAAAATCACGCATGTGACGGAGGGGTTCGACTTTTTGGGGTGGAATGTCAGACATTTCAATCGAATGCTGGTTACTCAGCCGTCGAAAAAGAATGTCAAAGCGTTCTTGGGGAAAATCCGCGACCTGCTACGCGAAAGGAAGGCTGCCTCGCAGACGGAGGTGATCGAGAAGCTAAGCCCGGTTGTTAGGGGCTGGGCCAATTATCATCGAAGTCAGATGGCATCCCAGACGTTTGCAAGATGCGATCATCAAATCTGGCAAGCACTGTGGCGCTGGGCGTGCCGCCGCCATCCTGAAAAGGGGAAGCGGTGGATTAAAAAGCGCTACTTCAAGTGCCTCAAGGGGCGCGACTGGCGATTTGTGGACAAGGACAAGCTGCTACCTAACTTGGTGGAATACCGGAAACGGCCACATACCAAGATTAAGGGCGAAGCGAATCCCTATGACCCGATGTATGACGAGTACTTTTCCAAACGGCTGGCACAGCGGATGGACAAGACGCTTGAGGGGCGACGCAAGCTTCGTTTCTTGTGGTGGTGGCAGGAAGGTGAATGCCCCATCTGCAATCAAAAGATCACACGAAATACTGGGTGGAACCTCCACCACATAATCAAACGATCTGAGCGAGGTTCGGACAAGCTGACTAATCTGGTTCTGCTGCATCCGAATTGCCACAGGCAGCACCACGTTCTTGAGAAGTACGGCCCTGCCGGCACCTCTATGTTCAAATAGGGATGCTTATGGGTTGCTTGAGCCGTATGCGGGGAAACTTGCACGTACGGTTCTTAGGGGAGGGGGTGGCCGCGAGGTCGCCTCCTTACCCGCCTGCATACGAGGGTTCGATTCCCTTCACCCGCTCCAGATTTTTTCCATGGGCATCCACTGTGTGCCATAAGCTGCTGTCTTAAAAGAATTTTTTCTCGACAGTTGGCCGTTGAAATCCAAGCCTCCCCACGGGTGGGCCTGACTCAAGCTGCGGGGCTGTCGAACCCCGCCACCTTCCTCCGGCGCGTTTGTGATCATCTCAAGCGGGCCAACGCCGTATCTGTCTCCCGAAAATTCCCCGCTTGCTCGAAATGAATGCAAAAGGAATCGGCTGGCTGCTATTTTGAAAAATCAATGTTTCAATCCGGAAACACGTCATGGAGGAGTCGCGATGGACGAGAAAAAAGATCCGATGGTCCCGGACGGGGCGGTTAACCCCATCAATACCGATTACAAGGTCGGGCAGGACAACATTGTCGTGAATGTCGGCCCTTTCGGGCTTGATATCCACAACCGCGTGTTCGCCGTTTCAGGCTTGCTGGTGGTCGCCTTTGTCGTGCTAACGCTGGCCTTCCAGAATCAGGTCGAGCCGATGTTCAGTGGCATGCGCAGCTGGTTGACGTCGAATCTGGACTGGTTCTTCCTCAGCGCAGGAAACATTTTCGTGCTGGTGTGCCTGGCGGTGGCGCTCTCGCCACTGGGCCGCGTGCGTCTGGGGGGCACGGAAGCGGTGCCGGACTATTCCTATCTTGGCTGGTTCTCGATGCTTTTCGCTGCAGGCATGGGCATCGGGCTGATGTTTTTCGGCGTGTCCGAGCCGTTGTCGCATTTCGGCAGCGCGATGAATGGTACGGTGATCGAGAACGGCGTGCGTACCGACTGGGCGCCGCTCGCTGGCGCAGCGGGCGATGCTGCGGCGGCCACCCGCCTGGGCATGGCCGCCACGATTTTCCACTGGGCGCTTCATCCGTGGGCGATATACGCGGTACTGGCTCTGGGACTGGCCCTGTTCTCGTTCAACAAGGGCCTGCCGCTGACGATCCGTTCGGTGTTCTACCCGTTGCTGGGCGAGCGCGTGTGGGGATGGTCGGGGCACGTCATCGACATCCTCGCGGTGCTGG